>Ga0214917_10007173_pt1 | contig 11364 bp, 11 predicted proteins | sample LL_1208_BB_MetaG_FD_177983 | JGI IMG/M metagenome (GOLD analysis project Ga0214917, IMG submission 177983) | Freshwater microbial communities from Lake Lanier, Atlanta, Georgia, United States - LL_1208_BB | ecosystem: Environmental > Aquatic > Freshwater > Lake | place: USA: Georgia | collected...
CGCTACCTCGCCCTCAATCGACAGGTGAAGGAGGCGATCGTCGATTCACTCCCCGACTGGCGCGAGCGGGTGATGACCGCCATCCGCACGTGCGACACCGATGTCGGCGACGACGACTGCGATGATGACGACGAGTGATCCCCTTTTCACCCATCCACTCCGACCCGCGCATACAGGAACCAATCCATGAAACCCGCTCCGATCGGCACGCTCGTCCGCGTGATCCGCAACACGCACCAGCACACCTACACCGTCGGCCGTGTCTACAAGGTCGCTCACGTGGACGACGACGGCACGTTTCGAGCCGCCGACGATGCCGGAACGATGGGCAACTGGCTGCGGTGGCACGAGTGCGAGCCGGCCGGAACCACCACGTGGTCCCGGGTGGCGGCCGATCTGCCGGCGGAACTCGTCCGCTTCCTCTCCTGCTTCGACGGGATCGCCGAGATCTCGCTCAAGGAGGCGGTGATCGACCGCATCCTTGCGGGCGTGCCCGACCTGCACGAGCGGGTGGCGGCGTTCGCCGCCACGCCCACCGGCGAGGCGGTCGTCGCCGGCAACCGTCCCCCGGTCACGAAGAAGCCCGAGGAGGTGCGGAAGTGATGACACCCGCCACTGCCCTGCCGCTCGCCGACGAGCCGGCCATCGAGACCCTGCCCACCGCCGCCTGCCACTCGTTCGGTGGCGACGACGACCTGCCCGCCAAGGGCGCCCGGGTGCGGATCGCCGGCTTCCCGAAGCAAGACCACGAGGAGATGGCGAGACTGCTCGACCTCCACGGCTACCTGCCCACGGCCTTCGCCGGGAACGCCGACGCCGTGCTCGTGCCCGAGGCCACTGCCGAGATCCTCGAAGAGGCGAGACGGTCGGGCCGCAGGGTGCTCGTGCCCGAGCAGTTGCGGCCCGAGGCGATGCCCAGCCTGCGCCGCTCGCCGCTCGAGATCACGAACGACAGCGTGCGGATCCTCGACGTCACGCTGCCGCGGCGGGCCGTGGCGTCGGCCCACGTGCCCGCAGCGGACCGCTTCGCCCACCTCTGCCTCGACGCGTCGTTCCTGGCGGCGGCCCGGGCCGTGGCCATCGCCGCCGAGTCGGGGCTGCCGTGCGCTCTCGAAGGCGACACGGCCGTCGCCAAGACCACGGCCGTGCTCTGGGTGGCCCACCTCTTGCGGCAGGATGCCATCCGCCTGAACCTCAACGGCCAGAGCGACACGGGCGAACTCGTGGGCCGCTTCGTGCCCGCCGCCGACGGCACGAGCGGCGCCACCTGGCGGTTTCAGGAGGGGATCGTGCCCGAGGCGATGCGGCACGGCCGCTGGGTCGTGCTCGACGAAATGAACCTCGCCGAGCCGCAGGTGCTCGAACGGCTCAACCCCGTTCTCGAGTATCCGCCCACGCTCGTGCTCTCCGAGAATGGTGGCACCCGGTTTGGCACCGGCGGCGACGTGGCCGTGGCCGAGTCGTTCCGGATCTTCGCCACGATGAACCCGGCCGAATACTCGGGGCGGTCGGTGCTCTCGCCGGCCTTTCGCGATCGGTTCTGCCTCTGGAACGTGCTCTCGCCGCCGGGCGAGGGCGAGTATCGGGCGCTGCTCGACCGGCTCGTGCACGGCGTGCATCCGGAGTTCGTCCTCGACGGCGTCATCTGGAAGGCCCCCGACCGCGAGCCGGTGTATCCGCAACTCGCTTCCGAGCCGGGCATCGACGAATTGCTCGGGTCGATCGCCTCGTTTCACTGCGCCGTCGCGGCCGCGAGCGGCGGTGAGGGAGGTGCCGAGCTCGGCCGTAGCCGCAGGGAGCGATACGTGTTCACCCGCCGGACGCTCCTGGCGATGATGTCGCTCTGTGCCACCCGGGTGGCCCGCGGCATGCACGCCGCAGAAGCCGCCGTCGAAGCCCTCGAAACCGTCTACGTGTCGAGGGCGCAGCCGGGCCCCGACCGGCAGGCGATGCGTACCGCCCTGCGCACCGTGGACATCGGCCGATGATCGCCACGCCGCATTCACAGGCCGATGCCGACGCCGCGGCCGCCGCCCTCCGTGCCGAGCTCGAGGGCCTCGTGCGGGTGGCGGCGCGGCGGCCGAACCTCACGGTGCGGGAGGGGCAGCCAGGCTGCCCGTGGTCGTTCAACTTCAAGAGCGACGTCGTCACCGTCGATCCCGAGAGCCTGCGGTCGCTCGCCCCCGATCTCTGCCGGGGCCTCGCCCTGCACGAGGCGGCCCACGCGGCCGTGACCGTGCTCTACGACATCCTGCCTCCGGCCACGATCGCCCGGCTGCATCCGCTCCTGAACACGCTCGAGGACATCCGGATCGAGATCTGGATGCGGGCCCGGTTTCCCGGCGCCGCTCCGTGGATCCGGGCCTACAACGATCTCTTCTACGGGCTCGCCCGCCGGATGCCCTTGCCGCAGAGCCGGCAGGTGCAGTTTCTGAAGGGCGTGCTCGACCTCTGGTGGTATGGCACGATGAGCCCTGGCACGCTCCCCGAAGTGTCGGCGGCGCTCGACTCCTGCCAAGAGCCGATCGCCCTGGCCAGCGCCTGCCAGCCGCCGCTCGACGACGACCGCCCGAAAATCATCTCCAGCCAGCGATCGATGTGGGGCATCGTGCGCGAGCGCATCCTGCCCGTCTGGGAGCGGCTCGTGGCGCTCGATCGCCGCGACGGGCTCGGCCGGCTCGCGAGCCATGAACTGTGTGAGTTCGTCGAGGCCACGGGCGGAGCGACAGAAGGCAGACTAATTTCGCCGCTCGGGTCGTCGAGGCGAGCACGGCGTGGCTCGCGCGTCCGCTCCCGGACGCTGCCCCGGCACGCAGCCGGCAGACGCCGTATCGACGGGCCGCGCTCCGCATGCCCGAGCGACGCGGCCGGGGGCGATGCGGGCTCGGGCGGCGATGCCCGCCAGCGGATCGCCGCCTCCCTCGGCACCGACGGCTCCGACGCCTACCTTGCCGCCTGGAAGCGGGTGGGCCCGCTCGCTGATCGGCTCGGCGACGAGCTCTTGCGGGTGCTCGTGCCGAAGCAACGCCTGCGCTGGCAGACAGGCCATCCCACGGGCCCGCGGCTCGATCTGCGCAGGGCGATGCAGTTCGAGGCCGATCCGCGGCTGTATGCCTCGCTCTGGAGCCGGCCCCTCGTACCCACGCGACGGAATCCCGCCGTCGTGCTGCTCGTCGATCGCTCGGGTTCGATGGCGGCGGACGGCCGGATCGAGCGCTCGTTCGAGGGGCTCGTGCTGCTCGTCGAGGTGTGCCGACGGGTGGGCGTGCCGGCTGCGGTGTGGTCGTTTGCCGACATGCCCCGGGAAGAACTCTCGTGGGACACGCCACTCGACCGGGCCACACGCCACCGCCTCGGCCGGCTCCAGCGCTCGTGCGATGGCAACACCGACATGACGGCGGCCCTGCTCGCCGTGCGCCGGGCATTCGCCGCGCGGCTCGGCGATCCGAAACTCCTCTTCATGCTCTCCGACGGCGAGCCCGACCAGGCGGCCCCCACCCTCGAGGCCATTGGCAAACTCGAGGCGGACAGGGTGACGCCATTCGGCCTCGGCCTGGGGCCCGGCACGGCCGGCCTCGGCCGGTTTTTCCGGCGGGCGGCGACGGGGGTCAAAACCCCCGAAATCGTCGGGAAAATCGCCGGTCTGCTGAAAAACGCGATGGTCGGGTGAAGCACTCGGCCCGCTCCCGCGTAGTCCATGGTCCACGCCTGAATGCCCCCTGAGGGCGTGGGACCCATGGTCAACGGGAGGCGACGGGAGACGACACATGTTTCTCACCGAAAACGGCCTGTTTCACTTCGTGGCTTATATCAACACCGGTTCGTACGGGTTCGACGGCTTCTGGGCCGAGGCAGAAAAGTGGATTCGCCGGAAGATCGAGCAGAAACTACGCAACCAGATCGTGGTCGATCGGCTCAACCGGGTCGATTTCTACGCCATCGAGGAGGTGCAGGGGGACGTGGTCCGGAAACTGCAGACGATGGCCCGCCGGCCGGAGGGCTCCAGGTTCTACGTCGAGCGGATCCACTGTTCACCAGCCGGACTTGCAAAGTGGCTCGATCGCCTGATCGGCAACTGCGTGATCGATTACTGTCGGCAGTTTCACGGGGCGAAGGAATCGCTGAAGATGGTGTCGCTCGGCGATGAGGAATTCAACGCCGCTGTCGAGCCTGCCTGCAACGAGAAGCACGGGATCGACACCCTGATTTGGAGCCACGAGATCGAGAAGGTTCGGCGCTGCCTGAACCTTCTCGACGAGGAGTCGAGGTTCTGGCTGACCCAGGTGTATTTCGAGGATGTCAGTCGGCATGAGCTGGCCCGCAGACTGAAGATCTCGTCCGCCACCGCCTGCCGGCGGGTCGAGGCCGCCGAACAGGAGTTTCTGCGGCTGTTTCTGGCCGCGTGACCATGCGGGCGTCTGTGGCCGCGAGCTCACGGCCGTTCTCACTTCCCGCCGAGAAAGAGATCCGTGAACTCCGGCACCTGGCCGGCCGTTCCCTCGAGATCGAACTCGTCGGCGAGCGTCGTACCGATCCAGGATTGCAGCGGACGGGCGCCCTCGGCGCCGGCGACGTGCGTGGCCACCTCGCCCGCGAGGTTCAAGAGGTCGTAGACGCGGCACTTCACCGGCAGCAGGCGTTGGCGACGGCTGGGCAGCGTGTCGAGGTTCGTGAGGCCGTAGAACTGCTGGATCCGCCCGGTGAGCCGGTCGAACGTCTCGAGGGCCGCGAGCTTTCGCGCCGGATCGACGGCCGTCAGCTTCACGAGCTGTTTGCCGAGCGTGTGGGCCTCGCGCACGCTCGCCCACGACGTCTGGGCCGAGAGAAACCGCTCGCGGATCGCCGCGAAGCCGTCGCTGTGGTCGAAGCACTCGATCGCCCGCCGGATCGTGTGCCTGGGATCCGCGCTCGCCGGCACCTCGCTGGCGAAGGCGCGGTGGTGGCCCACCATGCCGTTCGTGCAGAGCAGCCGCAGCAGGGCCACGTGGATCCGGGCGTTGCCGTAGCCGTCGACGGGGACGTCGAGTGTGAAGCGGTTGGTGAAGGCGTCGGGGCCGATCGCCAGGGCCTGCTCGCCGCTGCGGGGCGTGAACGTGCAGTCCACGACGCCGTCGGAGTAGGTGACGTCGGTCGCGCCGTGCGCCAGCGCGAGTTCGCGGACGTCGGCGATCGTCACGAGCCGGTCGGTCGGCCGGGAGGCGGCCAGGGCTCGCGGTGGCCCCTTCGACCCGCGCTCGACCATCACCCGCAGCGTGTCGTTGCTCGACACCTCGCAGATCCGCTGAAACACCTCCTCCGGCCGGAAGTAGCGAAACGTGCTCGCCCCGAACCGGTAGCGGGCGAAGATCGACTTCCAAAACCGCTTCGAGACGCGGCACTGCTCGCCGTCGAGATCGACGAGGCATCTCGTGGGGAGGGCATCGTCGCCGCGGCCGGATCGCGCGCTCGTCGGCGCTCCCGGCAGGACGCGGATCGCACGGAGCGGAATCGTGCGGCTGTCGATCATCGGGCCAGCGGCGGCGGTCACCATGGGTCAATCCTCCTGGGGTTCGAGTTTGCTACGGCGGAATCGGTCCGCTGCTTCGGCGACGCGGTAGTTCCACGGCCGGATCTTCAACGACCCACGGCCTTGGCGGTGGCGAGGCCGTCGATTTTCATGCCGATCCGAGTCCACGGCCTCGGCCTTCGACATCGCCACGAGAAGCTCGAGCATCCGTGTGCTCGCCTCGTCCACGCGGTCGTTCACGCCGATCGATCGCCAGCCGTCCACGGCCTGCACGTATTGCACGGCCGGCTGGGCGGTGGCCGGGAAGGGATGCTTCGTGTCGGCACACTGCACGATGTTCTTGAGCGGGATCCCCTCGACTGTGCGGAGCACGCGGCCGGCCATCTGCACCGTCGGCCCGCGGCCCGAAGGCCGGCAGAAAACGGTTGCGAGCGCGGGGCAATCAAAGCCCTCGGCGAGCACGCCGACACTCAACATCACGCGGCATGCGCCCGCGTCGAACCGGGCGATCTGGGTATCACGAGCGCTCGTCGCGGAGACCGTCTCACAGGCGATCCCCGCGGCCCGCAGTCGCGCGGCACATTCACCGCATTCAGCGAGCGTGCGAAAGAAGATGAGCGTGCGACCCCAGCGGTCGGGCTCCCGCAGCCAGGTGTCGGCCACGGCGGCGGGTGTGTAGTGGTCGATCGTGTAGTGGGCGAAGGGGCTCAGATAGCCGTCGAGGATGAGCTGACGGATGCCGGCATCGCGGACCGTGCGTTCGAAGCACAGGCCGAGCCGGTCGGTGCGGTAGGGCGTCGCCGTGAGGCCGAGCACCTTGATCGGGCCGACGGCCGCGTGGAGCGAGGCCATGCTGCGCGTGGCGTCGTGGTGGGCCTCGTCCACCACGAGGAGATCCGCCTTCGGGGGTGACTTGTCGAACATCGAGACCGCGGCGAGATCGACACCGAAGCCACGGGCACGGTTTTCCCGCTCCACCTGGGTGAGGAGGTTGCGCCGCATCGCCGACCAGACGACCCGCATCCCGAGGATCTCTTGGGCCCACTTGGCGATGAGCAGGCCCATCACCGTCTTCCCGCTGCCCGTCGGGCTTTCGATGATCACCGACCGCGCCTCGGGCAGGGTCTGACGGCGATCCACGTGCGGCCCCGAAAACATCTCGATCACGCGGGCGACCACCCGCTGCTGGTAGTCGCGCGGCTCGATCCGGACGTCTGGCCTGGTCTCTGGCACGGTCTCTGGGGTGGTCGCTGGCATGACGTGCCCTGGCGGGGTCACAGCCACCCTGCTGCGGGGGCTCTCAAGTGACTACGCGGGCGGCAGGCCGATGATTCAGGCTATTTTTAAAAAATCGGCCCCGGGCCTGGATTCGGCGGAGCGCCGCGGCGTTTTGGCCGTAGTATGGGCGTGAGCCAGTTGCTTCCGATTGTGCCGCCGAACGTGCCAGAGCTCCCCCAACCGACATTGTGCCGACGGCCGGCGGTCCATACCGTCGCAACCCGTCAAGCCATGCCACTGTCCCTCGAACAGCTCGAACAGTTCCTCGAGGCCCGGCGGCTGAAGTATCGCCGCGAGCCCGACCGGATCGTCACCGGCTTCGCGACCCGGAATTTCCGCGATGAAACCGGGCGGGAGGGTCTCGCGATCGTCATCCGGCTCAGCGAGGGTGGAAAATATCTCGAACTCGTGGCCCCGGGGCTTTACCGGTCGCTCGGCTGCCGGCATCGCGAGGCCCTCTTCCAGGCTCTCCTCGACGTGACGCTGCGGACGAAGATGATCCGCTTCGAACACGACCCCGCCGATGGCGAGATCCGCTGCACGATCGAGTGCCCGCTCGAGGACGGTTCGCTCACGGCGAAGCAGTTCCAGCGGATGCTCGACTGTCTGGCCGAGGCGGTGGATCGCTGGCACCCCGTGATCCGGCGGGCGATGGACGAGGGCGTCGTCGTGCTCGACAGCCCCGAGCCTGTCGCGGCCGCGTCGATCAACTGAGCGGCCCGCACCGCAGGCGGCGACTCGAATCGGGCGCTGAAGCGCCGCCCGTGGCCCCACGTAGTCCTGGTGTGAACACGACACCGGCGAACGAGGGAGGCAACACGATGGCGAAGACGCTCGCGGAACTCAAGGCGGTCCTGGAGGACAAGGGCTACGCCTGCCGACGGATCTTCGATCTCTGCGTGCTGACGGAGATTCCGACACGGGCCTATACCAACGCCAAGGGGGGGAAATCGATCGAGGTCCAGCTGGCCTTCGACGAGAAGAATTGCTGCCTGACGATCGACGCGCCGTGGGCGTTCGACTCCAAGCAGGCGGCGCACAAGGAGGCGATGCTGACGTGCCTGCTTTCCGCCTCGGCGAAGTCGCCGCTGGTGAAGACGCAGCTGGATCCGACGGCCGGCGAGGTGCGGCTGCGTGTCGACTGCTGCTGTGGCAGAGAGGGCGTGGAGGCCAACGACGTGGTGCGAATGCTGTCGCTGATCCCGGAGTTCGCCGACCGCTGGTATCCGCATATCAAGAACGCCATGGAAAAGGGTTTCTTCGACCCCACCGGAGGGGGCGGCCCCACGGCGCCGGCCGAGAGTCGCCTCGGGTCGATCGCCCGCCGGGCCGGCGGTATCAACCGGCTCGAGGCGCTCTTGCGGATGCGTCACCGGAACAACTGATCCCAGGCACACCACCAGTCCACGAGAAAGGACCACCCCATGGCCACGAGCATCGAGCAGGTGAAGGGTTTCCTCGACGAGCACGATCTGAAGTATGCGGTCGACGCGGAGCGAGATGCGATCGTGCTCGGCTTCAATATCGACCCGGAGGCATCGACGTACCGTGACGACGATGGCGATCCATACATCCGGCTCGTGGTCCGGGTGCTCGAAGGCGGGGAGTTTTTGACGGTCTTCTCCCCGAATGCCTGGAATATCGACGGCTGCGTCTACCAAGCGGCGGTGCTCGAGGCTCTCGTGGCGATCCAGATGAAGTACAAGCTGCTGCGGTTCGACTACGACATGAACGACGGCGAGATCCGTCCGAACGTCGAGCTGCCGCTCGAGGACTCGGCGCTGACGTCCCGACAGTTTCATCGGCTTATGCAAAGCGTTCTGCACGGCATCGATCGCTTCGACAGGGTGATTCGGCGGGCACTTGCGACGGGCGAGGTGTCGTTTGATGACCTCGACGACGAGCAGCGGCCGCCGGCATCCCCGGACGCCCGGCTCGAGGATCTCGCCGAGCGCGCCGGCGGGATTGACGAGCTGGAGAAGCTTCTCGGCGGCGACGGCCTGGAGTCGGATGCGGCCTAGCAAGCTGCGGGTTCAGGCGCATTTTCCGATTGGGAAATCAGCCGGACCCCCTGCAGCGGGCAGCCGCCGGCTCGCCGCCGTGCCCGGCAGGGCGGCCTGCTCGCGGGCGAAAAACTCCTTGAGCCGCTCAGGGTCGATTCCGAGTTCCCGGCGGATCTCGCCGAGCGGCCGGTCGAGCCGGTCGTCGCCCACGGCGAGGTGCAGGTTTTTCACGCCCATGGTCCGGCCGGCCTCCACGCCCAGATCGAAGGCGGCAAGCGTCGGCCATGGGATGCGATAGGGCTCGGGATAGAGGACAGCCGCGACGACCTTGAAAAACCACTGTTCGAGCCGGGAGAGCCGCTTCGTGCTCCCCATCGTGAACCCGATCACGAACGCCTCGTCCTGGCCGAGGAGTCCGCGGCCGAGAAGCACGTGGATGCGGTCGTGGTGGGCGAGATCGACGGCGCCGTGGAGGTGCAGCCAGCCCGCCGGGTTTTCGAACAGTCGCACGATCCAGGGGATCGCCGTCGGGGGTGCCGCCGGCAGCGTGGCGAGCACCTCGCGGAGCGTGAGCGCGTCGTTGTCGAGGCCCGGAAACCAGCGGCGCCAGGCGGGCACGGAACCCCCGCCCGGAGGCCGCGGTCCGGCCGTCGCGGATAGAGTCATGGCCGCACCGACGGAATCCTACGGACGCCGCAGGGCGAAAGGCCAGCGACCGATCAGGCCGTCTTCGCCGCCACGGCCAGGGCCCGCCGCGGCAGGTGGACACCCCACGCTTTCGCGAGTGTGAGCAGGGCCGAATGGAGGCGGCTCTTCACCGTCCCCACGGGCACGCCCATGAGGGTGGCGGCGTCCCGATAGGCCAGGCCCTGCCCGTAGACGAGCTGCACCGCCCGCCGCTGCACGGCCGAGAGTTTTTGCACGGCGGCCTGGACCCTGCAACCCTCCTCGCGATCGCCCACCTGCTCATCGGGCGTCGTGCCCCGGGCTGCCACCGTGTCGAGCGGGCTGTGGCCTTCGACCGCGGCCCGGCAGCGGGAGTGCTCCACGTGGCGATGCCGGCGCTCGTGCCGCTGGACGTCGATCGCCTTGTGCGTGGCGATCGCGTAGAGCCACGGGCGGAACTCGCGCCCCTCCTCGAACCGGTCCCCCTTGAGGTACACCCGGAGAAACGTCGCCTGAAACACGTCCTCCGCCAATTCGGCATTTCCGAGGTAGCGGTGGAGATACCAGAACAGCGGCTGCTCGTAACGGTGCACGAGGGCCTCGTAGGCGCGGGTTTCACCGGCCCGAAAGCGGCGAAACAACTGCTCGTCGGTCACGGCATGATCGGCCACGGTCGTGGTGGTGGCAGGCATGGTGTGCATGGCTTGGTCTCCCTGGGTGCGACGCTTCCGAAGGCATCTGGCGTGCCAAACCCCGATAAAGCGCTGCCATCGGCCCCTGCGGCCGGAATCTTGCATCCGCCCGTTTCGTGCCGGCCGTCGGCCCGCAGCCGACTTCCGCAAAATGCAACGCCGTTTTGCAAAAAGCGGCAGTCACCTGTTCCCGTCTTCGGCCGGCCGGGGGAGAATGTGGGTTTCCGTTTCGCTGTCCATGCCTCTGGCCATCTTTCCGGCAAGCTTCCACTCCGGGAGTCCCCCATGCACCGCGGCAATTTCTCCCCACGGCGAGTCCTCGGCTTCAGGGGCACGGCTATCGGGCTCGTCGGCCTCGTGGCTTTGGTTTCAGCCGCCGGGCAGCCCGCCTTGGCAGCCCCGCCGAACATCGTCCTCATCTTCGCCGACGACCTGGGGGTGAACGATCTCGGCTGCTACGGCCGCACGGAACACGAGACGCCCCGGCTCGACGCGCTGGCGGCCGAGGGGATCCGGTTCACGTGTGCCTACACGGCCCAGCCGATCTGCTCGCCGTCGCGGGCCGCGCTCATGACCGGCAAGTGCCCTGCCCGGCTGCACCTCACGAATTTTCTCCACGGCCGGGCCGATGCCGCCTCGCAGCGGCTGTTGCAGCCCGCGATCGAGGGGCAGCTGCCGCTCGAAGAGACGACGCTCGCCGAGTGGCTGCGTGGCGCGGGCTATGCCACGGGCCTGTTCGGCAAGTGGCATCTGGGCGGCGGGGGCTTCGGGCCCGCCGAGCAGGGCTTCGACGTCGTGATGACGCCGCCGCAGGACACGCGGCCGGGCGCGGAAGACGGCGGCAAGAGCGAGTATGCGATCACGAAGGCCGCCGCGGAGTTCATCACTGCCAATCGCGACCGGCCGTTCTTCTGTTACGTGCCGCACAACAATCCCCACATCCCGCTGGCCGCGCGGCAGACGCTCGTCGAAAAGTATGGCAAGACGTTCCACCCCACCTACGCGGCCATGATCGAGACGCTCGACGACGCCGTGGGCCGGCTCGTGCATACGATTCACGAGCTCGGCCTCGCCGACAACACGATCATCATCTTCACGAGCGACAACGGCGGCCTCCACGCGCCCGAGCCCGCGGGCGTTCCGGCCACGCACAACACGCCGTATCGCGCCGGGAAAGGCTTTCTCTACGAAGGCGGCCTCCGCGAGCCGCTCATCATTA
>Ga0214917_10007174_pt1 | contig 11363 bp, 10 predicted proteins | sample LL_1208_BB_MetaG_FD_177983 | JGI IMG/M metagenome (GOLD analysis project Ga0214917, IMG submission 177983) | Freshwater microbial communities from Lake Lanier, Atlanta, Georgia, United States - LL_1208_BB | ecosystem: Environmental > Aquatic > Freshwater > Lake | place: USA: Georgia | collected...
CAGGGGCTGGTGACATCGGTCTGGATCAGGTTGCTATTTTACTTTCTTCGAACCTAACGTGGTGGATTGTGGTGGGTCTTGTGTTTGTAGGATCTGTTTTCTTACGAAAAACCCAGTTGATGAAAGCACTGTTGATTGCGGGGCTTTGTTTAGGTGCTACGGATGCACTCAATACGTATGCCTTGAAGCCTGCTTTTGGGCGACTTCGGCCGTGCCATCAGAAAACGGTTCGGTTGCCTACGGGAAATTGTGGCAGTCAGTTTGGAATGCCTTCCAACCACGCAGGCAATGGAGCTGCTTTTTTGGCGGCACTTGGATTTTTTTTAACACCGGTTTCCACCTCGATGGTGGCTTCTGCAGTTGCGGCGGTTGGATGGAGTCGTATTTATTTAGGGGTCCATTTTCCCACTGACGTGCTTGCTGGGTTCCTGGTGGGGGGAGTGGTTGGATGGATTTTGACTTGGATTCTAATAAAAACAAGTAGTTACATTTCAAATCGCCGTAAAAATGCCGCGGCACATTAAATTCTTTTGAAGTTAGGGCCTCTCTGCGGTAGCTCTGAACCTTCGCTATGAATTTCAGAGCTGTTTTGATTTTGATTCTGGCCGCGGGCCTACCCTGGTTTTCGTGGGGAATTTCTTGTTGTGGTGGAGAGGGGCCGCGTTCTTTTGTTGCACTTCAAGAACTCCAAACCTTGGATCTTTCGGTGACTTCTTGGGTGCAAGAAGTCACAGGAAGGTATGATTCTCAGGGACAGGTCATCGGTCAAACGGGACCTTCCGATTTAGTATTGCTGATGAACTCAGTAATCCGGTTGCAACCCAACGCCGAAGTATTTGGGAGATTACCTTGGGTTTCTCGTACCTATCCCTCTGCTTTGGGCGGAGAAACGTTTTCGGGCTTAGGGGATATCAGCGTAGGCATTCGATTGACTATGATTCGAAGTCTTTTCGTAGAGGATCCATTTCCCACGATGAGTTTGGTAGTAGCAACAAAAGCCCCTTCGGGACAATCGCGTGGAGGAAAGGGAACTGGAAATGGCCTTTGGGAAAACACCCTGGGAGTAAGCTTTCGGAAGGAATTTTGGCGCTGGGTGGGTAATGCGGATGCAACCTGGACCCTTCTCGGCGGGGAAAATCAAGAACTCAACTTTACAGAGGGATTGAGCTACGAGGTCACTCGTAAACTCTATTTGGGACTTGGGAGCAATCAAATGTTGAGTCTAGGAGCTCCGGGGCGAAGTCTATCGGCACTGGGTTTTGGCCAACTGTTTCTTACCCAATTCACTTCACTTGTCGGCAGCTTCAACTGGGCTTTACCCATCGATGGTCTGGGAAAAAATCAGCCGATTACCCGGACTGCGACTGTATCCTTACGCTATGGATTTTATTAGAACCGTAGCTGTCTAGTAATTTTCTACTTCGATTAACTCTTCATCTTCACGTAACCGGTAAACCAATGCGGTTTCAATCGTTTTTGGTCGGAAGAATTTTTTCAACTCATCATAGACGATGTCTGGATTGAAGCCCTTGCAGCTATAACAATCAAAAGTGAAGAAGGGCCTAAAAATGCGTCGTTCAACTCCTCGAGGCTTCTTTTTCCCATCTTTTTGCCCTCTTGGAAAAGTATGGATACTGATATGTGAAGTAGCAATAATGGTAACCCCCGTGATTCCGATATCTGGGTGGTCCTCTCGAGTCACTTTATAAACAATGGGCAGTCCCATTTTTTGCATCCCAATTTTTTCGGGCAGCGTTTTTAGAAAGCTGTAAATATGATCATAGGACATCAGTGCGCGCTTATCAGCATCAAACCCTGAGCACATTAAGTGGGGCCAACCTCTGTAATCATCTGTGTAAGCCATACCGACCTCCTTTTTCGACAGTGTAGAAAAAAAAGAAAGTCTTTTAAATAAAAAAGTGTCGGTAAAAGAAAATTCCCGTTATGAATATCTGGCATGAAATTACAGGTGCCAATGATTCTGTTTAAGGGCTATCGGAAAGGGGCTTCCGCTCCGCCGCGTTTTTGTCGTGAGCACCAACTGCTTCACCGGTTCTCCATTCGGTGGGAGGGGAACGAGGATCCGTCTGAGTCGGTGTTTAGGCTGGTTCGAAAACTATTAAAGTTGTTTCCGTTTGAATGGACTCAAGTGGTCCGTCAGGAGGGGCGTGTCCAAGATGTATTTGACGATTGGGATAGTTATTTAGATTGGGTTAAAGCAGGGAATTCGGGAAAACAAGCGCTCTTTCAAAGTGTTCGAATTTTACGTCAGAAACAAGTTTTGGGTTTTATGCAATGGGAGGGAAAAGAACCTGATCTCGAACTGGCTATTTACACGCAGTTCGATCAGACTACCCCATTTCTGGAGGCGTGTCGGAGCTTGGCTCAGGATTCAGGCCTGATTCCTGAGGCCTCTTGGAGATTCCAAGAAGGATCTCAGAGCTGGGACCAAGAACTCTCGTTGATTCAAAAAATTCAAGAGTGCGCTTTGAGTTTCTTCAGTTCCTCGGTCAAGAGAGGGACCATTTCAAAAAGATCACCAACTAAACCGTAATCTGCTTTTTGAAAAATTGGAGCTTCCGGATCCTTATTGATGGCCACTATTACCTTGGAAGTTCGCATACCCGCCAAGTGCTGAATAGCTCCGGAGATGCCACAAGCGACATAGAGTTTGGGGCTGACTGTTTTCCCTGTCTGACCGACTTGCATGTCATGGGGGGCATAACCCGCATCGACAGCGGCACGGCTTGCGCCGACTGCTCCGCCGACAACTGAAGCGCAATCGAAAAGAATCTTGAAGTTGTCACCACTTTTGAGGGAACGGCCTCCAGAGATAATGATATCCGCTTCTGTTAAATCCACTTTCTTTTGACCGCTGGCTAAGACTTCCGTGAGTTTAGCCTTTGGGCTACCGACCTCGGCCGCTACTTTTTCAATTTTTGGAGAAGAGCCCTTAGCTTCTCCGACCGGCAGAACATTCGGCCGGACCGAAAACACTGCGGGAGCCCCGGTAAATGCTACTTGTTTCGAGCATTTTCCAGCAAATACGGGACGTCGGACCGTTACAGGTGTGCCCAACTTAAATTCAGTACAATCGCTGGCGATGCCTACTTGGAATTTTGCGGCTAATCTTGGCAAGAGTTCTTTTCCAAGCCAGCTGGCTCCCATAAGAATTCCACTGGGGGATTGTTTGGATAAATAAGCATGCAGAGCATTGGCCATTGCCTCATTTGAGAAGCTAGCCAGTTGCGCATTTTCCAGAAGGACTACTTGGGAAGCCCCATATTTTCCCAACTCCTGAGCTGCCCCTTCTAGGTTTCCTGATCCCATCAAGATGCAGGTAGGGGTGGTTCCTTGACGAATGCACTCGCCGAGTAACTCTAAACTCACACGCTTCAGTTGGCCGTCTTTGTGTTCGGCAATGAGAAAAGTTGACATAGTTGAGCTCCTGTTTTCTTAAATAACTTTGGCTTCTTCTCTTAAAAGTTTGACCAGTTCTTTGACTTGAGTAGCAGCATCTCCGGAGAGCTTTTTACCTGCTTGTCGTTCCGGGGGAAGTGCGAAATCTGAAACTGAAGTTTTTGGAGCTTCAGACCCCAAGCCCAAATCAGCCAAAGAATAAGTTTTGATTTCTTTCTTTTTGGCTTTCATGATTCCAGGAAGACTTGCATATCGGGGCGTATTAATGCCCTTATCTACAGCAACCACAGCCGGTAAGGGCATTTCAATGGCAAAGCGGGTACCGCCCTCGACTTCTCTGTGGACTGCGATCTTATCGGTGCTCACGTCACATTTGATCACCATCGAGGCAGAAGGCCAACCGAGCAGTTCGGCGACGTAGCCAAACGTGGCTGCTTGGTCATCATCAATCCCTTGTTTTCCAGAGAACACCAACTGAGCATTCTCTTTCTTAATCACTTCCACTAAAGCTTTGGATACTAAGTAGGTATCGAGTTCCTGATCCGCTTTGACATGGCAAGCGTTGTCAGCACCCATCGCAATAGCGGTTCTTAGAGCATCCACTGTTCTATCGGGTCCTACCGACACTACGGTGACAGTCCCCGTTTTTAGGGTTTCTTTAGTTTTTAGAGCTTGTTCAATTGCGAATTCATCGTAGGGGTTGATCACCCATTTGATATCGGATTTCTCAATACTTTTTTTATCCGAGGTAATTTTTATTTTGGTTTCCGTGTCAGGAACTTGTTTCACCAAAACTAAGATATTCATAAGTTCTCCTCTAATCTTCCAAAAGGTGCCGTGCGATCACAACACGTTGGATCTGACTGGTCCCTTCATAAATTTGAACGAGCTTTACGTCTCGCATGATCTTTTCAACTGGGTATTCTTTGGTGTAGCCGTACCCACCGTACACTTGAACGGCATCGGTAGCCACTTCCATGGCCATATCTGCTGAAAAACGTTTTGCCAGTGAAGCGTAGTAGCTCCCCTGTTTGTGCATGCCTCGATCCAGCGCCCAAGCCGCTTGGTAACACAATAAACGACCCGCTTCTACTTTTGTGGCCATATCCGCCAACATGAATTGAATGCCTTGAAAGTTCGCAATCGGTTGGTTGAATTGTTTTCTTTCCTTGGAATACTTCACTGAATATTCCATAGCGGCTCGAGCAGCACCGACCGCACCGGCAGCGATCGGGGTTCGCGTTTTATCCAGCGTTTTTAGAGCAATTTTAAAACCGTCCCCAATTTGTCCAATCATGTTTTCCTTGGGCACCTTCACATTTTCAAAAGTGATTGCGCGCGTATCTGAACAGCGTTGCCCCATTTTGTCTTCGTGTTTTCCCATGGAAACACCCGGAGTTTTAGTGGGTACGACCAAGCAAACGGTCCCTTTAGAACGCAGCTCTTTGTTGGTGGTCGCAAATACTGTCAACAAGTGAGAGTGGCCCGCATTCGTGATCCACATTTTTGAGCCATTGAGCACAAAATGGCTGCCTTCGTCTTTCGCGTGGAGCGAGAGAGAACCGGCATCAGAGCCTGCGCCAGGTTCCGTCAGACAGAAAGAAGCTAAATGGGGTTCATTCAAAAAGGGAGTGATCCAATGTTTGATTTGCTCATCCGTTCCGCCAATCAAAATAGGGTAGAGCGCTAAAGTGTTCACCGCAATACTGGTGGTCATTCCCAAACAACCGGCACCCATTTCCTCATTCATGATGACATCTTCCGTGATGCCTAATCCTAGGCCACCAAACTTTTCGGGAACGGCAGGATTCATCAATCCGTTCTCCCAAGCCTTCCTAATAACGTCGTGAGGAAAATCACCGGAAACATCGTAACGATGTGCATGCGGGATGATCTCAGTTTGTACAAATTTTCTAACAGTGTCTCTGAGGGCTAATTGTTCTTCGGTGAGCGAAAAATCGATCATGAAAATCTCCCGGGGTAAAGATTTGAACCTTTCCAAAGGTAAGCGTAATAACACGAGATTTCAAGCTTTTCCCTCCCAGAAATCTGCCTTTCGTGTTAGGTCTTATGGACATGGGAAACTCAGTTACTCGAAAAGTTCGAACAGGTCTTTTGATTATTTTGGATGGGTTCGGAATCAATCCGTCTTCAGAGTATAACGCAGTGGCCCAGGCCCAGATGCCGGTGTATCGTTCGATCCTGGAGCGGTATCCACACACGCAAATAGAAGCTTCTGAAAAACATGTCGGGCTCCCGGGCGGATTCATGGGAAATTCAGAAGTAGGCCATTTAAATATCGGAGCCGGAAGAGTTGTTTTTCAGGATTTTTCACTGATCAGTCGTGCGATTGAGGATGGGAGCTTCTACAAAAACTCGACCCTCTTGCGGTTGCTCGATCAGATTAAAAAGCAATCGCCCCAGGGCACCCTTCACCTCATGGGACTTTTATCCGATGGAGGCGTGCATTCTCATTTGAGCCATTTATTTGCGTTGATTGAGCTTGCTCAGAAACATCAAATTACTGCGATCCAAATCCACTGTTTCTTGGATGGGAGAGACACATCTCCCACGGGTGGTAAAGGTTTCGTGTCTCAGCTGCACTCATTTTTAAAACAGCGACAAATCGGTTCCATTGCTACAGTGATGGGACGTTTCTATGCAATGGATAGGGATACCCGGTGGGAACGCACCCAAAAAGCGTATGAAACTTTGGTCACTCCTGACCAGGTTTCCCATTTTACCGATGCGATGGAATACGTGGATGCTTGTTATAAAAAAGGGGAGACAGATGAGTTCATTGCCCCTGCAGCGAATGCTCGCTATGAGGGGATTCGAGACGGTGACGGGGTGATTTTTTATAATTTCCGAGCGGACCGAGCTCGACAAATGGTACGCGCACTCACCCAAAAAGATTTTTCAGGATTTTCACGGACTCGAACTCCTCAATTAGCAGGCTTTGTTTGTATGACCCCTTACGATGAAGCGCTTGCTCTTCCAGCTGCTTTTGAAAAGGCAAAGGTTCCGCTCACGTTGGGGGAAATGGTCAGTCGAGAAGGTTGGAACCAACTTCGGATTGCAGAAACCGAGAAATATGCCCATGTGACTTATTTTTTTAATGGGGGAGATGAAAAAGTATTTCCGGGTGAGAAAAGAGTTTTAGTGCCTTCGCCTCGAGAAGTGAAAACATATGATTTGAAGCCAGAAATGAGTGCGGAGAAAGTAACCGCAGAGTTGTTGGAGGTGCTTCAGAAAGATTCTTACCAGTTTGTCGTTGTGAATTTTGCGAACCCCGATATGGTCGGGCACACCGGAAATCTCAACGCCGCCAAAAAAGCCTTGGAAGTCATCGACACCTGTTTGGGTCGGATTCTCTCTTGGGTGGAAGCGGAAGGGGCCTTTGCGATTCTGACTGCCGACCACGGGAACTGTGAGCTCATGCAAGATGCGTCAGGGCAACCCTTGACTTCCCATACGTTGCTTCCCGTTCCTTTTGTTTTGATAGATCCTAAACACCCCGCAGCGAAACTTGCCGCGACTGGGAAACTGGCTGATATTGCTCCCACTTTTCTTGACCTCTGGGGACTTCAGCAGCCGAAGGAAATGACGGGTCGAAGTCTTGTGCTTTCCCTGTAGGGCGATTCCAAGTTTTAAAGTATAATTAAAGTTCAGTTTCTAAGGCATTTTCCCAAAATATTCAGTACTTAATTTAGGAAAGCATCACCCATGAATTCAGGCAAATTGGGGGCATTGCTAGTTTCGAAGGGCCTCATCACACAAGAGCAGTTGAATGCGGCTGCTCAGTTTCAATCCCAAGAGAAGACCCGTTTGGGGAGTTCACTTGTTCAGTTAGGGCATGTGAATGAAAATGTCTTGATCAGTTTTTTTAGTGCGCATTATGGGCTAGCCGCTATTTCGTTGGAGGGGCTGCAGGTTCCCGGTGAAGTACTCCGTCTCGTTCCTAAAAACCTGTGCACTAAGCATCAAATGATTCCAATCGGAGTTGAAGAGGGAAAATTAAAAATTGCAATGTCGGATCCTACGAATGTAGCGGCCATGGATGATGTTCGTTTCATAGCCAACATGGAAGTGGCCGTGGTTTTGGCCACTGATACCGACATTACCAAAGCGATTGCCAAGTTGTTCCGGGAGCAAAGCGCTTTAGGGAATGTATCCGATTACGCTCAACCTAAAACTGAGCAGACTCAAACAAATGTCATTGCTAACCCGAGTGTGGAGTCAATTGATGCTCCCCAGGCCGATAGCAAACCCATCATAAAATTGATCAACAATTTGTTTTTGGAAGCTATTCGACGAAAAGTCAGTGATATTCACATTGAACCTTATGAAAAATTCAGTCGAGTTCGATTCCGTATTGATGGCTCCTTGCATGAGATCATGAAGCTGCCTCTTCAGTTCCGTCTACCTGTTCCGGCCAGAATCAAAGTGATGGCTAACTTAGATATAGCTGAAAAACGCCTGCCTCAGGATGGACGTATCCAAGTACGCACCAAGAGTCGCGCTGTGGATGTTCGGGTTTCACTCGTACCAACTATTCATGGCGAAAAAGTGGTGATGCGATTATTGGATCAAGGAGGCAGCACGCCTGAAATGTCTCAAGTTGGAATGGAGCCTGAACAGTTGGAGCTGTTTCAAAAAGCGGCAGAAATGCCCTATGGGATGGTCTTGGTCACGGGCCCCACGGGCAGTGGAAAGACCACAACCCTTTATGCGGCACTCTCTTCTTTGAACACGGCTGATGTAAACATTTCTACTGCCGAAGATCCAGTGGAGTACACCCTTCTGGGAATCAATCAAGTCCATGTGAAGGAATCTATTGGGATGACGTTTGCAAGTGCTTTGAGGTCCTTCTTGCGACAAGATCCCGATATCATCATGGTCGGTGAAATTCGAGACCAAGAGACCGCTGAAATCTCCGTTAAAGCAGCTCTTACCGGTCACATGGTGTTTTCTACTCTTCACACCAATGATGCTTCGAGCACCATCAGTCGATTACGTCATATGGGATTAGAGCCCTTCTTGATCACTGCGGCCGTCAATTTAGTGCAGGCGCAGCGTTTGGTAAGAATGCTTTGTCCGCAATGCAAAGTGCCTGATTCAAGTGTGACACCCCAAATTCTGAGAGATGCTGAGATGTCTGAGGAACTTATAAAGAAAGCACAAATCATGAAGCCCAAGGGCTGCGAGATCTGCGGGAATACTGGATACAAAGGCCGGAAAGGTATTTTTGAAGTTCTATTTCTTGATGAAACTTTGAGAAACCTGATTGTGAAGGGGGCTAATTCGGATGATATTAAGCGGCAAGCCGTTTCTCAAGGAATGCTCACCCTTAGAAAAAGTGCGCTTCTCAAGTTATCGCGTGGTGAAACTACGCTTCACGAAGTTCTCAATAACTCTAGACCGGATGGGGATTTATAACTTATGACCAGTCTGAATCGACTACTCAAGGCAATGTTAGAAAATAAAGCATCGGATTTGCACATCACTACCGGATGCTCACCAACTTTTCGCATCCATGGAAAACTGGTAAGAACTAAACTAGACTCCTTGACCCCAACTGCAGCGCAAGAACTATGCTTGTCCATCCTAACTGAAAAACAAAAAGCTCAACTGGACAGTGAACGGCAAATTGATCTTTCCTTCGGAATTAAAGATCTGGCGCGATTTCGAGCTAATATTTATTATCAACGGGGTGCAGTGGCCGGAGCCTTTCGTCACATTCCGTTCGACATCCCCAAAGTAGGAAATTTGGGTTTGCCTGACATCGTTCAAGACCTGGTGCATCGACCCAAAGGATTGGTTTTGGTCACTGGCGCTACAGGTTCTGGTAAAACAACGACACTTGCCTCTTTAATTGATTACCTGAATGATCACGAGAGTCTTCACGTGCTGACGATAGAAGACCCTATTGAATATATTCACTCTCACAGAAGGTCGGTGGTCAATCAAAGAGAGTTAGGCAGCGATGCTCGTACCTTTAAAGAGGCGCTTCGGGCTTCACTTCGGGAAGACCCAGATGTAGTTTTGGTGGGGGAAATGAGAGATCCAGACACCATCGAAACAGCTCTTACTTTGGCTGAAACTGGGCACTTGGTCTTCTCTACTTTGCATACTAGTGGCGCTCACCAGACGATCACTCGAATCATTCAGTCCTTCCCCCCGCTTCAGCAAGATCAAATTCGTGTGCAGCTTTCCATGAGTTTAGAGGGCGTTATTTCGCAAGTGCTCCTACCCAGAAGAGACGTGGGACGGGTGGTAGCGGCTGAAGTGATGGTGCCAAATACTGCAGTTAGGAGTTTGATTAGGGAAAATAAATTACATCAAATCCCATCGGCAATGTTATTGAATCAGCAAGAGACAGGAATGGTTACGTTGAACCAATCTCTGGAGAAATTAGTTCGGATGAATCTGGTGGAAGTAGGTGATGCCATAGCAGCGACCCCCGAGCCCAGTGAACTTATGAAAGCGCTCGGACCACTAAGCAAGAAAGCTTCCTAATCGAGGAAAGAGTCCATGAAATATCGATACCGGGGTGTGAATAAAAAACGCAACACCGTTACTGGATTTATTGAAGCGAGCAACATCGATGAAGCCAAATATCGGCTTCGAAATATGGACATCCGGCCTTACGAAGTCAGTAAAGATATCTTCAACAATGGAGTCCAATTAAAATTTAATTTTGGAAAAGCGATCGATCTGAAAGGGTTGATTGTTTTTACTCGGCAGCTCTCCTCACTGATCAACGCTGGAGTGACTGTAGTCATGGCATTACAAATTTTAGCTGAACAAGAGCGGAGGCCGGAGTTTAAGAAGATCTTAATTCATATTAAGGAAACGATTGAATCAGGCGGAGGTTTTGCTGAGGCTCTGGAGAAGTACACCAATACCTTCTCAGAGTTTTTTGTTCGGGTGGTTGAGGCCGGGGAGGTATCTGGAACACTGGATAAGGCCCTTGTAAGAATCGGACAACAACTGGATAAACTGAACAATATCAAAAGAAAAGTGGTGGGGGCTTTAATTTATCCTGCGATCACAGTGGTCGTAGCAGCTGGAGTGATCACCTTTTTGCTGGCAAAAGTAGTGCCGTCGATGGTTGAGCTGTATGGGGATGTAAAAAAGTTGCCTGCAATCACACAGTTTGTAATCGCAGCATCTAATATGGTGCGTGATTACTATCACATTGTTTTGATGATCCTCATTGGAACAGTGATTGGTGCCCGGCTCGCATATCGAGTGCCTAAGGTGAGAGCGGTGGTCGATCCCATTTTACTTAGGGTTCCCATCTTGGGACTCTTACTGGTGCGGTCTGGAATTGCTATTTTTACCCGAACTTTGGCAACATTGGTAAGTAGTGGTGTGCAATTGCTCACAGCGTTCCAAATCTGTGAGCGAGTCACCAGTAATTACCTCTTAAAGGCTTGCATTCGAGATGCCGCAGCTTCGGTTACTGAGGGGCAAAGTATTGCCCAAGGCCTGGCGAAACGGAAGGTTTTCCCGGCTATGGTGCTTCATATGGTGAGTATTGGAGAAATGACTGGAAAAATTGATGAGTTGCTGCTCAAAGTTGCTGAGATCTATGATGAAGAAGTGGATGATGCAGTTAGTTTGATGACCACCATTTTGCAACCTGCCCTGATTGTCATTGTCGGCGGAATCACCCTTGTCATCATGGTTGCAATTTATTTACCCATTTTTGGTATGTCGGACAAACTGGGCTCTTAATGATTCCATCCAACATTAAAAGGTGGCCTGAGAAGCGCGGCGGTTTTCAAGGTCTGCTCCTGGGGCGTTTGTTAATTGCTCTGTTCCTTGTGGTGTTGGTCACTTTGCACCAAGTGCTTAAGCCTGGCCAATCCCCGGATTTGATAATTCTGGCTTATGCCATTCTTGGAGCACTCTTTGGAGCTAGCCTTCTCGTCAGT
>Ga0214917_10007175_pt1 | contig 11360 bp, 8 predicted proteins | sample LL_1208_BB_MetaG_FD_177983 | JGI IMG/M metagenome (GOLD analysis project Ga0214917, IMG submission 177983) | Freshwater microbial communities from Lake Lanier, Atlanta, Georgia, United States - LL_1208_BB | ecosystem: Environmental > Aquatic > Freshwater > Lake | place: USA: Georgia | collected...
CTCGCCGAAAGGTGGACAACCGACGTCGCGCCCCTGACCACGGCACAACCGGGTCGGCAGCCCGTTGCCGCACCAGCGTGAACGACGAGGCGAGGGGGCCGGCGAACGCTCGACGAGCGTGTGGCCGTCGCGGCCACAGCGAGGAGACTTTTACTGCCGGGAGCAGGTTTTTCTTGACATCGTCGAACCTGGATGCCGGGAGGGGCTGCCGGTGTCCTCGAGCGAGCTGTGGAAGCAAGCGGAGCCATGGATGGCAAAGCGCAGCGGACACGCAGTGAACGGAGGCCTGGAGGGCCGGAGTGAACGTCCAGCGAGAGGACGCCGGTAGCCCCGACCTTGCTCGAACAGGTGTCAACGATTGGATGCTCCCGGTCGTACCGCCCCCGAGCCGACGCGATCCGCAGACAGGCCCCGCGCTAACGACTCCGATCCGGCGTTGCCTGCGGCAGGCGGCAGGAGCCGTCGTCGCACCGACCGGCGATGCGGTAGCGGTTACGGGCGACGAGCGCGTAGAGCGATCGCCAGACCGGCAGGCTCCCGGGCACGTGCAAGGGGAGCGCGAGCGGCCAGAGGAGCGGCAGCCGGCGCGACAGGTACCGCACGGCCTCGGCTCCACCCCGTGCGGCGCCGGCGCGATCCACGACCACCATCTCTTCGCGCAGCCGCTCCTGCGGCAGTTCCGGAAAATCCCGCGCGACCTGTTCGTCGTGGAACGACGTGTAGCGCAGGGAGCCGAGTGCGTCGAGCCGGCGGAGCAGGGCGATCTGGCTCCGGCAGAAGCGACACTGCCCGTCGTAGAGGACCGTATCGCGGTCGGGTCGTGTCGCCGTCTGGATCATCGTCGCTCGACTCCACCGAGGAAACCGCGATCGGACCGCCGACGCAACCGGGCGACACACGCGACGGCCCGCTGTCGGCCAGCGTCGACGTCAGTCTTCGTCGAAGGACGAGGCGGCGGAGGCCGGGACGGTGCAGAAGTGGAGGATCGTCACGGCGCCGACCGAGAGCAGCGTCCACGGCGCCCACTCCGGGGCCGTAAAGGCCTGCGTCTCACCGTTGCCGCTGAACGGCCGCAGCATGGCGGAATCGATGACGAGCATCTCGACGCCCAGGAGGCAGCAGAAGATGCCGGAGGCGAGGAAGAGACTCTTCGTCATCGGGCTTTTCATGGTGACATCGCTCGTGGAACGCGTGGCCGGGGCGGCCGCCCGGCGTGCCGGCCCGAGGGCCGGACGTGACCGCGGACGTGGAGATCGCCCGCGGCCTTTCTCTCTTGTTCGGCCGGTGGGGGGCCGCATCTGCACGACGGGTCCCGGCGTGCCGGACCGTAACGGTCGTACGGCCTGGAGGGGCCGCCGCGGGCGGCAAGCCCCGCCGCTACGGCACGGTGCTCAGGCCTCGGCGGCGGGCCCCGAGGCCTCGGCGTCGGCGACGGGACGCACGGGTCGCCGCTCCGTCCCGGTGCCGGGCACGAGCTGCGGCACCGGCGTCGCCCCGTCCACCACGCTCTTGAGCTCGTCGCCGTCCATCACCTCGCACTCGATCAGCCGGCGGGCGACGGCCTCGAGGGCCGCGCGGCGCGATTCGATGATCTGCCGCACCGACCGCATGGCGTCGTCGACGATCCGCCGCACCTCCTCGTCGATCTCACGGGCCGTCTGCTCGCTGTGCGACCGCGCGCCCGTCAGATCGCCAGCGGCTCCGGCCAGGAACGGCGAGCGCGGACTCTCGCGGTAGGCCACCCGTCCGAGCCGGCTCATGCCGTAATCCATGACCATCGCTCGGGCGATCTCGCTCGCGCGTTCCAGGTCGTTTTGGGCGCCGGTCGACACGTCGGCATAGACGATCTCCTCGGCGATCGTCCCCGCGAGGAGGACCTGGATCCGGCTCTCGAGCTCCGACTGCGTCATCAGGTAGCGATCGTCCTCGGGCCGCTGCATCGTGTAGCCGAGGGCGGCCAGGCCCCGCGGGATGATCGACACCTTGTGGACCGGATCGGTGTTCGGCAGCGAGATCGCCACGAGGGCATGCGCCGCCTCGTGGTAGGCCACCCGCTTCTTCTCGTCCTCGTGGATCACGCGTCGCTTCTTCTCGAGGCCCGCGGTGACCCGCTCCACCCCCTCGTTGAACTCGTCCATGCCGACGGAGGACTTGTCCTTGCGGGCGGCGAGCAGCGCGGCCTCGTTGACGAGATTCGCCAGATCCGCGCCGACGAACCCGGAGGTGATGCGGGCGATCTGGCCGACTTCGACCGCGGGGTCGAGCTTCACGTTCGTGACGTGCACGCGCAGGATCGCCTCGCGGCCCCGCACGTCGGGACGATCGACGAGCACGTGGCGGTCGAAGCGGCCGGGTCGCAGGAGCGCCGGGTCGAGCGTCTCCGGCCGGTTCGTCGCGGCGAGCACGATGACGCCGGAGTTGCTGCCGAAGCCGTCCATCTCGACGAGCAGCGCGTTGAGCGTCTGCTCGCGCTCGTCGTGGCCGCCCACGACGCTCGTGCCGCGCGTCTTGCCGAGCGCGTCGAGCTCGTCGATGAAGATGATGCACGGCGCCTTCGCGGTGGCCTGCTGGAACATGTCGCGGACGCGGGCCGCACCCACGCCCACGAACATCTCGACGAAGTCGCTGCCGGAGAGGCCGAAGAAGGGCACGCCCGCCTCGCCCGCGATCGCCTTGGCGAGGAGCGTCTTGCCGGTGCCCGGGGGGCCGACCAGCAGCACGCCCTTGGGGATGTGGCCGCCGAGCACCTGGTACTTCTCGGGGCTGCGGAGGAACTCGACCACCTCGCGCAATTCCTCGACGGCCTCGTCGATGCCGGCCACGTCGTCGAACGTGATGCCGAGGTCCTCCTGCGCGTACATCTTGCCGCGGCTGCGGCCGAAGGCCATCGGGCTGCCGGCACCGCCGATGCGCCGCATCATCGCGAAGAGCAGGAGGCCGAAGAGCCCCGTGATCACGAGCAGCGGCACCCAGTTGCGCCACGGACTGGGCGGATCCTCGTAGCGGAAGGGGACGCCGTGCTCGTTGAGGAGCCGCACGAGTTCCGACTCGGAGTTTTCGCTCGGCAGCTTCGAGGTGCGGAAGCGTCGCTCCGTGGAGGCGGGTCGCCCGACCCGCTCGGCCGCCCCGCCCTCCGGTGTCGGATGGGCCGCCATCTCGCGCACCTTGCCGGAGACCTGGAACCCTCCGATGACCACGTCGTGCAGGTCGCCGTACAGCGCCTCGGTGCGGCCTTCGAGCCCCGACCGCTCGATGCTCACCCATCCCGAACCGGGCGTTGCCTCGTCGCCCTGCGGTTCGCCGGCGGCCGCGACGAGCCGCACGAGGTCGCTGTAGGACAGTTCGAGCTGCGGCGCGGAGCCGAGCAGGCTCAGCGCGAAGAGGCTCGCCGCGCCGGCGGCGACGAGCGACCAGACGAGATTGCCTCCGACGCCGGACCGCCGATCGGGCGGCCGCTTGGGGACATCTCGTTTCTTCGCCATCGCGGGGCTTCCATGGCGGGGTGACCGCCTGCAGAGACAACTCGGTCATCCTAGGCGGCGATGTCCCGCGGGACAAACGACCGCACCGCCGCGGCGACGTCGTGTGGCGGTCCCGTGCCACCCGCCGTACATTGACGGATTGCCGTCCTGGGCAAGGCGTCCCCGAATTCTCCGACCGTGCAGCGACTCCCCGGCGCGCTCGTCCCGCCGCCCCAACCGGTGTCACGATCGGCCGAGTCCCGCGGGACGGCGGCGGATGAGATCGTGCGCGTCGCCGTCCTCGGCTCGACGGGCAGCATCGGCCGCAGCACGCTCGACGTGATCGCGGCCTCGCCGGGGCGGTTCGTGCCCCATCTGCTCGCCGCACGGCAGAGCGTCGGGCCGCTGTTCGAGCAGGCCCGCCGGTTCCGGCCCGCCTGGGTGGTGATCGTCGATCCTGACGCGGCCGCGACGGTCGATGCGACGAGCCTGCCGCCGGGAACCCGGCTGGCGGTCGGCGACGAGGCCCTCGACGAGCTCGTGGCCGACCCCGCGATCGATCGCGTGGTCGCCGCCATCGTCGGAGCGGCCGGCCTGCGCAGCACGTGGGCCGCCGTCGCCGCCGGTCGCACCGTGGCGCTGGCCAACAAGGAGACACTCGTGATGGCCGGGCCGCTCGTGATGCGGCTGGCCGAGCGAACCGGGGCGACGATCATCCCCGTCGACAGCGAGCACGCCGCGATCCATCAGGCGCTCTGCTCGGGTCGCCCCACGGAGGTGGCGCGGATCCTCCTCACGGCCAGCGGCGGTCCCTTTCGCACGCGGCCGGCCGCGACGCTCGCGGACGTCACGCCGGCCGAGGCGCTCCGCCATCCCACCTGGTCGATGGGGCCGAAGATCACCGTGGATTCGGCGACGATGATGAACAAGGCGCTCGAGCTCATCGAGGCGCGCTGGCTCTTCGGCGTACCCGCCCGGCAGCTCGAGGTGCTCGTCCATCCGCAGTCGATCGTCCATTCACTCGTGGAGTTCGTGGACGGCTCGGTCATCGCCCAGCTCAGCCCGCCCGACATGCGACTCCCGATCCAGTACGCGCTCTCCTATCCACGGCGGCTGCCCGGACCCGCGCGACGGCTCGACGTCGCGATGCCGCTCACGCTCGACTTCGAGCCGCCCGACCCGGCGCGGTTTCCGGCGCTGCGCCTCGGACTCGAAGCGGCCGAGCGCGGCGGCACGTCCGGCGCCGTGCTCAACGCGGCCAACGAGGAGGCGGTGCAGGGCTTCCTCGACGGCCGCCTGCGGTTCACCGACATCGCGGAGGTGTGCGCGGGCGTGCTCGCCGCCCATCCGTATCGTTCCGATCCCGAACTCGACGAGTTGCGTGCGCTCGATGCATGGGCACGACAGGAGGTGGCCTCGTGGGCGCGTGTCTGACCCCGTTCACCGTCTCGCTCCCCGTGGCTGCAGGCCTCGCGTGGATGCTCGATCCGGGCAGCTGGTGGGTGATCCTCCAGGTGGCCCTGGGCCTCGGCTTCGTGATCTTCGTGCACGAACTGGGCCACTTCCTCGTGGCCAAGGCCTGCGGCGTGAAGTGCGAGAAGTTCTATCTCGGCTTCGACGTCGGCGGGCTCAAGCTCGCGAGGTTCCAGTGGGGCGAGACCGAGTACGGCATCGGCGCCCTGCCGCTCGGCGGCTACGTGAAGATGCTCGGCCAGGACGACAATCCGGCGGCCGCCGCCGAGGAGGCCAGGCGGGCCCGTGGCGCGTCGGACCATCACGACCTGCCCTCGGGCGACCTCCCCGCCGAGCCCACGAGCGACCCGCATCCGGCCTGGGACCCGCGCAGCTACCCGGCCCAGAGCGTGCCGAAACGGATGGCCATCATCTCGGCGGGCGTGATCATGAACGTGATCTTCGCCGTCATCATGGCCTCGTGGGCGTTCGGCCTCGGGGTGCGGGAGATGACCTGCGCGATCTCGAGCGTGCGTCCCGGCGGCGCGGCGTGGAAGGCCGGTCTGCGCACCGGCGACGAGATCGTGCGGATCGGCCGGCAGCGACGTCCGATCTTCAACGACCTCCGCTACGGCGTGACGCTCGGAAGTGTCCGGGAGGGCATCGAGATCGACTACCGCAGGCCCGGCGACGAGGCGACGGTCACGGCGCGACTGCATCCCGACACGGACCTCGGCGCACCGACGATCGGCGTCACGAACCCGTGGTCGCTCACGCTGCCGCAGGAGGTCCCGAAGGTGCTCGCGGGCGCCGCCGCCAAGGCCGCGCCGGCGCTCGCGGCCGGCGATACGATCCGCTCGGTGGACGGCCGGCCGGTGGACGGCTACGCGGATCTCATCGTCGCGCTTGCGGCGCAGGTCGATCGGCCGGTGCGGCTCGAGGTGGAGCGCGCCGCGGCAGCGGGAGAACGCGGCGATCCGACGACCGTCGCGGTCATGCTGCCCGCCCAGCCGACGCGTGTGACCGGCATGACGATGACGGCGCGGGGCATCTCCGCGATCCAGGACGGTTCGCCCGCTGCGGCGGCCGGCCTGCGGGTCGGTGAGCGGCTCATGGCGATCGACGGCGAGGATCCGGGCGATCCGCTCGCGCTCGACGAGCGACTCGCGCGACGAGCCGGCGAGCACGTGCGGCTGACGGTGGCCGTGGCCGACGGAGCATCGCGCGACGTCGACGTCGTGCCCCGGGCGGTCACCTGGATCGACAACGAGGCCAACTGGCCGGCCAGTCCCGCGTCGCTCGCGTCGCTCGGCGTCGCACTCCCGGTCGATGCCGACGTGGCCGCCGTCGTGCCCGGCGGGCCTGCCGAGCGGGCCGGTGTCGTGGCCGGCGATCGCGTCGTGCGCGCGTGGTTCCTCGAGCCCGACGCGCAGGCGGGAACGGCCGTGGACGAGGGGGTCGAACTGTCCTCCAAGGCTCCGAACTGGCCCGCGGTCGCTGCCGTCCTCCAACGGGTCCCGGCCGGGACCCGCCTGCGGCTCGCGCTCGAGGGCGCGGGAGGCGCGCGGGAGGTGACGCTCGAGCCGACCGATGCGCCGGACCGGTTCGTCGTCGATCGCGGCCTCGCCTTCGAGCCGGTCTACACGCTCGTGCGGGCCGACAGTCTCTCCGCCGCGCTCGATCGCGGCCTGCGGCGCGCGGGACAGGATCTCTCGCTCGTGTGGGGCTTCCTCGGCAAGCTCACCCGCAGCGAGATCAGCCCGCGGCTGCTCGGCGGACCGATCGAGATCGCCAAGCAGGCGGGCCGCTCCGCCCAGGAGGGCTTCGGCCGCCTCCTCCTCTTCCTCACGATGCTCAGCGCCAACCTCGCCGTCGTGAACTTCCTGCCGATCCCCGTGCTCGACGGCGGGCACATGGTGTTTCTGCTCTACGAACTCGTCCGCGGCAAGCCGCCGAGCGAGAAGGTCGTGATGACGCTCTCCTACCTCGGACTCGCCCTCATCCTCACGCTGATGATGTTCGTGTTCGGCCTCGACCTCGGTCTGATTCCACGTCGTTAGAGCGGATTCTGTTTTGACGGAGCGACGCCCCGGACGTCCGGGCTGGGAGGCGAAGGGGGTCGGCGAACGCTTCCCGAGCGGACGGCCGCCGCGGCCGGAGCGAGGAGACTTTTGCCGCCCCCTGAGCCGGTGCCCCGCCTCACGAGAAGACGAGGCGAAGGGGGTCGGCGAACGCTTCCCGAGCGGACGGCCGCCGCGGCCGGAGCGAGGAGACTTTTGCCGCCCCCTGAGCCGGTGCCCCGCCTCACGAGAAGACGAGGCGAAGGGGGTCGGCGAACGCTTCCCGAGCGAGCGGCCGCCGCGGCCGGAGCGAGGAGACTTTTGCCGCCCCCTGAGCCGGTGCCCCACGAAAGCTCTCCGAAAGATCGAAGTCGATCGCGCCCTGACGCGATCTCGGGTGAAGAACGGGCTCGGCATGCGGAATCACGCCCATAGCGGGCCATCCTCGGCCGGAATCGCGTGACTATGCTTGCCGTGATGGTTCTCCCAGCACCTCTCGTCGAGCCGCACCGTGCACGGCACGCCCCCTGCTTCCCCCCGAGCGGGATCAGGACGGTCGTCTTCGACGTCGTCCACACGCTCGTCGAGCCCTGGCCGTCGGTGCCGGCGGCCTACCGCGACGCAGGCCTGCGGCACGGCATCGATCTGGGTGAGGACGAGATCCGCGCGCGGTTCGGCGCGGCCTGGCGACGCGCGGAAGCGCTCGATGCCGAGGCCGCACCTCCCTTCGCGACCTCGCCGGAACGAGAGCGGGACCGTTGGCGGGGCGTCGTCGCCGCCGTCTTTCGCGAGGCGACAGACACCGCGGCGATCTTCGCGGATCTGTGGGATCACTTCGGCCGGCCCGAGTCGTGGCGGGCGCTGCCGGCGGGCCGCGCCCTGGTCATGGCCACCGTCGAAGCCGGGGTGCCGATCGCGCTGGCGAGCAACTTCGACGAGCGGCTCAACGCCCTCGCATCCGTCGTCGAGCCTCTGACGTCGGCCGACCACGTGTTCGCCTCGTCCGACCTCGGCTGGCGAAAGCCCTCGCCACGATTCTTCCGCGCCGTCGAGGAGCGACTCGGCCTCCAGGCACGGGACCTCCTGCTCGTCGGCGACGACGCCGACCTCGACGTGGCCGCCGCGCGTGAGGCCGGCTGGCAGGCACAGCGCCTCGTCTGAAGGCTCGCCACGCCGGCGACACACCCATCCTGAAGGGTCTCTACGTCCGCTCGGCGCCCGTGTCGAGCACCGCCATGAAGGCCTTCTGCGGGATGTCCACCGACCCGATGCTCTTCATCCGCTTCTTGCCCTCCTTCTGCTTCGCCCACAGCTTCTTCTTGCGGGAGATGTCGCCGCCGTAGCACTTGGCCGTGACGTTCTTCCGCATCGCCGAGATCGTCTCGCGGGCGATCACCTTCGTGCCGATCGCGGCCTGCAGGGCGATCTCGAACATGTGGCGGTCGATCTCGCCGCGAAGCTTCTTGACGATCGCCCGGCCGCGGCGGTCCGCATCGCGGCGGTCGCAGATGATCGAGAGGGCGTCGACCTTCTTGCCCCCCACCAGGATGTCGAGCCGGACGAGCTCGGCCGGGAAGTACCCGATCAGCTCGTAGTCCATCGTGCCGTAGCCGCGGGTCACGCTCTTGAGCTTGTCGTGCAGATCGTAGATCACCTCGGCCAGCGGCAGGTCGAAGGTGAGCATCGCGCGCGTGGGGGAGAGGTATTCGGTCTTCAGGTAGGTGCCGCGCCGATCGGTGCAGAGCTGCATGATCGGGCCGATGAACTCGACCGGGACCAGGAAATTCGTCCGCACGATCGGCTGGCGAAACTCCTCGATCAGCCCGGTGTCGGGCACGTCCTGCGGGTTGGTGATCTCGAGGGTCTCGCCGGTCTTCTTCAGGATCTGGTAGGTGACGTTGGGCGCCGTCTGCACGAGGTCGAGGTCGGCCTCCTGCTCGAGCCGCTGCTGGATGATCTCCATGTGCAGCAGGCCGAGAAAGCCGCAGCGGAACCCGAACCCGAGCGCCTCGCTGCTCTCCGGCGCGTACTCGAACGACGGGTCGTTGATCGCCAGCTTCTCGAGCGAGTCGCGCAGCTCCTCGAAATTCTCACCGTCGCTGGGATAGAGGCCGCAGTACACCATCCGCTGCGGCGGCTTGTATCCGGGGAGCGGCACGGCGGCCTCGTCGCCGGGGATGGTCACCGTGTCGCCGATGTGCACCTGCTTCACGTCCTTGATGTTGCAGACGAGGTAGCCCACCTGGCCGGCCGCGAGCTCCTCACAGGCGCGCCGCTGCGGCACGAACTGGCCCAGTTCGAGCACCTCGTGCGTGACGCCGGTGCGGAGGAAGCGGATCTTCTGGCCCCGGCGGATCGTGCCGTCCACCACGCGGACGTAGGTGATCGCACCGCGGTACGAGTCGTAGTGGCTGTCGAAGATCATCGCCCGCAGGGTCGCGGCGGGGTCGCCCTGCGGCGGCGGCACCCGCTCGACGATCGCCGCCAGCAGGTCGCCGATGCCGATGCCCGTCTTGGCACTCACGCGGATCACGTCGGCCGGCTCCACGGCGAGGCTCTGCTCCATCTCCTGGAGGACCTCGTCGATCCGCGCGTGCACGAGGTCGACCTTGTTGATCACCGGCACGATCGCCAGGTCCTGCCCGATCGCGGCGTACGCGTTGGCGACGGTCTGCGCCTCGACCCCCTGGAAGGCGTCGACGAGGAGCACGGCCCCCTCGCAGCAGGCGAGGCTGCGGGAGACCTCGTAGTGGAAGTCGACGTGGCCCGGCGTGTCGATGAGGTTCAGCTCGTAGCGCTCGCCGTGATGGCGGTACTCCATCCGCACGGCCCGGGCCTTGATCGTGATGCCCCGCTGCCGCTCGAGCTCCATGTCGTCGAGCATCTGCTCCTTGAGCTGCCGCTTCTCCACCGTGCCGGTGGCCTCGAGGAGACGGTCGGCCAGCGTGCTCTTGCCATGGTCGATGTGGGCGATGATCGAGAAGTTGCGGATGTGTCGGCAGTCGATGCTCATGCCCTGATTCTACCCGCCGGGGAGCCGGTGCTGCGGCGCTGTCGGCCGCACCGTACCATAGGGGCTGTCGTGGTTCGCGACGGCGGCCGATTCCGGTGTCATTCGGACCACACCTCCCTTCCCGTGTGTCGCATGGACGAGTGCCGCGCCGCTGTGCCCGGTCTCTGCCGGTCGACGCGGCGCCGCACGCCCGCCGTGCTGGCGTGCGGCATGGTGCTCGCGGTCACGGGTCCGTCGGGCCGGTCGTCCGAGACGCGTGAGGCCGTCGCCACACCCCCCGCGGCGGTGTTTCTCGAGGCCCACTGCACGCGCTGCCACGACCGCGACGTCGCGGAGGGAGGCGTGCGGCTCGACGACCTGCCGACGACGATCACCACGGTGGAGGCCGCCGAACGCTGGCAACGGGTGCTCGGCGTGCTCAACGCCGGCTCGATGCCACCCGGGGAGGAGCCGCGTCCCCCCGCGGCCGCGGCGACCGAGTTCCTCGCATCCCTGTCGCGCTCGCTCGCCATCGCGCGGCGCACGATCGGCGATTAGGGGCGGGTCGGCACGCTGCGGCGGCTCAACCGGCGCGAATACGCGAGCACGCTCCGCTCGCTCCTCGGGCTCGACGTCGACGTGTCGAGCCTGCCGGACGACGCGGGGGCGGGCGGATACGACACCTTCGGCTCGGCACTCTTCATGTCGAGCGACCAGTTCGAGCAGTATCTCGCCGTCGGGCGTCGCGCCGCGGCCGGCGTCATCGACCGCTGGCGGCGCGCGGCTGAACCGCTGCCCTCCAGCAGCACCGTGCGCACGGAGGTGGAGATCGCGGCACGCAGGCAGATGGGCGGACTGCTCAACGGATACTTCCTCGGCGGGTACCGCAAGGCGCGGGAATGGGAGGCTGCCGGGGCCGATCCGGCCCGCGCGAAGGACTTCGGGTTTCCGGACGAGCATGAGGCGACGTTCCGCATCCGCGCCTACGAGCAGTCGGGCCCCTACCTCGGGCAGTATCTCGCGCTGCCGAAGTCGGAGGAGGGCGCCTGGCTCACCTACCACACCGCCAACTACCACCACACGGAGACGATCACGATCCCCGCGGAAGCCCCGCCGGGTCGCTACGTCCTGCGGCTGCGCGTCGGCGGCAACGAGAAGGTGCCGGTCTCGAGACGGTTCCTCGAGATGGGGATCGTCTCGGCCGACGACTTCCGCCGGCTCGGCGTGTTCCAGGTCACCGACCCGGTCCAGCGGCCGCAGACGATCGAGGTGCCCGTCACGATCACGCCCGACGGCCCCCGCGCCTTCTCCTTCCGTGAGAAGCGGCATGCGGACGCCGCGGCTGCGTCGTTTCAAAACGCCCTCGCGCGGGCGACCAACGGTGTCGGCCTCGAC
>Ga0214917_10007176_pt1 | contig 11358 bp, 7 predicted proteins | sample LL_1208_BB_MetaG_FD_177983 | JGI IMG/M metagenome (GOLD analysis project Ga0214917, IMG submission 177983) | Freshwater microbial communities from Lake Lanier, Atlanta, Georgia, United States - LL_1208_BB | ecosystem: Environmental > Aquatic > Freshwater > Lake | place: USA: Georgia | collected...
TCTTTGCAACTAATGGAAGAGCTGGTTGCGACATTGCAATACCTTCGATTGCAGATGTGCGTCCCTTTTCGCGAGCCTTTATAGCTTCCCAATTTTCAATAATTTCATCAGTGCCACTTACTTCAAGATTTTCAAATACATGGGGGTGGCGACTAATTAACTTATCTGCGATGGCGCCTGCAACATCTTCAATAGAAAAGGGATCTGTCGGATGATCTTGCGCAATGCGTGAATGGAAGTAAACCTGCAAGAGAACATCACCGAGTTCTTCGCGCATTCCAGCGCGGTCATCGGTTTCGATGGCATCGATGAATTCATAGGACTCTTCAAGTAAATACTTGATCAGTGATTCGTGCGTTTGTTCTGCATCCCATGCACATCCACCGGGTGAACGGAGACGGTCCATGACTTCAACAAGGCGTTGAAGCTGTGATTGCGATGCCACTGAAATGGTTTACCTGCCTGGTGGAAGAATGGCGGTTCCCGCTGAATCTGTCGCCACGATCTCACCAGAATCTGGATCCCATGTGCCGTAGCGAGGATTGACTACAACCTTTAACTCAGCGGCTTTGGCATTTACAAGTTGGGTAATGCGAGTTGATACGTCAGCATCTGCAACACCTGAGGCCTTAAGTGCTTCCTGGATTTTATTTGAAGTAATAACTGCGCGTACGTAACGATCAAAGTTAGAAGGTGCAATCTGTGCTCCTACAAGATTATTTGCAAGTGCCTCTTGGCCACCACTCTGTGAAATCAGATCAGCTTTAGCCTTCTCCAACTCTGTTGAAGAGATCGAGAGCTTGAGCTCCTTGGCAATCTCATCGAAGAGTGTTGTCACGATAGTGAAGCGAAGCTGGCTACGGTTGAGCGCATTGCCAGTTTGGAGCTGCATCTGCGATGTATCAACTTTGGTGCGCTCTGCAAGGATTTCATCGATAATCGTTTGTGCTGATGTCGTGGAGATAGCGATGTCGCCAATTGTTGCTGCGTTATCAACTTTGCCACATCCTGAGAGCGCCAATACTGAGATAACTCCAAGGAGTGCCAGGATCTTCTTCACGTCGTGCTCGCTTTCGTTAATTCATCGAGGGACTTAGCTGCCCACTCCAGGAGAGAAGTATCCCCTAAAAGTTGAGAACCTTGTGCAGTTGGCGTCCACGCTGCCGCGCGAGGAATTGCAATCATCACAGTATTTGTTGCACTTTTATAGAGCGAACCAGGGAAAAGTCTATTGAGGCGCAGCTGCTTAGATTCTGGCAGAACAAGCGGTGAGATTCGTAAGAATTTACCGGCTGCAACCACTTCTCTGACTCCTAGCGATTTCGCAAAGGCGCGAAGTTGTGCAACCTGCAAGAGTGATTGTGCCTCTTTGGGAAGTTCACCGAATCTATCGACAAGTTCTTCGCGAATAGATTCAACATCTTCGCTCTTACGAACATCGGCTAAGCGACGGTAGAGATCAAGGCGTAGTCGTTCACCGGGAACATACTCTTCGGCAAGGTGGGCGTTAATAGGAAGTTCCACCTTGCACTCATGGTTCTTCTCTTCGGTTTCGATGATCCCAGTCTTGTAATCATTGACTGCTTCGCCAACCATGCGCATATAAAGATCGAAGCCAACGTCTGCGATATGGCCTGATTGTTCGCCACCTAATAAATTGCCAGCGCCGCGGATTTCTAGATCTTTGAGTGCAACGCGCATGCCAGAACCTAAATCAGTATTGGTAGCAATTGTCTTCAGACGATCGAGTGCAATCTCGGTGAGTGGTTGATCCTGCGGATAGAGGAAGTATGCGTAAGCACGTTCGCGACCACGGCCTACGCGACCACGTAGCTGGTGAAGCTGTGATAAACCAAAGTTATCTGCTCGTTCGACAATTAAAGTGTTTGCATTAGCGATATCGAGTCCACTCTCAACAATGGTGGTGCAGACCAGAACATCAAAGTCGCGATTCCAGAATGCGAGGATGACATCTTCCAACTGACCTTCAGACATCTGACCGTGGGCAATACGGATGCGTGCTTCTGGAATGAGCTCTTGCAGCTTTGATGCCGCTCGATCAATCGATTCAACCCGATTATGAATATAGAAGATCTGACCATCGCGAAGTAGTTCGCGGTGAATCGCAGCTTTAATCTGCGCATCCTCTGCAGGGCCTACATAGGTAAGAATCGGATGGCGCTCTTCAGGTGGCGTAGTGATGGTCGACATCTCACGAATGCCAGTTACTGCCATTTCAAGGGTGCGTGGAATAGGCGTTGCAGACATCGCAAGCACATCAACAGTCGTGCGCATCTTCTTCAGCGACTCTTTCTGTCCCACACCAAACCGTTGTTCTTCATCGACAATCACAAGACCTAGATCTTTGAATTGCACATCCTGCGAAAGGATTCGGTGGGTGCCCACAACGACATCGACAGCTCCTGATGTCAGTTCAGTAAGAATCTCTTTACTTTCCTTGGCGGTATTGAAACGAGATAGCCCTGCGACTTTGATTGGAAATCCTGCATAACGTTCGGAAAAGGTCTTTGAGTGTTGTTGTACTAGCAAAGTAGTAGGAACTAAGACAGCAACTTGTTTGCCATCTTGTACTGCTTTGAAGGCGGCGCGGATGGCAATCTCTGTCTTTCCATATCCCACATCACCACAGATGATGCGATCCATTGGATATGGACGCTCCATATCGCGCTTGACATCTTCAATGGTTGATAACTGATCTGGTGTTTCAATATAGGAAAATGCATCTTCGAGTTCGCGCTGCCACGGAGTATCGGGTGAGAAGGCGAAGCCTGGTGCACTTGTACGAGCTGCATAGAGACGAATAAGTTCACCAGCAATTTGGCGCACAGCTTTACGTGCCCGTCCCTTTGCCTTCTGCCATTCACCGCTTCCAATGCGGTGCACAGTAGGAGTTTCGCCTCCTACGTACTTACTTACCTGCTCCAAAGTATCTGTCGGAACAAAGATGCGATCGCTAGGTTGCCCGCGCTTTGCTGGCGCATATTCGATAACGAGATATTCGCGAGTTACTCCCCCGACAGTGCGTTGAATGAGTTCGACATAACGTCCGATTCCGTGTTGTTCATGCACAACAAAGTCACCAGTCTTAAGTTCGAGTGGATCAATCGCTTGTTTGCGCTTCGATGGCATGCGCGCACCATCTTTAGCGCTGGTCTTACTGCCGGATAAATCGCGTTCTGTTACAAAGAGAATCTCTGCATGGTCGCTCTTGAATCCATAACCCAATGAGGATTGAGTGACGTGAATAGAGCCTTTTGTAGGTGCAGCGCTGAGGGTTTGCACCATCTGCACCGGCAGATCTGCATCTCGGAAAATTCCGGCATACCGCTCGGCCATTCCATGACCGGTGGTCGAGAAGATGACGGCATGGTGTGCCTCTAAACCAGTGCGCAGAAGCTCGCAGAGTGATTCAACATTTCCGCGCATCGGATCAATCGCAGAGATATCAAGGAAGTGCGCATCCTTATCGAGATCGCTTCCAAATGCATTAAGCGAACCTACTGGCAGCGAAAGTAGCGCAATCTCTTCGTGAAGTTGGCTCCAATCCAGATAGGTGATGTTCTCAACCGGAAGCGGAGCAACTCCACCAATGGCAGCATGTGACCACGATGCTTCAAGAAACTCCTGATTTGTCTCAATTAAGTCAGCAGTTCGCGAACGGATTCTCTCGTCATCGATGAAGATAACCTGGGTGCCTTTTGGCATGCGGTCCAGAACTGTTTCAAAGTCATCGGTCAATAGCGGAATCAGTGATTCCATTCCATCAACTATGGTGCCTTGGGCAATCTTGTCGAGGATTTCAAGGGCTGCTGGATATTGGTTCTTTATCTTTTCGGCTCGTTCGCGAATAGATTCTGTTAAGAGTAGTTCACGACAAGGCAGAATGGCGAGCTTTCCAATAACTGCTTCGCTGGTGCGTTGATCGGCGACTTCAAAGTAGCGCATCTCTTCAATTTCATCACCGAAAAAATCAATTCGCACAGGATGCATAGCAAGTGGAAGAAATACATCGACGATTCCTCCACGAACTGCAAACTCTCCACGTTTTTCAACAAGGTCGGTGCGAGTAAATGCGAGTTTGGTCAGATGTGTAATGAGTTCGGTCAGGCCAATCTCTTGGCCGATCTCTAAAGTCCACAGCGGGCTCTTTGCAAGAGTTGCGATAAATCGATGAATGACTGCGCGAATCGGTGCAACAACAATAGGGTTCTTCTGCGTTTCAGTAAGTGAATACAAAGTAGAAAGTCTGCGCGCCACAGTGTCGCTACGCGGACTCAACCTTTCGTGCGGCAGCGTTTCCCATGCAGGAAATTCATAGACAAGCGGATGCAAGCTAGTCAGATGTTCAGCAAGATCTTCAGCGCCACGACTAGAGCTGGTGATAACAAGAAGTGGAGTGTGTTGCGCCTTAAGTGCGAGCAAGAATGGATAGCTCGATGAAGGTGCAACGATTTTTGATGAATCGCTGAGCGCAGAGGCGACTTCAGTATCACTATGTAATACCGAGAGAATTCCTCTCATCAAAGCCTCCTCACAAACGACTCAAAGCCCCACTTCACAAAGAAGGGGGGCGAACAATTACAGTCTATCGGGCTCCTTCCATCTGTGATAATTCTCCCGTGACTGAGACCTCGCAAACTAAGCAGATCGTTGAATCAGATGATGCAACGCTTCGCAACGATGTGCGCCGTCTTGGCGATTTACTTGGGCAATCTCTAGTCCGCCAAGAGGGACAGCATCTGCTTGATCTCGTAGAGAAAGTACGAAAGGGAGTCCGCGATGGCAGCGGAATTGAAATCCTTGAAAATCTCTCGGTCGATGATGCAACGCAACTTGTACGTGCTCTTAGTACTTATTTCCACTTAGCAAACGTTGCAGAGCAAGTACACCGTTCGCGCGTTCTTGCTGAAGTGCGCGCCCAGGGCGGTTCATGGATTACTCGTGCAATCGACAAAATTGAAGATGCAATGAAGAACCCGGTCGCAGGCCACGAAATTACTCACGCCAATCTTGAAAAATGGATTAACAATCTTGATATCCGCCCTGTCTTTACTGCGCACCCAACAGAAGCTGCGCGACGTTCCATCTTGGGCAAGCTCGGCGAAATTGCTTCTCTTCTTGATACACCAAAGACTGTTACACAAGAAGAGCGTCTTGCTGAGACTGTTGATTTGTTATGGCAGACAGATGAGTTGCGCCTCAATCGCCCCGAACCACTCGATGAAGCGATGAACGCTCTCTATTACCTGGATGATCTTGCAACCAACACTGTTCCTGAAGTTCTCAATGACTTTGCACGCGAACTCAAGCGCCTTGATATCGACCTTCCAGTGACAGCACGTCCACTGACATTCGGTACATGGATTGGTGGAGACCGCGACGGTAACCCGAACATCACTCCTGCTATTACAGAAGAAGCTGTAACTCTGCAGGTGGGCCACGCTATTCGCACAACTATTACGGCCATGAACCGCCTACGTCAGATGCTCTCTGTCTCAACACGTATTGCAGGTGCAACTCCTGAACTCAGCGCATCTGTCGAGCAAGATCTGAAGAACATCCCTGAGTTTGAAGAACGCTTCTTGCGCCTCAATGTGCAAGAGCCATACCGTCTTAAAGCAACTGCCATCGTGCATCGCCTCGCTTTTACTCGTAATCGCCACGCAGTTCGCGGCCCACATGTTCCAGGTCGTGACTATAAGAACACTGCAGAACTCCTTGCAGACCTCACTTTGATGCGTGATTCACTCTTCGCCCACCGCGGTGAGTTACTAGCAACCGGCTTACTCGAGCGCACAATCCGTACAGTTGCAGCATTTGGCTTAACTCATGCAACTCTCGATGTCCGCGAACACTCTGATGCACACCACCATGCTCTGAAGCAGATGATCTCAGGTGATTACATCGAACTTTCTCACTCAGATAAATTCCCTATTCTTGCTGCCCAGTTGGCATCATCAACAAAACTTGATTCAAGCAAACTTGATGCAGCTGGTGCAAAGACCCTCAATACCTTTGTTGCCATTGAAGATTTGATCGAACGTTTTGGCCCAGAGGTTATCGAGACCTATATCGTCTCTATGACCAAGGGCGCTGATGACCTCCTTGCAGCTACCGTTCTTGGTAAGCAGGCAGGGCTTGTTGATATTGAAAATAAGATTGCCAAGATTGGTTTTGCACCACTTCTTGAAACTGTTGCTGAACTTCGTGCAGCGGGAGAGATCCTTGAAAAGCTTCTATCTGATGCGACCTATCGCAAGCTCGTTGAACTGCGCGGCAACGAACAAGAAGTCATGCTTGGGTATTCAGATTCCAATAAAGATGCAGGTATCGCAACTTCGCAATGGGAAATTCACCGAGCCCAGCGCAATTTGCGCGACGTTGCGAAGAAACATGGCGTCAAACTTCGCTTATTCCACGGTCGCGGTGGCTCTGTAGGTCGCGGTGGCGGTCCAACCTATGAAGCACTCGTTGCACTTCCGTGGGGGTCAGTCGATGGACAGATCAAGATGACTGAACAAGGCGAAGTTATTTCAGATAAGTACGCACTTCCTGCTCTTGCCCGTGAGAATGTTGAACTCACACTTGCCGCATCCCTTGAGGCGACGGTTCTTAACCGAGGACCACGTCAGAGTCCAGAAGATCTACAAAAGTGGAATGACTGCATGAACGTAGTCAGCGATAACTCTTTCGCTCGCTATCGCGCACTGATTGATCATCCAGATCTTCCTGCTTATTTCTATGCATCAACTCCAGTTGAACAGCTTGGAAATCTCTTCCTCGGTTCTCGTCCATCACGCCGCCCAGATGCAGCAGGTGGACTTGATTCACTCCGTGCAATTCCATGGGTATTTGGTTGGACGCAATCACGCCAGATTGTTCCTGGGTGGTTTGGAGTTGGTTCAGGGCTGAAGGCAGCTCGTGAAGCAGGCCATAGCGAAGTACTTAAGAAGATGTTGGCCGAGTGGCACTTCTTCTCTACCTTTATTAGCAACGTTGAGATGACACTTGCAAAGACGGATCTTGAAACGGCAAAGCGTTACGTCGAAACACTTGTGCCAGCAGAACTACACCATTTCCTTGGCACCATCAAGGAAGAGTTCGACCTTACTGTTGCAGAAATTCTCACACTTACAGGTAAGACTTCACTTCTTGGAGATCAAACAGTTCTTGCTCGCACACTGCAAGTGCGCGATACCTACCTCGCGCCACTTCAACTACTTCAAGTAAATCTCTTGCACCGAGTACGTACAGAAGGTGAAGCAGATCCAGCACTCATCCGCGCACTGCTTCTGACAATTAACGGTGTGGCAGCCGGTCTTCGTAATACTGGCTAAGCCTAAGACAGCACGCTCATCACGCTTGCTGTTTACCTGCATTTCACCCGAATTACAGTAAAAATCACTTTTTCATTCAGAGCCAAAATTCTACATTTATCGGTATGACACACAATGAATCATCAGCCTTCGCAGAAGTAAATCAAAAGGTCGCTCAAGCTGGCGAAATTCTCGGATTGAAGAGCGGGGTCATCAAGGCCCTCAGTAGTTGCGAACGAGAAGTTGTAATTTCAATACCCCTTCGTCGAGGTGATGATGTCGAAGTGTTGACCGGATATCGAGTTCAACATTCAAGCGCACGTGGGCCTCGCAAAGGTGGTATCCGGTTTCATCAAGATGTAGATCTCGATGATGTGAGAGCACTTGCTTCACTGATGACTTGGAAAACTGCGCTCATTGATGTCCCATTTGGTGGAGCAAAAGGAGGAGTCGCAGTTGATGCATCAAAGTTAACTGTGATTGAGAAGGAAGAGATAATTCGTCGTTGGACCCGATCTTTGGTTCATGTACTCGGTCATCATCGCGATATTCCTGCACCAGATATGGGCACAGATGCAAAGACTATGGCTTGGTTGATGGATGAATTCCACAGGCTCGAAGGTTTCCAGCCTGCATGTGTAACGGGAAAACCGGTGGAACTCTTTGGCGCTGCTGGTCGAGAAGAAGCAACGGGTCGAGGTGTTGCAATGATTGCAGCTGCAACGCTGAAAGAGAACAAGGTAAGCGTTCAAGGAGCCACTGTTGCCATTCAAGGATTTGGAAATGTAGGTCGGTATGCCGCGCTCGTGTGCCAGGAATTAGGGATGAAAGTTATTGCAATCTCTGATGTCTCTGGAGGAATCGTTGATAAAAAAGGCATTGATATCAAGAGCATCTTTGAACACAAGACGCTCGAAGCTGTGAAGGCAGATGAGCGAATCGGGTCAGCTGAAGTACTCACTGTGGCATGTGATGTATTGATCCCAGCAGCCCTTGGTGGAGTAATTAACGATTCAAATGCATCCGAGATCAATGCAAGATTCATCATTGAAGGTGCAAATCAGCCAATAACAATTGCTGCAGATCGTGATCTTCGGGCGCAAGGCGTGGTGATTGTTCCTGATATTTTGGCTAACTCAGGGGGCGTTATGGGTTCTTATTTTGAGTGGACTCAGAATATTCAGGAGTTTAGCTGGCCGCTAGATAAATTTAGACGCGAATTAGATACTCGCATGGAGAGCGCTTTTATCAACGTCCACGCTGTCTCAAAGAAGCACTCTGTTGATTTAAGGACTGCGGCATTCATAGTTGCAGTAGGAAGAGTTGCTGAGGCATTTGAGTTGAGAGGCTCACTCGTATGATTCAAGCCATTAAGAAATTGATAGCACAGATTCGCTGGATAATCGAAAGTCAGAAATTCAAGAAGAATCGTTTTAAACGTGGCCGAGGAGAAGATTTTCACCACGAATAGCAAGAAGCCATTAGCTATTAAATTTAGATTGCGTTAAATCAAGGCCTTTTTCAATCAAGAACTCGACACAATCTGCGCCTCTATCGATAAATTCATCGAGAGTCTTCTTCTCTTCTTTACTAAATTGCTTTAGGACGAAATCTGCTGGGTCTTGTTGTCCCATAGGACGTCCGATTCCAAGGCGAACGCGGAAGTATTCAGCTGTTCCAAAGGATGAAGTCAGTGATTTCAAACCATTATGGCCATTATCGCCACCAGCTACCTTGGTGCGAATTGCGGCATAACCAATATCAAGTTCGTCGTGAAGAACAATAATGTTGGCAGGTTCTACTGAGTAGAAAGAAGCCAGCGCCTTAATGGGGCCACCCGATTCATTCATGTAACTCTTGGACTTAGCCAAAATTATTGAGTGTGCATCGACTCCAACGCCCAATTTGTAAGCGGCGATATCAGTGCGAGATTTATGTGTAGAGAGTTTTACATTGTGGCGTTTAGCTAGATGATCAATAACCATCTGACCCACATTGTGACGGGTGGCAGCGTATTCATCCCCGGGGTTACCGAGACCCACTACCAACCACGTCATAACGCGAAATCGTACGGGTTATTAGTCCTTCTTCTCTGCATCTGCAGCAGGTGCCGCAGCTGCATCAGCAGCAGGAGCTGCTACAACAGCAACTTCCTCAACAGCTGTTGAGCGCTCTGACAGGTGAACGATGATTGTGTTCGCTGGGCTGACCAAAGTTGTGCCTGCAGGAAGAACAACATCTGAAGCGTACTTAGATGTTCCAGCAGCCATTCCTTCGATATCAAGAACGAGGAACTTAGGAATCGATGTCGCTTCAGCTTCAACTTCGATTGAGTTGTGCTGGTGCTCGAGAATTCCATCTGGATCGTGCTTTCCTTCAGTGTGAACAGGAACGAGAACAGTTACCTTCTCTCCACGACGGACAAGTACGAGATCGATGTGCTCGAGGATTTGCTTCAGTGGATGGCGAACAATCGACTTTGGAAGTGTGAGTTCAGCCTTTCCATCGATATCGATATTAAGAAGAACGTTTGACTCTTTAAGAGCTACGCCGAGTTCGCGTGCTGGAAGAGTGATGTGAACTGGCTTCTCACCATGTCCGTAGATAACAGCTGGGACAAGACCTGCAACGCGTGCGCGACGTGAAGCACCCTTACCGAATTCGGTACGTGTTGTTCCCTTGATTGATACTTCTGCCATTGTAGAACTCCCCTAATAATTTCATTTAGTTGCTGTTATCGAACTTCTTGTTGTTGCGAAGTTCCAGCAGGAGTTAATACCTACGCCGTCGATCACGGATAAATTTCACCCTCGCCGGAACGAGGTGAAGATTAGCGTGACTTAGCTGTGGCCGTCAAAAAGGCTAGTTACTGAGCCATCTTCGAAGACTTCACGGATGGCGCGAGCCAAAAGTGGGGCAATTGAGAGCACTGTGAGCTTGTCGAACTTCTGGTCCTCCGCAAGTGGGAGTGAATCGGTGACAACGACCTCGACTGCACGTGAATCTCTGAGGCGTTCAACTGCAGGTCCAGAGAAGACGGCATGAGTAGCCGCGATGATGACATCTTTAGCGCCACCTTCGAAGAGTGCATCTACTGCCTTTGTAATTGTTCCTGCTGTATCAATCATGTCATCAATAACTACACAGGTGCGACCTTCAACATCGCCGACAACTTTTCCAACAACTGCTTCGTTAGGAATCAATGGATCGCGAGTTTTATGAATAAATGCAATCGGGCAACCACCAAGTAGTTCAGACCAACGTTCTGCTACGCGCACACGACCTGAGTCAGGCGAAACAATGGTCAGCTTTGAGCGATCAACCTTGCTGCCAACGTAATTGGCAAGCATGGGAAGTGCGAATAAGTGATCGACGGGACCATCGAAGAATCCTTGAATCTGCGAAGTATGAAGATCAACAACCATGAGGCGATCTGCGCCGGCTGCCTTAAACAAATCTGCCATCAGACGTGCGGTGATTGGTTCGCGACCGCGGCTCTTCTTATCTTGTCGAGCATAGGCATAGAAAGGTGCAACAACTGTGATGCGTTTTGCTGATGCGCGCTTGAGCGCATCAATCATGATGAGCTGTTCCATGATTTGTTTATTGATTGGCGCGGTATGTGACTGAATCACAAATGCATCGCAGCCACGAACTGATTCTTCAAAGCGAACAAAGATTTCACCGTTAGCAAAGTCGTAAGCAGAGGTTGGAGTAAGTGGAATACCTAAATCAGAGGCAACTTGTTCTGCTAACTCTGGAAATCCGCGGCCTGAAAAAAGACGAAGTTTTTTCTCTGAGGATAAACGGATTTCGCTCAAGGAAGTTAGCCCTTCTGCTCGTCGTTACTGTGACGCATTGCTGCCTCAGCTGATTTTGTGCCTGGGCGCTTACGCAGAACCCAACCTATTACATTTCGCTGCTTTGCCCTACCGACACCAATAGCGCCGGGTGGAACATCTTCGGTAATCACAGATCCGGCAGCTGTATATGCGCCATCTCCGATTGTGACTGGGGCTAC
>Ga0214917_10007177_pt1 | contig 11353 bp, 9 predicted proteins | sample LL_1208_BB_MetaG_FD_177983 | JGI IMG/M metagenome (GOLD analysis project Ga0214917, IMG submission 177983) | Freshwater microbial communities from Lake Lanier, Atlanta, Georgia, United States - LL_1208_BB | ecosystem: Environmental > Aquatic > Freshwater > Lake | place: USA: Georgia | collected...
TTCTCCATATGGTGTAGTTTCTGGGGTTTGATATTGATATTTTTCATCTGTTTTAGGAGGAGTTGTAGGAGGAGTTTTAGGAGGAGTTGTAGGAGGAGTTGTAGGAGGAGTTGTAGGAGGAGTTGTACCTTGTGATCCTTTATCAGTTGTGTTTTTCAAAATTCCTTGAACTGCTGCATGCATTGGAGCAAAAGCATTAAACATTTTATCTGGTTCTGATTTCAACCACTCTTCTACGCCTGTTTGAGCCTGTCCTTTTAACCAAGCTGGATTTTCTAGGTTAGCTTTCATAACTTTTGCTTGTTCTGGGGTGTATTCTCCTGCAGCAAGTGCAGCTTCATAATTTTCTTTTAATTGAGCCGCACGTGCAGTTACAGCTTCTTGGAATTGGGGCATTTTTTTTGCATCTTCAAGAGTTAGTCCCATGTTATCTTTAAATGTTTCTAATACCGCAAAAGCACCTCTTCCCATTTTGTCTACATCGCCAGTTTGTTTACCTTGAGATCTTAAACCTGAAGCGGCATAAAGTTGAGATTCAAAGTCGTAACGTTTTGATAAATCTTTAAATGCCTCAACTCCACCAAAATTTGCTCCAGAACCTTTAAAGCTAAATTGTTTAGCTAATCCTTCGGCTAGTTTTCTTTTATATTCTTCTGAATTTTTTGCGCCTTTTGCAGCCTCTGAACTTATTTGTTTAATTGCAGTACCTAAATTTGCTGAGCTCGCTGTCCCATCTCTAACATTTTGAGTTAATAATGTTAAAGCTTCACCATTCAATCCTAATGATTCATAATATTGTTGTAATATTGGTAAAGCTCCAGATAATGTACCATCAGTTGCTTCTAAAGCGCTTGCAAATTTTTGAACTTCATCGGCTCCTTTTAATTGTGTTAAAATTGGACCTAATATATCTCCTGCTCCTAATTCTGCTTCTGCTTGCGTTCCATACATTTCTGGTCGAAAATCTGCTAATGCTTGAGCTACGCTGTCTAATCCTAATCCTTTAAATATTGCACCTAAGGATCCAGCAAACCCTCTCGTGTCTTTCTCTTTTTGAGCAACGTTTAGCGCAGCGTTTTTTGCTTGAGATTTTGCTGCTGCTTCAGTTTGAGCTTTTACTAGAGCTTCTTTTAATGCCTGTGGATCTCCTGCAGCAGCAAGCATACCTTCTTGCAAGTCAGATGGTAATTTACCTAAAAGTTTAGCTAATTTTTCTTGCTGTGCTGCATCTACTTCTGTTCCTTCTTTCTGAGCTGTAATAAATTCTTCTATTATTGGTCCTGCTTCTGAAGCAACTCCATTAATAGCAGTTAATGAATCAGCTAATTTATCTGCTTCTGATTTTAATTTTATAGTTAAATCTCCCATTGCTCCTCCGACAGTCATAATTGCTGTGCCTAATCCAGTTATGGCTGCAATAATCCAACCAACTGGACCACTAATAAGTCCTAATACAGTAGTCGCAACGCCTACGGATGTAGAAAGACCGTTTATGACATTTGTTGCTTCACTATTTGAACCAGTAAATTGCGTTATTGCTCCAGTTATTAGAGGAAGAGAGTTTCCTAATAATATCATTTTTTGAGTTAGTTTATCAACAGCATCTTCTGATTTTTTTACTTTACCTTTATCTGGACTTGCAGTATTATCTGGGCTTGCAGTATTATTGGGACTTTGGTTACAAACAGGCATACATGAAGCTCCGCCACCTCCTCCACCACCACCACCACCACCACTAGGAAGTCCCTGTAGAAACTTGAAAGTGTCCTTTGGAACAAAATCTCCAGATTTACCTGTACCTACCGACATTTTTCCACCGGGATTTCTAAATGGAATTCCTTTTGCCATAGGTATAAAATTAGGTATAAAACCACGAGCAAGAGATTCTTGTGCTTCTAGTGAATTTTTAATTGCTTGACCTATTCCTTCTGGATGATCTCTTTTAACAGCTGTAAAATTTGGTTGAGTATTTTTATCTCTTACATATAAACCAATACCTTCTTGAAAATCAAGAGCAGGATTTCCGCCCATTCTTTTTTCTGTTTCCATTGCATCTTTAATAGAAGCGAAATTAGGAATAAAACCTTTAGCTTGATATAAAGGATTATCTCTAATTTTAGCAATATTGCTTGTGTTTAATTGTTTTGTTAATTGAGATCTAGAAATTGTTCCCATTCCTAAAGCGGATCCTGCTTTAGAGATAAGACTTTTAAATTCTGGATTAAAAGCTAACCCTTTATCTGAAGAAGGACTATAATCTTCTAACACTAATTTTCCATTTTCTATAGAAATTGCATTTGATTCACCTCCAGAATATTCATGAGAACGAATTTCATGAAGATCTATATCTCCATTTAAACTTTTATAAATTTGCATCTTACCTGTACTGTCATATTGATAAGATTTTCTTTTTTTATAAAAATTTAATGTATCTAATACATTTGGTGAAATTGGAAGTCCTTGTATTAGACGGAAAGCTTCACGATTTACCCTAGATTTTTCTATTCTTTTTAATCTTTGTTCTCTTGTTGGATTTCTCCCATATATTTTATCTATTCTTTTTTGGCCAAGAACTGGATCTAAAACAAAATTTGAATATTCTTTTCTTCTGAAATCTATTTGCCCAGTTGCTTGTGCGCCATATGCTCGTGCTGGTGAAAGCCCTGCTGAAGGAAATTTAATTGGTGCAAAGTTAGGAATAAAACCAGAAGCTTGCGAAGCTTTTTGTGCTGCACTAACTTGATGAGCAATTTGGGCTTTGAAAAAATTTGTGTTAAAAAATTTCTTTTTTAATGATTCATTTGTCGCACTTCTTTGTCCTCCTGCTGGACTTCTTTTTGAATCTATAAATGCTTTTTTAGATAAAGTACGAGCTCCAGTTCCAAATAGTGCGCTTGTTAATCTTGTTTTTTCTATTGCACCAAAAAAATCACTAGGTACGTAATCCCAAGTGGCATTTCCAGTAATATCTTGATCTGCACCTGCTGCAGATTTACCCAAAGCTGTATAAATAGCTGTAGAGATAACTGATTCAAAAATACGTCCAGAAAGTTGTGGATAAGCAGATTTATCTGATTCCATTTTTTGAAAAATTGTTGTATTATCTGGAAAACCTTTCTTTCGTTGAGGACCAATTAGCTCACTCGCCATGCTTTTAATTGCTGGAGCAATATGTTCTTGTATTAACTTATCAAAACTAGGAAAATCTCCTTTATCTAGTCTCTGTGGAATAATATTATCAACTCCAACAAATTCTAATTTCAATGGCTCTCCAGCTAAATCTTTTGGATATTTAATATTTACTTGATTATTAGTTCCTTGTGCGGCAATAACCCCTACACTTGACGCATCAATTGGAATATATGACTGTTTTGACGATTTTTTCTTATCCGCAAACGCTATTCTTGCTGCAGCTTTTTCTTGTTCAGAAAGTTTTCTTGATTTATATGAATTTAAATATTCATCTATATTTTTTACCCCTTCTTTTTGAGCCGCAATTCCTATGCTTCTACCCGCTGTAACAGGATCTCTTCCTTTATCTTTTCCTTTAGGCGCAAAATTTGGAACAAATCCTTTAGCAAAACCATTTGGAGGGATGACCATGGTTGCTTTTTTACCATCTGAGTTTTTAAATGTTTCTACTGTTTCTGCGTCATTAACCGTAGAAATAAATGAACTACCTGTACCATCATATAATCTTGTTTTATATGCTTTTCCAGCTTTGTATCCATGTTCTGCCGCACCAATATTTTCCATCATTTGATCGGCAAAATTTGGTATATATCCACTTGCTTTTCCTGCTTTTCCTGCTTTTCCTCCTTTTCCTATTTTTACTTGAGGAGTTGTAATTCCCACAACTTGAGGAGCCATTCTCGCGCTAATAGTTTGAGCCACTGCTCTAGCTGCATTTTGTTGTTGTATTATTCCTAAGATTTTTTGTTCAACTGCCAAAACCGACATTTCTTTAGATAACATGGCATCAATTAGTTGTGGATTCTGCGCTAGTATTTCATTTATCCTAGCTTGAGATGCGGCAATTTTATCTGCTTGCGATGTAATTCCTAATAATGTTTTTAATGCATCTGCGCCAAATCTAGTAAGACCAGCGAATAATCTAATAAAAACTGTACCTATAATTACTAATCCGGGTCCAGATAAATAATTTCCTATACCAGCAAGAAGACTTTTTGCTATTTTTGTTCCAATTCCTTGAGATTCTTTTGGTTTATTAAAATCAGCAAGAATTGAATTTAATCCACCTAATGTTGTTTTTAATGCTGGAGCAAAAACTAAATTTCCAACTTCTGCAGCAGCTTCTTTTAGATTAACAAAGCTTTCATTTACTAAAGCGGATAGAGTTTTATTTAAAGCTTGATTTCTTGCAATAGCTTGGTTTGTTGCAGATGCAGATGTATTTAACGCAGATGTATATATACTATATTGTTTACCTAAATCTCCCAATGTAGCTCTCAAAATATTAATTTGATATACTCCTCCAACCGTTTCTGCTAAAGCTGCTTGTTGAGCTTTAGATAAAGAGTCAAAAGATTTAGCTAAATTATTTAATATTGTTACTGCTGGTAAAGCATTTCCTTCAAGATCTCTTACAGCAATTCCCGCAGCTTCTAAAGCGTCAAGTGTATCTGCCCTTTGTAATCTTGTAAATATTGTTTTAAAAGAATTACCTATAACTGAACCTCCTCTAGCTGTCGTTTGTTGTGCCGCAGTTACTAACGCAATCAATTCATCTAAACTTACGCCAACGTCTTGAGCCGTACTTCCTACTCGACTTATAGCTTCTGCAAGATCTGCACTGCTAACAGCAAATGAAGCGTCAACATTTGCTAATTTATTAATAATACTTGTTGAATTTAATCCGGCTTGATTAAAACTATTTAATGTTGCTGTTAGTGTTTCAACGCTACGAGCTGCGTCAAGTCCAGAAAGACGGCTTAAAATAAGCGCATCACTTGTTCTTTTTAAAGTTTCTGCTACACTTAAACCTTGACGAGCTAATTCTGTTGCAGCTTTTGATACTTGATCAAAAGTTTGACCAGTATTTTTAGCAATAGAAAATAATGAAGCGCCAAAATCAGTTAAACCTTTTGATGATAAATTTAAAATTACATTTATATCAGCTAGAGCTTTTTCGACTTCTATTGCAGATTTTATTGTTTCGCCTAATGCTCTTTCTATACTATATATTGCGCCCGCAGATGCACCGAAAGCTAAAACGCGAGCGTTAGAAGCTTCTAAAGATTTATTAAATTCACTTACCTCTCCAGTTATTCTACCAAGGGGTTGAGATATAGAATTTTTTAAATTTAACTTTATTGGCCTATTAGCAAAAGCCTGTACTTTTGCCTCTAATGGCCTAATATCTCCATCTAACGAAAGGATAATGTCACTCATGCCTTTTTCCTTAATATCTATTACACTTTATCAAAAGAATAATAGTAATGAATTATTTACCATGTATTTTAGCTAAATCTGTAAGGCTTAAGCTCCCACCCTTTTGTTCTGCAATAGCATTAATATTACCAACATTATCTTGATTTCCTACTAAAGCCATATCTTTATCAGATGCACCCATTATAAATGAAGCGCCTTTGCTTCCTTTTCTTTTAGAAGATTGTTGATTCATGTTTACTGCTGCCGTATGCCATTCTGAAATTTTTTCTGGATCATTTTTAATATTATCTGGCATATTTCTAGCTTCTAAAGAAGTAAATATATTTCTGTAATACTTACCCATAATAAATAAAAATTGTTGGAAAAATGTTAAATTAACAATTGATTTACCGTAAAAATTCATAGCATTTTCATCACAAATACTCATTCCGGATTGAACTCCATCCGATATTGCAATCCTCTTAATCAAATCATATGATATCTCTTGATTATGCTTAAGATATAGATTTATATATTTATAAAAATACATCTCATCCAAATCTTCCAACTCATCTAAAGAAAATCTTTTATTTTTTAGTTCTTTATCTTTATAATAGCTAATGTATATATAATATATATTAGTTCTATTTCTTGCAAAATCTTCAGCGGTAAAACCAATTAAATTATCTTTTTGATTTTTTAAACTATTAATCTCTATTTCTAGTTTTTGGATTTCCTTATTAATTGACTCTATTTGAGAAATTAAAAATAATTTTGATTTTGATTTTCTTAAATTATCTAAATAATTTTTTTTATTACTTATTTCGATGTCTTTTTCTTTTTTCCAAAGTCCTTCATTTAAAATAAATTCTTCTTTTTCTTTTCTAGTGGGTAGGCCAGATTTCTTTGCTTTTTCTAAAAATGCATCTTCTTCAACGCTTATTCTAAGAATATCTGCCTCAGATAAATGTTTAATATAAATATCTTCTGATCCTAAGATATGATAAGAATAACCATTTAATATATCAATATATCTTTTTGCTAAATTTATGTCTTTCAAGATTCAATTTTTGGTTCTTCTTTCACGTCTTGCTTTGGTTCTTCTTTAGCGCCTTCCTTTGGCTCTTCTTTCACGTCTTGCTTTTGTTCTTCTTTTGCTTCTTGTTTTATCCGATTTATATCAGAAGTTTGATCTGAATCTATTGATTCAAAATCTTTTTGACTTTGCGCTCTACCTGTGTACCAAAAACTTATTAAGTATGCAAATCTTAATAACAAAAGTTTTAAATATTCGTCATCATTTTCTTCTATTTCATCGTATTTTTTTAATTTTTCTTCATATGAACCATCTCCAAAAATATATTCATATTCTTCGCCATTCTTTTTTAGAGATAAATTTAAAATCCACCACATAATTGTTTTATTTCTAGCTCTATTTTCTGCGGTTTGTTCAAAAATAGAAGCTTTTTGAGATTCTAACTCTATTAATTCATTTCGAACTTCATTTATTTTTGATAAAATATTATTCTCTTCAATTTTTTCTGCATCACTCTTATTTTTCTTTTCTTCTAATATTTTATATTGAGTTTGCAACTCTGCTATTTTTATAAAATTATTCTTAATCATTTCATGTTCTTTATCCGAAAAAACTCCACCATCATTCTCATATCTTTTTACAATCGCTGCTTTAGTTAATACTCCAGCTTTAATTGCTTCGGAAAGTCTAATACCATAAAATAGTTCTGCTTCATCAAAAAGAGCGCGATTAGGTTTTTTGATTGCATATTCAAAGTCTACGACTTCTTTAACTTTTTTAATTGTTTTTACTTCTTGTCCGTTTTCATCTTTAGAAAGATGCGTTTTTTCTACTTCTACTTCTTTCGAAGCTTTAAAGTTATATAGTGTTTTTGTTTTCATTGTATGCTCCTATTTCTATAAAAAATTTTTTTACTTTATAAAAATTAACTTTTCCGCTAATTAATTTAATAAAAGAATCTTTTTTTGAATCTTGCCAAGTTTTAAAATAACTAAGGAAATTATTGCTCAATATAACTTTTGCTTCTGGTTTAAATATTTTATATTCAGAAACAAGTGTTTTTTGAATTGATGGTAATGTCAAATTTGATTCGATTATTTCTTTTGGATTAAATTTTAATTGAAAGTTATTTTTTTTCATAAACTAATATTAAATTTTTTAACATCTTCTTCGATTTCTCTCAGAGCGTCATTACTGTAATCTAGGATTCTCTTACGAATTTGTTTATATTTTTCTTCTGGTATACCACCAAGATTTTGATCTAAATCTTCAAGAAGAAATAAATAATTTTTAAATAAATTAGTTACTTTTCTTCTTAATTGAAATATAAGATAATCCTTTTCCTTTGACATACCTTTTTCCTTTATATAAGATATTAACCTTAACTAACAGAAAAATCTAATTTTTCTATCAGTTTATGTAATATATTATATAAAAATTATGGAGCTACACCAAGATCGCCTTCAATCATTATACCGGCAGCACCAGTAACTGGAGACTCTAGTGTGATTGAAGCGACTTGAATATCGTCAAGAGTTAAATTTGATGTAAAGCTGGATAATTTAGCATTATCAATTTGGAAGTTTTTATCTCCACAAGAGATGATAACGTTTACTCCACTATTTTGATCAAATTTTGGATTTTGTGTGCCATTCAATATAATTTCTGCATCAACTGTAACTTTTGGTGGTGCAGTCATGATATTTGCAATTGGAGTAATTGTGCCAAGTTTATTTACATACTCTCTGGCGATATCTAATGTATATGTAAAGCTTCTTGCTTCGTAATTTGTTCCACCAAAACTAATATTAATATCTTGTGGTTTAACAATACTTGCAACGGTTGTTGTGCCAGCGTGACCAGCTTGATTGGGGAATAATGGATTACCAGCTGTGTATGTTGCATTTAACGCTTGTACGCTAACAGATACTGTTGGAATATTTCCTACGGAACCTTCAACGGAATAAGAAGTGATAAGACCACTTGGGATACTTAATATTCCTGCACCAGATATTGTATAATTTCTTCCTGTAGTATCTGCTAAGAAAGTTGTGAAATCTGTCATTCCTAGTTTTTGTGAATTTGGAATGATAGCTGTTCCAGAAGCAAGTGCGTAAGAAAAATTTAAAGTAACTGTAGGTGGCTCAACTTGAATATTATCTACTGCATATAGATTACCGAATTCAAATATATCTTGACGAGATACGCTAAAATCTACGTCTGCGCTTTGTACAAGCTCTAATTGTAAAGTGTTATTTCCTGAGGAAACTCCTAATACTTGTGCTGGATAGTATGTTACTGGCATATTTTTGTTTCTCCTTTAAATTCTCTAAATATTACATCTAAAAGATGCTCATGAGAACTAAATTTTAGGATTTCTTATTCTACTTAAAGTAAAGTCTATAAATGCTGGAAATATAGAATTATTACCTTTATTTAAAAAATTGAAGTTTTTGCTTATATTGACTTCTTCAATATAAAAACTGTCTGTACCTAAATCTTTACTATTTTTAATGTTATCATAGTTATAATATCCACTTGGTAGGCATCCAATATAATTTAAATTTAAATCTGATATATTTAATAAGGGCAATCTTTCGTGAGCCGTATCCCTTAAAATGCCACAAACTGCGTCAAGATTAAATAAACTATCTGCCAAGGCTACAATTCTTACTTCAATTCTAGTATCTACTGCTCCACCTAAAGCAAATGGATTATTTATTGTATTATTATTTTTAAAAAATAAGGCTGGATAAGTTTCAACATTTTGAGATAAACCAGTAATAGTTTGTGATATTTTTGGTCTAACCCTAACCTGAGTTTCAAACAATAGTTCTTCTTCTGGTTTATTTGTTAAATATATATTAAAATCTTTTACGGCGTAATTTCCACTTATAGTATAATTTGAGACATTATTATTAAAAAATACTTGACCATTTTGATGATTAATTCCTACTAATCCACTCTGGCCAATTTGAATCAAATTATTATTTAAATAAACTCCAGAAAGAATACTTGCACCACTAACAGAAGAATCAGCAATAACTTGTTTGAATGGTAAATTATAAGTATAAAGTCCATTAATTATATTTGTCGCAGGATAGAATAATCCAGAATAATTTGTAAATCCTCTACCTTTATCGCAGACTTTTTTATCTACAAAAACCATTAGACTTGTTACTGTTAAATTATCGAGTGATGGAATCATGATGTTATATTATTTTTAAATTTATTTACTATTTCACTTAAGTATTTTAATGGTTTAAAGTTTCCAGTTCTATTTTTTTTATCTGTTTGTAGAGCTTCTTTTGATCTACCCTCGATAAATCTTTTATACATATAATTACCAAATCCAGATATTCCGCTTTCTATACCTGCAACCCAACTCTTGCCATTTTCCCAAGGTAATGGAGTTTCTTCTTTAATATCTTTTAGGTCTGGATAAGATACATTAAATGATACTTTTGGGTTTTTTCCTTTTAATTTTGTGTTGCGTTTTTTTAGATTAAATTTATTTTCTAGTGCATCTTGAAGTTCATCTATAGGCTTCGATTCAGAATCAAATCCAATATAACTAAAAAGATTTCCAACTCCTCCAAGTGTATTTGTCGTATTTGATGCGCTCGGTCCATTTTCAATTTCTTGACTAACGGGATGTTTTTGAAAATCTTTCATAAATTCTGATTTTGCTTTTTCAAATTGTTTCTCTGCAGCTTTTTGTATTCTTTTTTGAAAAGCGCTTGAATTTGACACTTTTAAAGATATAGATTTTATATTTATATTTGCCATTATTTTGTCTCTGTAAGTATAAAGTAATAATGAATATTGCCTTGGCGATCAAGAGGAAAATAGCTACTTTTTAAATTAAAACTTTTATCATCAAAAGTAATTTTTTCAACTTTTCCATTTGTTAAATAATTTTTACAATCTTCTTTAACATGAATAGCTACGTCGCCCTCAATAATTTGAATTTTAATATCTGTAATTTGTGTTAGATTTTTTGAAACAGTATAGTCTACAACCGCATCAAAAGATTGATTTACAGGAGTATATTCCGTTACAGTTTCAACAGAACTGTCATTATATCCATAAAGTTGATTTGTATTTTGACTAATAATTGTTTTTATTGGTTCTTTATGAATTGTAATAGTTTTTTTAAATGTTTCAAACCACACGTCTGCGGCTTCTTGAAACCAAGTTTTACCAGCTTGATTTATAAAACTTGTAGCCATAAAAATTATAGAGTATCAAACGTTCTGAGGTGACTGCTATATGTATATGTTTTATTAGGTTCTTCAACAGTATCATCTCCTGCCACTTGAAGAGGCCTTGCCTCATTAAGATTATAATTTTTAGTAAGTATCTGCAATTCATCAGAAATTTGATTTCTTAATTCTGCATATGTTTTGGCTAATTCATTTTTATTAATTTTTCTTGCAGAAAATCCATTTTGGCTAATTTCAAGTACACTATCAGTACTTGCTGCGCCAAGGGCATTTCTAAAAAGACGTTCATAATAATGCATGCTATAAAGCATTTTAAATATACTCTTTTCAATATCTTTAAAAATTTCACCCTCTTCATTGGCAATTTCATAGGTTGTTTCTTCAATATAATATTTTTTATTAATTAAAATATTAAGATCTCCTATATTTGTTCTAAGCCAAAAGGCGATGCTAGATAAACTAAGGTCACTAGGTTCACCTAGTTCACGATATATTTCGTCTGCAATATCTATTATTTTTGATGTCATATAATAGATATTACACTATAATAATATATATTATAATCAAATTTGGGATTTTAATTTAATTTAAATAGTTCCAGTTTAGTCCAAGCGCCATCTGCTGTACCAACAATATTCTGACTTGTTGTATTTGATGTATATGCAGTTGCATCAATATAGTCGCTTGATCCATTTAAGTT
>Ga0214917_10007178_pt1 | contig 11352 bp, 14 predicted proteins | sample LL_1208_BB_MetaG_FD_177983 | JGI IMG/M metagenome (GOLD analysis project Ga0214917, IMG submission 177983) | Freshwater microbial communities from Lake Lanier, Atlanta, Georgia, United States - LL_1208_BB | ecosystem: Environmental > Aquatic > Freshwater > Lake | place: USA: Georgia | collected...
CTACTACCGCGAGCCGACGACCCCGACGCAGCCCGAGGTGGAAATCACCGAATACCGGCAGGAGCAGATTTTTCATCTGCGATGGCTGTCCAGCGACGGCGTGACTGGATTCGTCCCGGTGACGCTGTCTCGCGAGGCCATTGGGCTCGCCAGGGCTACCGAAATCCACTCGTCGGCTTTCTTTGGCAACGGCGCGAAGGCCGGCACCTACATCGAAAGCGACCAGCCGCATAAGCCTGAAGCCCTCCAGCGGTTCAAGGCGCAGTGGGACGAGGCCCACCAAGGGCCGGACAAGGCATACAAGACCGTCGTGATGCCTTACGGCTTCAAGAAAAAGGACGACCCCGTCCGCAATGACACGGCGCAGCTCATTGAGACGCGGAGATACCAAGTCGAAGAGGTGCTGCGTGTCTTCCGGGTGCCGCCGCACATGGTCGGCGACCTGTCGAACGTCCGGTATTCGACGGCCGAGCAGTCGAGCATCGACTTCATCACGTTTTCGCTGATTCCGTGGTGCCGGCGGTGGGAAATGGCTGCCCGTCGCGACCTCGTGGTGGACGACAGGCAGTTCTTCTGCCAGTTCGACACGAATTCCCTGCTGGCCGGCGACTACCAGGCGCGGGCCCAGTTCCTCCGCGAGGCGTTCAATAACGCCGCCATCGACATCGACGAGTACCGCGCCGCCATCGGCTACAACCCGCTTCCCGACGGGCAAGGCAAGAAGCGGTTCATTCAGGTCAACATGCAGCTTTTGTCGGCTTTTACGCCCGACAACCCCACCGGAAAGACGAACCCAGCCCCCGCTCCAGACAACATGGACGGCGAGATGGAGGCCGAAACATTGACGACCGGCATCGACGGCCAGCCCGAGCAGGCAGTTGGGCAGGCCAGCACGCAGCCCCGCGGGGCCGCAGACGCCGAGATCGTCTTCCGCACGCACCTTCGGCGACTCGCCGGCATCGAGGCCGACGGCGTTTTGGAGCGGCGGAACAAGCCAGAGAAGCTCACCCAGTGGTTCGACCAGATGCAGGCGCGGATGCGGGACGAACTCCGCGACGCCGCTCAGGCTACCGGTCGAGACATTGATGAATTCGTCGTGGAATGGGCGAATCGCTCGCGTGAACTCCTGCTGGAGTGCCACCGGAGCGGCCAGAAATACGAAACAGCAACCCAAGGATGGTGCGACAAGCACCAAATCTAGCCATGCCCGCAGCGCAGCAAGTCGTCGTCGATGCTCTCCATGCCGCCGTTCGCCTGCATCTCCAGGCGATTGAGCACTACCAGACGCTCTCGGAGCATCTTGGCCGCTGGGGCTACGAGAAACTCGCCCACAAGTACGCCGATGACGTCACCGAGGAGCGGGATCACCTGAAAAAGTGCCTCGCGCGGCTCGAATACTACGACGTTCAGCCGACCTACGAGCACGCCACGCCCGAGTGGCCGCGACACGACTTCGAAGGCATCCTGTCGGCCAACTATTCGCTGGAGACGGCCGCCGCGCAGGCCGAGCGGGCTGGCATTTTGACCTGCCGCAGCGTCGGCGACGAGCTTTCTGCCATGGTTTTTGCTGACCTGCTGGAGGGAAGCGAGGGCTCCATTCGCGAAATTGAGGCTACCCAGAAAGTCATTGAGCAGATCGGCCTCGACAACTACCTCTCGGTGCAGGTCTGACATGGAAATCGAACGCCGGATCACAATCTCTGACGCCACGATCGAGTATCGGGACGCCGAAAACGGCGAAAAGCGCCCCGTCATCATGGGGTACGCGGCCGTATTCAACACCGAAAGCCGCGTTCTGAACGGGTTTGTGGAGCGAATGCACCCGAACGCCTTCGATGAGGTGCTGGCGACGAGCCCCGACGTCATCGGCGTGTTCAATCACGACCGAAACATGCTCCTGGGCAGGACGTCGAACGGGTCGCTCAAGCTGACCGCCGACGGCTACGGCCTCCGGTACGAGCTTATGCCGAACGAACGCACGAGCGTCGGCCGCGATGTGGTCGAATGGGTGAAGGATCGCACGGTGGTCGGCTCCAGCTTCGCGTTTGCCGTCCGCAAAGACGGCACTGGCGATAGCTGGACCCGGAATGAGCGAGGGATGCAGTGCCGCGAGGTGAAAAAGGTCGCCCTTTTGGAGGACGTCGGCCCCGTCGTGCGGCCGGCATACGCCGCGTCGAGCGTGGTGGTGAGCCGTCGAGCCCTCGAAATCGCCTTGGGCGAGAATCACCGACCGACGCAGACCATGGCGAACGCCGCCAAGCGTGGCCTGAAGCTCGCCGAACGCAATGAAGGCGTCGATCAGGTGCTCGTGGGCATTTCTGGGCGGATTGCCTGCCGAGAAGTGGTCAGCGTCGAGGAGTGCGAGTACCTCACGGGCATCTACAAGCGGTGCCTGGAGTCAAAAGCGAAGGGCTGGAACGGCTCTGCCGCCTGGGTGGAGTGGCAACTGGCCGGCGGAGACGCCGGGCTGAAGTGGGTGCAGCGCCGGGCGACGCCGCAGGAGCAGGAGCCGGAGGATGCGACTGTTTTTGTGGCCGGATCGAATGAGCAGCGAAGCGCCGACAAAGTAGGGCTTGTGCCGTCCGCTGGCATGGCGGCTGCCGCCAAGCGCGGCCTGAAGTTGCACGAGGATGGCCGGTCTGGCGACGGGTTGAAGCCGGAGACGGTAGCGCGGGCCAAGAAAATCGCCGCTCGCGAGGAACTGACGCCCGACCATGTCCGCGAAATGCGGGCTTGGTTCCGTCGGCACAAGGTCGATAGGCGGCCTGGCTGGAGCAAGGCCGGCGAAGAGACTCCGGGCTACACGGCCTGGATGCTGTGGGGCGGCGATCCCGCATGGCGGTGGAGCGAAGCCAAGGTTGCCCAGATGGAGCGGTCATCCGAGGACCGTGACGTCGGCGAAGAGGGCGAATACGAAGGCGTCCTGAGCGAGCGGGAGCTTGCGACGGCCGAGGCGTATGAGTCGATTGCCGAAGAGTACGGCCCGTGGGCGCAGGGGGAGTCGCATTACATCGCAGAGAGCCCATTCGGGGCGATCAACTGCAAGAATTGCGTCTTCTTCGAGGGCGAAGGACGATGCTACATCGTGGCCGGTGACATCGCGCCGGAGGCGGTGTGCAAGTTGTGGGTCATTCCAGAGGACAAGATGAGCGCAGAGAGCGTAAAGGAAGAACCGGCGAAGGCCGAGGAGCAGCCGCAGCAGGTGCAGGAGCGGGACGAGACGGCTGATGCCATCGCGAAGGCGGCGGCGCTTAAGGCGATCCTGCTGACGACTCAGTTGCACGCCGCCTCATCGGCATCGTAGGCTACCAGTATAGACATAGTGCTTCGCAGTGGACGCTGCGGAGGACAGTGCGAGCGACGCAAAGTCGCGGCGCGCTAGCGAGACAAACACTCGCCGGCCGCCGCTTTGGACTGCGTTGGCCGGCTCAACAAGGAGCAGGCCGACAATGGCGTCGAATCTCAAGCGTCTTCAGGAGCGGGCCGCGGCTGTCGCCGCCCAGATGAGCGAACTGGCCTCTGTGGAGGACCGGTCTGCCGAGCAGCAGGCCGATCTTGTCCGGCTTTCCAAGGAAGCCGACGACCTGAAGGCTGGCCTTGATTTTGAGGCCCGGCTGGCCGCCAAGGAAGCCGAACTCCGCTCGGTGATCGAGAAGGCCGCTCCGGCCCCCGCCCCGGCTCCGGCCGAGACGCCCAAGGCCGAGGAGAAGAAGGTCGAGATTCGGTCGCTCGGCGTGCATCACACCCAGCTTTCCGCCTTCAACGACGGCCCCGAGGCCGTCGAGAGCGCCTACCGCTGCGGCCGATGGCTGCGGGCGGCGGTGTTCAAGAACGCCGACGACATTCGGTGGTGCAAGGACCATGGCGTGGAGAGCCGTGCTCTCGGCGAGAACGCCAACTCGACCGGCGGCGCCCTCGTCCCCGAGGAGTTTGCCAGCCGCGTGATTCGGCTCGTGGAGAACTACGGCACCTTCGCCGCGTCGAGCGTCGAGAAGGTGACGATGACCCGCGACACGATGATCGTGCCGAAGCGTGTCGGCGGCACCACGGCTTACTTCGTCGGTGAAGGCACTGCCGTCACCGAGAGCGAGCCGACCTACTCGAACGTCCAGCTTGTGGCGAAGAAGCTCGCCGTGGGCACCCGGATGTCGAGCGAGGTGGTCGAGGACGCCCTGATTTCGCTGGCCGACGCTGTGGCTACCGAGTTCGCAACTTCGCTGGCCTATAAGACCGACCTGTGCGGCTGGGTTGGTGACGGCACCAGCCAGTACGGCGGCATCAACGGCGTCGTGAACAAGATCAACGACGGCACGCACAACGCGGCTGTCCTGACTGCCGGCGCGGGTGCGACCGGGTTTGAGTCGCTCACCGTGACCGACTTCGTGAAGATGATTGGCCGGCTGCCGCTCTACGCCCGCCAGGGCGCCGAGTGGTACATCTCGCCGGCCGGCTTCGCGGCCTCGATGGCCCGCCTCCGCTATGCGGCTGGAGGAAACACCGTCGAGCAGATCGGCGGCGGCGTGAGCGAGACGTTCCTTGGCTTCAAGGCCAACCTCGTGCACGTCATGGACACGACCCTCGGTGCCGACGCCGGCAAGATCAAGGTGCTGTTCGGCAACCTCGGCCTGTCGAGCATCTACGCTCGCCGGCGTGATTTCTCGGTGCGGATGTACGACCAAGTGTACGCCACCACCGACCAGCTTCTCCTCCAGGGCACGATGCGGTTTGACATCGTCCATCACACCCTCGGCGACAACTCGCTCGCCGGGCCGGTGATCGCCCTCAAGACCGCGGCCTCGTGAACCTGAAACCAATAAGGAGTACCTAGACGCATGATTCACTCTCAGATGGAGAAGGTTGTCGCTTCGGTCCCGGCCTCGGTCGGCACCTCCGCGGTAACCCTGACGGTCGATACGCTCGAATGGGATTACGCCAGCTTTTCGGTCCTGCGTGCCAGCAACGCCTCGACGGCGTTTGCATCGGTGCTCAAGGTCGAGGAGTCCGACGCCAGCGGCTCTGGCTACTCCGACGTGACGCCCCTCGTGGGGAACGGCGTGGGTGGGTTTGCCATCCCTGCGGTGTCGAACACGGCGGTTGAGGCGGTCGTGAAGATCGACGTCGATGCCAAGGCTCGCAAGCGTTACCTGAAGGTGACGGCGACCCCCGCGGTGTCGGTGAACACGGTCATCACCGGCCGGCTGTCCCGTGGCGTCGAGGCGCCGGTGACTGCCGCCGACGCTGGCTGCATCGGTTGGGTTAAGGGCTGATCCCGAATCAAGCGGGACGGCCATTGACGGCCGAACAAGGCGCATGGATGCGCGCCCGCTCCATACAAGGAGCAAAGCGTGCTATTGCGTGTTGGAAACGTCGAAGCGGAAGTGAGAGTCGCGGCGGTGATGAGCACCCCGCGGCTCGGCTTCACCGACAATATGTTCTGTGTCGCGGCGGCACTGGCCCCGTACGGCATCGCCCCGATCAAGGTGACCGGGGCCTTCTGGGGGCAATGCCTCCAGCGCGGCATGGAGCAGGTCATCGACAGTCACGACGTCATCCTGACGATCGACTACGACACGGTCTTCAACGCGAAGACGGTAGAAGCCCTGCTGGCGCTGCTTCTTCTCTCGGGGGCGGATGCGATCGCACCGCTCCAGACCAAGCGCGAGAGCAACGCCGTCATGCTGGCCCTGCCGGATATGGCGCCAGACGCCAAGGCGGAGGTCGAGGAAGGCTGGTTCAAAAAGCCGTTCCAGTTCGTCGATACGGCGCATTTTGGGCTGACGTTCCTGCGGACGGCGGCTCTCAAGAAGGTGCCGAAGCCTTGGTTCGTCGAGAAGGCGAACGAGAAGGGCGAGTTCGACAACGGGCACCAAGATGCCGACATCGGGTTCTGGAGAGCGTGGAAGGCCGCCGGCAACACCCTTGGCGTGTCCACGAATGTCAGCGTGGGGCACGCAGAGCTGATGATTACGTGGCCGAGCCGGGCGACCGAGGGCGGGAAGATTCAGCAACACACGACTGACTATTGGGCGCACGGCCAGAAGGCCCCGAAGGACGCATGGGGGGCCGTGGCGTGAAGGTCCGCATCCTCCAGGGCTTCGGCAGTTACGCGCCCGGCCAAGTCTTCGACGACTGGCCCGATGGCATGTGCGAAATCTTCGTCGCCAAGGGGCTGATTGAGCGGATGCGGGACGATGTCGAGGTCGAGGTTGCGGAGCAGCCGGCGACCGTCGAGCGGGCGGAAGTGCCGCACAAGCGAAAGCGGAGGTAGCCGATGGACACGATTGTCTTTGGAACTCCGCAGAAGCCAACCGCCTCGGTCACTCCCTATCGAAGCCTCGTCCGCGTAACGCCGCCGACGGTCGATCCGGTGGCGCTTGCCGAGGCGAAGGTGCAGTGTCGCGTCGATACCAATGCTGACGACGCCTACATTCAGTCGCTCATCCGGCTGGCGACGACGATGGTCGAAGGGCTGCTTGACGTCTCGCTCATCACGCAAACGTGGCAGGCCAGCTACGACCTCTTTCCGATCTGGGCAATCATCCTGCCCCGGATGCCGCTGGCGGCGGGCGAAATCACGGTGACGTATCGCCTTGGCGACGGCACGACGCGAGTGCTGTCCAGTGCGGCAAATGATTTTCAGGTGGACGCGAACGTCGTCCCGGGCCGCATCTATCCAAAGTGGGCGACGTCGTGGCCGGCGACGCGCGGCGACGAGAACTCCGTCGTCGTGAGGTATCCGACCGGCTACGGGGCGTCGGCGGCCGACGTGCCACCCGAGGCAAAGCACCTGATTCTCGTGCTTGTGGCCCATTTTTATGACACGCGGCAGCCGACGGCTCCGGGGAGCGTGACGACGGTGCCGTATATGTTCGACACGCTCTTGGCGGCGTCTGGCTTGGGGGTCTACCGATGAGCGTGCGAGCAAGAATCGACATCGACGTTGTGTTTCAAGATGCCACAGACACGAGCCTCACGGTCGGCGCGGCCTCCGAGCACCTGTACGTTACGCCGGGCGGCGCCAGGGCGTTTTCGGCGACCGCCGGCACGTCCGCGGTGGCCATTGCCGGCCTGACGAGCCTCTCGACGCTGACGGTCAAAAACACCGGCAGCACGCCCCTGCGGCTCGGCGGCTCCGTGGATATTCCGGCTGGCCGGCTGGCAGTGATTCCGACGACGACGGCCCCGACCATTCAGGCCGTGGGCGGTCCTGGGGCGTATTCGTGCGTCTGGGTGGGGTAAATGATTGTCTCCGGCCAGATGCGAGAGCGGCTGACCATCCAGGCCCCCGTGACTGAGCAGTCGCCGATGGGCGAGGCCACGACCGGCTGGATTGACGCCGGGACGGTGTGGGGCAGCGTGCAGGGGTTGTCGAGCCGGGAGGTGCTCCAGGCCCAACAGGCCAACGCGATCGTGACCCACAAGATTCGGATTCGCTTCTTCCCCGGACTGACGCATCAGCACCGGCTCATCTGGCGGGGGCGGATGATGGAGATTGCGAGCCTGATGGAGCGCGAGACTCGCACGGTGCATGAGATTCTGGCCCGCGAGGTGACGTGATGCTGGATGGATATGACATCGGCAGGGGCATAGGCAGCGCTCGCGACATTGGTGGCGGCACCGCCCTAGAGTCTGCCAATCAGTTCGTCGTCATTCGCACCGCCGGCGTTCGCGAGCTTGTCGATGAGCTTTACCGCCGCGCCGAAAGGGCTGCGCCGGCCTTGCTGAGACGGGCTGTCATTGAGGCAGCCGCCCCCATCGAGAGCGCCTACGCGGAGCACGCCCGACGCATGACGGCGACCGGCAACCTTGCCGCCAGCGTGATGCACAAGTTCAAGGCATACGACAGGGCGGCCGTTGCCGTTGTTGGGCCGCGCCAGACAGGCCCCGTCGGCTCCACGGACGACGCGAGGTCGGGGAATCATGCGTGGCTCGTTGAGTTCGGCTCAAGCCGGCGAGCCCCAGGCAGCAACGCTCGCCGCGCGTACATCAACGTCCACCAGCTAATCAATCGCCGGATGCGGCGCAGCGGCTCAATGAACGACCAGCAGTTCAAGAGCCGTGGGCAAGGGTATTACTTCCTGATGGGCAGCATCAATGAGGCGAGCCGCCAGGGCGGCGGGCGAGCCGGCTACTCAAGGGACTTCATGCTGGGGAAGGACGGCCGGTCTGGCGAGCAGCATCCGATCACGCTTCGCCCTGGCGAAACGATCGAGCCCATGCCGGCCTATCACATCATGGAGCGGACGATCAATCAGACGCAGGCGCAGGTCTTGGCGACCCTGACCAGCGGAATCCAGCGGGAGCTAATGTCGCGATAATGCTGATCTCCCCAGAAAAGCACATCTTTCAGCGGCTCGTCACGACCCCTGCCGTGGCCAGAATGGTCGGCTTTCAGGTCTTTGCCATCGCCGTCCCGAAGACGGCCTCGCTGCCGTTCGTCATTTACAAGCGAGCCAACATATCTCGCGACCCGCACCTGTCGGGGCCAATGTATCAGCCTGTCGTCAGCCTTCAGGTCGCTTCTTGGGGTCTGTACTACGACGCGGCCCGGGAGCTTGCTGACGAGGTCCGACTTGCCTTGGATGGCCACACCGGCACGCTCGCCGGGGTTACAATCAGTGATATACGGCTGGTGTCGGAAGTCGATGACTTTATCGACCCAACCGTAATGGGAGCACAACTCCCGCCCGCATACGAAGTCAGGCAGCTTTACCAAATTCGGTGGTCTGAGGCTACCGAGTAAGACATTCTTAGGCGCAAGGAGGCGCGACGATGGCAGGGATTACAGCACAGGGACTCACGTTCACCTTCGGCGGCTCGGCGCTGATCGTTACCAACGTCAGCGTGAACGATTCGCAGGATCTGATTGATGGCAGCCACCTTGGAATCCCGCAGAACGGTCGTCGCGAGTGGGTGGGCGGCTTCTCCACGAACCGCGAGGTTTCCGTGGACGTCATCTACAACAACTCTGCGTCCCTCGTGCTTGCCGGAACCTCCGGGGCGCTGTCGATCGCGGGCCCGCTGGCGTTTACCGGCAACGCGACGGTGCAGTCTTCGAGCATCAGCGGCAGCGTGGGGGATCTCGTCAAGGGATCGATCACGCTCAAGGTTGCCTAGTTTGACTGGAGGTGACGCGACATGCCAGGCGTCACCGCGCAGGGCGGCACGTTCACGTTCACCGTCGATGGCTTTCAGGTCTGGGCTTACGTCACAGGGCTGTCTGTCGAGGCCCCGACGGCTGAGGTCGTGGACATGACGCCCTATAACGCGAACATCGGCGAGAGGCTTTTGGTGCCGACTGGTCACTGGACCGGTGGCAGCGTCACCGTGGATTACATCCACGCCCCAAACGGCGGCGACCCCGAAGAGGTCGTTCGGCAGGTTGGGACGCTCGCTTTCGCGAGCGGCGGCTACTCCGTCTCGCGAAGAGCCATTCTTGAATCAGCCACGACCACCGCCCGGATGGGTGACATCGTCCGCGGCACGCTCAGATTTCGGGTTACGGATTACACAGGAGCCTAAAGGAAGATTGCATGGCGATTGATTTTCGCAAGCGGTTGATGGGGGCCAATGACACCAAGGTGCAGCCGATCGAGGTGCCGGAGTGGGGCGGGACGTATTACGTCCGCGTGCTGAACGGCACGGCCCGCGAGGCGTTCGAGGAGGCGCTGTCGGCCGAGCAGCGGATGAAGAACTTCCGCATTCGCTTCCTGATTCTCGCCCTGTGCGACGAGCAGGGTTCGCCGGTTCTGACGGATGCCGACGTTGGCATGTTGGGCGAGAGGAACTCGGTTGTGCTCAACCGCGTGTTCGAGCAGGCGTGGGAAATCAACGCTTTCACGAAGGCGGCAGTTGATGCGCTGGGGGAAGGTTCTCCCGCCGCCCAGAGCGGCGATTCCTCTTCCGGCTCGCCCTCTGTCTAGGCAAGACCGTCAAGCAACTGCTTGGCGAGATTGATTCGGAAGAGATTGCGGAATGGTGGGCATACGACCAGCGGTGGCCGCTGCCTGACCCGTGGGCGCAGACGGCGAGGCTCTGCCGCATCGTCATGTGCGCCAGCGGGAACTACAAGCGGCACGACATTCCAGAGGAGAAGGCGTTCATCCCTAGCGTCGTCGCGCCCGAGCAGACGCAGGCCGAGATGATTTCCGAGCTTATGAAACTGAAGGCGCCGTAAGGACAGCGACATGGCCAACGGTTATCTCGGCAAGATTTCGGCCATCGTCACGGCGAACACCGCGCAGTTTCAGCGTGGCATGGGCGACGCCGCACGCGACGCGAGAGCGTTTGCGACAACGATTGAGGGCAACCTTCGCCGGGCCTCCAGCGACGCCCAGAAGTCAATTCGCAGCATTCTGACCCCGATTCAGCAGCTACAGGCGTCGCTCCAGGCGGCCGGCGAGCGTGGCCTAAGTTTCAGGGGCTTCCGCGGAGCCATTCGCGACGTCGAGGATTTGAAGCAGCGGCTCGCCGGGTTGCAGGAGCGCGACGTTGCTCTCGTGCTCCGCGTGAGCGGCTTTCAGCAGATTGGCGAGCTACAGCAGGCCATCCGCGAGATCACGAGTCGCGACATTCGCCTTGTCGGCGACGCCGGCGGCGCGCAGGGGGCAGAGGCCGGGATTCGGCGGATTATCGCTGCAAGGGACGAGCTTGCTTCCGATGAGGGGTTCTCGGCCCTTCAGCAGCGAATCGCGAATGTCTCGCGGCGGCTGGCTGAGCTGCGCGAGAGCGGGCAGCTTCAGCTTACGATGTCTGGCGGCAGCGACACCGGCCAGATCAGGCAGATTCGAGCCGAATATGAGCTTTTCTCGCAGAGCCTCGCCGATCTTGAGCGGCAGCGAAACAGTCTTGTATCGACCCGCGTTGGCCTGAACATCGACTTCTCCGAGTTGGATCAGCTTGCCCAGAAGTTCACCCGCATCAGCCCCGAGGCACTTGGCCGGCTGATGGATGAACTGGGGCAGGCTCAGTTCCGCGACGCGCAGCAACGGCTCGTCGGCTTGACGCAGATTGCTAATGGGCTCTCAAAGCCTCTTCAAGAGGCGGTCGCGTCGTTTGGACAACTCGACGGCCGGGTTCAGGCGGCATTCATTCCAGCCTTGTCTGCCGCCCAGAATGAGGTGATGGGCCTGGAGCGCGTCCTTCGCGAAACGGGCACCTTTGGCGTTGACGCATTCAATCGCATCGAGTCTCAGGTCGATTCCGCGATTCTCTCGATCCGCCAAATGAAAGAACTGGCGGACAGCATCGCGAGCATCAAGACTGGCAACGAAATGGCGTTCCAGCAGCCGGATGTCATGGCTGCCATTGGCCGCGCTCGCGCATTTAGCGACAAGGCGACCGGCGCCATGG
>Ga0214917_10007179_pt1 | contig 11350 bp, 12 predicted proteins | sample LL_1208_BB_MetaG_FD_177983 | JGI IMG/M metagenome (GOLD analysis project Ga0214917, IMG submission 177983) | Freshwater microbial communities from Lake Lanier, Atlanta, Georgia, United States - LL_1208_BB | ecosystem: Environmental > Aquatic > Freshwater > Lake | place: USA: Georgia | collected...
CTATATTTTTATTATTTTTTACCTTAAAATTATCAGGGTTCCATCTAAGGAATATTGTAGGTAAGCCGTATGCAATCATTATCTCATACATTCTTTTCTCTTCCATATGTTCTAAGCTTCTATTTAAGCTACAACTCTCCCAGTTATATCTTTTATGCTGGTTCTCGTCGCATTCTATTACAACTATATGGGTCCCGCAATCATATAAAATATCAGGTCTATATAGATTACAAGTACTGTCGATAATTTTGTCTACTAATATCTCCCTTAAGTCTTTTATATTTTCTCTCAGGTATTTTACCATCTTACTTTCTTTCATTTTATTTAACCTTTTACTCTCCTCATAAAATGGAACATCAGCGCAAATTCCGCATAAACTGTATTTATTTAAAAGTTCCTTGTCTCTGCCACAATTATTACACTTTTTAACTAACCAGCATATTTCATCCGATAATTTATGGTCTTCACAATGTAAAGGTTCATCCTTCCCATAAATAGCCATATCTTTACAATCTTCCTCGTCATTACCTATACAAGTTCTCTTTGATTTAGTTATCATATAATCAAGTTTATGCTTAGCACAATGAGAAGGTTTTTGACCACAATATCCAAAAGTACATATTGTTTTACAATTATCATAAATACAATTTTTACTCTTAACATTAAGCATATCAGCTTCTTTATGTTTAGAACAATATAACCTTTTAGTTTCACCTTCTTTATTAAAAACAGCTTTAGATTTACAACCTTCTTTTTCGCACAATTTTGTTATGACATCAATCATATTTTCTTCTTTATGAATAACACAAAATCTGCCTTTAGTTTCACCTTCATAATTATAATAAGGAATAGTTTTACATCTTTCTTTTTCGCATTTTTTATGTATAATATAAACCATATTTTCTTCTTTATGAATAACACAAAATCTGCCTTTAGTTTCACCTTCATAATTATAAGAAGGAATAGTTTTACATCCTTCTTTTTCGCATTTTTTATAGTTAATTTTAACCATACTTCCTTCTTTATGTCTTTTACAAAACAATTTTTTACTTTCTCCTTCATAGTTGTATGAAGCTTCAGTTATACATCCTTCTTTTATACAAATTTTTTGTTTATTATTAACCATATTTTCTTCTTTATGATTTTTACAAAATATTCTTTTAGTTTCCCCTTTGAAATTATAAAAAGGTTCTAGCATACAACCTTCACTTTTACAAGTTCTTTTAGGCATCTTAAAATTTTAATTACTTTTATAAATTAAAATTTTAAATCATTTTACATTCCATTGAATTGGCTATAATAAGGGTAAGCTGATCTCATCTTCTCATTTAACCAAGCACTTTCCCTTTCATCCATAGCACCTTGAAGTTCAGTTCCATTTAATCTCGATTGTGGTAAGTCGGAAACACGGTTCCAAATATCGCCATTTGACCATCTAATAGTATTACCTTCAAGTGTGCCTATGATATCATCTAAAATAACAAGTCTTCCATCTAAAGATACACCTCCATCATACCAAAAACTATCAGCAATAGCGTAACGTCCAGCATTATAAACTCTATAAGTAAGTCTATAAGGGAGCATTGTGTTTGTATATAAGCTTTCATCATTTACAAAGATGCCATAAACAGTGTCATTTCTGTTTCCAATCCAATAACTATCTTTAACAGAGTTGAGTATAGTTCTAACGGTTTCCATTTTATTATTTATTAAATATTTTATTTTTTTTCTTTAAGTTAAAATAAAAACAATGTCCTCAGGTTGTATGAGTATGTCTGTTAAACGCTCTAAGAGACGTTCTGGTAAGAGAATGTCTCCTGCTATGAAAAAGCAAGCTTCCACTGTTAAGAAATTAGCTGCTCACTATAGAAGCATCGGTAAGTCTGTTCCTGTAACTCAAATGGCTAAACAAGCTGCAAAAATCAACAAAGGTAAAATGAAGATGCCTTCATCTCGCACCAAAAAATCCAAGAGAAAGACTAAGAGAAGAACTACTAAAAAAGGTTCTCGTAGAAGATAATTACCTACCGTGACAGTAAGTAATTTAAAGGTTATTTCTCCCTTATAATAAATGTCTGAAGAAACTTTATACAATATTATGAGAACTTATAATCAATGTATTTTTCGTCTTACAAATACCTCTGTAAATAATTGGGGTGACCGTAAACAAAAAAATGATGCTTGTATTGATTATGCGATTCATATAGAAGAAGTATTTCAAGAATGTAAAAAAGAACTTAACTGGGACCTTCAAAAAAAATGTTTAAGAAAAAGTATAAATTATGAATAATTTTTATAATATTTTCCTTATTATAAAAATGCCTAAACGTTCTCGTGATGAAGATGATGAATTATCATCTTTAATGGGTAAAACTTCCCTTCAACCACTTCGTAGAGCTCCACGTAGATCAGCAAGACAAAAAGTTGATGAAATGAGAGAAGAAGAACAACGTTCAAAAAGAAGAAAACAATCTGAAAGAGAAGCTAAAAAAGAACAAGAAAAAGAAATGGATAGATTAGCAGATGTTTTAGCTAATTTCTCAATGAGAGTTAAAAGCCGTAAAGGGGGACGTAAATCCAAGGGTAAAAAATCCAAGAGTAAGAGAACCCGTAGAGGAGCTAAAGCGGGTAAATACTCTTATGCAAGATATGGTAAACAACGTGCTTCTAATCGTAAGTTAAAGAAGTCAAGAAGAACTCACCGTAAAGTTGAACGCTCAAAGCGTATGAAGAGAGGTTGTTCCCGTCAATCAACAAAGAAATATAGAAGCAGAAGTTCCCCTCCATATCCTGCTAATAATTGTTGTGGGGCAACTAAGAAAGGAAATGACGGTAAATCCTACAAATCAGTTAAAGCTGCAAATGGTATTTGTAGATGGGTTAAGAAATAATATTTTTTTTTATAATATTTTTTTATAATAAAAAATGCCTTCAAGAAAGAAATCTTATCGTAAAATGACAAAGAAAGGTTCTCGCACAAAGCGCTCATCTCGCACAAAGCGCTCATCTCGCACAAAGCGCTCATCTCGCACAAAGCGCTCATCTCGCACAAAGCGCTCATCTCGCACAAAGCGCTCATCTCGCACAAAGCGCTCGTGTCAGAGTAAATTAAAGAATAAAATTAGAATAAATATGGGAGAGTATAAGAAGGGTAAATTTTCGTCAAGACAACAAGCACTTGCTGTTTCATATGCACAGGTTAAAAAGAAGTCTCCAGGTTGTAAGAGATATTTTAAGAGAGGGTCCCTCAAACGATAAAGCCTTATTACAGCAAATGCCATTTGTTCGTGAAGTGAATGGTTCACCGAATGTTCGAGCGGGGAGGCCTTCCTAAAATGATACGGAGTATAGAAAGCGATTACTGTGAGTAGCAAATTAAAATGTACCTGATTTTAGGGAAGACCCTGGGTCTTCCACAAGAATTCATCGCGACTTCGTCGCTCCGTTTCCCGAAGGGAAACAATCTCTACGAGCCTGTAATACTGCGGAAGACCCAGGGTCTTCCCTAAAAACTGGTCCGTTTGTTTCCCTTCGGGAAACGGAACCCCGAAGGGGTGATTATTTTGGCTGCCGCTGTACAGGCCATCATTAAAATGACATTTGCACCATTTTTTATTAATAAGTTATTATTTTATTTTTTATTATAAAAATGGTTAGACGATCATCTCATTCAAAAAGGTCAAAAAGATCTAGATGTGGAAAGGGTAAGAAGAAGCTTTCTCTTATAAGTATAAAGAAGTCTCCAAAAAAGGACAAAAAGTATGTTGCATCATTCTGCAAAAATGGTCGTATAAAGCAAACTCATTTTGGAGCAAAAGGAATGTCTGATTATACTAAGCATAAAAACAAACAGAGAAAATCAAGGTATATACAAAGGCATAAATCAAGGGAAAATTGGAAAGATCCTACAAGTGCAGGTGCTCTATCAAGATATATTTTATGGGGTAAACCTTCTTTTAGAGATTCAGTTGCTTCGTTTAAAAGAAGGTTTAAACTATAAAATTAAAAAAAATTTTTTTTTCTTCAGATATAATTAAACTTAGAAAAATGTCCCAATTCTTAACAAGAGAACAAGAAGATATGATGTGTAAGTATTCTTCCTACATAGTTTGTGCAGCAGCAGTTATTGTCGGCTTGAAGGCCTTTGACAAAGATATTATTGGCGATATGTTGGTCAAGGATAAAATGACTGAAAAATTGACTCAAGAGGAAAAGATTGCTTATGGCTTGTTATTTGCAGCAGGTATTGCTTGTATTTGGTGCCACTATAACAAGAGATATTAAATATTTTATAAATTATTAACTTTATAAAATATAAAAGATGAAACAAGACTCAATTATAAACTTAATTCATATATTCTTATTTTTCCCTCTATTAGCTTATGTTTATTATTTAGGCTATAAAAAGACTCTAAGTTCTACTGTTTGTAGAATATTATTAAGTGTAGCAGTTATAGGTATAATTTACCACATATTTTTGATAAAAGAAAGAACAGGTTCAAAACAAGAATATAAAATATGGGTAAATTTAGTTCATATAATAGCGGTATTTCCCCTTTTATTTTTTATAGGATATAAATGTGAGGATACAAAGAGACCATTTTTAGAACTATTACTTCTTATGTCTTTTGGAGCGTTAGGTTATCACGCTTTTAATTTTATAAGATATTATCCTTAAGTTTTTCAATATCAATGATAGTATCAAATATACCTGTATTTGCTTGATGTAAAGTAAAAAGAACAAGTTTATCGCTGAGTTTGTTCTTAATAAGCTCAACTATATCTTCAACAAGTTCTGAATGAAGTGATGCAAGACATTCATCGAGTAAAATGATATTGCTTTTTGATATTTTATTAAAGCATAAAAATAAGGCAAGAGCAAGTCTATCATATTCTCCTCCACTTAAAGAGTCAAGAGGTATAGTTTCACCATCTTGAACTATTAATATTTCGATAGATGGTTTTTTGTCTCCATCTTTTGATTCTTTAAAAGATTGAAGTTTTGCGCTAAAATGCTCTCCAAAAAAATGAGTTACAAACTCTTCTAAATCTGTATTGATAATATCAAGGGTATTTTCAAGGGAAATAGATTCCGCATCATTTATCTTTTTAAGTAATACTTCAGAGGTTGTAAGAGCCCTAATTAAGATATTTTCATCATTTTTAAGTTCTTCCAATTGTGTTATAACTTCAACTTGTTTATTATATGTAGATAAATTTTCTTTGTATTTTAATAGTCTAATTTCTCTCTGTTTTAGTTTGTCTTCCGTCTCCATTTTTTTATTAATTTCTTCTTGAAGTTCATCTGCATTTTTTATGTTTATATTATTATCTATAATCTTTTGTAGATCTTTTATTTCACCTTCAATTATATCTTTATCTTTTATTAATTTGTTTCGTTCTTTTATGGACTGTTCATATCTTGATATTTTAGAATTTAAATTTTGTATCTCATCTATATACCAATTTAAGTTTTCAGTTATTTCTACGTCTTCTAATTGTTCTTTTACTTCTTCATATTTTTTCTTTGTTAATAATAATTCGTCTCTTTTCCTCTTTATATAATGAGGTAAAACGTCTAAACTCATTTTATTCTTTTCTTCAAGGGAGTTTAAACTTTCTTCAATTGTCTTTAATACATAACGATTTTCAGTATCTTTTTCAAGTATATTTTTTATATCAATTAATAAAGGGTGAGGTTCAAGTATTTTAAGGTAATTTGTAAGTTCTTCAGATAGTTTTACATTATTAGAATTTTCAATCGTCAATGAGACGATTCTATCATTTATTGTTTTTATGTCTTTACTTGTAGATGAAATGTTTATTTCTAACTTTTCTTTTTTCTTCTTAAGAGTTTCAAGGTTAATTTTAAGTTCATCTATATTTTCAGGAATTTCTTTCAAACAATCTTTATCCATATATATCTTAGCCTCACATTTAGGACATTTATGTTTTGTAGTAATTCCAGAGGTAATATCAGATATATCTTTTATATTCTTTTTTATATTCTCTATTTCAACTTGTAAGGAAGACAATATTTCTCTCTTTTGTTTAACCTCTTCTTGAAGTGTTTCAAGTTGTTTTACATTATCGGTTATATTCAAGGTTGATAATTTTGTTTTCATATCAGATAAAGATTTCATCTTAATTTTCTCATATATGATTTTTGCCTTAGACATAGATTCAAGTTCTTCCTCTTTTAAAACATGGATGGATGATTTTTTCAATTTTAATTTAGAGATTTCTTCTTCGTTCTTTTTCTTCTCTTCATCAACCATCTTATCATATTCATTTTTTAAATCTTTACAAGATTTTTTAAGACTATAATACAAGGTAATTTTATTATATTCTTCTAAAGTTGTTTTAAGATTTTCTAAGGCTAAACCAGGTCCGTTTAAATTACCATTTTCAAGGTAAGAATAGTCTTGAAGTTTGAATACAATATCATTAAGTTGTTTATTCTTTTCTTCGATTCTTACAGAGTTCATTTTTATTGTTTCTAATAAAGACGTCAATGAACCTAATTCTTCTCTTTTTTCTTTTAAAGACTTTTTAACCTTTTCTTTAAGTTTATTATCACTTTCAATAAATTCATCTATAGTTTTACCTTTCAAATCAATCTTTAATTTTGGTTCTTTTGCCGAAGAACAATTTAAATTGTCATACATATTTTTTACAACTTTTTGCTCGGTTGTATTAATGAGGAGTTTTTCTTTTCTTTGTTTAACAAGTTCTCTTGTCTTTTTACGGATTCCATCAACGTCAAAATCTTTGATCGACAATCGATGAAGAAAAGAGCTTTTGTCATTACTTGACATACTAAAAAAACTTTCTGTGGATTTTTGAGCCATATAACTTGTTAATAAAAAATCTTTACCAAATGTCTTTTCTATTTCTCTTTGAGCTGGTTCATCTGAATATTCTCCTCCTTTTAAAGAGGTGAAAGTAAGATGATTTGGACATCTCGTTCTTGTGACTATAATGTCTTTAAACTCAAACACAACTTTACACTTTTTTTCACCATGTTTAACAACTTTCTGTTCCTTACCATATAGCACAAAGTTAATGGCTTTAAAAATTGTAGTTTTGCCAATACCACTTGTCCCCCATAATAGAATCACTCCGTTGTCTTCAGGTATTTCAACCTGAAAGTTTTTAAAGCACCTAAAGTTAAACAGAGACAGCTTCATTCTTTATTAATAATAATAACCTTTTATTAATTTCATTTAAAATTTTTTTCTTATTTATCTTTACCTTGATTTTTGTATATTTAGGATTATCTTCTTTATTTCCCCCTATAAAAGTGTCTTCTTCATCTTCAAAAATATATAGGTAAGATAAAGTTATATTAGATAACATTTTTTTATCCTTAAATAAATGAGGATAAAAAAATAAAATATTTATATATACAATAAATATGAGTTATATAGTTGATGCTGTAAATCCTCGTGATTTGTTTGACAAGGAAGGTAATTTTTTAGGGATAAATTCAGAGCATTGGATAAATGAAGCATTAAACAAAGTTGGTTGGGATGTAGAAGGTAGAATAGATGATAATCAGAATATCTTAAATAAGAATAAGTTTGAGTTGATAAAGCAGAAAAAAAGGATGTTGTATAGCGCTAGTGGAAAGGAGCTATTTTTAGAGAGTATAAAAACTTTGATGATAAATGTAGATATAACAAAGGAACAATTTACTATAATGATGAGTATAGCTATGAGTAGGGGAGATAGTATAAAGTTTGTAAATCCCCTTGGATTACTCTATGGAATAAAATATTTAGAATTATATTATACAAGTAAAAATCAGAGTGAATTTAAGAATAATTTAAAAGAATTAATTTCAGAAGCTGAAGATGAAGGTATAGGAGCATTTGATGTTATAAGATATCATAGATTTGTAACCTTATATGCAACCTATAATCCATATATTCGTAAAGGTGATATTAAACCTGAAAAAGTCACTTATAAAATTGTCTCAAAAGAAGAATAATTTACCCCCATAACAAAAACCTAGAAATGATATAATACTTGTTATTTATTATATCATTCTAACCTTAAACTTTATCGTGTGGTGCATCACTAAATCAACCTGATTTAGTGATGGCACTCCCCGTAACTACAATAACTCTTTTTCATTTATCTTCTTAAACTCCATATCTTCCTCTTCGTATTCATCATAAAATAACTTTTTATAAACTACCCCTTGTTTCACCTCTACTTTCATACAATATTTTACCCACTTTACCAATATCTCTAATCTCCTCGCATTATTATACTTCTTATTTATGCTTCCCTTTACATTAAAATTATCAGGATTCCATCTAAGGAATATTGCAGGTAAGCCATACGCTACCATTATCTCATACATTCTCTTCTCTTCCATATGCTCTAAGCTTCTATTCAAACTACAACTCTCCCAAGGATAATTTTTATGCTGGTTCTCATCGCATTCTACTACAACTATATGCGTTCCACAATCATATAAAATATCAGGTCTATATAAATTACAAGTGCTATCTATAATCCTATCTGCAAGTATCTCATTTCCGTCAACATTATTTCTGAGGTATTTTACCATTATAGTTTCCTTTACCTTATTTATCCTTTTACTCTCCTCATAAAATGGCTTGTCGCAACATATTCCGCATAAATTGTCTTTGTTTAAAAGTTCCTTGTCTCTACCGCAATTATTACACTTTTTAACTAACCAGCATATTTCATCCGGTAACTTATGGTCTTCGCAATGTAAAGGTTCATCCTTACCGTAAATAGCTGCATCTTTACACTCTTCCTCGTCATTACCCACACAAGTTCTCTTAGGTTTGATAATCATATAGTCAAGACTGTGTTGGGCACAATGAGAAGGAGATGTTCCACAATAACCAAAATGAGATCTTGTTTTACATCCTTCTTTTTCACAAATTCTATTTCTATCTATAACATTAACCATATTAGCCTCTTTATGTTTTTCACAATATTTACCGCAAAGTTCTCCTTCATAATTAAATATTGGTTGTGTTTTACAACCTTGTCTTCCGCATTTCTTATTTTTTATATTAACCATACCGTTTTCTTTATGTTTTTCACAATATTTACCTTTCTTTTCACCTTCATAATTAAAATTAGGTATCTTATCACATCCATCTTCTTCGCATTTTCTGTCTTTTATATTAACCATATTATCTTCTTTATGTATGTCGCAAAATCTAGCTTTAGTTTCTCCTTCATAATTAAATCTTGGTTGTTTTTTGCAACCTTCTTTTTCACAAGTTTTATCTATAACATTAACCATTCCATCTTTTTTATGATCTCTACAATAAAGACCTCTAGTTTCTCCTTCATAATTAAATCTTGGTTGTTTGTCGCAATTTTCTTCTAAACAAGTTCTGTTTTTAATATCGACCATTCCATCTTTTTTATGAACTCTACAATATAAACCTTTAGTTTCTCCTTTATAATTAAAATTAGGACGAGTGTTGCATCCATCTTCTTCACAAATTTTATCCCTTATATTAACCATACCAAAATCTCTATGAATTTTACAATATAAACCTTTAGTTTCTCCTTTAAAATTGAATACAGGACGAGAGTTACAACCATCTTTTTTACAAGTTGGATCCTTTACATTAACCATACCCAACTCTTTATGGATAGAACAAAATCTACCCCAAGTTAAACCTTGTGTATTAAAACTTGCTCTTATACCACAAGTTTCACAAAAATTCTTTTTACAAGATGCTTTTGAGCTACAGTCATTACACCTTGCGTGAACTTTATTTTTACGGGTGAATTGAACTTCTTCTAATTGTCTTTTACAGCCGTTGCACTTTTTCATTCTCAGTTTTAGTTATATAATTAAATTAGAGAAAATAAATCTTTAAATCAATTAAAATTTAGAAAGGTAATTAAATTACAAAAGAAAAAAATATTTTTTTAAAATATTATCTCAGGTATATATTAAACACACACTATGTCGAGTAATGCTACAAGCTCAAACATCACTGCAGCCTTCGTGGACCTTGCAACCTATGATGAACCTGAAAAATACATGTATGGTGGTGATTCTGCAATCACTTACTTTGTTAAGAAAGTTAGAAAGGCAACTTGGTTCTCTGTTATCCCAACCGTTTTGTCCATTTCTGGTGGTCAGCCAGGATTTGGTCAATCTTGGGGTCACAAGATTTCCCGTGCAGGTGATTATCTTTTGAGATCTTGGTTGAGAGTTTCTGTTCCATCTGTTTCTTTGTCTTCTACTGCAGCTATGCCACAAGGTTGGTCTTTTAACCAATGTACCCTTCGTTGGACTCGTAATTTGGGTCATGCTTTGATTAAAGAAATTAACTTGGCATTTAACGATTTGGTTGCTGAACGTATGGATAACTACTATCTTGACTTCTGGAGTGCTTTCACCATCCCAGCAGGTAAGCAAAACGGTTATAACAATATGATTGGTAACATTGCTGAATTAACTGATCCTATCTCTGTTGTCGGTCCATCTGCATCACAAACTCTCCCAGCAGCAATCTTGAACATTCCACTCCCATTCTTCTATGCACGTGATACTGGTATTGCTCTCCCAACTGCAGCTTTGCCATACAATGATATGATTCACAATGTCCAATTCAGAGATATTAACGAGCTTTTGATTGTTGATAACTTTGTTCTTGGTCAATCTGATGTTTGCCAACGTTCTATGTTGACTAACCAAAACCCAACTTTGGGTTGTGATATGTGGGCTGAATATGCTATTGTCTCTAACGTTGAAAGAGCACAAATGGGTAAGGCACCACGTGATATGTTGATTGAACAAGTTCAAATTGCTCCAAGAGGAAACTTCACTCCATCTTCTCAATTGCAAAACTTTGATATTCGTTTTGCACACTCTATCAAGGCTTTGTTCTTTGGTATCAGAAACAAGACTAATGCAGCAGAATGGTCTAACTACACTGCAGCATCTCCAGTTGCAACTGTCAATGGTGTTAATTTTGCACCAGCTTTGGCATCTGATCCAATTTCTCAAACTACTTTGTTCTATGAAAACACTGCACGTCTCGTTAATATGGGTTCTGACTACTTCTCTCTCATTGTTCCATACTATGCAGCTGTTTCTATTCCTAAGGAAACTGGTTATCACGTCCTCTCCTACACCTTGGATTTGGTTAACACCAACCCAATGGGTTCTACCAACTACGGTAAATTGACCAACGTTTCCCTCCAATTCCAAGCTTCTACTGATGCTGTTACTGCTGCTGCTGGTGCTTCTGCAAACCAAGGTGCAGCTACTGCTCAAACCTATGAAGCTATTATTATGGGTCTTAACCATAACATCGTTAGAATTTCTGGTGGT
>Ga0214917_10007180_pt1 | contig 11349 bp, 8 predicted proteins | sample LL_1208_BB_MetaG_FD_177983 | JGI IMG/M metagenome (GOLD analysis project Ga0214917, IMG submission 177983) | Freshwater microbial communities from Lake Lanier, Atlanta, Georgia, United States - LL_1208_BB | ecosystem: Environmental > Aquatic > Freshwater > Lake | place: USA: Georgia | collected...
ACCGTGTTGATCGGTGCCCTCACCGTGGGCGATTCGGTCCGAGAAACCCTCAGACGCCGAGCGCTGGACCGCATCGGGAAAGCCGAATTCATCCTGGATGGCGGTGACCGATTCTTTGTCGCGCGACCGGGAGGACCCGCCGGTATTGGGCTCACGAACACGCTGGCAACCTTTGCGTTGCGGCTTCCTGGCGTCGTGTCTCGGCAGGATGGATCGGCCCGTGCGAATCAGGTCCAAGTTTACGGCGTCCCGGCGAATTTCTGGTCGATGGTTCCCAGCCTGTGCTCGATTCCCTCGTGGAACGATGACTCGGTCGCTCTCAACGCTTCTCTGGCACACCACCTCTCCGTTCGCGTGGGAGATGACCTGGTGGTGCGCATCCACAAGCCGTCGGCCCTGTCTCAGGATGCGGTCATCACTCCCCGGGATGGAGCCAGTGTGGCTTTGCGTATACGGGTCGGACACATTCTGACCGCGGCCGAATGGGGTGATTTTTCAACGACCGCCGGATCGTCACCGCCATTCAACCTCTTCCTGCCTCATGGCGTCCTTGCGAAGGCGGCCGGCCTCGGAGATCGAGCCAACCTGGCGTTGCTGGGCGCATCACCCTGGACCACCGACCCTCAAGCACTGTCCGCGCGAGTGTCGGCGGGCTTCAGTTTGGCAGATGCAGAACTGGAGCTTCGACCCATTGCTGCGCCCGCTCGCACGCCAACTCCCCCGCCCGCTCAAGTCGAACTGGTCAGTCGGCGCATCTTCCTGGATCCAGTGGTGTCCGATGCATTGGACCAATCGAATTCAGGCTTCCCAAAGCCTGTTCCCATCCTGACCTACTTGGCCAATGCCATCGAAGCAGGACCTCAATCGGCGCCGTACTCCATGATCACTGCCGCCGGTGCTCCATACACCCCGGACGGAATGGCTGACGATGAAATCCTCATCAACACCTGGCTTGCAGAGGATCTGGCCCTCAAAGCCGGTGACTGGGTTTCGGTAATGTCCTATCGCGTGGACACCGGGGCTCGCCTCATCGAGGAAACCAATCGGTTCCGAGTGCGTGCAATTGTTCCACTGCAAGGTCTCCACGCCGACCGGTCGCTCATGCCAGAGTTCCCAGGCCTGTCGAAAGCGGAAAGCACTCAGGATTGGGATGCGGGCTTCGAATTGACCCGACAAATCCGGGACAAGGACGAGGCCTACTGGAAGCAATGGCGTGGCACACCCAAGGCTTTCATCACCCTCGCAGCCGGGCGACGGATGTGGGCCAACCGTTTCGGAAACGCCACCGCTATCCGCTGGTTTCAGGGCGATTCTTGGGAATCTCGAACTCTGGTCGACGGCCTCTCGCAAGAGTTGCGACAGAAGATCACGCCAGCGGATCTCGGGCTGCGATTCCAAGCGCTCTCACCGTCTGCTCTGGCCGCCGCACAGGGTGGTCAGGATTTCGGCGGGCTGTTCATCGGATTCAGCTTCTTCCTTATCGTATCCGCGCTCCTGCTGCTGAACCTGGTCTTCCGCTTTGGCATGGAACGGCGTGTTCAGGAGATCGGCACCTTGCTGGCCCTGGGCTGGACCCCCAAAGCGACTTCACGACTCTTTTTCCGCGAAGGACTTTGCCTGGCGGCACTGGGGGCCGCATTGGGCTGCGGCGGAGGCCTCGTTTATGGACAAGCCGTCCTCGTGGGTTTGAACACCCTTTGGAAGGACGCTGTGGCTGGTGCCTCATTGAACTTTCACCCCGCCCCAGCCTCCATCGTCGGCGGGTGGTTCGCCGCGGTGCTCATGGTCGGCTGGACCCAACGCCGGGCCTTGAGGCAACTGGTGAAGCGAAGTCCTCGGGAACTGCTCAATGACGGAGCATCCATTGGCTCGGGTGTGGGGCAGTCGGCAACCGTGCTGATACCCAGTCTGGCACTGCTCGGAGCAACGGCACTCGTCGGCATCGGGTCTAAAGCCGATCCGGCGCTGCAGCCGGGTTACTTCTTCGGAGCCGGCGCCTTGTTTCTGGGAAGCGCACTGCTGTTCCATCGCCGGCGGTTGCTGGGGGTCCGAACCCATGCTGCGGCCACCACCCTTTCGGAACTCACTTCGCGCGCTCCCCACCGCCAACCCAACCGCTCCGCAGCGGTCATCAGCCTGCTGGCCGTGGCCGTGTTCCTCATCATAGCCGTGGCCGCCAATCGTCTCGACGCTTCCCGGGATTCGCGCCAACGCGGTTCTGGCACTGGGGGATTCAGCCTTTGGGCAGTTTCTTCGTTACCGGTCAACGAGGATCTCAATTCGATCCGGGGGCAGGAACGACTAGGACTGGATCCGAAACGCCTGACAGGCATGTCGGTGGTTCCCATGCGTGTCCGAGATGGCGATGACGCCAGCTGCCTGAACCTGAACCGGGCCCAACGCCCCCGACTGCTCGGTGTTCGACCCGAGTCCCTCGCCGATCGAAAGGCATTCACCTTCCAATCGCTCGCCTCCGGAATGCCCAGTGACCGGCCTTGGATGAGCCTTGTGCCGACCACCCCCAACACCGCCCCAATCCCCGCCATTGGCGACGCCAATTCCATCCAATGGGCTTTGGGTAAAAAAATCGGCGATGTCTTGGACTACGTGGATGAGCGCGGCAATCCGTTCCAGGTGCGTCTGGTAGGCGCCGTGGCCAACTCCATCCTGCAAGGGCAACTATTGATCTCGGAGGCAGAGTTCGTCCGCCGTTTTCCCGGTGAGAACGGCTACCGTTCCTTCCTCATCGACACCGAAGGCGGCGAGAAACCCATCGCTGAGGCATTGACCCGTGGCTTGACCGACCTGGGCTGGGAAACCACGACCACGGTGGACCGGTTGAACCGCTTCAACGCCGTCCAAAACACGTACCTGAACACCTTCCAGTGGTTGGGAGGTCTGGGGCTGCTGCTGGGTAGCGTGGGGTTGGGATTGGTGGTCCAGCGCAATGTCCTGGAGCGCCGGGGCGAACTGGCATTGCTCGCTGCCGTGGGATTCCCGAACTCACGAATCCAATCCATGATCCTGTCGGAGCATCTCCGGTTGCTGGCGCGCGGCATGATCTTGGGCATCGCGGCGTCCCTGGTGGCAACGGCCCCGATCTGGAGCACGAATTTGCGCGGTTTGCCCTGGATTTCCCTTGGTTGGATCCTCGGGGCGGTCTTCCTCAATGGTGTCTTGTGGACGTGGCTGGCGACCCGCCAAGCCTGCCGGGGTGAACTTATGGCCGCCCTGCGCGGCGAGTGAACACCTCCCCGAAAAATCAATCCCCGCCCAGGAGTCGTTTCAAATCGGCACGCGCCTGATCCTCTCGAGAATCACCTGCACCGGCTGCTGCACGCCATTCCCGCGACTGGAAGTCGAAGTATTCGCAGAAATTGGCAGAATCCTTCTCGGCCACGGGCTCTGCCCGACGCTCACGACACTGATAGGCAGCCTGTCGGTCGTGAAACTTGCAATTGAGGCAGACCCTCAGGTCGGCCCGGCACTGCGGACAACTCTCGCTGCGCCCCGGGAGGTCCCGGAGAGTCCAAAGCCAACCGCACCGGTGGCAGTGTCGCGTCATGGCCAACAGAATAGACCTCCGGTTTCCCAACGGAAGACTCAAACGCGAACGATACCGACATGGCCATAAAACTCCGGCTCAAGTCTTGAGCAGATCTTGTCGATAACCCGAAGTGCTCCCTCAATTCGCCTCTGAGCGTGACGAACAACAACCTCGGCTGGAGCTGCGTTTCCTTCGATCGGCTGCCGTGATCCTGCTGCTGACCGCAGCAGCCAAGGCCGCCAGTGCATTCGGCACTCAAAGCATTCTGGAAAAAGCAGACCCGATTTTTTGGGTGCTCAAGAACCGGGAATTGCTCGTGCTGGTCGCTACCCTGGAGGGGGTCGTGGCCTTTTTGCTGCTTTCCAAAGCCTCCCTTTCGGTGAAGCGGGCATCGCTCATCTGGCTCTGCACCAACTTCCTGCTGTATCGCATGGGGCTTTGGATCACCGGAGCCCCGGCTGCGTGCAAATGCATGGGTGACCTGGCTGGCCGCATCGGCCTGTCCGACTCCCAGGCCTCGTGGATCATGCTGGGCGCTCTCGGTTACATGTTGGGGGGTAGCCTCTTCTTCCTATGGCGATCCCGATCCGGGCAACTCTCCAAAAACCTGTCTTCCAACGGTCGGTGTAGAGCCGAAATCCAGGCCCACTAGATCCAATTCCGCACCCCATCAGCCGCCATAAATCGCTAACAGCCTTCCCATGAACCCGTTGCGAAACCGCCATCGAGGATCTGCAAATTCGGTGCTGGGACGCAGGCACCTGAATACAACATCACATTCCGAAAAGCACTCGGGCTTCACCCTCATCGAACTGCTTGTCGTCATCGCCATCATCGCCATTCTGGCCGGCCTCATCCTGCCGGCACTGGCCGGAGCCAAACGCCGAGCCGCTACCACCCAATGCCTCTCACAACTCCGGCAATTCGGCATAGCAGGCGGTCTCTACGCCAACGACCACGCCGATTTCATTCCTCCCAACCGCGACGGCGAAGACGTCCCTCTAGGTGAAACCTGGGTCCAGGGATGGCTGGGTATGCCCGGTCCAGATTGCACCAACACACTCTACCTCAAGCAGAGCCTCCTCGCGCCCTATGTCCAGAATACGGCACTGTGGAAATGCCCCTCGGCCCAAGATGTGACCCTCGGGCCTTTTCGAATGCCCCGAGTCCGGACTCTCTCCCTCAACGCCTTCATGGGCTCGAGTGTCCGCTCTCCAGCGGCTGAGGCCTACCGCCGCATGTCAGACCTGATCCAATTGTCTCCCACCGAAGCCCTCACCTTCATCGAGGAACGGCCCGAGACCATCAACGACGGAGCCTTCTCGCTGCAGTGGGACTTCAAAGAGTCCCAACCCTCCGGGTGGATGGTCCGCGACAAGCCCGGCCATTTGCACAACCGGTCGGGCAACATCGCCTTCGGAGACGGCCATGTTGAAACCCACCGCTGGATAAACCTCGGGGTGCCCTCAGTGCCCCGGGATGATTTCGAAGCCCCCAACGATCCCGACGTGCTGTGGTTGCAGCGTCACGCCACCTGGCGGGCCCCAGAAGCCGTCCGCAATTGACAAGTTCGAGTCCACTCGGGCCCGTTATCTGTCTCCATGAACACTCTTGCAGCGGCCGCTTCATGGAAGCGCTATTTCATCTTCTGTGGAGTGGGTGCCAGCGGTCTGTTGGTGGACATGGGGCTCTTCCACCTGCTTCACATGAAGCTCGGGTGGCCACTGGAAGCTTCCAAGCTCGCGGCCGCCGAGACAGCATTGCTCAACAATTTCCTGTGGAATGACCGATGGACCTTCGGCCACCGACCTATCGAGATCGACGCACCCTGGCCCCGACGCCTCTTCCGTTTTCATGTGATCTGCCTCTCCGGAATCGCCCTCACGATGCTGTTCCTCGGTGTCCTGCACCGGTGGGCGGGCATCCATGCCGAAGTGGCCAATGCCGTGGCCATCGTGGGGGTCAGCGGCTGGAACTTCGCCTGGAGTCGCCGCTGGGGATGGGCGGCCCGAAGCGCCCCCGCTTCCGCCCAGCCGCCTAAACCGTGAGCGCTCTTTCCCGAGATTCTCCGCGTTGGATTCGCGCCGCAGGCTGGATACTGCTCGCGAAACTCATCTACTTGGGAACCGTCTTTTTGGCGCTGAAGGTGTGGAATCACCCGGAGCAGATCCCGAAATTGGAGGTTCGCTGGCCGATGGATGCCGATCCCACTTTCGAGAGCCATTTCGCGACCTGGGATGCCGCTCACTACCTTCTTCTGGCCACTCAGGGTTATGCCGACGGGGTCCGTTCGTGCGCCTTCTACCCGCTATGGCCATTGCTCTGGCGCGCAGTCATCGCTCTGGGGGCTCCTCCCGTCTGGGGAGGACTGGTACTGGCCAATCTCTTCTCCACGTTCGGGCTGGCTCTGGTGTATCGGGCAGCGGCCCTGCGTTTCGATGCCTCCAGAGCCTTCTGGACGGTCCTCTTCATGGCCGTCTACCCAGGCAACTTATTCCTCCAGTTCAGCTACAGCGAAAGTGTGTTTCTCGTCCTGTTGATGTGCCTCTGGAGTGGTTTGGAGGAACGCCGTTGGCTGCCCGCGGCGTTCGGGGCATTGCTGCTGCCACTCAGCCGCGCCATCGGCGTTTTCTCGGTCATTCCCATTGCCTTCTGGTTGCTCAAACATCCGATGGTCGCTCCCCGTTGGAATGCTGCGCTCTCGCGGATTCCTCGCCTCAAAACAGGCCTGCTCCACTGCGAAAGTGATGAGTCGCGTCAGGGGGCGCGTTGGCTGCTATTGCTGGTCATTCCACCTCTCGGGTGGGCGCTTTATCTGGGGTTGATGAACCATTGGACAGGCGACCCCTTCGAGGGCTTTGAGGCGCAGAAATCCTGGGGACGCCATTCGATCCTGAACCTGATCAACATTCCCAAGTTCATCCTGGAATACCTCAACCCGCGCTTCTTCCACGAGTTCGCAGACTCAATGCTCGACCGCTTGTGCTTCCTGGCTGTGGCCTATTCGCTGCCGGCCCTATGGCGCAGCGACCGGACCCAGATTCCTTGGATTTACGTGCTGGGAATCCTCCCGGCAATGAGCGGTTCGTTCACGTCCTACATCCGCTTTTCGGGTATGGCCTTTCCCCTCTTCTGGGTCTGGTCGGCTCCAGCCACGTCACGACCCTGGCGCATCCTCCGCTGGATCGGGTTGGCCGCCATGGTGATCCTCCACCTGCACCTCGCCCGCAATTTCGTGCTCAGCCGCTGGGCGGGTTGATCGCTGCGGGTAGACAAAGGGAGTTTCGCGTCGTCGCAAACTCGGAAGCCGGCTAAGGTATGCCCTGTATGACGCGTTACCGTATCGACCAGATCCTCTCCCGCCACGGCTACTGCAGCCGGGGCGAGTCCCGGGGCTGGTTGAAGGCTGGCCGGGTGACCATCAACGGTGAAAAAGCAAAAAACCCCGCCGACAAGGTGCTGCTGCCGGACCTGCGGATCGACGGTGAACCAGTGGATCATCCGGAAGGCATCCTTGTTGTGCTCCACAAGCCTGCGGGGCTGGTCTGCTCTCGGGAGGAACGGGAGGGGCCGAATGTGTATTCCCTGCTCCCGGAGCGCTGGAGTCGCCGCAACCCGCCCATCACCAGCGTTGGGCGTTTGGACAAGGAGACCACGGGTTTGCTGCTCATCACCGACCGTGGGGAACTGGTGCAGCGCTGGACCTCACCCCGCCACAAGGTGACCAAGCGCTACGAGGTGATGTCCGACCAAGATCTGGATCCCGACCTCGTGCCACTCTTCGCTTCGGGCACTTTGCGCCTGCCTGATGAGACCGATCCCTGCCTGCCGGCGAGTCTGGTGCTTACCGGGGTTCGCTCTGCCCATCTCGATTTGGTGGAGGGTCGCTACCACCAAGTCCGCCGCATGTTTGCCAGCCAGGGCTTCCGGGTAACGTCCCTTCACCGCAGCCAGTTCGGCGCCTTGGAGTTGGGGGACCTGCCGCCAGGGCAATGGCGTGCAGTCTCCGAGACGTCGATTTGATTTATCCCCAGTGCGAATTATAAATTGAAAATTCCGTCATGGGCAAAAATTCTCACGAACGCGATCATAACGGGAACGCGCACCCTTCGGGACAGCCATCCCATCCCAGTCCGTTCCATCGATTCGCAGCACTGCTGCGGCCGGAGTTGCCGGAAATCCGCATCATCCTCGTCCTGTCGATCATCTCAGGAATACTCTACTTGGCGACCCCGTTGACGGCCGATGCCGTCGTCAACAATTTCGCCTTCGGCGGAGAGCAACCGGTCTATGTCCAGGCTCTCATCGTACTGGCGGTGTTCCTCATGTTCCTGCTCGGAATGCTGGGCGTTCTGAGGGCAGGACAAGAATATGCGATGGAGTTGATCCAGCGCCGTATCTTCGTACGACTGACGGCCGATCTGGCTTTTCGACTCCCGCGAGTTCCGCTGGAGATTCTGGAAAAGCATCAAGGCCCTGAATTGGTGAACCGCTTCTTCGATGTGGTCACGGTCCAGAAAAGCGCATCGGGCCTCCTGCTGGACGGAATCAACGTCATCTTCAGCACCCTCATCGGATTGGTGGTCCTGGGATTCTACCATCCCCTCCTCTTGTCCTTCGCATCCGTTCTGTTGGTCCTGTTGGTGCTGGTCGTCTTTATCCCGGGACGCCGCGCGGTCCGGACCAGCATCGATGAATCCTACGCCAAACACGCAGTGGTGGGTTGGCTCGAGCAAATTGCCATGTTCCCACTGCTCTTCCGGGTCAGCGGCGCGGCCGAAATGGCCTGTTCTCGCGCAGACCAACTGGCTCTCGATTACCTCGCAGCGCGAAAATCCCATTTCCGCATCCTCCTAGGCCAAGTCATCGGCCTACTCGGGCTACAAGCCATTGCCAGCGCCGCACTCCTTTCGATCGGCGGCTGGTTGGTGCTCCGGGCAGAACTGACTCTGGGTCAGTTGGTCGCCAGCGAACTGATTGTCGCCTCGATCGTGGCGGCCATGTCCAAACTCGGGAAACACTTGGAGAGTTGGTACGACGCATTGGCGGCTGTGGACAAATTGGGATATCTGGTTGATCTGCCCATCGAGCGGGAAACCGGCGAGAAGCCGGAGGCCTCCGAGAAAGGCATCCGAGTGCAGGTGCGCGGGGCCGGCTATACCCCCACTGGGGGAGTGCCTGTTCTGCAAAATCAAGACCTGGAGGTCCCACCCGGCTCGACGCTCGGCATCGTCAGCCCTGGAGGGCTGGGTGGAAGCGCGTTGCTGGATCTCTTGGCAGGCCTTCGCGAGCCCACCACGGGCCAAGTGCTGCTCAACGGACTCGACCTCCGACTCTGGCAACTGGGCGAACTCCGACGTCAGGTTTTCCTGGTTCGAGGTCAAGAGATCGTGCAGGGATCCATCCTTGAAAATGTCCGCCTGGGCCGACCCGACATCGGCATCGACGCGGTGAATCGCGCGCTCGAATGCGTGGGTCTGTTGGCGGTTGTCCACCAAATGCCCGACGGGCTCGAGACGCCGCTCAGCCCGGGAGGTCATCCCCTGACCAGCTCCCAGCGGAGCCGGCTGATTCTGGCGCGGGCCATCGTCCGCAAGCCGCGCCTGTTGCTCGTGGACGAGGCTCTGGATGGACTCGAAATCGAAACGCTCGAAAAACTCGAAGCAGCACTGTTCGATTCCCGCGAGCCCAGCACTCTCGTATTGGTAACCCGCGACCCAGACCTCATCCGCCGCTGCGACCACTCTGTCCAGTTGGGCGACTGTCACCTCAGCCGCCCCGGACATGGCTCCACCCTGCCTCCCCGATCATGAACCTTGAACCGGCCCCCACTGAGCCCCGGACATCGGAGGTTCCTCTGCATTCTCCGTCGCATTCTCCGTCGCCCAAGGCCATGGCCCTGCTGGACCGGCGGAGCAAATTCAGCGCGCTGGACCACACGGCTTCCTCGCGGCGCCTGCGTCAGCTCACCCATGTGTCGGCGGCCCTGTGTGTCATCGCGCTGACAGCACTCATCGTGTTGCCTTGGCGCCAATTCGTGAGCGGATCCGGTCGAGTCATCGCTTACAATCCATTGGAGCGGAGCCTGACCATCGAGGCGCCGCTGCCAGGCAAGGTACAGCGCTCCTTCGTGGTCGAGGGCCAACCGGTTCAAGAGGGCGATCCGCTCTTCGAGATCGTGGACAACGATCCCAACCTCTTGGCCAACATTTTGCAGCAGCGCGATGCGGCCAGTACTCGGCGCGATGCCGCCAAGACTCGGGTCGAATCGCTGGGCCTTCAAATTGGCGAGCAAGAGCGGGCGCTCCCGTTGGCGATGGATGCTGCCAAGACTCGCCTGGCGGCCGCCCGTTTCGCCGCCGATACGGCGCGCCTTCAATTCGACCGGTTCAAGGCGCTCCACGCCGACAAACGCGGACTTGTGTCCGAGCGGGACTTTGAATTGGCCACCCTGGAACGGGACCGGACCGAGGCAGAGTTGCAGCGGACCCAAGCAGAGTTGGAGCGGACTCCGGTGGATTTGCGGGCCGCCATTCAAGGCATCACCGCCCAACGGGATTCTGCGCGGGCCGAACTGGCTTCAGCGGAGCAATCGCTGACGGGGCTGGAGATCCAAATCAGCCAGACGCGGATGCAGAAGGTCACCTCGCCCCGGGCTGGCATCGTCCTCCGTCTTCAGGCCACGGAAGGCACGTTCCTTCGTGCCGGCTCGCCGCTCTGCACCATCATCGCCCAGACCGACAAGCCCATGGTAGAAGTCTGGCTTCAAGGGCAGGACATGCCCCTGGTCACCCCCCGAGAGGTCGGCCCCGAGGGGAAGATTCTGCGTGAAGGCAGCCCGGTACGCCTCCAGTTCGAAGGCTGGCCCGCACTGCAAATGATCGGCTGGCCCAGTTTGGCTCGGGGCACCTTTGGCGGCGAAGTCGTGCTGGTGGATCCAACCGACAACGGCAAAGGCAAGTTCCGCATCCTCGTGGCCGAGAAACAAGACGTGGTCCAGGGCCCGGATGGCCAAGCGACTTCGGTGCCATGGCCCAGTGCCCGATGGCTCAGGCAGGGGGTTCGAGCCAACGGCTGGGTCCTGCTGCAACGGGTTCCGCTGTGGTACGAGGTTTGGCGCCAATTGAATGGATTCCCACCGGTGATCACGGAAGAGGCGTTGGATCCCAAGAAGTGATTTTGCCCTTGATGAATGCAATATCCGACGTGGCGCTCCATTTAAATCCGCGATCCGGCCAGAGGGCATCGGATCATGGTCTACGGACCCAAGGGATCCATCACCGTGCATCAGCAGCCCATTGGACCGCCGCCCGCTGCCTCGCTCTCTGCCTCATTCTGGGCGGCATTTTGCCAGATTCGCAGGCGGCGGAGACACCCAGCACGGCACCAACCAACGCAAGCCCAGCTGCAAACAGCGCGCTGACGCTCCACGAGGTGCTCGACTCGGTCCGTCAGCAATACCCGCCCATGCTGGCCGCGCTCATCGAACGGGATGTCGCTGCCGGACGCCTCCAGAGCGCGCGTGGCACCTTCGATTTCCAGTTCTTCGCCCGGCTCTTTGACACTCCCAGTGGGTATTACCAAAGCACCACCGTCGACACGGGCTTCGAGCAGTTCACCGGCATCTGGGGCAGCACCCTCTTCGGAGGCTATCGGATCTCCACCGGCGGCCTGTTGCCCGACTACGAGAAGAACCGAACCCAGGGCTCCGGCGAACCTCGGATCGGGTTCCGCTTGCCCTTGCTGCGCGATGGATCCATCGACCGGCGACGGGCAAACCTCATCAAGGCTCGCCTCGACAA
>Ga0214917_10007181_pt1 | contig 11347 bp, 15 predicted proteins | sample LL_1208_BB_MetaG_FD_177983 | JGI IMG/M metagenome (GOLD analysis project Ga0214917, IMG submission 177983) | Freshwater microbial communities from Lake Lanier, Atlanta, Georgia, United States - LL_1208_BB | ecosystem: Environmental > Aquatic > Freshwater > Lake | place: USA: Georgia | collected...
CCTCCGGACGACGGATGTCGCCCTCCACCATGTGGATCCCCTTGGCCTGAAGAGGCTGGAAGTTGGTCCGGCTTCCCTCCCGTAAAAAGTTGTCCAATCCCCAGATTTCCGGGCTTGGGCGGCGATCGCGAAGTTCCTGGGCCAAGGCTGAACCAACAAAGCCACAGGCTCCGGCGATCAAAATCTTCACCGAAAAATCATGAGCCGGCGGAAGGACCTATCCAAGGCTTTAGTGGTCGGAGTTTCGGGTTGAGAAAATGAGCTTAGTCGACATTATGACGGAATGTCGCGAACGCCTCATCCTATGTCTTCGGTCCTTGTGGCCGGGGCGGGAGGTTTTATCGGCGGGCACCTCGTGGCGTATTTGCGCAAGCAGGGGATCAAAAATATCCGGGCGGTGGATCTGAAGCCGCTCAAGGAGTGGTACCAGAAGTTTGACGATGTGGAGAATCACCAGCTGGACCTGAGGGAGCTGGAAGCCTGCCGTAAGGCGGCCAAGGGGATGGAGTGGATCTACAATCTGGCCGCCGACATGGGGGGCATGGGTTTCATCGAACTCCACAAGGCCGAGTGCATGCTTTCTGTCCTTATCAACACCCATCTGCTGATGGCGGCCAAAGAGGCCGGGGCGAAACGGTTCTTTTATGCCTCTTCTGCCTGCGTGTACGCGGCCGACAAGCAGACCACAACGGAAAATCCGGGTTTGAAGGAGTCGGACGCCTACCCGGCCATGCCGGAGGACGGATATGGTTGGGAGAAGCTGTTCAGCGAGCGGATGTGCCGGCACTTCCGGGAGGATTACAAGTTGGAGACCCGAATCGTGCGCTACCACAATGTCTATGGGCCGCACGGCACTTATGATGGCGGTCGGGAAAAGGCGCCGGCGGCGATCTGCCGGAAGGTGATCGAGGCGCAGAAGAACAAGACCGGGGAGATTGAGATCTGGGGGGACGGTCAACAGACCCGGAGCTTCATGTATATCGATGACTGTATCAAGGGATCGACCGAGATCATGGAGAGCGACATCCGGGAGCCGATCAACCTCGGTAGCGCGGAGATGGTCTCGATCAACCAACTGGTGGACATCGCGGAGGGCATCGCCGGGGTGAAATTGAAGAGAAAATACAACTTGGGCGCCCCCAAGGGGGTGCGGGGTCGGAGCAGTGATAACGCGCTGATTCAAAAATTGATGGGCTGGGAGCCAAACACGAGGCTGAAGGATGGGCTTTCCAAGACCTATGCTTGGATCAAGGGGGAAATGGATTTTTAATTGGTGAGAAGGTCGGAAGGTGAGAAAGTGGAAAAGTGAGAAGGTGAGAATGTGGGAAGGTGAGAAGGTTGGAAAGTTTGGGGGTGGTGTGCAGGGAACTGGGCGGTTAAAAATCACAGATGGCGTTGGCGAGAAGGTTCGAGGAGTTGGAGATTTGGCAGGAGGCCAGGAAGCTTCATCGACTGGTTTGGGAGGAAACGCGCGCCAGTAAGGATTTCGAATTCCGATCCCAGATTCGCAGGGCCGCCCTTTCGATCATGAACAATATTGCGGAGGGGTTTGAGCGGCGGACGGACAAAGACTTCGCCCACTTTCTTGATTTGGCCAAATCCTCCTGTGGGGAGCTCCGTTCGATGGCCTATGCCGGGGAGGACGTGGGGGTTTTTACCGCAGGCTGGGCCCTCGAGTTGCGCGTCCAGGCGGAACTTCTTTCCAAACGAATCGCGGCGTTTGCCCGCCGCCTTCGCCAATAAAAACCTTCCCACATTCGCACCTTTGCACTTTCGGACGGTAGCGGCAAAATAAGTCATGCCAGACAGGAATCAACGGGTGGATGTCCTCGGGGTGGGAGTCAGCGCCCTCAATCTGGAGTCAGCCAAGAAAACAATCCTGGAGCGGTTGGAGCGCAGGCAGAAAGGGTACATCTGTGTCACCGGAGTGCACGGGGTGATCGAGGCCCAGGACGACTCCCGATTCCGCAACATCCTTAACGAGTCGTTTCTCACCACGCCGGACGGGATGCCGATGGTGTGGATCAGTTGGCTCCGCAAGCACCATGAGGTGGACCGGGTCTACGGACCGGACCTGATGTTGGAGATGGCGGCGGCCACCCGGGATGGGAAATTCACCCATTTTCTTTATGGCGGTCGGCCGGGGATCGCGGAGTTGCTTCAACGGCGGCTGGAGGAGAGATATCCCGGCATCCGGATCGTCGGCACCTACACCCCGCCTTTTGGGCCGCTGTCGGCCGATGAGGAAAGAGAGCTGCGGGAAAGATTCCAGCGGCTCAAGCCGGACGTGACTTGGGTCGGATTGAGCACGCCCAAGCAGGAGCGTTTCATGTCGGATTATCTGCCAAAGCTGGATACGACGGTGATGTGCGGGGTGGGGGCCGCCTTCGATTTTCATTCCAAAGTCGTCAAACAGGCGCCCCGGTGGATCCAGCGATCCGGCTTCGAATGGCTCTACCGGACATTTCAGGAGCCACGGCGACTCTTTTTCCGATACCTGCGAAACAATACGCGGTTTCTTTGGCGGTACGCACTGAGCTGTGTGGGGCTGGAGCCGCCACGAAGAGAAGAGGGGGTATCGATCGCTTTTCTCGGCTGTCGCGGCGTGCCAGCCCGGTATTCCGGATTTGAAACCTTGGTGGAGGAGCTGGGGGCGCGATTGGCAGAGCGGGGCCACGCCGTGACGGTGTACAACCGGGCCCATTTTTATCCGGATCGGCCTAGGGAGTATCGGGGGATGAGGATTGCTTATCTGCCGAGCTTGCAGACCAAGAGTTTTGAAACGATCACCCACACGTTGTTGGCGGTGATCCATGCGGCGGTGCGAAAATTCGATGTCGTCTACCTGTGTGGAGTAGGGAATTCGGTGTTGGCCGGGATTTTGAAGTTCCGCGGGAGCCGGGTGATCGTGAACGTGGACGGCGATGATTTCCGGCGCTTGAAGTGGCATCCTTTCGCCCGGTGGTGGCTGAAGCAAAGCGAGGAGTGGGCGACCAAGTTGAGCAATGTGGTGATCGCGGACAATCGAACAGTGGTGGATCGGTACGAGCGGGATTATGGATTCAGGACCACCTATCTTTCCTACGGGGCGCCGGAGCGGCCGGCCCAGGCCGGCAAAGAGGCGTTGCGGAAGCTGGGGTTGAAGGAGGGGGAATATGTGCTTTATGCGGGGCGGTTGACGCCGGAAAACCGGCCGGACCTGCTCATCCGGGCTTATGAAAAAGTGAAGGGGGACTGGCCGTGCGTGGTGGTGGGTGGGGCGGGTTATGAGACGGAGTACGGCGCGGAGCTGGAAAGGATGGCGGGACGGCGGGTCAAGCTGGTGGGGCCGGTTTATGGGGAGGGATACAAGGAGTTAAGTCTGCACTGCGGAGTTTTTGTGCTGCCCGGAATCGTGGAGGCGACGCGGTTGGTGCTGCTGGACCAAATGGGATTCGGCAACGCAATCCTGTATCACGACTGCGCGGCGACATGGGAGGTGATTGGGAAAGCGGGGATGCCGTTCGGGCCGGTTAATGCGGAGACGAGCCTGGCGGAAAAGCTCAACGAATTGATCGGGGATCCGGGGAAGCGGGAGGCGATGAGAAAGGCGGCGCTGGAAAGGGCGAGGGACTCTTATAGTTGGGAAAAAGTTGCGGATCGGTATGAGGCTATCTTGGATCAGCTCACGGCAGGCAAAGGGTTGAGCAGGCTGTAGGCTACAGACTACAGGCTGTTAGGTGGCGATTAGTCTTTTAGGCATTAGTCATGGAGGGGACGCTTTGGAATTCGGAATTCGGAAAGCCGGCGCGAAGCGCAAAAGCCTATGTGGACGGAGGCCATCTTTGCTTGGGCCAGGGGAGGGTGTGTGGGGGCCAAAGCGGAAAACTTTTACCGCTGAGGCGCTGAGAGCGCAGAGGGATGACGGCGGCGGAGGGCAAGCCGTGGCGGGTCAATTGACAGGCGGTAAGATTTGTGGGAAATTCCCATCATGGCAGGAGTAACCAAGCTGGATCAGAGAAGGCGGGGGATCTTTCCGTCCGCCTTCCGCCCCGGGGACCTGATGGAAGAGGCGGAGAGTGATGACATGTCGGTGCGGTTCCGGCTGATCCGGCGGGCGGAGGCGCCGGAGGTGAAGCTACGCAAGCTCGGCGGGCGCCTTTATTTTCCCCGCATCGTGAACCGGTCGGTGATTGCCGCAGCGGTTCGGGCCGAGCGGGATGCCCGTTGAAAGCTTATTGGGACTCCTCGGCGCTGGTGGAGGCCCTGCAAAATCCAAAATCGAGACAGGCCCTGGCTCGACAAGGTGGGCGGACCCGGACGCATTCCCTGTCCGAAGTATTCTCCACGCTGACCGGAGGCCGTCTGGGGCTGCGAAGTTCGGCGGAGGATGCCTTACGCCTTGTTGAAGATCTGGCCCAGGATTTGGAATTCGTGGAGTTGGACGCGGCCCAGACTTTCCGGGCGCTGGGCAAGGCGAAGCGGTTGGGAGTCCGGGGCGGTTTGGTCCACGACCTGCTGCATGCCGAGGCGGCCTTATTGGCCGGGGCGAAAAAGATTGTGACCCTGAATATCGAGGATTTTCGGGCGATCAGGCAGGGGATGGTGGTAAGTACTACGGGATAGCAGGTGATGGGGGAGATTCGACTAGGATGAAGATGAAGATTAGGGGAAATTCGGAATTCGGAATTCGGAAAGCGGAAAGTGTTAATCTCAGAGGCTGCCACTTTGGCCCCCTAAGACCTGCCCCCGCCCATTCTTGTTTCTGCCTCCGGCAGGGCTTGAATGCGCTTCGCGCGGGAAGTTTATCAGAAGTGGCCTACCGGGTGGTGGGTCGTGGGTTGGATGAGGATTAAGATGAAGATTAGGTGAATTCGAAAAGCGAAAATCTAAAAGTCAGCGGAACTGAGTGTCCCAATCAAAGCCGATGGCCGGGTCGTTCCAGGGGCGGCGGATCTCGTCGGGATTTTTCCGATGGTAGGGCTCGGAGGGCAAATTGATTAGCAGGACCTCGTCGGGGGAGATGGCCTTAAAGCCGTGGAACACGCCAGGCGGGATCTGCAGGAGGACGCGGTGGTGTTCGCCCACGACGATGGAGTGGGTCTTTCCCTTGGTGGGGCTGCCGGGGCGGTCGTCAAAAAAGCCAATCTTGGCCATGCCGTAAATCACCGAGATGCAGTCCGTCTGTTTCTGGTGGGCGTGCCAGGCCTTCACAACCCCGGGATAGATGGAGCTAAAGTAGGCCTGTCCAAATCCCGCAAAGTGGGGGTCATCCTTGCGGAGAATTTCCATGACGCGGCCGCGGTCGTCGCAATGCTGGACCAAGGGGATCAGTTTCACTCCTTCAATCATGAAACGATTATGGAAGAGCGGGACGGAGTGGAAAGAACAATGAGGGCCGTTAGGGACAACGGCCCCTACCAAGTTTTGGGATTTGAAGCCTGGGGCGGATGATCAAGGCGGACGAGTCGGCGACTCGTCCCTACCGAGAGCCGGGAATGCCGAGGAAGCCTTTAAGGTAACGGCGGGTGACTTCGAGGAAGCTGGCGGGGGTGAAGCCGAAGGTGCGAAGGAAGCGTTTGGCGTTGCCGGGAAGGTAAAGAGGGAGATGGCGGGGGCGGGGAGATGCGACGCAGGTGAAGGCGAGGTTTTGGAGGAGAATTCCGAATTTTTTGTAATGGGCGGCGTCGTTTTGGGATTGGGGATTGGGGATTGAGGATCGCGGGCCCTCCTTCGCGGCGAACCCCTGCGGGGGCGCCGCTTCGGAGGGCGGCCGCAGCGCGGCCGGTAGCGGTGAACCGGACGCCTCAGCGAGGCGTCCGTACCTAGGGGAGGCCGGCGGCGCATGAATCACGGTGACGGAGGGTTCGGCCCAGGCGGGGGACGCAGCGGAAAGGCGGAGGGAGAATTCCACGTCGTCCCCGAAGGCGAGCATGTCGGAGCGAGGCGGGCCGGCGCGGAGCCAGGTGCCTTGATCCACCAGCAGACAAGGGCCGATGCACCATGCCATGGGGTATCCGTTCGGTGCCAATAAGCGTGCCTTTTGCAAATCTTGGCCGGCAGAACGAAAGGCGCGGGCAAGGGGCCAGGAGACAGGTTCGGGCACTTCCTGAAGTTTGCCGGTGGCATCGATCAGGAACGGCGCCACGGAGCCGGCGGAGTGTTGGGTGGCGGAGGCGAGGAGGGATTCGAGGTCTTTGGGCGCAAGGATGGCGTCGTCGTCGACCACGAGGAGATGGGTGAGATCGGGAAACCTTCCGAAGGCCCGTTCGGCGGCGGCGGCAAGTCCGCCGCCAAAGCCAAGATTTTTTTCCGGGGAGACGAGCTCGCAAGAAAGTGGGGAGGTCTTGGCGGCTGCAACGGTCGCGGGGTCGGGGCCGTTGTCGCAAACCACAGACGCGATGGGGCGGATGGTTTGGCGGTGGAGGGAGTCGAGAAGGCGGGCGAGGAGGTCGGAGCGGAGGCGGGTGGCGACGAGGGCGATGACTTTCGGCGCGGCAGGCACAAATTCAGAATGAACGGTTTGAGATGAAGATGAAGATTAAGATTAAAGGGGTTGCGAGCTACAGGCTGGCATATGAGCGGGGGACCGGACGGCTCAGCGAGGCGTCCGTACCTGAGGGGAGGGGAGTGAGTTTAGGTTTAAGTTGAAGTTTAAGGGAGCTGAAGAAGGCTGCAGGCTGCGGGCTACAGGCTGCAGGTAATTAAGGGGTTTAGTCTTTTAGGCGTTAGTGATGGAGGGAGGCTTGTTGCTTGGTAGGGGCAGTTGTCCTCAACCGCCCGAGAATGCCCGGTGATGGCGGGCCGTCGGGGACAACGGCCCCTCCCTAGCTTGAGCACGGGAGGGGTGGTTGACAGTCCGGGGGGCAGGTAATATCTTGGGTATTACCCAAGTGAAGACCTTAACGGCCAAGATTCCCCGCGGGCTGGAGACGCGGCTTCGCCTGCTGGCCCGGAAGAGGCAGGAGACGGTCTCGGAGACGGTGCGGAAGGCGCTGGATCGGGAAGTCCAGGGGGACTTGAGGTTTGCGGAGCTGGCGCAGGAGTATTGCGGGATGTTTGCGGGGCCCAGGAATTTGTCCTCGCGGCGGGGTTATGGAACCGTGCGCGCTCGTTGACGCCGGGCCTTTGGTCGGCTGGTTTAACGCGCGGGATCAGTGGCACGAATGGAGCGTGCGGGTTTTGCGGCAGGTGAAGGGCCCGTTGCACACCACGGAGATTGTGCTGGGGGAGGCTCTTTGGCATCTGGGGGGCAACACCCGGCCGGCCCGCGCGCTTCTGGATCTGGTGCGGCGCCGGGCGGTGGTGATGCTGAAGCCCTGGCCGACGCTGTTGGGCCGGTCCCAGGAACTGATGTTAAAATACCCGCTGATGGATGCGGGGGATGCCTCGCTGGTGGCCTTGTCGGAGGCTCACCCCCGCTGCCCGGTCTACACGGTTGATCGGAGACATTTCTTAGTGTACCGGAGATTTCGCAACGAGAGAATTCCCTGCACGATGCCGGCGTAGATGGGTGAGGCTGGTTGGATGAGGATGAGAATGAGGATGAGGATGAGGGGAAATTCGAAATTCGGATTTGGGAATTGGGATTGAAAAAATCCAAAAAGCGGAAAGCGAAAAAGAATTCTCAGCGATCTCTGCGTCTCAGCGGTAAAAAGGATTCTGTCGCCCTTACAGGCCTGGACGATTTTATTTGCTGTTTCTAGGGCTGACGCCCTTCGCTTTATTCTTTCGCCCCGTCGGGGCGGGCAGGGTTTTGTTCGAGGGGGCCAAATGGGCTGCCACTTGCATCGCAAGTGGCCTACCTAGCTTGAGCAAAGAGGGTAAAAAAGGCAGATTGGGCGGGTGAGCGGGAGAACGATCCGAGTGGCGCTGGACGCAACGGCGATCGGGCGCGGGAAAACGGGGAATGAGACGTATCTGACGGGATTGCTGGAGGGGTGGAAGGAGGTGGAGCCGGAGGGAGTGGAGATGGCGCCGATTTTTAGCGGCCCCTCCGTCGCGCCGAACCCGCTGCGCGGAGGCGCTATGGAGGGTTGGCAGGCCCAATCGAAGCAGATCGCCAGTGCTGGTTTTTTCGAAAGACATCTCGTGGGCCTGCCAAAGGCCAGGGAGGAGTTGAAGGCGGATTTGTATCACGGGGTGTATTGGATGCGGCCGTGGGAAGCGGAGCCGTTTGTGCTGACCGTCCATGACATTTCGTTTGCGGTACATCCGGAGTGGTTCCGGCCAGGCGAGGCTCTTTTTTATACCACGCTGATCAAGGCGGCGGCGAGGAAGGCGCGGAAGGTGATCACGGTCTCCGAATTTTGCCGGACGGAGATGGCGGAGAAGTGGGATATCCCCGCGGACAAGATCGAGACTACCTATGAGGCGGCGCGGAGCCTGTTTCAGCCGGGCAAAAAGAAAAGGGGTGGCCCACCCACGCTCCTCTTTGTCAGCGCGATTCATCCCCGAAAAAATCTGGGTCGATTGATCCGGGTGTGGGAGCGGCTGAGGGCCGACCGGTTTCCGGATCTGCGTTTGAAGGCCATTGGTCCGGCGGGTTGGTCGGCCGGGTCGGACTTGCGGGCGCTGAAAGCGGCGGTGGCGAAGGGCGGAGCAGAGTGGCTGGGGTCGCAAACGGATGCGGAACTGAAGGAGGCCTACCAGACGGCGACGACGCTGGTGTATCCGTCGCTTTACGAGGGGTTCGGGCTGCCTCCGTTGGAGGCAATGGCGTGCGGGTGCCCGGTGGTGTGTTCGAAAACAGCCTCGTTGCCAGAGGTGTGCGGGGAAGCGGCGGAGTATTTTGATCCGACCTCGGAGGAGGAGATGGCAGCGAAGATTGCCTTCTTGTTGGGAAACGATGTCCGGAGGGAGGAGCTGAGCCGGGCGGGGATCGCGAAAGCGGCGGAGTATTCGTGGGAGAGGATGGCGGAGGAGAGTTCAACGATCTACCGCAGAGCGTTGGAGGGTTAGCTGTTCGTTTGCTTTTACGTTTATGTTTAGGTGGGCGTGAAGGCGGTGGAGGACTCCAAGGCGGAAAGCGGAAAAAATCTCTGCGTCTCAGCGGTAAAATAATTTCAGGTCATTGAATTATTTTTCACCGCAGAGGCGCAGAGGACGCGGAGGGATGGCGGAGGAGAGTTCAACGATCTACCGCAGGGCATTGGAGAGCTAATTTTTCGTTTAGGTTTACGTTTACGTTTAAGTGGGCGTGAGACTTATATCTGGGTAGGGCGGCGTGTCCCACGCTGTCTCATTAAAGCTCTCATCGTTAAACCCCCAGCGAGACGGGTTGGGACAACCCGCCCTACCTTTGCTTTAAAGTGGGGAGCTGGCGGGAAGGATGGCCCCTACCAAGCTTGGATTTGCGGTCATTGCCGAGGGTCGATAATCTGGGTCTATGTCGGCTGAGGGAGAGAATGTGCAGACGAATCCGCAGTGGCTGTCGCGGGGGTTGTGGCTGGAGGGGGTGGCGGCGCTGGCGGTGGTGATCGGGCTTTACGCCTTCATTCCCTACAACTTCGGGTTCGAGGCCAAGGCGCGGCCGGTGTTGGACATGCTGAAGCGGTTTTGGACCGATCCCTCCACGGCGGACTGGCATCACGGCATGATGGTGCCGTTCATCTCGATCGGGCTGGTCATCTACCAGTGGAAAGATCTGCAAAAGGTGCCGATCCGGCCCTGCATATGGGGCGCGGCGGTGGTGCTGGCGGCCTTGGTCACCTACTGGATCGGCTACAAGGTGGACATCACGATCGTCGGCTTCATGTCGCTGCAACTGATGATCGGCGGGATCCTGTTGTGGCTGCTGGGCTGGGAGATGATGAAGGCGCTGGCGTTTCCCTACATCTTCCTGATGTTTTCCTATCCGTTTTACTTCCTGGACAACCTGATTGCCTTTCCGCTGCGGGGGCTGATGTGTGAGCTGTCGCAGGGATTTCTGAATTTGATCGGGGTGGACACGATGCGGGTGGGGACGGCGTTGGTTTCCGCGCCCGACTACGCCGCGGGGCTGAAGCAGGGGGAGCGGTTCGCCCTGGATGTGGCTAATCCGTGCAGCGGGATCCGGTCCCTCTTCGCCCTGATGATGGTGAGCGCGCTCTACGCCCAGCTGACGCTGGAGAAGACGTGGCAGAAGCTGACGTTGTTTGCCCTTTCGCCGCTCCTGGCGGTGGCGGGTAACTTTGCGCGGATGCTGATGCTGACGTTCGGCACGATTCTTTTAGGCAGCGGGGTGGCGATCGGCACGGAGGAGAATCCGACCACGTACCACATGGCGGCGGGATTTTTTGTCTTCGTGGTGGCGTTGGGCGGGATGGTGGCGGTGGGATGGGCGTTGCAGGGGGGCCTGGCCAAGGCGTGGAAGAAATGGAACACGCCGGTGGAACTTCCGGAGGCCCCGAAGCCGTGAGCGTGACCGCCGAAGCACCGAAGATGGAGGCGCCTGTGGCCAAGCCGCCGCCCCGGCCGGGGACGGCGGTGCGCATCGTGGCGTTGCTGGCGCTGGGAGGGTCGGCCGCGGCGCTGTGCCTGCTGACGCCGTCGCCCAACACCCCCCCGCTGGCCGGCGTGGTCATGGATCTTCCCGAGAGGATCGGGAACTTCACCGGCAAGGTGATTGCGGCAACCCCGGGGGAAATTGCGACCCTGCCGGCGGACACGCAGATCGTGCGGCGGGAGTATCTGGATCCGGCCGGGGACCGGATCATGGCCTCCATCGTCTTAAGCGGCGGGGAAAAGCGGAGCATCCACCGCCCGGAGGTGTGTCTGCCGGCGCAGGGCTGGAGCATGCGCGGGGGGAAGGTGGAAAGGGTGGCGCTGGCGGAAGGCGAAGATCTGGACGTGATGAACCTGAGTCTGGTGCGGGATGTGGAGGTGGGTCCGGGGGACCGGCGGAAGCTTTATGCGAACTACTTTTATTGGTTTGTGGGGAAGGACGTGGCCACGCCGCATCACTGGAGCCGGGTTTTCCTGACGAGCTACGACCGGATCACGAAGAATCTGAATCACCGCTGGGCCTACGTGATTGTGATGTCGATCATCACGGAGGGGTTTCTGCCCGGGGGCAAGAATGAGGCGGAGACGGTGAAGATGCTGAAGGAGTTCACCGGGGAGATCGCGCCGACCTTCATGCGGAAAGAAACTTTTTCACCAAGCGACTAATTTCCTTCTTGTGGGCACGGGGCAAGGGCGAGAGATTCGATTTCCCCTCCACACGAAAGGAACCGACTCATGAACCCTCTCCGCAAAATCCTTCTTGCCGGCCTGATTGCCGGATTTGCCCTGCCGGCTTCGGCCGAGTCGCTGGACAAGCTCGTGCCCCAGGCGACCGAGATCTTCGGCCGCCTCAAGCGGGAGGAGATCCTGAACATGGATCTGG
>Ga0214917_10007182_pt1 | contig 11347 bp, 7 predicted proteins | sample LL_1208_BB_MetaG_FD_177983 | JGI IMG/M metagenome (GOLD analysis project Ga0214917, IMG submission 177983) | Freshwater microbial communities from Lake Lanier, Atlanta, Georgia, United States - LL_1208_BB | ecosystem: Environmental > Aquatic > Freshwater > Lake | place: USA: Georgia | collected...
ACGGGCCTGGAGCAGATGCTCGAAATAGCGATCCTGCTGCTGGTAATGCTGTGCCCGGAGGAACATGCCCTCCTGCCAGACAACCTTATCATTCCAAGCCATGATGCTCCCGTATCCGCGAAGAACAACTTTCAGACACCGCCATCAACAGCCCCGAGAGGCCTCCTCATAGGCGCGGGCGAAAGCCTTGCCAAAGGCAGAATCGAAATCATCGTCGAACTGGTCGATCATCTGCCGGTGAAGCTTTTTGTAAGATTCCCATAGCCTTCTCTCGCGCGCTCCAGGGATGATGCCGCCGGAGGAGGTTTCGGCTTCGAGGGGTTCGGGCGCCAGACGGCCCAGTAGGGCTCGGGCGGCGGCCTGGGTGGCGGAGAGTGTGGCGACCTGGTGGATGTTGAGATCATCCACCGTTTCGCGCAGCGCGGCGGCGTTGCCGATGCCGGATGCGGCGCCTGGGCCGGTGAGCAGGCCCAGCATGGCAGCCTCGACCGTAGCGGCAAATTTCACCGGATTGTTGCCAGCAGCCCGCAGTATGGTTTGTTCGATGCGGAATTCGCGTTTGACGTCAGCGCGAGCGATCAGCAATTGGCGCATTCCTTCCACTGCGGCGCGCAGTGATGCGCCGGCGGCGGTCAGCGCCGCAGCGGGGTCCAGCCCCGGCGGCGGGGCGCCCAGGCCTGCCCCCTGGAACAGCAGGGCCAACGCGGCCTGCTGGGCATCCATAGCAGCCAGCGCGGCCGTGGCGTCTCGCTGAGGAGCCGCCGCGACCGGCGGCGCCATAAGGTGAACTGGCGCGGCGCCGAACGGGGCGGATGCGAAGGGATCGGAGCCGTGCGGATCACCTCCTGCTGGCGCGGGTGGCGGTGAGCCGGGCGGCGCATCGGCGAAGGGGTCGGGCAATGCCGCGAAGGGGTCGGCCAGGGGCACCGCCTTTGCGGCCGGCGATGGAAGTGGGGGTGCGTTCCAATCATCTGGCAGAATATCCGGCATATGGGCACGCGGCGGGGTAAAGACATCCTTCGTGCTGGGTCGGTGGTCGGGCATCACCGGGCCAGGATCTGCAGGCGCAAAGGGGTCGAAATCGACCGGCAGAAAGGGGGCGTGGCCATCAGCAGCGCCGGCATCGGGCGGCGACAGCCCTGGAAGCGGCACTGAAAATATATCCCGATGCGGCCGGGGCGGCGCCATCGGATCCGGGATCGCATTGGCGACATGCCCGCGGCCGGAGGCATGTTGCGCCTCATCCTCCACCCGGCATTCAATTTCATACACACCGAGCCGCACCCGGTCACCATCGCGCAGCGGCAGCACCTGGTTCCGCCCGATTGGCTCGACGGCGGAATTGAGGAATGTGCCATTGGTCGAGAGGTCACGCAGTTGCCAGTCACCGCGCAGGAATTCCACCGCGCAATGGCGCTTGGACAACACGCGCTCAGGGTCGAGCAAGGTCCAGTCGCATTCGGGACCGCGGCCGAGCGTGTACTCGCCGCCTTGGATCATCCGCTGCTCCGGCACTGCTGCATCAGGGCAGCGCAAAATGGTGAGCATCAGGACCATGTAACGTCCCTCATCCCTCTCGCATGATGATGATAATGTATGCCGGGCCGGGCGCCTGCGGCAACAAACTCATGACCTGAGCATCCGCCCGGGCAGGCTTACGGGGATGATGCCGCCATGTGTCGTCATCCTACCCATCCGCATGGCCGTCATACAGAATGGTGGAGCCGCCAGAATGGTCGGCCCACCGACATGATGGATCGGCACCGGCCGCTCGCTGGCATCTGATCGCAAGCATTCGCTTGGTTTGCACGTGACACAACCGGCCATTGCGTTTCATCGCGCCACCGCGCCCAGCGGGAAGGAGCGAAGGTCGCGCTGCGCGGTGCGGAACACCGCGTCCTGCCGGTGCTGCTTTTCGGCGGCGAGTTGCGGCACGCGCCGCGTCACCCATTCGCCGAGTGAAAGGGCAGAGACCCGCCCCTCGCCGTCGGTCGCTGCGCGGCCGCCCATGCCCTCGCGCACCGCATAGGCAAAGACGCCGTTGCGTTCATCGTATGAATCCAGCGCCTCCTGCACCGATGTGCTGGCGGCCAGCAGAAAGCGCCCGGTTTCGTTGCCGAGCGCGGCCAGGCTGTCGATGGTCACCTGGCCGGCATGGCACGTGTCGATGAAGAGAAAGCCGTCACGGGCCCGGATGCGCGCCAGGGCGGCCACCATGGTATTCTCATCGAGTGCCGAATTGCGCATCGCGCCGGCATCGGTGATGCTTGCCGTCTCGTGCGGAAGAAAGAGGAAGTGCCGGTCGGGTTCGCTGCGCACGCCGTGACCAGCGAGGTAGAGGACGAAAGTGTCCTCCGGCCGGGCGATCTGCGCTGCGGCCGAGAGCGCGGCGAGGATGTTGCTGCGGGTTGCGTCGCGGTTCAGCAGTGTGGTTGCCAGGACCTCACGGAAGACACCGGCGGCGCGGGTGCGCAGCACCTCCACCACGGTGCGAGCATCGGCCACTGCGAAGCGCAGATTGAGGTTGCCGATGCGATATTCATCAACACCCACGGCCACGATGATCAGACGTCCGGCGCCGGGCGGCGGCGGTGGCTCGCCAGCACGGCGCAACTCCATGGCCGTGCCCTCAGCGAAGAGGCTCCGGTCCTCAGCATAGAGCCTGGCGGAAACGCGGTTGGGCCCGGGGTCGAGCGGGACTTCCACTATATTCACCCCGGCCGTGGCCATGCCGCGCGCTGCGATACGGTCGTTCACCATCACATCGAGCGGCCCCAGCCCCATGCCGCGATCAGTGACGGAAAAGCCCAGGCGCAGCGCTGTCGCACCGCCCGGCAATTCGCCACCGGCCCAGGCGACGGGTTGGCAGGCCTCGCCCACGATGGCACAGGCCTCGCCAGGGGCCAGGGTTGGCAGACGGCCGATGCGGCTGCGCACCTCGCCCAGGTCATTCATCCGGGCCATGGTCAGAGCCGTATTGCCCAATAGCCGGGCGCGTACAGCGGTGGGCGCGAAGAGCGCGCGATAGGCCTGCTGGAAACTGGCCCATTCCGGCGCCTGGGCGCGGCCATTATTGAGGTGGACACCCACGAGGTCCTGGCCGCCTTGGGCCGCATGGTCAAACAATCCCTCGGGCGTCCAAAGCACCCAGCGTTGGGCATCGGCATGGACGAAGAGCGCGCCGCGCTCGGCCAGCCGGCCATTGGTTTCGTACCAGCGGATGGTGCCGTCACCGAGCGCTGCCACCGCCAATCCATCCACTGCCACCACCCCCCATGCGGTGCCAGATGTGGCGATCTGGTCGAGCAACCTGCCAGATCGGTCGTAAAGACGGAGATAGGTGTCGGTACCGAGGAGAAAGCCCTCGTCGTTCGGCATGATGGCCAGGCTACGGCTGTATTCGCCTTCATTGAGACGCAGTGGCTGGCCGTTAAGCCTTGGCCGGTCGCGATTTTGCCAATCCGTCACCGTCAGCCCGGCGGCCTGGGTGCGGGCGGTAACAAGCCCTTCGCCCGGGCCGCGGGTAAATTGGCTGGCCTGGGCGTTGAATAGCAGCGTCGGGCCACCACTGCGCAGCACCAGTCGCAGCAATTGGCCATCAGCGCTGGCCGCCAGGCCGGCGGCGGTGTTGCGGAAATCGCCGCCCGGCGGTCTGGGCGGCTGGGCCAGGCTGCCATCCGGGGCGAGGCGCCCCCAGCCCGGATCGGCGGCCGCGAAGGCCAGCCCGCCGCCCGGCAGCGGCAGAAGCTGGGCGATGGCATCGCGCGCGGCGGGGATGTCGCGGAACGGTCCATGGCCGAAATCGGCCCAGCGGCGGATCAGAAAATTGGCCGTACCCGGGGCGGCATTGGCCGCCCTGGCATAGCCCGCCGCATGCAGTTGCACCCCGCCTCTGCCATCGCTGGCCCAGGCCACGGCGGGCAACCCCTCGCCAGTGAGGCCCGTGACGTCGGGGGTGAGGATGGTGCGCAGGTCACTCGCCATCAACACATCGACGCGCAACCGGTTCTCATAGCCCACGGCGATCAGCGCCCCATCTGGCGAGAAGGCGATGCCATAAGGTCTGGCATCGAGGATGGGCTTACGTTCGGCGATGCGCCGGCCGGCGCTGTCATAAAGTCTGATCTTGCCATCGGCCGAACTCGCAGCGAGCCGCCCCGCCCCATCGAAGACCACCATGCGCGCGGCGCCCTGCCAGTCCTGGCTATCCTCGGCCAGCAGCCGGCCGTTTGTCGTGTCCCAGATTCTGATGCCAGAGCGGCCGCCCAGTGCTGCCGCCACCCTTGCGCCATCGGGCGAGATGGCAAAGTGCTGGAAGGGGGCCGGCTGGCCGGGCAGCCGCGCCAGCATTCGTCCGCTGGCGGTATCGAAAAGATAAGCTGAAAAGGTGCCATCCCAAGCAGCACCAGTCTGGCCGCCGACGATCACCCGGGTGCCATCGGGGCTCAGCGCGACGGCATAAAGCTCACCCTCATCCAATGGCCCAATGGGCGGCCGCAGCACCCCAAGCGGTGTCCCCTCGGGCAGTGACCATAGCCGCAGCGTCTTATCATCGGACACCGAGGCGAGGATGCGTCCTGCCGCATCGGTGGCCAGGCGCGAGACGGGTGCAGTATGCGCGCCGGCCTCGACCCGCAGGATCGGCGCTTGTGGCGGCATTGCCTCAGCTTGGCGCGCGGGGGCAGTGGCTGGCGCGGGCGCTGCCGAGGGCTGCTGCGCCGGGGGCATGATCACGCCCCGCCCCGATGCTGCCGGCGGAAGGCCCGACCGTGGCGCCGTCTGCCCCAGCACCAAGGCTGGGGTGAACAAGGCAATGGCCACCCCGAGGCGATAAGCCCAGACCCTCATCGCCCGGCCTGCCCCGTGGCTTGGTTCAGGACGTCAACTCGAAACCACCGCTCTGCGTCAGCCGTTCGGCATTGTTGACGGAGGCGGTGAATGTCTCGCGCCGCGAGAGGTTGGTGGCGGCCAGTGAGCGCACATCGCTGCCCTCGGCCGGCTGCTGAACCGATGCGCGGGGCGCGGGAAATGCAGCGGATGGGGCATAGCCACGCACGCCGTTTGCGGTTTCCACTTGCACGAAGCCGGGCGGGCCAGGGCGCACCGCCACCGCTTCGCGCGGCCGGATTTCGGCGATCTTCGGACTATCTGGTTGTGGCGAGAAGACGACATCAACGCCGCGCTGCGGCGTCACGCGGGTCGGCTGCGGGGTTCCGGCGGCGGCGAGCCCCACCTTGCCGCCCGGCACCACGGCGTCGATCGCACCGTCGATTTCGGCGCCGCGGGTGGAGATACGGCCATTGATGGTTTGGGCGAGGGCAATGTCGCCATTGGCACGCTGGCGGATTTCGGCCAATTGTTGGGTCGCAACCTCACGGTTCAGCCGTCCATCTCGCACGGCCTGGCGGATGTGTTGGGCCGAGCGCAGGCGGCAGTCGAAGAGCTGGTCGAAGGCGATCTGGGTGCGATTAAGCTCGGCATTCTCGCGTTGCAGGTCATTGGCGATCTGGGCGTTGACGCCGGCTTGGTCGCGCTGTTGGCGCTGTAGCGCGGCGTAATAGCCTATTGCCGCACCCGTTGGGGCACCGATCAACGCGCCGGTGAGTGCGCCTTGCCAGGTCCCGGTTGCGAGGCCGCTGATCAGCGCGCCCGAGACGGCGCCGATGGCCGCACCCTGCACGATGTCCTCACCAAAGAAATTGCCCGTGCTGTCAAGCTGGACAACGAGCGCCCGACAGGCGTCGCGCCCGTCATCATAGCCGATGCGTTGTACCTGCGTTGTGCAGGCGGCAAGAACGATACCAGCGGTGAGGGCCGCCGTAATGCGGTAAGAGCCGGAGCGTGCCATGTAAGACGCAATCTCCAATTTCGATAATGTATAACCCATTCTGGGCGGCCTGCCCAGGGTCATTGAGCTTCGTTATGGTTTTGTAACAATATCAATCGCAACAAGTTAAGATTAATTTCATCTGGCCGTCCCGCAAGGGTGACCGACACTGGGTGGGTGTTGTTGGATGCAGCAAGAGCAGGCACGGTTTGTGCGAAGGCCGTGTCCAATCTCTGAAAATACATCACTGGGCGGATTCAACATTCGTAGCCAACACCATCGATGCCCTGAGAGGTTTACGGTGGTGCGATGGCAGTTCAGAGATTTCGGCTGACGGTGGTTGATCGTACAATCATCGAGTTGCGGCGGCGAGACGGCTGCAGCATCCGCATGATTGCGCGGGAGCTGGGCCGCTCCTCGGGCACGGTCTGCGATGAGATCAAGCGGCACGGCAAAGTCACGGGCTACCGAGCAGCAACAGCCGAGGCGGATGCCGCGGCCAGCCGCTGCCGCTCCGGCCGCAAGCTGCGACTGGCGCCCGATGGGCCGCTATTCTCGGGGATCGCCCGTCTGTTGCGGCTTGGCTGGTCGCCCGAGCAGATCTCGGGTCGGCGCAAACGGATGGAGAATGGCATGGAGCGGCCTTCCGGCCTGCGGGTCTCGCATGAGGCGATCTACACCGCGCTCTATGCCCTGCCGCGCGGCGAATTGCGGCGTGAGTTGCTGTCTTTTCTGCGTCAGGCCAAGCCCATGCGGGGCCGCAGGCCGAAGGGGTCGGAACGGCGCGGCAAACTCGTGGGCATGACCAACATCAGGGAGCGGCCCGAGGAGGTTGGGGGCCGCCTTGTGCCCGGCCACTGGGAGGGCGATCTCATCCTCGGTGCCGGCGGCGCCAGCGCCGTGGGCACGCTGGTAGAACGCACCACCCGTCTGGTCGCGCTGGTGCACATGGCGGCGCGCAAGGCCGATGTTGCAGCTTCGGCCTTCGCCGGCGCGCTGAACGCCATCCCAGCCCCCTTGCGCAAGACGCTGACCTACGACCAGGGCAAGGAAATGGCCGGACATGAAGGCCTGGCCGCGCAGACCGCCATGCGCATCTTCTTCGCCGACCCACACTCGCCCTGGCAGCGAGGCTCCAACGAGAACACCAACGGCTTGCTGCGCCAGTACCTGCCCAAGGGCAGTTCCCTCGCTGGCCTGGACCAAGACGACCTCGACATTGTCGCCGCCAGCCTCAACAATCGCCCCGGGAAGACACTCGACTACGCCACGCCGAACGATGCATTCAACAGCCTACTTGCAACATTGGCCGGCGGGAGCGAGACACAGAACGGCGATGGTGTTCGCTATGGATGTTGAATCCGCCCTGCGAAACTATGCCGCTTTCATCGCCCTCGCTTGTGTCTTCCTCTTGGTCAAATCCGTCCACAGGGCCCAATATCAACCTGCGATGACATGCTTTAGGATCGCAAGACCACTTTTCAAAAAGGGACGCTCACTATGCCACGTCTTCCCCTTGCCTCGGCCATCCTAGCAATGGCACTGGCCACCCAAGGCCTTGCGCAGCAGGACCAGGAGGCGCAGCGGCTGATCCAACAACTGAGCCCGACACGGGGAATCCGGATGCCCTCGGCCGACCCCGGCTCCGCCGTATCGTCGCCGAGCTTGACGCCCGCGACGCCCGAGGTCAGCCCAGCCCTCTCCAGTACCGGGGGCCTGGCTTCGCAGCCAAACCAGACATTCGCGCCGCAGCCGCTGACCACAGCGCCGGTGGAGCCTGCCGCCCCAGCGACGCCCCATGCCGCCTCCCCGCCGCGCCAGACCACGGCGCCCACTGGCGTGGCCGCGGTGTCCATCACGGTGAATTTTGCCTCCGGTTCGGCCAGCCTCACGCCTCAGGCAGCGGCCTCACTGGCCGCATTGGGCCGGGCGTTGAGCTCACCCGAACTCGCACCCTACCGTTTCCGCATCGAAGGCCATACCGATACGGTGGGCGATGCTGGGCTGAACATGCTGCTCTCTCAGCGCCGGGCCGAGGCGGTCCGCGACTTTCTGGCGAAGAATTTCGGCGTGCAACCCACCCGGCTGATGGCTATAGGCATGGGCGAGAGCCAGCTTCTGGTCTCGACCCCGGACAATATGCCCGAGCCCAGCAATCGCCGCGTGCAGGTGCTAAACCTGGGCGGTTGAACACCCCACCGCAGGGAATGCAAGGCAATGGAGGTCGATGATGAAACGACGGTCCGGCTGTCGCCGCACGCGGTGGCGCGAGCGTCACCACGGCGCAGCCTGGGCCGCTGGCTGGGTCTCGCCGGCGGTGCAGCGGCCTTCGGGGCTGCCGGGCTCGGCGGCTTCTGGCTCTGGCCGCAGCCACCTGCGGCGCCGGCGCCCAAGTCCCCCCAGCCTGCTGTCATTTTGCTACCGCCGCCGCCACTGCTGAGCCACGCCGCCATCCTGGCGCACCAGGCACGCGAGCCGACAGCTCTTCGCTGGTCGGCCAACCCTCTGGTCTGGGTATTGGATTTCCCAGGCCTGGAAGCGCAGGGCCAGGCGATGAACCGTGCTGCAGCGCTGCTGGAAAAGCGGGCCACCCCGCGCGACAGAGTGCTGGATAATGACGCACTGGCGGCCGCCATCGCCGCCGATGGCAAGCTGCCCTCCAATTGGTATTTCGGCCACAACTACGCGGCTTCCGGGCTTGCGCGCATGGCCAGGCTGGCGGCGGAGGCCGGTATCACCCTCAACCCGATGGAGCGCTGGGTGCAGGAGCAGGTGGGGGCCGCCCGTCGCATCGACCCCTTTCGCGAGGCGGCATTTCTGAGCTTGCCCGCAACTGGCCCGGGGGTGGATTCCGATGCTCGCGCATCTATCCTGCTGCATGAACTGGGGCATGGCCAGTTCATGACCCAACCGCTTTTCGCCGCCCATGTCTTGCGCGTTTGGACCGAGGGGTTTTCGGAGGCCGAGCGCCAAGCGATGCGCCACTTCCTGGCCAGGGATGGCTATGACACGCGGCAGGAGGACCTCATGGCCAATGAAGCCATGGCCTATTTGCTTTACACCCCCGACCGGCGCTTCTTTCACCCGATGCGTGACCTGGGCTGGAGCGAGAACCAGGCCCTGCGGTTGCGGTCCATGCTTCGCGCCGGCGCCCCACCCGAACCTTGAAGAAGCCCTTCGTGCACCGGCGGCTGAGCAGCTTTGCCACCTTCCGCATCTGGAATGGGCTAGCAGCCCAAGATCCTCAGTACCTGCAGCATGTGCCGACGGGCCATGCCGAAGGTCGGAACATTCATCATGTGGTCGCAGGCGTCATCTTTCGGGCTGGCGAGCGTCCAATTCGGCTGTAGAGTAAAGGCTCTGCGGGAGAGTCGCCCCTGTCATGAGCAACGAAAAATTTGGCAAGTACGAGATACGCGGCACCCTTGGTGAGGGCGCGATGGGCCGCGTGCTTGACGCCTTCGACTCGGTGATCGAACGGCGCGCGGCGCTGAAGGTCGTTCGTTGCCCCGCGGCTGGCGATGCCGATGGCACCGAGGCAATGGCCCGTTTCCGGCGTGAAGCCCAGGCCGCGGGCCGATTGAACCACCCCAATATCGTTGCGGTCTATGATTATGGCGAGGATGACCGCCACGCCTGGATCGCCATGGAGCATGTGCCGGGCGGCTCCTTGAAGGAGATGTTGGAGCGTGACGAGCGCCTAGCCATGCCCGCCATCCTCAAGATCATGGAGCAGATGCTCTCCGCCCTGGACTACAGCCACAAGCGCGGCGTGGTGCACCGGGATATCAAGCCCGCCAATATCATGTTGGGTGCCGAGGGTGAGGTGAAGATCGCCGATTTTGGCATCGCCCGGATCGAGAATTCCTCGATGACCCAGGTCGGCACCATCATGGGCACACCCAGCTATATGGCGCCCGAGCAATTGCGCGGCGAGACGGTGGATAGCCGGGCCGATATCTGGGCTGCGGGCGTGGTGCTCTATCAGTTGGTGACTGGCGAGAAGCCCTTCTCGGGTGGCTATTCCTCGGTGCAGCACAAGGCGATCAACACGGAGCCAACGCCGCCTTCGACGCTGTCAGTCACCGCGCCACTGGGGATCGATGCTGTGGTGGCTCGGGCGATGGCCAAGCGGCCGGATGGACGCTTCGCCACCGCGGGCGAATTCGCCAAGGCGCTGCAGGGCGCCATGGCCGCGCCTGCCGCCGCCCTGCCCATGGCCGATGGTGACGCCACGATCGTGGCCACCGCCTCGGGTACAAAGCCCGCCGCGCCTGCCAAATCGCCTGTGCCGGCGCGCAAAGGCGCGCCCCTGGTGCTGATCGGCGGCGGCGTCACGCTGCTGGCCGCCGCTGGCGCTGCCCTCTTTTTTCTAGGCGGCCAGCCCACCCAGCCCATGGCAATACCGCCGCGCGATGTGGCGGTGAACACGCCGGCCCCCAGCAACCCGCCGAGCGTGTCATTAACCCCCTCGCTGAACACCACCTCAACACCGCCGACGCAATCTGACGCGCGGCCCCCTCAGCCGGTGCTGGCACCGCCGCCCAGCAGGCCTTCAGCCGAACCACCTCACACGCCGCCCATCCAGCTTTCACCCGCCCTTTCCCTGCCTGACTTCACAGCCGCGGCCGCCACACTCGCCACTGCGCCGCTTTGTGGCCTGTTCAACGCCACCGCGCTGCCCAATAGCGTGGCTGTGGATGGCGTGCTCCGCCATGCTGATCATGATGCGCTGCGACGCCTATTGGCGGCGCGAGACATCCCCCCCAATGCCGCGCGTCTGTCGTTGCAGGGTTTCGATGGCCCCTATTGCTCGGCGCTGGAGGCGCTGCGGCCGGTGCTGGCGGGCATTGGCCAATCGCCGCGTATCTCGCTGGTCGGCACCATGCCGTTGCTGGCAGAGCAATTGCTGCGGCTGGACGTCACCATGCCGGAATGGCCCGCTCAGCTCCACATTGCCTATTTCATGCAATCCGGTGAGGTGGCCAATCTGCTTCCCTCCGCTGCCCACCCGCCCGGCAGCACGGTGCGGCTGGGGGAACCGCGCGCCGGCTTCCCTGGCTGGGAGGTCAGCGAGCCCTTCGGTACAGATCTCCTGGTGGCCGTGGTCAGCGAAGGTCCTCTCTTCGGCGCCCCCCGGCCCGAGGTCGAGGCACAATCCAGCTACGTCTTTGCGCTGAATGCCGCCATAGGCGAGGCCAAGCGGGCAGGCCGGCGTGTGCTGATCCGCCCCTTTGTGGTCGAAACGGCGGCGCGGTAGGGGCAATCGCGCTTTCGCAAATTCCCTTTTCAATGAGCGCCTTGCGAATACACCATTCACAGTTGTATTGCGCTAAAATAGAGCGGATTCAACATCCATAGCGAACACCATCGCCGTTCTGTGTCTCGCTCCCGCCGGCCAATGTTGCAAGTAGGCTGTTGAATGCCTCGTTCGGCGTGGCGTAGTCGAGTGTCTTCCTGGGGCGATCGTTGAGGCTGGCGGCGACAATGTCGAGGTCGTCTTGGTCCAGGCTAGCGAGG
>Ga0214917_10007183_pt1 | contig 11347 bp, 12 predicted proteins | sample LL_1208_BB_MetaG_FD_177983 | JGI IMG/M metagenome (GOLD analysis project Ga0214917, IMG submission 177983) | Freshwater microbial communities from Lake Lanier, Atlanta, Georgia, United States - LL_1208_BB | ecosystem: Environmental > Aquatic > Freshwater > Lake | place: USA: Georgia | collected...
GCGAACTAAAGCATGGGCCAATCGCTTTAATTGAAGAAGGAACTCCAGTCATTGCGATTGTTCCAACTGGCCATGAACATTCTCTCGATGAAAAGATGTTGAGCAATATTCAAGAAGTTAAAGCACGTGGCGCACAAGTAATTGTTATTGCCGAAGAAGGCGCCGAAGTCACTGGTGCCACACACGTGATCCGAATTCCGGTGGCACCGGCACTTTTCCAGCCAGTCTTAGCCACAGTTCCGCTGCAGGTATTCGCTTACGAAATGGCGATTGCGCGTGGCAATGATGTAGACCAGCCTCGCAATTTAGCTAAGTCGGTAACGGTCGAATAATGCTCAAATTGAAAGCGCACCAACGCGAAGAGTTAAGTCGCTCATTCTCTTGGGCAGCGTTTGCTACTTCAGGGTTTTTATTTGTTACCTATCAAGTAGTAACTGCAGGTTGGTTGATTACGATCGATGACAAGATTGCCACTTTTGATAGATATCTTTTTCCAAAGTGGGTCTATTTTATTTTGCGCCGCATCGATGATTTAGGGCTTCGCGGACTAAGTGCGATTGCTATCTTGTTGTTATCGGCATATTTGTGGCGCAGGTTTAATACTTACCGGCCATTGCTGCTTTCGCTAATTGCGTTACTGGCCCTCAACGGTGTTGTAGGTATTTTCAAGCTATACATCGGCAGAACAAAACCTCGTTTGAATATGGATCTTTTGAATTCAGGCGGAATGTCATTTCCCAGTGGCCATATCTCAAATGCAGTTTTAATTTGGGGGCTCTTCGCTTATTTGGTTTACCGATATTTATGGGATCAGCCGAACAGTGCCAAGTATCTGATTACGATAGTTTCATCTGTTACTACGGCAATTATGTTTGTATCTCTCTACCGAAATACCCATTGGTTCTCAGACTTACTGGGTGGCATTTTCCTAGGGGGAGCGCTCTTAATCTCAGTTACCGCTCTTGACCGAATCATTCCATCGCGCAAGGATCAAGCATGATTGACGGCGTAGGTATTGATGTAGTTGATATTGCAAGATTTGCTGAAGCGCTCGAGCGCACCTCGGGTCTGAAAGAACGTCTCTTCACAATTGCTGAACAAGCCAAGCCAATTCATTCCTTAGCAGCTCGCTTTGCTGCCAAGGAGGCGCTAGCTAAAGCTCTTAGCGCTGGCAAGGGTTTGCCGTGGCATGATGCCGAAGTGATTAATTTGGAAAGCGGAAAGCCCGCATTTTTATTTCGCGGTGAGATTGCTGATTTAGTTGATGGCGCTGCTGTGCATTTATCACTTTCCCACGATGCTGGTATCGCTTCTGCCTTTGTGATCGTAGAGCGCTAATGAGTAATCGCGCCGAAGCCCGCATTGATTTAACTGCCATTGCGGCAAATGTTAAGAAGTTGAAAACGGCTTCAGGCACCGAGCTAATGGCAGTGGTTAAAGCAGATGCTTATGGTCACGGCTTAGTTCCTGTTGCTAAAACGGCAGTTAACGCTGGCGCTACTTGGCTTGGTGTGGCACTTGTTGAAGAAGCACACACATTGCGCGCAACTGGAATTACAGCGCCGATCCTGGCTTGGCTAGTTCCACCTGGTTCAGATTATGCAGCTGCCATTGATGCGCAAATTGATTTAGCAGTTCCATCGCTAGATGTTTTCAAAGAGATTGTGGCCACCGGTAAGCGAGCCCGAATTCATATCGAAGTAGATACCGGTATGACGCGTGGTGGATTTCTAGAAGAGTGGTCAGAGTTTCTTAAATCTGATTTTAGTAAAGTCGAAGTGGTCGGAATCTTTTCTCATTTTGCTCGGGCGGATGAAGTTAAAGAGAAACAGAATGAAAACCAATTAGTAAATTTTAAAAAAGCATTAGCTGACTTAGCGGTAGTGGGTGTTACTCCACAACTAAAGCATCTTTCAAATTCTGCAGCCACGCTTACAAATCAGAGCGCAGCCTTTGATTTAGTTCGCACCGGTATTGCAATGTATGGTCTAACGCCAGATCTCGAACATCTCGGAACCAGTAAGTCACTTGGTTTGGCAGCTGCCATGGAGGTTTGCGCGAAATTGCATTTAGTTAAGAAAGTCCCAGCCAATTCTCCGGTCGGCTATGGCGCAACTGAATCAACATCGCGTGACACTGTTCTAGGAGTTGTTGCGATGGGATACGCCGATGGAATTCCGCGGGTAGCAAAAGCTGCTGGAATATTTTTCGATGGAAAACGCTCACCAATAATCGGTCGTGTTTCTATGGATCAATTTGTAGTTGATCTGGGCCCGGAAACCAGAGCGAAAGCTGGTGATTATGTAGTGATCTTCAATAATGGTGCTGCCGGAGAATTCACAGCCGAAGATTGGGGTCTAGCAAGTAGCAGCATTAACTATGAAATAACCACCAGAATTGGGCCGCGAGTCCCTAGAATTTACCCTCATGAGTGATCAAACTGACCTAATCACGATTGCTGGTCTGACCGTTAAGTTTGGTGGATTAACCGCGCTCGATGATGTTTTCTTAAAAGTTGCTCCTAATTCAGTAGTTGGCTTAATTGGGCCAAATGGTGCTGGTAAGACCACAATCTTTAATGCAATCTCAGGGCTAGTAGAGCCAGAAAAAGGCTCGATTTCATTTGAAGGCAAGAATATAGATTGGCCAAAACCTGACGAGTTAGCGAAGTTAGGAATCGCGCGCACTTTACAGGGCGTTGGTTTATTTAGTGGGCTAAGCGTTTTAGAAAATGTCATGATGGGCGCCGATTCGCATAACAAATCTAATTTCATTCGCGACATGTTGGGCTTCTCACCAAAATTTGAAAAGCAACTAGAAGATCGTGCTCACGAAGCGTTAGCTTGGGCTGGAGCTGCACACACCGCTTTCCTTGAGCCAACCGAACTTACTTATCCCGACTCTAAGCGGGTAGCGATAGCGCGTGCATTGGTAATGAAACCAAAACTACTATTACTTGATGAACCTGCTGCCGGTCTGGGCCAAGATGAAATTGATCAATTAGCAACACTAATCAAACAATTAAAGCGCCAATGCGCAATTTTAATTGTGGAACACCATGTTGATTTCGTGAGTGAAATTTCCGATCAAGTTTACGTTCTTAACTTCGGCAAAGTAATTGCTAGTGGTGATTTCAATACCGTAAAGCGCGACCCTGCGGTAGTTGCGGCATATCTAGGCACCAATGTTGATGGGCAGGAAATCGGCGGCGCAAATGCTTAAGGTTGAAAATCTAGTAACTGAATACGGTGCAGTTCGCGCCCTTGACGGCATTTCATTCACCGCCGCAGAAGGCAAGATCACCACGGTTATTGGCGCTAACGGCGCCGGTAAGAGCACCTTGCTTCGCACAATTTCTGGGCTAGAGCGAGCTAAGAGTGGGTACATTACTTGGGCAGATAAATCACTCATTGGTAAAGCGCCTGAATCAATTGTGCGCTCTGGCATCGCCCATGTACCTGAAGGGCACGCGGTTATTTCACAATTATCGGTTGCCGAAAACATCGAAATGGGTTCGCTCTTTCGTCGACGTAATTTTCGTAGTGATGTAAAGCTTGCCATTGAAGAGGTGTACGAACTTTTCCCACGTTTAGCCGAGCGTAGTAAACAGTTGGCCGGCACGCTTTCAGGTGGCGAGCGCCAGATGTTGGCAATTAGTCGCGCCTTGGTTTCCAGACCAAAACTACTTCTGCTCGATGAGCCTTCACTTGGATTAGCGCCACTAGTGGTTGAACAAATTATTCAAACTGTTAACGACCTCTGTCGCAAGAGTGGCTTAACTGTTTTACTTGTTGAGCAAAATGCCAACACCGCACTTGCAGTCGCCGACTATGGAGTTTTGCTTTCCCTCGGAAAAGTTGTGGCAAATTTACCGGCCGCCGAACTTAAAGCAGATGCATCTTTGCGCGCTGCTTACTTGGGATACTAGGAGGTCGCGCGGCGTGGATCAATTCTTATCAGCGGTTTTTGCGGGCACCTCTCGTGGTGCCATCTATGCTCTTGTAGCACTTGGGTTGGTACTTGTTTGGCGCGGTGCCGGCGTAATTAATTTTGCCCAAATGGGTCAGGCCATGTTTAGTACTTACGTTGCCTCAACCTTGATTATGAATGGCTACTCATATTGGATTGCTTTTTTCGTAGCGCTAATTGTCGGCACCATACTTGGCGCAGCCGTTGATTTATTTGTCATGCGTCCGCTATCTGGCAAACGTAGCTCAGCCATGTTGGCTAGCCCGGCAATGCGCAGCACAATTCCAGTAATTGCATCCCTTGGCATCGTAGGAATTTTACAAGCAGCGGCTGGCATGATTTGGGCGGCTGAAGAGCGCGGTTTCCCAACTCCAGTTAATGCCTTGGGCCTAACAATTGGTGGCAATGTGATGCCATTTACTGCCTTCGACCTATTTGTAATTGGAATTGTCATGTTTGTTTTACTAATTACAACTATTTTCTTTCAGAAAACCGGAATGGGATTGGCAATGCGTGCCAGTGCACTTAACCCAGAAGTGGCGCGCTTAAGTGGAATTAGAACTAGCTCAGTGCGCACCTTAAGTTGGGCCATATCAGGTGCTGCTTCATCTCTGGCTGGCTTATTGGTAACACCGAGTGCGAATTTATCGCCAAATACCCTTGATCTAATTCTCATTATTGGCTTCACCGCAACTGTAATTGGCGGCTTAGATAGCCTTCCGGGTGGCGTAATTGGTGGATTTATTCTGGGTCTCGTAATCTCATTTGTAAATGTCTATCGATCACCATCGGATATCTTCTTAGCAATTTTAGTGCTACTGCTTATTGTCTTACTGGTTCGCCCACAAGGCTTGTTAGGCAGCAAAGAGGTGCGCCGTGTTTAAGCGCATCCAAGCTGGCAACATAATTAAGACAGTTGTGTTCTTTGCGATAATTTTTTACTTAGGCAAAGTTTTTGATCCTTACAACCAGGGTCAACTTTCAGTGGTATTGATGTACTTCATTGGAATATTGTCGATCACTTTCTTGACCGGGTTATCTGGTCAGATTTCACTTGGTCAAGGCGCATTGATGGCAGTCGGTGGATATACCTGTGCACTTGGAATTTTAAATCTTGGGCTTAATTATTGGCAATCAATTATTTTTTCAGTGCTTGCTTCCCTAATTGCCGGTTGGATATTAGGCATAACCGCTGCTCGATTATCAGGCCCATACTTGGCCGGCACAACTTTGGTGATCGCGCTTGCAATCCCATCACTTGCAAATCGCTTTGAATCTGTATTCGGCGGCGATGTTGGCTTAAATGTTGAATTTGGCGTTCCTCCTCAGTGGTTAATTAAGCTCATCGGTGAAATTGGATTTGAACAGTGGCAACTATTTGCCACCTTGCCTTTTGCTTCAATAGCTTTATATTTCGCTCTGAATTTGTTTAAGTCACGTACTGGTCGAAGTTGGCGCGCCGTTCGTGACCACGAAATTGCGGCGTCGCTTGCTGGCATCAATGTGCAACGAATGAAGATTTTTACTTTTGTGGTTGCCTCAGGTTTTGCTGGTTTAGCTGGTGCCATGTATGGCTTGCGTGGAATTGTTGGACCTAGTGTTTATCCGATTTCGCTTTCACTTACCTTGCTAACTGGAGCCGTTCTGGGTGGATTGAGAAGTATCGAAGGCGCCTTTATCGGCGCAGTGCTGGTCGTCTTCTTGCCGGATTTAATAGAAACCCTAAGTGGAACTTGGGAAATTGCCCCTCAGATCGGTAACTACCTACCTGCCATGGTCTCGAGCGTATTGCTGATTCTGACCGTAGTCTTAAACCCGGCTGGGATCGCCGGCGGGTTACACCACCGCAAATCGCGCCACAAATAGCCTGATCAAGCAACGCCCTAATAACGATTGCCGCGTGTATGGGTCATTTTGTTCACTTTCTGTTCACCCTCTGCTACTTTGAGCGTGTTCTGGATCACCCTTGGTCCAGTTTCTGTCCAAGAAGCGCACTTGCTAATTGGCGGTAAATCTAAATAGAAAGAGTGAACGCAGTGAATATACGTGCATCTCTATCTCGCAAAAAGCTCATCAGCCTTGGCGCTGTAGTAGCCGCGGGATCAATGGCATTGACGGCGTTGCCGGCAAATGCAGCCGAACAAGGTGTGAGCGCAACCGAGATTGTTCTTGGAATGCAGCTTCCTGAAACTGGCGCAGCAAGCCCAGGCTATAACAAAGTAGATGACGCACTTCGCGCCTACTTTGATTATGTAAATTCAAAGGGTGGCATCGGCGGAAAGAAGATTCGTTTAGAAGTTAAGGACGATACTTACAAAGCAGGCTTAACTATTTCGACTGCTTCTTCGCTTATTAATAAGGAAAAAGTTTTTGCTTTCATTGGAAGCATCGGAACTCAGACTCACATCTCAGTAATCAAGGACATTAACCGTCGCAAGATTCCTGATGTATTCGTAAACAGTGGTTTCTCTGATTTCTATAACCCAGCCACCTACCCAACAACATTCGCAGCACTAGGCACTTATGTAACCGAAGCGAAGATCATGGGTAAGTATCTAAAGGAGAAGTACCCAGATAAGAAGATTGGTATTTTGTATCAGTCTGATGACTTCGGCAGAAACTCACTTGAAGGATTCGCCAAGGCTGGTTTAACTTTCGAAGCTAAGAAGACTTCAGCTGACTTTATTGCTGGTACTCAAGGCTCAGTTGGTTTGGCAAGTCAGTTGACTCAATTGAAAGCTAATGGCGTTGAAATTGTAATTATCGCTGCTGTTTCATCTGCAACTGCAGTAGCACTTCTAACTGCAAGCGCACTTGGCTACAAGCCAGATAAGTGGGCAGTAATCAGCGTGGGTGCAGATGCAACAACCTTCCAGACAATCGCCGGCTCAAAGGGTGTTCCTGCAGCAATGAGCGCAGCGATGCTCACTGGTCTTATCTCAGCTTCACATGCACCAGCTCCAGGCGATGCAAGTGATGAATATGTAGCAGCTTTCAAGAAGATCAATGATGACTTCAACAAGGGTGCTGACAAGCGCTGGGATAACAACGTGATGCAAGGCATGAATATTGGCTATATGGCAACTGGTGCTCTTATGGGAACCCTGAACCCTAAGACAACATTCTCAGCCAAGAACAACAAGACTTGCCAAGCAAATGCTAAGAAGAACACTTTGACTCGCGTCTGCTTTATTGACTATATGGAGTCAAATGGCAGCAAGATCGAAAGCGCTGCATTTACACCTTTGCAATATTCAACAACCACACACGAGGCATTCAGTGGTTTCTGGATTGGCGCATATGACGCAGCAACAGTTCTGCAGCCAGTAAGTGGAACTCGCGTTGTTTACTCAACTGATTCTGGAAATGGTCCAGTAACAGTTTCCAACTACAAGCGTCCAGCAATTGCTGCTGATGCTCTACCAAAGAACTAGTAGGTAAAAATGAAAACTATTTCTATGCGCAAATTCATTGCCGCAATTGGTGCAGCAGCACTTCTCTCAACAGCTGCTGTAGCAATCGCACCTAGCGCTAATGCTGCCGCACCAACTTGTTCTACTGCCTCTAACGGCATTGAAACTTGCACCGGCACGCTTAGCAATGGCGCTGGTTACTTGATCAAAGTTCCAGCTAAATTTGGTGGAACTTTCTTCTACTGGAACCACGGTATTCGTTTCACTTACCCACTTCCAGGTGTAATCACAGTTCCTAAAGGTGTTGAAGAATTAACACCAAGCAACGTGCCAGAAGCCTCAATGTTGCGTGCTGGTTACGGCTTAGCAACTTATGACGGTGTTTCACCTGGTGGTCTGCGCGGTTGGAATACAGCCGATCGTGTTGAAATGCTAAAGGAACTAATTGATACCGTAAAAGCTAAATACAGCGTAAGAAAAGGTGTTGTATACGGATCATCACAAGCCGGTTCGATAATTACCCCATTTATTGAGAAGTACCCAACTTATGCCAATGCTGTCGGTCTGATGGCTGGTGTAACTCCTTCAATTGGCCAAGAAGTGCAATCACTTTGCGATGCTTTTTATATCTTGAGCGTTTTCGCTGACCCAACCATTAAGGGTTGTGCAGCGATGGGCGTTAAAGGTTTAGCTGGCCACTATGCAGCTGCTGCCGAATTCGGCAAAGTTGTTGCTCTACTTACTGCATGGGGTGCAAACCTTGGTGCACCAGGACTTGAATATCCGGCAGCGCTCAAGGGTTCTGGAATCCCACAACGTTCAGCCCTATTGCTAACTGGTTTGTTAATCGGTTTACCAACTAAGAGCGCTCACATGGATGGCATTACAACTAATGCAGTTATTGCTGAACAGAGCATTAACGCGACAGTTGCGATCCTAGAAAACTTTGGCGAAGCAATTGCAACCGGAACTTTCGGTGGTCAAGCGATCTCTGAAATTACCGGCCCAGGCTTCTATGACAACACCAAGACCAACTGGTTTAGCTTGCTAGATCCAGCTGATTCAGGTCGTTTCAACCTTGGTCTTTCAGGTGATGGTGCAATCAATGCGATGCTCGGCGTTCTTTCACAGGCACCTCGAGTAACCGGAGACCCAGCAGCTGTTGCTAAGTTAAAGGCGCTAGATAAGAGCAAGTTCGATACCACTAAACCAGTTGTGCTGCTTTCAAATGAAGCAGACCGTCTGGTATTTCCTGGTAACGGCGCTCTTTACGTTGACAAGGCTCGTGCAATTTATGATGCGAAACTTGCCAAGTATGAGACTGCTCGTGATGCTGCTAAGACCAGCGAAGAGCGCGCAGCTGCAGCACGACTAAAGCCAGTCTGGAACGTTGCTTCACTTTATGCAATGACTCCTGAAACTTATACAAAGTTCACAGCTGCGGGCACTCCAGACCTTGCTGCTGCACCTTCACCTTCAGGTGTTGGTCACCAAAACTTCACCTTGAAGCAGATGATGGCTTGGGTCAAGATCTTGGCTCACGCTGCTGATACTGGAAAAGTCGGTTCACCTGGCTATCTACAGCAGTACATCAAGAAAGCACCATACTTGAACTCAGATTTGGATTACCGTCCATCTGATTTGAAGTACATCTGGTAACTGCTTAATTAAGTTAGAAATGAAGGGCCCGAGGCAACTCGGGCCCTTCATTCTTTTTAGTCGGTAATCTTTCCCAGTGATCGCAATTGCAACTCCCGATGAGATGTTTGCCTTAGGGGCAAAGCTTGGGGCAAAACTTAAAGCCGGCGATCTAATCCTTATAAATGGCCCACTTGGCGCTGGCAAAACCCTATTAACTCAAGGCATTGGTAGCGCATTAGGGATCAGCGGAATTACCTCACCAACCTTTGTAATCTCACGGGTACACCAAGGTTCATTGCCATTAATTCATGTCGATGCTTATCGACTATTAATTGATGGCCAAGCTAATCTCTATTTAGATGATCTTGATTTAGATTCAGCGTTACCTAATTCGGTAGCAGTTGTTGAATGGGGTGGCGCTGAAGCAGCCCGGCTCTCTGAAGATCGGTTAGAAATTAACATTGATCGAAGCGAAGAAGTTCGACAGGTGAGCGCGGTCGGCATCGGTGCGCGATGGGCAGGATTCTTGTTATGAGTATTTTAGCAATCGACACAGCTGCATCTCGTACTTCGGTAGTAGTAGTTGAAAACGGCAAAGTTGTTTTCAATGAGTTTCGTGATGGCGCCATGTCACACGGGCCAGCGTTACCTGATTTAGTTCAAGCGGCAATTGCGAATCGAGAGATTACCGAAGTACTAGTTGGCATGGGGCCAGGGCCATATACCGGATTGCGCGTTGGAATAACTTTTGCGCAAACTTTCGCTTGGGCTCGAAACATTCCAGTTCGTGGATTTTGTTCTCTCGATGCGATCGCTGCTCAAGTAAGTGAGCCAGATTTTATGGTGGCGATAGATGCTAGACGCAGAGAAGTTTATTGGGCGCGCTACACCAATGGGCTTCGAGTTGAAGGCCCAGCAGTTGATTTACCAGCAATAGTTGCCGCCCGCGGAATTAAGATAATTGATTCGTTATTTCCAGATCCGCAATTTTTCACATCATTAAGCGAAGAAGTAACTGAACCGATTTATCTACGTCGCCCAGATGCAGTTGCAACGGCGGATCGCAAATGATTACTTATCGCCAACCAACGGTGCTTGATGTGCCAGTGTTAACTTCACTAGAGCGAAGCATGTTTCCGGATTACCCATGGTCGCAAGCACAATTTAAAGAAGAGATTGCTGGCCTCGGTGGTACTCGCCAATTTATCTTGGCGCTAAATGACGGCTCGATTATTGGCTACGCCGGAATCATGGTGGTTGCAGCTGGTGTGCCAGCAGATCTACTTACGATCGCTATTTTGCCTGACTTTAGAGGGCAAGGACTGGCCCAAGCGATGTTGGCTGAACTAGAAAGTTGGGCAAAAGCTAAAGGTGCCACAGAGGTAATTCTCGAAGTTGATACCAAAAACGAAAGCGCTATTCGCCTATACAACTTTGCTCGCTATGAAAAAATTTCAACTAGAGCTAATTATTATGGGCTCGGAATCGATGCTTTGATTATGCGCAAGGAACTCAAATGAGCGAAGCGCTAGTTCTAGGTATCGAAACCTCTTGCGATGAAACTGCGATTGGCATTGTGCGAGGACGCACATTGCTAGCCAATGTAATTGCTTCAAGTGTTGAAGAACATGCGCGTTTTGGGGGAGTAGTTCCTGAGGTAGCATCACGTGCACACCTTGAAGCATTGCAACCAGCTTTAACCAAAGCAATTGCCGATGCCAAAATTTCTCTTAGCGACTTAGATGCGGTCGCAGTTACAGCAGGTCCCGGATTAGTTGGCGCGTTACTTGTTGGAACATCGGCTGCTGCCGGATTAGCGTTAGCAATTGATAAACCAATTTATGGCGTCAACCATTTAGCCGCGCACGTCAGTGTTGATTACTTAACACATGATCTACCAGCAGAACCGACTATTGCGTTGTTAGTAAGTGGTGGACATTCATCATTATTACAAGTTAATGACATCACGGGTGAAATATTTAAACTGGGCGAAACCATGGACGATGCAGCAGGTGAAGCTTTCGATAAAATTGCCCGCATCATGGAACTTGGTTTTCCGGGCGGCCCAGCAATTGATCGAATTGCCAAAACGGGCAGTCCAACGGCAATAGATTTTCCACGTGGTTTAACCACCACTAAAGATTGGGAAACCAGACCTTTTGAATTCTCATTTTCTGGGCTAAAAACTGCAGTCGCTAGATATCTCGAAGCAACTCCGAGCTATGCCAAAGGTGATGTGGCGGCATCTTTCCAAGAAGCCATCGTCGATGTGTTGCTACTTAAGGCAATTGCGGCAGCTAAGAAAACTGGCATAAATTCACTGG
>Ga0214917_10007185_pt1 | contig 11343 bp, 9 predicted proteins | sample LL_1208_BB_MetaG_FD_177983 | JGI IMG/M metagenome (GOLD analysis project Ga0214917, IMG submission 177983) | Freshwater microbial communities from Lake Lanier, Atlanta, Georgia, United States - LL_1208_BB | ecosystem: Environmental > Aquatic > Freshwater > Lake | place: USA: Georgia | collected...
AGGATATCATACACCGAGAACGTCTTTTGAATCTCCTCAATCACCCCACCCAGAGAAGACCCCCCCGGCACGAACGGGTAGCTCCCAAACAACTCCGGACCGTTCTTCTGCACAGAGTTGAGCGCATCGATCATGTCGTCCTTGAACCCCGTCGCATACAATGACGTCTCGTCATACACGATATACATCTGCGGGTACAGCTTGAACTCCTCCACGATGCTGGCCATTATATTGACGAGACACTGCGTGACATACTCGTCGCTGTACCCCAGGCTGTAGCCGTTCTCGATATTGGGGAACGTCCCGATCTTGCTGGTAGTCGATCCCAGGCTCAGGACCAGGACATTGGTCCCCTGGAATGACTCCAGAGCGGTCAAGAACTGATTGGTCGTGTACCCCGCCACGAAGCAGCTGGATGTGGCATCCACCGAGGCCGCCAGGAAGGCGTCGACGGACGCCTTGGTCTGTTCAGATGATCCGTCCGTTGCATAATACAGGATGGTCGCGAACGGAAAATCCGCAAAATTATCCACATCAAAGCCCGTCAACAATGCCTCCGTTATACCGGCAGTGTTGGGGTCGGTCGGAACCATGAGCCCGATGTATGGTCTGTATGACATTATCCTTACTAAATCTTCAAGACAAAAAACATTTTACTTGTACCCGAAAAAGTCAAAATCGATCTGATACCATGTTCGGATCAGACTCATCGTTGACGGTTGCGGGTGGATCGCCTCCTTCCTCTTGGACGTCCTGTACTTGTGGGGCAGGTCGTACTCCTCCTTCCACGGGTCTCTGCCCCCAAAAAAATCCCGCGCGATATCACTCATGATGGTGCACTCCCCCCTGATCGAATCCTCGAACCGGTATATCTTTGTCCGGCTGCTCAGCGGATGACCCTCCAACCCCTGGAGGAACGCCGCCTGCGGCAGGAAGTGATTGTCCAGCATGCTCGGATTATTCATAAAGACAGAATATGACCTGTGGATGAACATGTCAAAACTACACAAGAACTCCGCCTTGTACCTCTCCACATCCGGGATCCCCAACGCCGGCACCTCCGCCGTCCCCACAAACAGCTTCTGCTTCTGATACAGATACTCACTCATGAGACGCTTCACCGGGTGCCTCACCACCGCAAACACACCACTGACTCTGTCCATCTTGTCCGGGAACATTGCGCACACCTCACCAAACGTCAGATGCTGCAGACTCCTCCGCCCAAACTCACCCCAGGGACTAAACAAGTTGTCCTCCGAAAAATTGAACATCTCATTGTCCTTGAACATCTGCTCAATAGACGTCCCTCCCGTCTTGGGAATATGCAGAAACATCAACCTCCCCTCATCAAACAATGGCATTTTTAACTCCTCGGTTTAAACATGTATGCATGAATGTTTTAGATGACATCAAATTTCGATTGGAAGAATCTTGAGGAGAAGCCGGCGAATTGGGAGCTGATCCAGTCGTTGATCGGGAGTGCCGAGAAGATAACGGCCGAAATCCTGGGGGGCAGCAGGGGTGCCATTATCAGCCGTTATTCGAGGGAGTTTGGGCTCCTCGCCAGGGATGTCCTGTCGGAACGATGGGGGTCGCGCCCGGAGTTCCGCCCACTCATGGACGTCATCTCACAAGGAGACAATACCACCAAGCAGAAGAAGAAGAAGAAGGACAATATCAAGAAGGCCGACCAGATCCGTCTCGTCAATATGAACAAGATGGTCCGGAAGGATCTCGACAAGATCTCATTCGATCCCACGGGGAGGCCCATCATCGTCAAGACGCACTTTGAGGAGACGTTCATCATCATGCTCATGGAGTGGGCCGCCCTCGTGGTCGCCCGATCGGATAATAATACAAGGCTGTCAGTCGAGTGCGCCGTCGCACTGGACAGGTTCGAAGCCGGAACGGATGACGAGTCGCCCCTGTGTGCCTGGTTCGGACTCGTCAGGTCATGGTTCAGGGAGAAGATCCCCGTTTCCGACGCCATGATCAGGATCCTGCTCAACGACCAGCACCTGATGCTCCACTCCATCGTCGACAAGAGGCGGGACGGCGTCCGACTCTACCGCCAGCAGGAGGACACGATCAGGAGGATCGTCGAATCGGTCATTGACGACAGACCGATCCTCATGGGCAACCGGATGCCCCCAGGAACGGGCAAGACGTTCATGGCCGTCCCGCTCGCTCAGGCCCTCCTCCCCCTCCAGAGGAAGAAGACGGTGCTCTTCTGCTGCCCCAACGTCATGGTCAGGAAGTTCGTCGCCGGGACGGCACTCCTCGGCCACGACCTCCACATGTGGATGGGCGTCATGGCCAGGGTCGACGACACGGAATGCTTCCTCATACGGCCCCACAAAAAATGCTTCCCCGCCACATGGAAGAAGATCTACAAGGAAGACAACCTCCTTAAGTATGGCGGGGTGGCGGAGCAGATTGTTTATTACGAGCAGCAGACGCGTCGTCATGCGGACATTCTGGTGTGTGATATGGCGACGGCTCTTGAGATCCTGTCCAGCCCGTCCCTGCGCGACAACTATGTCGCCGTGCTGGATGAGGTGATTGGCGATGACAAGACGACCCGTCATATGACCCAGATCATGAAGAATCTGCCGATGCATTCGATCGTCATGTCCGCCATCCTCCCACGATTCGATCAGCTCGATTTTATGACCGATCGATTCAACACGATGCACCCCGGAGCGATCATTGAGCAGATCGATACGAGCGGCGTTACGATCTCGTGCACCGTCATCGGCCCCGACGGCGTGCAGGCGTTCCCGCACGATCATTACGGCTTTGACGACATCCCCCGCCTCGTCTATTCCATCAATGAGGACCCACTCATCCGTCGCATGTACTCGGCCGCGGATATCTATGACATTTACGAGTCGTACTGTCGTCAGTCTCTTGAAGAAGGCGTCTCGTGGGCTTGCGTGCTGCCCTCCATCGGTCTGATCGAGTTCAATCATGTCATCGGATGGTGGATCCGCATTCTTGAGGCCATACACTCGGGTGGTCATACCGATATATGGGACAAGATCAGGACCGCCCACAAGCCGGTCCGCATCCCTGGTGGACCAAGGTTCCTGGAGATGTTCACCACCCAGGCGTCCGAGTACAGGGGAAAGCACCTCCACGTCATTTCGAATGACATGATACCCGCCGTATACCACGAGATGGGGCAGAACAATATCGGCGATGCCCCCGATCTCGGCGATCTGAGGAAGGACCGGGACGGCCTGTTATCCAGGATCAATTCCGATATCGAGACGCTCCAAAAATCCAAAATGACGCGGAATGAAAAGATGATGCAAATGTCGGAGATGAATGACGAGGTCTCGGCCGCATCCGTCATCAAGTGGCCCCTCCGGCACGTCATCAACTCCCGGGCTCACTACGCCCGATGGCATGGCGGAGCCCCCCCACCCACCGGGACCATCGAGCGCCGCGCGATCGATCTGTCCATGGAGTATGAGCACACGTTTGATGAGTGGAGCTGCGCCATGATGATGTCGGGCAGCGTCCTCTTCGACCAGGACAGGATGTCCGACGCCCAATGCCGGATGGCGATCCGTCTCTTCCCCGATGTCAACTTTATCGTCAGCGGGAGGGAGCTGGTCTTTGGGACGAACATTGACGGCCTCATCGGGCTATCCATCAGCGGCGAATTCGGGCGCACCAACAGCAGATCCGTCCTCTACCAGCTCATCGGCCGCACCGGCCGCATCCACATGTCCTACACCGCCAAGGCCGTCATCGACTGCCCAGAGACACTGTCCAAAATCATGACGCCCGTCGATAAGACCGTCGAAGACCCCGACGCACTCCTCCTCCGACGCGCATGGATATCATGATCCGCACAATTCACATCTTCATCTGAATCGCCTTATCATGTCCTTACACCATTTTTAATTCAGGATTTGATCCGGGGGGGGTTGTGAAGATTCGAAAAAATATTTCGTCTTTATTAGAAGAACCAATGACTACCTATATACCTACAACTGCTGTCCTGCCGACTGATCGACTCAGCACCGGGTTCCGTTTGGTCCGTCAGGAACCGTCGGTCCCCGCCGGAGCACCCACCGTCCTCCAGCAGACGACGATCGTGTCCACCACACAGATCAATGACGTTACCAACAGCCTCCTCCTCAGCGGCATCGTCTTTACGGATGCCAGCATGGTCCTCGAACCCATCGATAACGGTGTGCGGGCGATCATCATTACCATCATCAACGGCAAGCAGACCAAGACCATCACGGAAGCCAACGGCAACGACACCCTGCTCGCCATCGTGCTGCCCCATCAGGTCATTTCGCCAGCAACACCGAGCAGCATCGGCACCCTCGGCAAAATCAGTGTCCGCCGTCTCGTTGGATTCACGGATGTCATGGGCAGACAACTCACCGCCGCACAAGCCGGCGAGGCTCTTACAATCGGAACACCCGTCAATGTCAGCTTCCGACCCATCAATGTCATTGTCTACACAACCTCCTCCTCCTTCTTCTCCGTCCGCCTCACCTCCCTCGACTTTCTCTTCCGCGTCAATGACATCGAAAGCGCCCTCATCTACCTCCAAGCAAGCACCGACCAATAACTCCATTGTAAAGACACTTTATGAATTATCGAATCCTTAAGGAAGATTGTTACATCTACCAAACCCTGTATGGATTTAATTCAAATCCATTTGAATTTATTTCTTCAATCACTCTTTTTGATCCTACCTTAATAATATTTAAGGAGATAATAGGTGAATGGAATTGGATTGAATTCAGAAGTAATCCAGGATAATCCATACAGGGTCGAAACCAACTTTAGACCGGCTTAAAAACAACATCGTCTTCTTAAGCCGTATTAAAGTTGGTTTCAACCCTGATGTGAGAGGGGTTTGGATTATTCGGCGGAGCCGGCGATCTGGTAGCCGATGGGGGGGAGGCAGGACAGGCGGTAAACCCATTGAGAAGATAGGTCGGTGCGGCCTGTGGGGATCCTCACGGGATCGGAGATCCTGCATGACGGCGAATTAAAGTTGAAGACGACGCCATCGCACGATGTGATGAGGACGGGGCACATGTTGCGGAAGGTGTACAGCTTGTACCCCCTCGAGCGCATCAGATAGGTGGGCGGGATCGGGCGCTCCACGATGAGCATCATCAGGAGCCTCCTCGCATCGCCGTATGTCCACTGGCGGCTGACCACTTCGGCGTCCTTATCGGGAGGGATAAACACGGTCAGATTTCCGATCCCAAACACGTACAGCATCTGGCACTTTTCAAACAGCCTGAACCACGCCGGGTGCGATGTCCGGATGAATTCCGCCAATTCCGATGACGGAACAGGTCTCCCCAGCGCCACACAACCGCCCCTGTCGCAGTACGATGCAGGTGCACGTCCAAACAGAATGTCCTCGATATACTCATAATCCGTATACTGTGTCACCCCATACAAGGACGTCATTTCTCTTTATGGATCGATGAATAAATATTTAATTCGTCTGCAAATCCAAAACGGCGTTCTTGCCGAGGAGCGTGGACAGCATCCTGAACTGGGGCGTCCTCGGGAAGTGGAATGTCGAAAGACCCACCTGAAGCTTTGCCACCGGCCCCGGATCGGCCTGGGGATACGATAAATCGGCCGAAGCAACAAAGAGATCCGGTGTGCGCACCCAGTCGTTCAGACCCGACACAATGGTCGATATGCTATTCTCATTATTCTGCACCCAGTACCTGAGCGGCCGCGTCGTCAGATTGTACAGCTTCGCGACAACCAGGCTCGCACGCACAATCGCGTGAGAACCCGGCACAAACTGGATCGATACGGTCGGTATGGCAAACACGGGCGGCGTCTGGTCGTTCGGGGGAACAATGGGCGCAAACGGAGGCTCCGTAAACACAATCAGACTGGGCGGCGACAGATCGTAATTGAAGCCCGGACCGATATTCGGGAATGGCGACCACACCGTCTGTCCCAGTGTGCTGTCAATCAGGATGACGGAATCACCGGGAACACTCGTGTCGATCGCCGCATACTCCACGTTCGTTTGAACATTCCGGAGCTCCATATACCCCGGGACCGGGTCCCCAAAGGTGGGATCATATGTCCCGAGAGTATGAATGAACGCAATCCCTGACGCAACCGATGACGAGTCGCCCCACCATACCCACATGTCCGTCAGAGTGGCCGTCCCATCATATAAAATGTTGTAGATCAGGGGAGGAGGAGGATCCATGCCATCCATCATGGTCTGATACCGGAGGTCGATGTACAACGTCGACCACACCGGGTTGGCAACGATCGCCTCCGCGTCGGGTAGTGTGATGGTCGGGCACATCTTTCGAAAATTGTATTTGGACACGACCGCACAGTTCGACATGGTCGTCGGTGGTGTCCCAAAGAAGCTTGTGGTGGCGACTGGACCAGTGTCCTCGGGCTCGCTCGTGTCTTCATTGATCAGCAGGAACAGATTCTGTGCAATCAGCGTCGCATACCCGGTCAGGTTCCCCATGAACCAGCCAAAGCCGCCGTAGACGATTCCGGACGATTCAATAACGATATCGGACATGGTCAGAACACATCTCGGGCCTTCACCCGTGAAGCTCGCACTGGCATTCAGGATGACGCCCGCATAGAATATATTGGATGCATCACCCAGCTGCGTCTTTTGTGAAATGACGACCCGCAGATTCTTGATGCATACAGGGTAATCTTCCTGTTCATCACCCGGCTGCACAGCAAACAGACCACTAAAACCCATTGCTCCATCCGGGGGTGCATCGATCGTTATCGTCATGCCGTTGCCATCAAAATACTGGTTAGGATACAGATTCAGGGCCGGTGCATTGAGCATGGAGAGATCGTTGAGATTGTTGAACGTGAGATTATTGCCCAGAATGTAGGAAACGGGTGTATTCGATCCAAGAAGCGCAGCCTTCCAATCGGCAACCGTCAGAATCTGGACCACCGCCATGATGATGATTCGTTAATTCTACTTTCATAAAAAAAAGAAATTTCCCATAAAAAATGTCGGACGGTGTAAAACACGCCCCTTTGCATCAGAATAGTTCAATGAGACATGGATCATGTCTTCAACCGAAGGGCTCCATGACGTGTCGCCCGGATACAGAGTGCCCGCCAATCAAAGTTGGATGAAACTGTTGTTATCAATGACCTGATTGTTTCCTGAGGAGGCAGAACCGTTCTCGGATCGCTCCACGTGCCTTTTCGCCCTTCATCGTCATGGACTCCCGCAGGAACGGCTCCCTGGTGGACACCACGCACACGCTCATGCCGAAGCGGGGGCTGGATACCCTGCTGATCATCCTGGGAGAGCACACCACGCCAAAGAGACCGTATGGCGTCTGCCACAGGCAGATCTCCCTGATTGACGGGCAGCTGCGGACAATGTCTTCCTCGACATCCGTCAGACTGATGAAGCGCCCGTTCGACAGCTTGATCATCTCGGAATTGCGCCCCAACAGGACCAGACGCCCGTCCTCCATGATCCGCCCACAGTCTCCCGTCGCATAGGGCGTATGCGGCGACAGATCGGGCTCACCCAAATATCCCAGGAACCGGTTCGGGCCATTGACCACAATCTCGTGATTATCGGTCAACTCCACGGACACGTCCGGCAGCACGGATCCCACATCGTCATGACCGGTCGAATCGAACGAATTCTGCAGGGCGACCATGGGCGACATCTCCGTCAGACCGTAGCCCTGAAGGATCGGCAGACCGGGGAATGACCCACGGACCTGTGGAGGGAGGTAGGCCCCACCCGACACGATGCAACGGAGGCGGTGTCCACCCCACACCCACCTCGGATACCTGCCGATCATTGTCAGCAGCTTCGGCACGACAAACAGGATTGTCGGTCTTGTGGTCTGCATGCCCCAGATAAACCCCGGGACACTCCACGGCCGCGACATGACCCCCATGGACGCCCCCCTGTCCATGACCGACATGCACTCCCCCATCAGCCCATAACAATGCGTCCACGGCAGGAACGCAAACGTCCTGTCGTCCGGCCCAAACATGGATTCGGGGACATGCTCCCTCAGCATGCGGATATGAGAAAGCAGGTTGTCGTGCGACAGACGCACGCCCTTGGGATGTGTCCCCGAGGTCGACGATGTGAACATGATGACCGCCTCCCGTTCGTCCGGATCGTGGCGGTCAATCAGTTCCTGACAGAAGCGACGGCGCTCCGCCGATAACGTCGGCGGTATCAGGCACGGGACCGCGCCCTGCCTCCACAGCCCAATCATCTCACGCAGGAGAGGCGCACCGTTGTATCCCGACACAACCACCCTCTCCCCCTTCTTGTGTGTTTTTGGGGTATGCCCCAATAAATCCCTGAACCGACACCCGGGCATGAGGAACCTGTCCCCGTACCTCCTGCACACCCTCTCCGCCCACTTGTCCATTATTTATTGATCTGAAAGAGTGTTTTTTTCTTAATTATCAAAACGACCATGCGTGTGCTGATAACGGGTGGGAACGGCAACCTGGCGCGCATCATTGTGCGTCGGCTATCGGATGAATACGACATTGTGAGCCCGGGGCGGGATCGGTTGGATCTATTGAATGTGTCGGACGTGGTGCGGTTCCTCGATGAGCAGGGGCCCTTTGATGCCATCATCCACACCGCCGTGAGGGGTGGGAGGAGGACGCGCCCCGATACATCGGACGATTTTAGGGACACCATCGTCATGATGGAGAACCTGCTCTATGCCGCCGGTCGGGAGGATCGGATCCTGCACTTCGATTCGGGCGCGTATTACGGGCGCAACCAGGACATTTACATGCGCAGCGAGAACGATATCCCCCCTCCTCCCACCGATCCTTACGGCCTTGCCAAGTACTGCATCTTCCAGAGGACGCTTCACGATCCGAGGGTGCGCCACCTCAGGATATTCAACATTTTTCACAGTCTCGAGGAGGACGACCGATTCATCAGGACGTGCTTCCTGCGGAAGCAGTCGGGTGAGCCCGTCATGATCTACGGGGACCGGTTCTTTGATTTCTTTTCAGAATCTGACTTTGCCACCGTCGTCCGGCACTTTCTCGATAATTTTGAACAAGCCCCCAAGGTCGTCAACCTGTCGTACACCGAAAAGCACCGGCTGTCCGACACTGCACACATGATCGGCGCATCCGTCCACATCATCACCACACAACCATGCCATGATTACTGCGGCGACGGGAGCCTCCTGGCGTCCATGAACCTCCCCCTGGAGGGACTGCGGAGCGGCCTCGATCGGTTCGGTAAATAAATAAATCCATCCACGAGTCAACTTCGGATCTTATCTACTGTCGTGGTCATCAGGGTTGAAACCAACCCCCATCAAACTTTAACACGGCTTAAGAACAACATCGTCTTCTTAAGCCGGCCTAAAGTTGGTTTCAACCCTGGTGGTCATTTTTTTTTCAACCTTTTGATTTCATTTTCGTATCTGTCTGTCGATATAAGACATTGAATTTGTCCAAAATTCAATGTCTTATTATTTCCTTAGACCTGATATTGCTCACCGCGGTCAGTGAGAGGGATGGTGCGTCCAGATGGCAGCCTAACATGATAAGAAACCCGTGGTCCGTTGCCACGATCGGACAGGATCTGTGAAATCGATCGTGGTAATATCCTCTGTTGAATCAGCAAAGGAGATAGCGGCTCCACTCCGAAGAGGTTCAATCTCGGTATAAAGCTTTCCAATGCCGAAAATAATGTCATGAGTTCGGACTTCTTCTGCTTACATACATCTGCCGAAAATGGATTTCGTGGACCGAATAAGATGACGGCTGATAATTCGCATTGCGCCATTTCTAAAAATGCTTTTATCTTGTCAATGTCAATATTCAAATTAGCATTCATACTGATCTTGAATCTTTGACGTTGCGATAGTTGAGGTAGAATTGTAGCAATATGTTGTCTGGTCTCATCCCAAAGTCTGGGTAAGAGTAGCCTATACATAAACAGTGCATCCACTAGGAGATCTATAAATTCCTGTGTGACGATAGGCCTGCGATCAAGTTTATAAAAAAAGGAACTGGGCATTGCATGGATCGTCTGGACAGTATGTCTAAATTCTTTCATAAACGTATCCTTATAAGAAGGATTAGAAGTTCTATCTTGATCGACAGGGTTGAAACCATCTGCAGATTATTGATGAGACGGCTTAAAGACGTGATATGTCTTTAAGTCATTTCGGTCATTGCTTTAAAGCGGTTCCAACCCTGTTGATCGATTTTCGCCAGTTGCCGGCGATATTTCGCTTCTTGCTGTGTAAAGGGGGCTGAATGTTGAATGCCATGTTGACGCAGAGCCATCTGACGTTGTCCTCTTCTAAATGGTATCGTGTGCGGATAGTAATTCAATAATAATTCTTCACCACTTTGGACGAGGCAGGTCGTAATAATGACCGATATTACTGACTTATCCAGTCCATATTCTTTCAAGAAAGGATATATTTTACTGTATGTTGCAGGTGAAATGAGAAAGGCAACATTTGGACGATCGGAATGATTGAACATGCCAAGCACAGGGATGAATACTTTTGACAAATCGTTTTGCCAATCAAATGTGTATATCTTACCACCAATGTGATATCCACCAGGAGGTTCTTCCATAATATAAGACGAATGATCTGGTAGCTGAATCTGGAATCTCGTCAGATGATTCATTTTCTCCTCAAAACGTTCGATTAGTATGATTGTTCCTGGTAATAATTCCACGGTGGCAATGACTCCATTGCCTGCAAGAGGAATGGATGATTGTCCGATTCGGATGCCGAATGCAAAACACGGTCGATATTTGTCCATTATTCAGGATTTCTTCAAAGCAGGAAAAAATAAATCCTGAAATCATTTCGGTATAATGATATAATGATATCTTTCCAAGATATCTATCTTTATCGAATGATGCATTGTGCAAAATGCACGCTTCACATGTGGTGTTTCTGTGTACAATGCAAACGTGTCAAAAATGTGATTTACGTATCGATGGTAAATGCAGCAGCGAATGTCATGAGTCAAAGAATAAGGGTGCAGCAAGACAACCCTAATGATCAGGATTGAAACCAACTTTAGGCCGGCTTAAGAAGACGATGTTGTTCTTAAGCCGTGTTAAAGTTTGTTTCAATCCTGCGTGGACGAGTCGGTGCCGGCAGCATGAGGGACGACTCCTATCCACCAGACGGCTGTTGACATCTCCGGGAATAGATACAGGGAGTTTGTTGGATATCCCACGGATCATGGATGGTGAGGGTTTTTTTCGTATCGGCTTCTTTTCACTCATTTTTTTCTCATGCAAAAAAAAATCTCAGGATTCTTGTTTTTTTTTTTTTG
>Ga0214917_10007187_pt1 | contig 11342 bp, 10 predicted proteins | sample LL_1208_BB_MetaG_FD_177983 | JGI IMG/M metagenome (GOLD analysis project Ga0214917, IMG submission 177983) | Freshwater microbial communities from Lake Lanier, Atlanta, Georgia, United States - LL_1208_BB | ecosystem: Environmental > Aquatic > Freshwater > Lake | place: USA: Georgia | collected...
CTCGCCGAAGTTTGACTTTGGGCTGAGTTCCGCGCCGATCTACACCCGCGCCCGTTTTCTCCCCGGGTCCGTGGTGGAAAACAGCCAGGTGAACCGGGCGATTATCTCGGATGGATGCATGATCCTGCGCAGCGTGCTGGATGATGCCGTGGTGGGGATCCGCCAGCGTATCGGTTCAGACAGCAAGATTCGTCGATCCATCCTGATGGGGGCCGACTATTTCGAAACCCCGCTGCAACGCCAAGAGAATGCTAGAGCCAACCTTCCCGACATTGGAATCGGCGGCGGGACCGTGATTGAGGATGCCATCATCGACAAAAATGTCCGAATCGGACGACGTGTGACTATTCGAGCCTCGGGGAAAGCCGCAGAGATGGATGGACCCAATTATTACGTCCGGGATGGCATTGTCATCATTCCCAAAGGAGCCGTGGTACCGGACGGCTCGGTCATCTGAAGCGAAATTCCATTTGCCTGCCTGTGGGTAAGGATCGATAATTTATAAACATCAGCGGGCGTGATGTAATGGTAGCCTGCGAGCTTCCCAAGCTTGATGCGAGGGTTCGATTCCCTCCGCCCGCATAAACTTCTCCCCCGTAGTTACTTGCCTTGAAAAAAGGCGGAGAATTCACCCAAGTTACAACGAAAAGTTACAACAAAGTCCCCCAAAATTAATCGATCCAAGAGTTCTATTCTCCGCATCCGCCGCGTACAAAATCTGGACCCCAGGAGTTGCCCTGGTTCCTTTTTGCAATTCTGTGGTAAAGGTTTCGAATGGTAAGAAGGGTTGCTCCGACCCACCAAGAAGGTCACCACAGGCTGATCTTATTTTTAAAAGAACTGGCCTGTATTCTTTTGATGACGGCCTGCGTGGCCATCCCGTCGGCTTTTGCCAAGGGGCACCGCAGCACTTATGCCCAAGGCGTCAAACGAGACTCACACGGGCATATCGCCCGTAGCGAAAGCGCCAAGAAGCAATTCGAGAAGCAGACAGGGTATCCAAATGGAAGGCCAGGGTATGTGGTCGATCATATCATCCCCTTGAAAAGGGGAGGGGCCGACGCGCCTTATAACATGCAGTGGCAGACCAAGGCTGAGGCGAAGGCCAAAGATCGCTGGGAATAGGTAATTTACCCTAGCCCTGTAAATGTCCCAGGGGGTGGATAAAATGCTCTTGAAACGATGGGGTCTGCCTTCAGCTACAAATGCACAAATCCCAAGTGTGGTTATGAAGCCACAATCTCGGGAGGTAAGGATTGTGGATTTTGTGGAGAGGTGGAGTCGATGGTGTGTCTGGACTGCAAGGAGCTGATGAATGTGCTGACTGCGCCTTCACCCGGATTGAAACCGATTGAGCCCAGATGCGATGAGTGCAAGGGCCAAAACCTGAGGAAATTTTATCCCGATAGAACCCGTTGTCCTAAGTGCGGCTCTAAAATTAAACAAGACCCTGACTTCATGGTTATGTGGGACTAAAGGATGAAAATAAAAACTGGAATATTGGTAAATCGGCTGGGGTGCGGAAAGTAATCGCCTAGACTCGATACATTCCTGAATCCTCCGCTTCATGGACTAAAAAATTTACAGTAAAAGCAAATATCCTGTTAAAAAGCAGAACTTAAACATAATAATAATATCATGAATCCTTACAAAGACTACACGGGTAGATACTGTTCTATTGAGCTCTTCTTCTCCAATAACAAATCAGAGCGCACAGAGATATGGAAAGGAACAATTTTAGCTCAAACAGAGCACGGCATTTACATAACAAGGCTAAACCCGGAAATGGCGGAGAGCCCAAACAGGTTAACTGAAAGTGAGGAACTCTTTTTTCCTTGGAATGCCATTCAAAAAATATCGTTCCCGTTAACCATTAACCCAATAATAGAACAGCTTTCAAGCCATCTTAGGGATATTCGGGGAAAATATTCACTGATCAGTACCTGCTTGGAGACGGATCAACAAGGCCGGATGGTGGTTAACGGATTAGGGGAAAAGGAGCCCCCCAAAAAGGCCATCAAGCGATTAAGGAAAACTATAAAAGAAGAGATATCCAATCAAAAGAAAGAGTTAAAGCAGGCAGGCAGACTTCAGCCTCATGAGCTAAGACGAATTATCTTTATATTGGAAAAGCAAGAGCAGTTGCTTGGCGATATTCCAGAGCTTTGTGATAAGACGAAAGAGCTACTTGCCGATATTCACAAACATCAAAATTCGAAAAAAGCATCCTGACCTAATGTTTTTCATGATTGAGACTACGTGACTTATTATAACGGAATATAGATTTGAACTCCTTGTAATATGGCACGGCCTAAAAACACCACTAATCCTAAAGGTAGTTCTCGGCAAATGACTTCCTCGGGCTGGCATGGGTGGGTGGCGCCCACGGCCAAGGACGCGGGGACGGTCACGCTGGAGAAAAGACTGTGGGATGCGGCGGACCAGTTCCGGGCCAATTCAGGACTCAAGGCTCAGGAGTATTCCGCCCCCCTCTTGGGCCTGATCTTCCTGCGCTTTGCCGAGGCCCGCTTTGCCGCCCACCGCGCCCAGTTGGAAAAAGCCGAAGGCTCCTCCCGCCGGGCCAGCCGGCTCGATAACCCCGATGCCTATCACGCCGAGGGGATCCTCTATCTCCCGCCCGAGGCCCGCTTTGACCACCTCCTCCATCTCCCGGAAGCCGAGGCCATCGGCGCCAAGGTCAACGCCGCCATGCGTGAGATCGAAAAACACAATCCCAAGTTGGCCGGGGTCCTTCCCAAGACCTTCAACCTTTTCCAAAGCACCCTCCTCAAGGAATTGCTGAAAATGATCTCCGAGATCCCGGCCACGCTGGATTACGACACCTTCGGCCGCATCTACGAATATTTCCTGGGCGAGTTTGCTATGAGCGAGGGGCAGGGCGGGGGAGAGTTCTACACGCCCGCCAGCCTCGTCCAGCTATTGGCCCAGGTGATCGAGCCCTACCACGGCCGTATCCTGGACCCCGCCTGCGGCTCGGGTGGCATGTTCGTGCAGTCCGCCCGTTTTGTGGCCGAGCACAAGAAAAACCCAGCCAATGAGCTCTCCATCCACGGGGTGGAAAAAACCGATGAGACCGGCCGCCTTTGCCGCATGAACCTCGCCGTCCACGGCCTGGAAGGAGACATCCGCCACGGCGGCCAGATCAACACCTACTACGACGATCCCCACGCCGCCACGGGAAAGTTCGACTTTGTCCTGGCCAATCCTCCCTTCAACGTCAACGCCGTCGACAAAGAGCGGCTGAAGAATGCCGTGGGCTCCGGGCGTCGCTACCCCTTCGGCCTGCCGGAGTCCGACAACGCCAACTACCTATGGATCCAGCTTTTCTACTCATCGCTCTCGGCCAAGGGCCGCGCCGGCTTCGTCATGGCCAACTCGGCCTCCGACGCGCGCTCCTCCGAGCAGGAGCTGCGGCAGAAGCTGATCGAGGCGCGGGCGGTGGATGTGATGGTGGCCGTCGGCCCCAACATGTTCTATACGGTGACGCTGCCCTGCACGCTCTGGTTCCTGGACCGGGGCAAGGCTAAGACCCAGCGTGCCGACACGGTGCTGTTCCTCGACGCCCGCCACATCTACCGGCAGATCGATCGGGCCCACCGCGACTGGACGCCCGGGCAGATCGGATTCCTTGCCAACCTGGTGCGGCTCTATCGCGGAGAAGCGCCCGACCTGACCGTGGGCGGCGAGGAGACGGCGGCCAAGCTCGCGGAGGTGTTCGGCAAGAAGCCTGCCTACGCCGACATCCCCGGTCTGTGCAAGGCGGCGACGCTGGTCGAGATCGAGGCGCAGGGTTGGTCGCTCAACCCCGGCCGCTATGTGGGCGTGGCCCCGGGCGAGGAGGTGAGCGACGAAGACTTCAAGTCGCAGTTGCAGACGCTGAACGAGGAACTGGAAACCCTCAACGCCCAGGCGCGGACGCTGGAGCAGACAATCGCCGCCAATGTGGCGGGGATTTTGGAGGGGTAAGGATGGCCAAGCTATGGAGACAAATCCGCCTCGCCGAAGTCTGCAATTTTCAGAATGGTTTCGCGTTCAAAAACAGCGACTACGTTGAAGATGGCAACGGGGCGTTTGAAATCTTCCGAATGGGAAATATTTCGCGAGGCGGAGGCTTCAATCCCGACGGCAAGAAGGCCTTTGTTTCCGAGGAGCAAGCGAAGAAACTTGGGCGCTTTTTGCTTAATGAAGGTGACATTCTGATGTGCATGACGGACATGAAGTCCAATATGGCTTTGCTTGGTCATACAGCATGGATGCCAGAAAGCGGTCGCTACCTTGTAAATCAAAGAGTCGGGCGCATTACGGTAAGTAAGCCGGATCTTTTGGACAGACGCTTCTTTTACTACCACTCGAATAGTCCTGACTACGTTGATTGGCTGCGGGCACACGCCAACAGCGGAGTTCAAGTCAACCTTTCAACTGATGCGATTCTGAACTCGCCAGTCCCACTCCCCCCCCTCCCGATCCAACGCCGTATCGCGGGCATCCTGTCGGCCTACGACGAGCTGATCGAGAACAGCCAGCGGCGCATCAAGATTCTGGAGTCGATGGCCCGCGCCCTCTACCGCGAGTGGTTCGTCAACTTCCGCTTCCCCGGCCATGAGTCCGTCCCCCGCGTACTGTCGCCGCTTGGTGAGATCCCGAAGGGGTGGGAGGTAAAGACAATTCCAGAATGTGTGGACATAAATCCACGTGTCGCAGTCTCGCGGGACGGCGAGAAGCCCTTTGTGCCGATGGATTGTCTCTCCAACGATTTGATGATCATTTCGAAGATCGAAGCCCGCAAAGGAAACAGCGGCGCGAAGTTTCAGAATGGAGACACGCTATTCGCGCGTATTACGCCGTGTCTGGAGAATGGGAAAACTGGCTTTGTGCAGTTTCTACCAGACCCACAATCGGTAGCTTTCGGCTCAACGGAGTTCATAGTCCTCCGTTCCCGAACACTTACACCCGAGCATGTTTATTTACTAGCACGCAACGAGGAGTTTCGTGGCGTCGCCATTAAGAGCATGTCCGGTGCAAGTGGTCGTCAGCGGGTTCAGGAAAAGTGCTTCAACGACATGCGAATAGCCCATCCTCCGGATCCTTTGCTTGACCAGTTTAGATTGATCGTGTCGCCGGCGTTTCAGCTTGCTCACAAGCTGCATCTCCAAATCCAAAACCTCCGCCGAACTCGTGACCTGCTTTTGCCTCGCCTTCTTTCCGGCGAGATTGCACTGGAGGCCTGAATGGCTCGCAAAAAAAAGAAGCTGATCAATATATCCGCGCAGGAATGGATCCTGCTTTCCAAATCCCCGGCGATTCAAAACAAAATAAAAACCGACCTATATTCGGAGGCTTATTTATCCTTAACCAAACTATTTCCTGATATTCAAAAAACCGGAAGGGACGGGGCCGTCGCAGCACTTCACACCGTCTATGGATGGATGCCAACGATTCCCAAGCTGAAAACCTATCAGCACTGGAACTCTGCAGATAAGAGCAGGCTCGTGAGTATTCTGCAGCAAGCGAGAAAGGGAGTTCTGTTAAGCAGAGACGACCTGCTACATCTTAAGGTTTTCAGCAACAACTCGATCGTCGGCGGGTCAAAAATTCTTCACTTTCTTAGCCCCAATCTTTTTCCTATTTGGGACACTCGCGTGGCTCGGGCATTTTACGATCGTGAGAAGGTTTATGCCCAACAGGTTAACGACGTGGACCGTTATCTCATTTATCAAGCTGCTTTGGATAGTTGGAAAAAGAACTCCCAGGTTTCCGCTCAAGTTAGAATGCTGCGAAGCTTGGCTACTTTCTTGGGCTCAGTCAGTGATCTTCGGCTCATTGAACTGGTTCTTTTTCACAAACCATAAGCCATGGCTCACGCCTACAGTGAGGATCAGCTAGTCGAGCAGCCTGCGATCCAGCTTTTTGCCTCCATTGGTTGGACAACGGAGGATGCCCGCGAGGAGATCTTCGGCCCCCTCGGGACGCTTCAACGGGAGACAAAAGGAGATGTGGTCCTCCTGGACCGTCTACGCACCGCCCTGCAAAAGCTGAACCCCACGTTGCCGAAGGAAGCCATTCAGGCAGCGGTGGATGAGCTAACCCGAGATCGCGCAGGCATGAGCCTGGAGGGAGCCAACCGGGAGATTTACTCCCTAATGAAAGAAGGGATCAAAGTCTCCATTCCGGACAAGGACCGAGGTGGTCAAAAGACCGAGCGGCTCGCGGTTGTCGACTGGCAAAATCCGGGCAATAACGATTTCCTGCTGGTCAGCCAGCTCAGCGTCACCGGGCCTCTCTACACCTGCCGCCCGGATCTGGTCGGGTATGTGAATGGTCTGCCCTGGGTGGTGGTGGAGCTGAAAAAGCCGGGCGTCCCGGCCCGTAACGCCTTTGATGAAAACATCACGCATTACAAAGAGCAGATCCCGGCGTTATTTCGCTATAACGCACTGATCATCTGCTCCAACGGGATCGACAGCCGGATCGGGTCCATCACGGCGAACTGGGAGCGGTTCTTTGAATGGAAGCGGGTGGAGCGGGAAGATGAGCCCAAAAAGGTGTCCCTGGAGGTGATGCTCCGGGGGACCTGCGAAAAGAGCCGCCTGCTGGACCTGGTGGAGAACTTCACTTTGTTCTCCGAGCACAAGGAGGGGGTGGCGAAGATCCTGGGGCAAAACCACCAGTTCCTGGGGGTCAACAACGCCATCGCTTCCATGCTGGAGGCCCGGAAGATGGGGCATGGCCGGGGCGGGGTGTTCTGGCAGACGCAGGGGAGCGGCAAGAGTTTTGCCATGGTTTTCTTTGCCCAGAAGGTGCTGCGCAAGCACCCGGGCAACTGGACGTTTGTGGTGGTGACGGACCGGGTGGAGCTGGATGAACAGATCGCCAAGACCTTCAAAAACACGGGGGCGGTGAGTGATGCGGAGGGTGATCAGTGCCATGCCCAAAGCGGGGCCCACCTGCGGGAGCTGTTGGCCGGGAATCACCGGTATGTGTTCACGCTGATTCATAAGTTCCAGAAGCCGGACAAGCTTTGTGATCGGCCGGATGTGATCGTGCTGACCGATGAGGCGCATCGCAGCCAGTACGACACGTTGGCCCTGAATATGAGGTCGGCCCTGCCCAAGGCGATGTTCCTGGCCTTTACCGGAACCCCCCTGATCGCCGGGGAGGAAAGGACAAGGGAGGTGTTTGGCGACTATGTGTCGATCTACGACTTCCAGCAGTCGGTGGAGGATGGGGCCACGGTGCCCCTGTTTTACGACAACCGGACGCCGGAGCTGGCCTTGGTGAACCCCGAGCTGAACGATGATATCTATGACGCGATCGAGAAGGCGGAACTCGATCCGGAGCAGGAAGCCAAGCTGGAGCGGGAATTAAACCGGCAGTATCACATCCTGACCCGGGACGACCGGCTGGAGACGGTGGCCAAGGATATTGTGCAGCACTTTCTGGGAAGGGGATTTCTCGGTAAGGCGATGGTCGTTTCGATCGACAAGGCCACCGCGCTCAAGATGCACGACAAGGTGCGGAAGTATTGGCAGGCCGAGACGGAGCGGGTGAAGAAGGAGTTGGGGCGATATGATTTGGACAAGGAGACGAAAGAGGCCCTGGAAAACCGAAAGAAGGTTCTGCTCGAGACGGACATGGCCCTGATCGTTTCCCCGGGGCAGAACGAAATCGCGGAGATGCGGAAGCTGGGGCTGGAGATCGAACCTCACCGCAGGCGGATGAATGAGTCCGACCCGGGACTGGATGAGAAGTTCAAGGACACCCAGGACAAGCTGCGGATCGTGTTTGTCTGTGCGATGTGGCTGACCGGATTTGATGCGCCGGCCTGTTCGACGGTCTACCTGGATAAGCCGATGCGGAATCATACGCTCATGCAGACGATTGCCCGGGCGAACCGGGTGTTTCCCGGCAAGCACAGCGGCATGATCGTGGACTACGCCAACGTTTTCGCCTCACTGGAAAAGGCCCTTGCGATCTATGGGATGGGATCGGGAGGGGGCCGTCCCCTAAAGGATAAGTCCCAGCTGGTCGCGGAGCTGAGGAAGGCGTTGGGGGAGGCCTCGGGCTTCTGCCAGACCCACGGTGTCAGCCTGGATGCGATCGAGAAGCTGGTGGCCGGCACGACGGAGCGGTTGGAAAAAATTGGGGAAGCGGTGAATGCCCTGATCTCCCCAGACACGGTGCGGAGGGATTTCTTTGCGCAGGAAAGGTATGTGTCCGCCCTTTTCAAGGCGTTGAAGCCGGACCGGTCGGCTTTCGAATTTGCGGGAAGGGTGGGCTGTCTGGGGGCGATTGCGGATGCCATCCGGGTGCGCCTCGGTTCCGAGAAGAAGGGTATCGGGGAGGTTTTGCAGGAAATTGGGCTGATTCTGGATCGGTCGGTCAGTGGGGTGGGAATTTCCGAGGAGCAGCTGGCTTCGCCGCCCTTGGATTTGTCCAAGATTGATTTTAAGGCTTTGGCCTCAAAGTTTGAGGGGTCGAAACAAAAGAACACGGATCTGGAGGCCTTGAAGGCGGCCGTTCGCAGAAAGATTGAGCAGATGGTGAGGGTGAATCGGACGCGGGCGGATTACGCGGAGCGGCTGGAGGAGCTGATCGAGTCCTACAACAACGGCAGTCGGAGCATCGAGCAGCTCTTTGAGGAGCTACTCAAGCTAAGCAAGGATTTGACGGCGGAGGAGGAGCGCCATGTCCGGGAGAATCTGAGCGAGGCGGAGCTGGTGATCTTTGACATCCTGACCCGTCCAGCGCCTCAACTAACGGCCGAGGAGAGGGGGGAGATTAAAAAGGTGGCCAAGGCGCTTTTGGGCAAGATCCAAGGGCTCCTGGTGATGGATTGGAGGCAAAAGACGGCTGCCCGGTCGAAGGTGCGTTTGGCGATCGAGGATGTCTTGGAGGCTTTGCCCAAGGCCTTTGGGAAGGATCTCTTTCAGCAAAAATGCGAGGCTTTGTTTGAGCACGTTTACGAGGCGTATCCTCACGCTATATCAGCCGATTAATTACCTCGTAAAGTATTATGAAAATAGTTGAACAAGAGTTCTCCAAGGAGCAGATACGTGCTTTAGCTAATTTCTGGCCCGTATTTACCAAACCCAAGTTTGTGTATGAGACGGAAGATGAGCCTGAACCCGGTGAAGAGGGGGTCTTTGTGTTGCCCGGCAGAACGTTAAGTGCGGAAGCCGAGGCCTTTGAGGGCATGGTTTACACCCAGGGCTGGGTGCTAAACGGGTTTGATTGGCCTGAGTGGTCGAAAACCGATGAATTTAAAGACCTTTTCAGTGATCCTCAGGCGGTGGCCAAGGCCACGGCCCTGCAGCTGGCCCAATTATTGACGGCCCTAATTAGAAAAGACCGTTTTTGCAGCGGTACCATGGCCTGCGCCTGCCAAGATGGTCTCCTGTCGGCAATCACCCACCGAGCCAGTAAACTGGTCTGAATCACAATGAGTAGCACAGCCACCACAATCTGCGCCCTTTGTTCCCATGATTCGGGGCTGACGCGGCTTCTTTGCGATTCCTGCAGAAACACTGACAACCTGTCGGCCTTACTGTTTTCGTACGCGGATCCGGATTCAGAGAGGTATTCGGCTGACGGGCACTCCGCCTTTATTGCCTTTGGGTCCGCGGATTTACTGGAAAGTCTTCCTTACCTATCCGGACAGATCGCCTCTAACCCCACGTTGTGCGGCTGGTGGACTTACTGGTATTCATGGATTTCCACCACGCCTGAAAATGCGGAGTTTTTCCAGTACCTACAGCAGATTCTCTCCCGATGCCCTCAACTCGTCGCCGAAAAGCCCAAGGTCGCGACTCCAGGCTCACCGATTGCAGGACAAATCGCCGAGACGCTGCTCACTATTTCAAGCGGAGTCATTTCCCAGGTATCCGGCGAAGCAGGCAAAATAGCTCAAAGGCTGTTTCGGCAGGGGATCAATGATGGCAAGGGTGCCGTTGCCGAGATGGCCGGGGAGGGTGCAGAAAGCCTACGAAAAGGAGCCGATGCATTTATTGGTGGAGTGGAAAAGAAGGCAAAAAAATCTGCCGGCAGCTTTCTGAAGCACGCGGGGAGCATTTTATCCCAAATCATTTCCCGGATTCTTCATTCAGTGATCCTGAAGCTCTGGTTGTTTGTAATCCTTCCGATTGTGGCAGTGGTTATTGGCTTAATGCTCTTAGCGTACTTTCTTTTCAAATAAGGTCTGAAGAAGGTTGGCAAGATGGCGAAGATCTTCACGGTCGTGGGGGACATCACGAAGCAGGAGGTGGATGCGGTAGCTAATGCGGCGAACAAAGAGCTGGGCGGAGGGTCTGGGGTGAATGGGGCGATCCGGAAGGCCGGGGGGCCGGAGATTCAAAAGTACTGCGAGGAGCTGCGGGCCACCACGCATCCTAATGGTTTGCCAGCCGGTCAATCGGCGATAACCCCCGGTGGGAAGCTGCCCGCTAAGTGGATCATTCATACAGTGGGGCCGAAATACGGCCTAGAGAACGGGAGGGAGGCCGAGTTGCTGGCCTCATGTTACCGAACGGTTTTGGGACTTGCGGAAAAACATGGACTGAAAACAGTGGCGTTTCCCGCGATCTCCACAGGTGTGTACGGATATCCCATGGATGAGGCCGCCAAAGTGGCGTCGGAGTCGATTAAGCAGGAGCTGCCCAAACTAAATATGGTTCAGGAAATTCGGTTGGTTTTCCAGACGGAGGAACATTTGCAGGCTTTTCGGGAAGGTTCGGAAACGAAAATGGCCTGACCTAGCCGTGGTGGATTTTGACGATTTTTTCGGGGCTGAGCTGAGTTGAATTGAATCGTACTTTGCCAGATTCGTCCTTAAACTTGATCCAGTAGTACGGACTGTTTTTGCGTTCGTGTAATGATGCCATATAAATATTATAGTGCTACTTGTGCTACTTCTCTAAAGAATCTTACTGACCTGTACAGAGAAAATCAGAAGGAAATTGCCTGAAAAGGCAGCTTTTTTACCCTAATAAATTTGCGAGGGTTCGATTCCCTCCGCCCGCATAATTTTACCCATTCGGCGTTTACGTAAAAAAGAAATCCACTAAATTGAGGCTATGATTGAGAAAAAGGGCGGCGTAATTATGAAGTGGATTGGTTCAGCACTAGTCTTGCTGATGCTTTTGGCTGTCGGGGGCTATTTTTTTCTCCCGACCTTGATTTTTCGTTGGTTGGGTGGCGATGATTTCCGGCGCTTAGCCTCTCAGCAGCTATCCACCGCACTGAAGACCGAGGGGGAGCTGGAACCTCTCACTTGGTCCTCCTTCACCGTTCGCTCGGGTGGTTTTGCCAGTCGGGTGGATGCGGCA
>Ga0214917_10007188_pt1 | contig 11341 bp, 8 predicted proteins | sample LL_1208_BB_MetaG_FD_177983 | JGI IMG/M metagenome (GOLD analysis project Ga0214917, IMG submission 177983) | Freshwater microbial communities from Lake Lanier, Atlanta, Georgia, United States - LL_1208_BB | ecosystem: Environmental > Aquatic > Freshwater > Lake | place: USA: Georgia | collected...
CGGAAGCCACGGGGCGACGACCAGATCTGGTCGGCGGGCTTCCTGCCCAAGAGCCACCAGGCGCTCGCGATCGATGCCCGGCGGCCTGTCGCGATCGACAACCTCGCCCTGCGGGGAGGGCAGTCGCTCGACTCGCAGCGGGCGGAGCTCGACCTGCTCGCGAGGATGAACGACCTCCACGCCCGGGCGAGGCCCACGCAGGCCGACCTCGCGGCCCGGATCTCCAGCTTCGAGCTCGCCTACCGCATGCAGACCGCGGCGCCCGAGGCGCTCGACCTGTCACGGGAGTCGCAGCCGACGCACGACCTCTACGGCACCACCGACGCGAAGTGCGGCGTGTTCGCGAAGCAGTGCCTGACGGCGCGGCGGCTGCTCGAGCGGGGCGTGCGGTTCGTGCAGATCTTCGCCGGCAGGAACGCCGCGGGCGACGGCGCCGTCGACGACGTGCCCTGGGACGGTCACAGCAACATCCAGACCAACCACCGCGAGTGCGGCCTCGCCACCGACCGGCCCGCGGCCGCGCTGCTCGCCGACCTCAAGTCGCGAGGCATGCTCGACGACACGCTCGTGATCTGGGGGGGCGAATTCGGGCGGACCAGCGACTCGCAGGGGGGCCTGGGCCGCGACCACAACCCGCAGGGCTTCACGATCTGGCTCGCCGGCGGGGGCGTGAAGGGAGGGTTCCATTACGGGGCCACCGACCCCTTCGGCTACAAGGCGGTCGAGAACAAGGTGCACGTCAACGACCTGCACGCCACGCTCCTGCACCTCCTCGGCATCGAGCACGAACGGCTGACCTACCGCCACAACGGCCGTGATTTCCGACTCACGGACGTGGGCGGCTCGGTCCTCCGGGACATCATCGCGTAGCGGACGCGGGCGGAGCAACACGCACCGCTCCCCTGGTCGTCGCACGTGGCCGCAGGTTGCGTTTGCCCTCCGACCGGCAGGATCGCTAGCCTATCGCCGGCAACCGCACGAGGCGGCGTCACCCCTTCACTCAGCGAGGCACGCATGGCCAAGGCCAAGAAGAAGTCAGCGAAGAAGTCTCCCCCCCGCGACGGCAGGCAGGCACTCGCCGCCCGCGCGGCTCGGGCGGTCACCGACGCGATCGGCAAGGCGAAGAAGGGGCGCGGCGCCGACGACATGGACGTGCACGTCCACGTCGGGGACGTCGTGATGATGGGCTTCGACGAGGCCGTCGACGCCGAGGAGTGGGGCATGCGGGAGACCAACAACGAGGCCGGCGGCAGGGCGGCTGGCCGTGGACGCGGCAAGGCCGCGCGCGACACCGATGCGCAGGACGAGAAGAATCGGAAGGTGCATCGCACCATCTCGCTGCGGAAGGGGCCGTTGTCGCTCAAGGCCGTCGATCGCTCCGAGCCTGCCAAGAAGAAGGCCGCCAAGTCGGGTGCGAAGAAGACGGCCAAGAAAAAGGCAGCCAAGAAGTCGGCCAAGCCGAAGACCAAGCGGCGTTGACCTTCGTGTTCTCAAGAGTCCGCAGCCGGCGTCCCGACGCCGATCCGGAGTCCCCTGTTCGTTCGCCACGCCCCTCGACGTGGCCGGTTCACCTGTGCATCCCCCGTTTCCGAGTCCAGGCATCGCGGACGCCGCGTGCCCCAACCCCAAGGAGTGTCATCATGGCGAAGAAAGTTGCCGTCTCGAAGGCGAAGGCGAAGCCCGCCGCGAAGGTCGCGAAGGCCGTCAAGAAGGGCAAGCAGGCCGGGATGATCGGCCGCACGGTCATCGGCTGATCGTCGCGGTTCGCCCCGTCGCGCGACGCCGGTGTCTCACGGGCGGCTGAACCGCGCGATGAGGTAGCCCCGCGTCCACGTCAGAATCGTGTCACCATCGCGCCGTGTGGGCACCGCCTTCACGAGCCGACGACCGGTCCGCGCGAACAGCAGCGAGAGGAGCACGTGCACGTAGGTGGCGTTGGCCGCCCGCGCCTGCGTGCGTTCACACCGCTCGATCTCCGGGAAGTTCGCGACGGTGCCGCATCGCTCGACGATCATCGCGGGCAGCCGGTCGGGGGTGTCGGCCAGGCCCCACTCCTCGGTCGCGTAATACACGCCGTCGATGCCCACGAAATCGCCTCGGGCATGCGTGAGGTCGGGCATGCCCGCCTCGGCGAACCGCTCCTCGACGATCCGCCCGTAGGACGAGGAGCAGGCCTCGAAGTCGTACCGGCCGTCGACGCCGAGGTGGTAGGCACCGACACCGTCGATCACGTCGCCATGGTCGGCGGCCGCCGGAAATCCTCCGGGGAAGCAGACGGCCGAACCCTCGGGGCCCAGACGCCTCCGCATCTCCTTGCGGGCGTCGTCCTGGCCGAGCCCGAGGAAGCTCCGGCACGAGATGGCGAAGCATCGCCCGGCGAGTTCGACCCGGTGGACGTGCGGCACCCGGTCCGGATCCTCGTCGGTGGGAAACGTCAACTGCAGCGACGAGCCGCCGACCTCCACGATGCCCACCGGCTCGTGGCCGCCGTCGAAGGCACGATAGAGCACGTCGTTGAGGTTGATCCAGGTCCAGATCCCCTCCTCCTCGCTGCCGCAGGTGGTCCGGACGTCCCCCACGGCGAACCCGTGCCGGCCGATTCCGTCCCGGATCACGCCATACAGCGACTCCACTGCCGGCCGGCCGTGCAACCGCTCCGCATACCGCATTCCGGCGGTGGCGAGCAGGTTCACCTCGACCGCGCGCGGCTCGATGGCGGCATCGACGAGAAACCGGGCGGCGTGCTCGAGCAGCGGATCGATGATCTCGGGCACGACGGTGGCCTGCCCCGCCGGATCGTCCGGCCGGACAAAGTTGTTGATCCCGTCCTCCTTGGCTCCCGACGCCATCGTTGGAAACTCCTTCTCGAGGAGCTTCTCGACACGTGCGAATCGGCCGGGCTCGACGCGGTAGAGGAAGAGCCGGGTGCCGCTGCTGCCGGCATCGATGACCGCGGTGACGTGGGTCACGGTGACGTTCCTCGGGCCACCATCACCTCGGCCGCAGGAATTGGAACGGCTCCGCCGGGCGGAAACCGCCGGTCTGATTGCCGGCGCGGTCGGGCTCGCCGTCGAGTTGGAGCTTCCGCACGCCCGACGACGGACCGAAGTCGAGGTCGGCGAACTTCACCCAGACGACGCTCGGGGAGAACGTGCTCTCGAAGTAATAGACCCGCTGCTTCTGGTCGGCGACGGTGCGCCAGATGGTCGAGGAGATGTTCGGCTTGTCGGGCGTGGTGATCCCGCGTGGCACGCCGACGTTCCGCATGACGCTGAAGACGTCCGCCACGGCCTCCCGCGGGTCGGACGACTGGCGGCAGGCACTGATGTAGAAGGAGGCCCGGGCGAACCGGTCGGCCGCGCGGTTCGTTCCGGGCAGCATCACGGTGCCGCCGATCTCCCGCCAGTAGCGATCGAGGGCGATCTGCTGCTCGAAGAGCGGGGAGTTCGTCATCACCTGGTACTGCCGGCCGTGGTGGATGACGGCCTTCCCGCCGACATACTCCACGATCGCCGAGTCGCCGGTCGCATCGGAGAGGGACAGATGCACCATCCCCGGGCGGCCGTTCGGCGTCATCACGGGCACCACGCGGAAGGCCTCCTTGCGGAGTTCCGCGACCGCCTCCTCGACGCTGGCGAACCGATCGAGCGCGTACTGCGTCCAGGCGCAGACGCTGACCACCGGCCGCGGGTCATCGGCAGCCGGATACTCCGATTCCGCAAGGTAGAGGATGTTGGCGACGAGCCCCTTTTCGTTCATCCCATCGGCGGTGGCGCCCTCGTACACGGAGGCCACCACGCTCCCGTATTGGCTGGTCCACTCGAGCGATCCCCTGCCCAGTCCGCCGTCGCGCTTCATCCCGCGGGGAAACAGCCAGAGGTTCGTGCGCATGTCCTCTTGCCAGTCCATCGACCGGCCGGTGACGATCTGGCCCTCCGGCCCGAGATAGACCGCGCGCGTGCAGGCGTGGGCGACTGCCGCCACGAGGCAGGCCGCGACGACGACCATTGCCGCAAGCGCGGCAGGGCCGCGCCGCGGCACCCGGCCGTGTGTCGAACGACGCTGGGCGCGATCCATGGAATCAGCCTCGGGACGGGGAACGTGACGGACCACGAATCGGATGGGGCAGGAAGATATCGCGCGCGGGGTAGGCGGGCCACCCCCGGCGTGCCATGGCCAGGCCGGCGGCGGACCGGTGGCGCATCCGCCGCACGCGGCAAACTCGACACGTATCCCGCGACTTCCCCCGCACGGCACCGCTCCTTTGGGCGGTCGGCGCAAGGAGGGCCGGCGCACCGCGTGGGGCCCGCACCGTGGACCCACGAGCGTCGATGTCCCCGGCAGCCGACCGATCCGAATCCGGCTGACGGACCCTCCCCGTGATGATGCGACCCGGCACGCCATGGCGGCACGCGGCGGCCGTGGCATGCGTGCTGGCGACGGCGATCGATGCACCCGCGACCGCCGCGGACCTGTCGCCGCCCGACGAGGTCTACGAACTGCGGGCCCGCGACCCGCAGCAGGACGTGCCCGACCCGAAGCGGTTCCTCTGGCCGGAGTGGCAGGAGGCCCGCCGCGCGTCGATCTACGGCTGGGTGGACTGCGGCATCGGCGGCAATACGAACGGCAGCGCCTCCAACGGGACGGTCGGCCTGCAGGACCGCAATCTGCAGGCGATGATGTCGCAGCTGTACCTCGTCGCGGAGCGGTCGCTCGACTTCGAGTCGGATGACTGGCAGTGGGGCGCCCGGGTGGATCTGCTCTACGGCACCGACGCGTGGCAGACGCTCGCGCGCGGCCTCGATGCCTACCCCTTCAACGAGTACGACAACTTCGGCGTCCCGCGCTGGGACTCGAGCCGGTTCTACGACCTGGCGATGCCGCAGCTTTACGCCGAGATCGGCCGGGGGGACGTCGCGGTGCTCGCCGGCCACGTCTACTCGCCGCTCGGCTACGAGAACGTTCCCGCGGTCGGCAATTTCTTCTATTCGCACTCCTACACGTTCAACTTCGCGACACCCAACACGGTCACCGGCGTGATCGCGCGCTGGGAGCCCGAGGAGGGGGTGCGGGTGTCGAGCGGCGTGACGAACGGCTGGGACAATTTCTCCGACGGCATGCCGGTTTTCGACAATCCGGGCTATCCGGGCGCGTCGAGCAATCTGGCCTACCTCGGCAACGCGGTGCTGGCGTCGCCGGACGGGAAGCAGCTCGTGTCGATCGCGGTGTCGACGGGCAACGAGTACACGCCGGTCGTCGATCCGTCGGGTGCGCCCGGGCGGCTGCTCGTCGGCAACCGCTCGATGGTGACGGCGTTTTGGCAGAACGAACTGGCGGACCGCCTCACGTCCGTGACCGAAGCCTCGTCGGCCTGGCAGTTCAACGCCGACACGGGACTCGCGAACCTCGGCCAGCAGCCGGGCCTCGCCCAGTGGTACGGCGTCTGCCAGTACCTCTATCGCGGGCTGACCGACCGGCTCTCGGCCGGCAGCCGACTCGAGTGGTTTCGCGACAACAACGGCTCCCGCACCGCCTACCCCGCGAGGAACGCGGCGCTCGGCATGCCGCCGGTGGCGAGCGGGTTCGCGGGCAACTTCTGGGAGGTCACGCTCGGCCTCAACTGGGTGCCGTCCGCCAACTGGGTCATCAGACCCGAGGTGCGCTACGACTGGTACACGCCGGACGACTACGGGACCGGCGCGCTCCCCTTCGGACCGCTCACCACGACGCCGGTGGGACTCGTCACCGGCGACGCCTTCGACCAGTGGTACATGGGCTGCGACGCCATCCTCCAGTTCTGAGCCCGGAGCCGTCCGTGGACAGAGCCTTCCATGGCTTCCATGGCCTTTGTCCACGTGGCCGACCGGTGGAAACGCCGCGGGTTTCCACGGCCGGCACTTCTCGCATCCTGCTCGGGCAGACGTGTTCCACCGTCTGCTCACGAAGCCGGCCGCGGGCTCTGCTCCGCCACGGTCAGGCGGGCGGCGCGTCGCGCACCACGTCCACCGTGAGTTCGGCGAGGCGGCGGTAGAGGTGCAGTTTGTCCTTGAGGAGCCACCCGTCGAACACGAGGCGCTCCATGGGCACCCAGAGCGCGACCCAGCCCGCGATCACGAACGCCTCGCCCACGATGTCGTTGAACAGGCTGTCGGGATAGAGACGGCTCACGCCGGAGTGGACGGCCAGGAGCACCGTCATGATCGAGATCCCGACGGAAAGCCAGCGAAACGTGCGGACCCGGTTGCGGTGGTGCTGCCGTTCGAGGATGCCGGCCTCGTAGGCGAAGAAGTTGCGGACCGCGTGCTGCGTCTCGGCCTCGGTGGCCTCTGGGTCATCCTCGTTGGAGACCCGCACCTGGAGTTCCAGCGGCGTCTTGGGGGGCGCGTCGCTCGCCCATTGCACGATGTGCTCGACCGCCCGCGGATCGAGATCGCGCTGCCGGAACGGCGACGGGTCGAGCGCGCTGTAGAGGCCGTCGAGGCTCTCGACCTGGACTTCGATGCGATACGGACTCACCACCGTGGCGGCTCCATGCAGCGGTGCGACGGGCGGTCCGCGTCCGCGGACGTCCCCGGGTCTCCCCGGCAAGAATACCCCCGTCTGCGTCGCTGTCACCTCCGCCCACCCTCCGTCTCCAGCCACGCGAATCGCGGTTCTCCAGCGTGTCCCATGAAGCCGGATCGCCATCGGGTACACTCACGTGTTTGACACAGACCCGCCGCACCGCAACGCCAGGACCCCTCCCGTGAGCCGCATTCTCATCATCGGTGCCGGCGGTGTCGGAGCCAGCATGGCGTCGATCGCCGAGACCCGCACGTTCTTCGAGTCGTTCGTGCTCGCCGACATCCGCGAGCAGCTGTGCATCGACGCGGTGAAGAGCCTCGACAATCCGGCCCGGTTCTCGACGGCGGTCGTGGACGCCCGCAAGTCGGCCGACATCGTCGCCCTCGCCGAGGCGACCAAGTCCGACATCATCGTCAACGCGTGCGACCCGCGGCTGAACGCCCCGATCCTGGAGGCCGCGTTCACCGCGAACTGCACCTACCTCGACCTGGCGATGAACCTGAGCAAGCCCCACCCGACCAACCCCTACGAGGAGGTCGGCACGCCGCTGGGGGCGGCCCAGCTCGCCGCGGACCAGCAGTGGCGCGAACGGGGCCTGCTCGCGCTCGTGGGGATGGGCGTCGAGCCGGGCCTGAGCAACGTCTTCGCCCGGTACGCCGCCGATCACCTCTTCGACACGATCGACGAGATCGGCGTCCGCGACGGGTCGAACCTCTCCATCGACGGCTTCGACTTCGCCCCGACCTTTTCGATCTGGACCACCATCGAGGAGTGCCTCAACCCGCCGATCATCTGGGAGCGAAGCCGCGGGCTCTTCACGACGGAGTGCTTCAGTGAGCCGGAGGTCTTCCACTTTCCGGCGGGCATCGGCGCGACGGAGTGCGTGAACGTGGAGCACGAGGAGGTGCTGCTCATCCCGCGCGAGATCGACTGCAACCGCGTCACCTTCAAGTACGCGCTCGGCGCCGAGTTCATCGACTGGCTCAAGACCTTCGCCTACCTGGGGCTCGACAGCACCGACAAGGTGCGGGTGGGTGACGTGTCGGTCGCGCCGCGGGACGTGCTCGCCGCCGTGCTGCCCAATCCGGCCAAGCTCGGCCATGTGATGCACGGACGCACGTGTGCGGGCACCTGGGTGAAGGGCATGTCGTTCGGCGAGCCGCGCGAGGTCTATCTCTACCACGTGGCCGACAACGCGACGACCATGCGGGAGTACGGGGCGCAGGCGGTGCTCTGGCAGACGGCCGTCTGCCCGGTCATCGCCCTCGAACTGCTGGCGACCGGCGCGTGGAAAGGGGTGGGCGTGCGCGGCGCCGATGCCTTCGACGCCGTGCCGTTTCTGAACCTGCTCGGCGACTACAACACGCACCACGGCATGGTCGAGATGGGGCCCCGACTCTGGCCGAGCCCGCGGCCCACGGGCCAGCGCGGCTGGGACCGACCGATCCGCCGCGCGATCGTGCCGAGCGTCTGACGCCCCCGGTATCGCACGCCTCCAGGTGTGCGATCGTTGGTATCATCGGGCTTTCGGTTCCTCGAAGCATTTTTCCCGACGAGGCGCGCATGTACGTCCCACGCTCGATGCTCGCGGCCCTGTTGGCCCTGACCATCACCATCCTCTCGGGCATGTCGGCCCAGGCCGCCGAGCAGGCTGGCCGCTGGGAGCAGGCATCCGAACGCATGCCCAACGCCGCGGCGACGGCGCGGACCGTCGAAGCGGCGGCAGCACCGGACGTCGCACCGTGGATCTGGGGGGCGGACGCGGATCGGGAGTATCGGCTGGTCCGTTCCTTTCGCGGACCGGTGCGTTCGGCCACGCTCGTCGCCACCTGCGACAACCGCATGGTCCTCTCGCTCAACGGCCGCGAGGTCGGCGCCAGTGCCTCCTGGGAACAGCCGCTCCGGATCGACCTGACACCGCACGTGCGCGACGGTGAGAACGAGCTCGTCGCGGAGGTCGCGAACGCCGGAGGGCCGTCCGGCTTTTCATGCCGCCTCGTGCTGACCGCAGCCGACGGGGGGACGACGGTGATCGTGAGCGACGCGTCGTGGACGGCCCGGGACAAGGCGTCGGCCGGATCGACCACGCCGGCGCGCGTCGCGGCGAAGGCGGGCGAGGGTCCATGGGGCGCGGTTCTCGCCGGCCGCCCGGCGTCTCCGGCGGAAAGCAGTCCGGCGTTCAACGTGCCGGAGGGCTTCGCCGTCGAGCGACTCTTCGTCGTCCCGAAGGAGGAACTGGGCTCGTGGGTCTCCCTGACGAGCGATCCCCGGGGCAGGCTCATCGCGAGCGATCAGGGCGACAAGGGCCTCGTGCGCATCACACCGGCGGCGGCTGACGGTTCGACACCGACCGTCGTCGAACGGATCCCGGTGGAACTCACCGGAGCCCAGGGACTCCTGTGGGCGTTCGATTCCCTCTACGTCGTCTGCAACGGCGGTCCGGGGAGCGGCCTCTACCGCGTGACCGACTCCGACGGGGACGACACCCTCGACCGTGTCGAGAAGCTCAAGGCGATCGACGGTGGAGGAGAGCACGGTCCCCATAACATCATCCTCTCACCCGACGGCACGCGGCTCTTCATCGTGTGCGGGAATCACACGAAGGTGCCCTTCGCCGTGACGGAGGACACGCCGCCGCAGACGATGGGCGGCATTCGCGAGAACCAGCGGCGGCTGACGCTCGGTGCGGGTGGTGCGAGCCGCCTGCCCGCCTGCTGGGATGAGGACCTGCTCACCCCGCGCATGTGGGACGCCAACGGCCACGCCGCGGGGATCCTCGCCCCAGGCGGCTACGTCGTGAGCACCGACCCGGCCGGCACGGCGTGGGAGGTGTGGTCGGCGGGCTATCGCAACCCCTACGACATGGCGTTCAACGCCGATGGCGAGCTCTTCGTCTACGACGCCGACATGGAATGGGACTTCGGCACGCCGTGGTATCGACCCACGCGTGTGAACCACGCGACGAGCGGGTCGGAACTCGGCTGGCGGAGCGGCTCGGGCAAGTGGCCGGCCGCGTATCCCGACAGCCTGCCGGCGCTCGTGGACATCGGCCCCGGCTCGCCGGTGGGAGTGGCGTTCGGATACGGCGCACGGTTTCCGGCGGCCTACCAGCGGGCCCTCTACGTCTGCGACTGGACGTTCGGCACGATGTATGCCATTCACCTCGGGCCGGACGGCTCGACCTACCGGGGCACGAAGGAGGAGTTCGTCTCCCGCACGCCGCTGCCGCTGACCGACGTGACCATCGGCGCGGACGGGGCGATGTACTTCACGGTCGGTGGCCGTGGCGGCCAGGGCGAACTCTATCGGGTCACCTACGCCGGCACCGAGCCGACCACGCCGGTCGATGCGCGCAGCACGACGCATGCCGACCTGCGGAGGCTGCGCCACGAACTCGAGGCCCTGCATCGACCAAGCCCCATCCCGGCGGCGGCCGTCGCGACGGCGCTGCCGGCCCTGTCGCATGCCGATCGCTTCATTCGGTATGCGGCGCGGGTGGCACTGGAACACCAGCCGCTCGCCTCGTGGCAGGACGCCGCACTTGCAGTCACCGAGCCTCGGGGCCGCATCGCGGGCGCGATCGCCGTCTCCCGCCAGGCGGAGCCGGCGGCGCAGCCCGCGGTCCTGTCGGCACTCGCCGCGATCGATCCCGCGTCGCTCGACACATCCGGCCGCCTCGATCTCGTCCGCGCCTACCAGCTGGCGATGATCCGCCTCGGCGATCCCCCCTCCGACGCGAAGCGGCGCATCGCGGACAGGCTCGGGCCGCTCTTCCCGTCCAACGACGATGCGCTCGACCGCGAGCTCGCCAGCCTCCTGGCGGCGGTCCGTGCCCCGGGGATCGTCGCGAAGCTTGCCGGCATGCTCGCGCAGCCGACCGCATCGGCGGGCCGGACCAATCTCGCGCCGGACGAGGAGGCGCTCCGCGCCCTGATCACACGCAACGCCGGCTACGGCGGCGCCGTGCGGGCGTCGCTCGAGAAGCGCACCGACCTCCTCCAGATGCACGACGCGTACGTCCTGCGCACCGTGCACGACGCCGACGCGTGGACGGACGCGGATCGGCGGGTGTTCTTCGGCTGGTTTCCCCGGGCCCGCGAGTGGTCCGGCGGCAACAGCTACCGCAAGTTCCTCGTGGCGATCGAAAGCGACGCGCTCGCGGGACTCACGGAAAACCAGAAGCTCGCGCTCGAGGCGACCGGGGTACGGGCGCCCTGGGTGCCGCCACCGCTGCCGAAGCCCGCAGGCCCGGGCCGGAAGTGGACCGTGGATGAGGTGGTCGCCCTGGCGAGCCGTGCGGGTGACGAGGGCGTCGCTCGCGGTCGCAGCTTCGAGCACGGCAAGCGGTCGTTCGCCGCGGCGCGGTGCGTCGTCTGCCATCGGTACGGGGAGGACGGCGGTGCCACCGGCCCCGACCTCACGCAGGCGGCCGGGCGGTTCGCGCTCAAGGACCTCGTCGAGGCGATCGTCGAGCCGAGCAAGGTGGTCTCGGACCAGTACCGCGCGAGCGTGGTGCAGACGGCGGACGGCCGCACCGTCACCGGGCGGCTCGTCGCGGAGTCCCCGGAAAAAGTCACGCTCGTCGTCGATCCGGAGGATGCCACGAAGGTGGTCGAGATCAGCCGGTCGCAGATCGAGGAGATCACGGCGAGCCCGACCTCGCTCATGCCGGCCGGTCTGCTCGACCAGCTCAACGAGCGCGAGGTGCTCGACCTCCTCGCCTACACGCTCTCGCGCGACAAGCCGCGGGATGGCCGGTTTCGGGCCGACAAGTAAG
>Ga0214917_10007189_pt1 | contig 11340 bp, 8 predicted proteins | sample LL_1208_BB_MetaG_FD_177983 | JGI IMG/M metagenome (GOLD analysis project Ga0214917, IMG submission 177983) | Freshwater microbial communities from Lake Lanier, Atlanta, Georgia, United States - LL_1208_BB | ecosystem: Environmental > Aquatic > Freshwater > Lake | place: USA: Georgia | collected...
AGGTTGTATGCCCTGCGATCTTGCATCGCGGTAGGCTTGCAATTCTGCGTCCCATTTCCGAGTTGACATCGGAACTCTTGTGGAAGCATCTCCGGTGCTTAAGTTAAGAGTTACTAACTTGCAACCAAAGCATCCATCTACTTCCTGTGGATGTTTCTTTAAGTGAAGCATGTGTCCCCTATACAGTTTGTACTGTGTATCCAGCAGCTTCTAGGCTTGCCTTCTCTGCTGCCGAAACTTCATAGCGATGTCCACCAAGGTAGTAGGCATCAGCAGCCTCTAAGTCTTCTTGGTATGGATAGCGTGTCTCTGTGTAAGTAGAGCCGTTCTTGATAACCGTTACACCACGTGTGAGCTTGTAGCGATAGTGAAGATAGTTGTCCCCCGCAGGGCCTTCTTCTACTGTTGGTGGTGTGAAGTAAAATGCCATTATTCTCCTTAGCGGTTTTATGGCTAAGCAGGGAGATTTCCCTCTCCCCCTGCTCAACCATCTAACAACTGAGTTAGACTGTCGGACGGACTGACGAAGCAGTCTCGACGCGCCACAATGCTGTGCCGCGATAGAGGGCGTGTCCAAGGACGCCGTACCAACCGAGTGGACGCAAACGCATCAACTTGTCGGTAACAGGTCCGATAACGGTGTGTGGTTCTTCGGATACAGCCTCAGCAAGAGCCTGTTGACCCATGATGAAGGTGTTGTAAACGCGAACTTGTGCAGCACCTGCACCGGAACCTGATTGGGTGTTGGTAAGACGTGGGGTCTCAACGAAAGCAACGCCTTCGTAAGTTCCAAGCTCACCTGCGTAGATACCAGCGGTGTCTACGTACTCGTGTGGTTGACGCCATCCTGCAGTTCCGGTCTCTGCACGAAGATCGTGTGAAACCTCTGGGTGGATGTATGAAGCATAAAGATTGCCACGACGAGGGACAACGTTAGCCGCACGGAGTTTAGCAACTGCGTAACGGATATCACGGGACTTGATAACGTCAGTTCCAGTGATAGTTGTCTTTGCTGCTGAGGTGGAAAGTGCACCAGCGGATTCGCGGATGACCTGTGAACCACCATCAAGAACAGTCTTGATAATCTCATCGATGCTGTCGTTCATGTTGAACGCAACGATGTTTGCAAGAGCTGGCTCTACATCAGCGAGTGAGAAGAGGTCGAGCTTGCGGGTTGAGATGATTGAGTTACCGTACTCTTTGAGAGTAACAGCAACGGTGCTAGTAGCAGGAACTGCTACTGCGTCTGGATCGACAGTTTCTGTCAATTCAGATGTAGCGACTGCCAAATCGTTGTAGATTTGGAAGAGGACGCTTGAACCCGGGTGGGTTTGGTTAGCAACCTTCTTGTCAGCAATGGCACGGAATGACGGTACCGAACGGAGAGCAAACTCTACGAGGCGGTCATAAGCCTGTGTGACAAGGTTAGCGCCAACTACGGTACCAGCTTGACCTGCAGGCAGGGCAGCGGCGGTATATAGATTAGGCATTTGTTACCTTTCGTTTGACCAGAATTAAGAGTTCTGGATTAGGCTGATAATTTCTTCGGCAGATTGCGCACCACGAATACGTAGTGAAATATCTTCTGCCTTGTCTGGCGCTAATGCTCCTTGAGTTACTACATCCATCTGGCGCAGAGCGTTGATATCATCGTTTGACAAGTCAGCACTTTGTTGGCTTTGGAAACCGAACACATCAGCGTTCTGGTCAAGCCATGCTGCTATCGAATCTTCTGACGCTTCTAATTCGCTAGGAATAAATGCAGCGATCTTGGAATTAACACCACGAGATGTAAGGACATCTCTGACTATCCGCTCGCGTTGGGCTTTCGACAAATCTCCAAGAGACGATTCAAGTTCTTTGATTCGCTTTTCTTGTACTCGATTTGCCTTACGAAGTTTCTTGACTAAATCTGTGTCAGTGTCGTATCGAGGAGACACATCCAGATCCTCATCATCTTCGTCATCCCAGTCGTTGATTTCGCGGTTGTTGCTCATAGCAACCTCTCCCTTTTTAGTAGTTGTTGTGAACCTCAATTATTATCGGGGAACAATAATTGGCTTTCACTACCAGTCTGTTACACTGTGTGGGGCTGGTCGATCCACATCAGGATTCTAGATTTGTATTTGTCGTGCGAAAGAAGCTGCGCCAGCAGTTCCAGAACTACCAGAGAATGAACCAACATTCATTTCAGCGAGTTTCTTTCTACGTGCAGAAGCAAGTCCAAGAAGGTTTTCCTTCTCGAGTTCAGTTTGAATCTGTCCGACTCGTCCTGCTTCTGTAAGATCTTTCTGCTCAGGAAGTCTTCCTTCGTAAATTCCAGAAAGTTTTGCAGTCTGTTCTAAATTAGCAGCAACATCTTGGTAGGCTTGTTCTGCAGCTACACGGGCTTTCTCTTCTGTGTATCCAAGTGAACGATAACGAGCAGCAGCTTGTTGAATAACAGCTTTGCTTTCTTTTGAAAGAGTTTCAAGTGTTGGAGTCTGTGGTGTCTTACGACGAATTGCTTCTGCTCCAATGATTCCAGAAATCTTATTTTGCTTAAGAGTCTCTTCACCAATTGCAGGGTCCATGTAGAAGTCCTTGAGGTCTTCTGCTCCGTTAATGAATCCCTGTTGTTTTAGTGACTCTACGTATTGAGCATCAGTTGTAATGGAAGCAGCAATAGCGTCATTTGCTCGCTGCGATAATGCGGCAACATCGACGTTATTCTTCATATACTTTTCAATGCTAGCATCGTCAGCAAACTTTGAATTAAAACCATTCTTGTTAATAACGTTCTTGATTCCATCTACATAAGCAACAATTTCATTTGCTTTGGTGTAATCTGGACCAGCAAATTTACGAAACTTTCCATAAGCATTGTAAAAAGGACTTGGGCGTTTTGCACCACTCTTATCTACATAGTCTTCGTTGTAAAAGAAAATTTCTGTCTGGTCTTCGACATTTGTTATTCCATCTCTTGAAAGAAACTCAAAGAAATCAAGAGCACTATTAACAAGACTATCCGACAAACCAACAGCTTTTAACGAAGCTTGAGCTAGAGCTTTTCCTCCACTTGGAGTTCCAGAAACTTTTTCTCCAACTTCAGCAAGTGTTGGCATAGCGTTAACAGCAGCATTAGAATATTGCTGATACCACTCAATAGGATTAAATGTTGTTGGAGCAGAAATAACCGGAGCTACGTTGACTTGAATGGTATTATCAACGTTGGCAGGTTTTGGCATCTCACGTATGACATTTACTTCTTCTACAGCTTGAGCTACGGTTCCAGCTGTTTTAGTAACTGATTGCGTTACCTTGCTAGCAGTTGTAGTTTTCTTTTTTAGTGCTGGAACTTCTACGGTATTTGTACCAACAACTACTTTCTTGGTGGCCATTAGCGTCCCATCCCTTGACGTATAGAATTAGCAACTCCGAGCCAGTAGTTTTTTCCACCCTCGCTTGAATCCCACTCTGAAGAAGATCGAATCATCGAAATTGCATCAGTGGAACTTGCTGGTCGAGTAACTCCCTTAGCATCACGGAAAGATAAAATGTTCTTAATAAGATCCTCGCTAGGCTTTACTGCTCTTCCAAGTTCTTGAGATGCAAGTTGCGCATAGCTAGCTGCGTACTCAATAAGGTCATCGCCAGCATCTAATTGCTCTGCGTATCCTTGGTATAGAGTCTTTGCTTGTCGACGTACTTTGGCGTTAAGGTTATCAATCTTCTGCTTACGGATTTCCTCATCACCAGTACCAATAAGATCTTTAACTTGCTTCATAAGTACTGGAAACTCTGGTGGTGCCATAAGGTTGTTGGAGTAACTTTGCACGATAGTGTCGTAGTAGTCTTTTGCTACGCCACCAAGATTCTCAATCTTGTTAACCTTGAAGTTATCTTGAAGATACTTAGCAAGAAAGTCTTGTTGTTCTTCTGCAGTAAAACCCTTACCAACAGTTACATTTGTAGAAGTTCCAACTGTAGAACTCTTACCATCAGCAGAGGTGGTAGTGCTAGTTCCCGTTGTAGTTGTTTTTCCAGCCTGACGAGTAGCCTCGGCATTCCACTTCTTCTCAAAGTCATCAAACATCTTTTGAGTTGGGAAACGGTTGTACGTCTGGAAGTAAGCCTTGGAAAGCGCACGCTTGGCATCACCCTTGTCTAATAAGTTAATAGACTGGCTAATGGTCTTACTGAAAGAAGTAGTTGGTTTCTTCTGTTGTGGACCCTGAGCAACATATTGTTCGAGTACGGACTCGTAGTTAACATTGCTATTGTAAGCGGTCTGAAGAACCTGTCGGAATGCTTTGGTATCCTCTGGGTCCCAGATACCACTGCCAAGGTCAGTCTTACCCTTAGATAGACCGGTGTAACGCAATAGCGCCTGTAGTCTATCGAATGAGGTATTAAATTGACCAGATGGGTCGGCTGTGTTCTTTAGGGAATTAAGTTCCTCTTGAAGAGCCATACTAAGCTGAGTGTTATCGCTATAAGAAAGAAATTCTTCATACTTAACGGCTTGGTCTTGTGTTAGATAGTTATTGGGATTGTACCCAATTCCTTTTCCAGCAGCAGGTAAACCAGAAGAAGTGTAGTTGGCAGTTGCTTTGCCCGTGCTAGTATCTTTTTCAGTTGCCACTATTTATTCTCCACTTTTAGTTGTCCAGCAAATACTCCGTAGTACATACGGCTAAATGCAGGATTCTGTAACATTAGTTGATTTGCTAGATTGTCTAACTCTTCTTGCATCTTTCGAGCAAGATAAGACTTACCACCAAATGAAGCGGTAACAGAAGTCTTGACCACATTAAGTCGATCTTGTCTTTCTTTGAAAGCTTCGTAGAACTGAGCAGTCTCTTTGTAAACTGGAGACTCTTGGAATGCTGGCTCTTGTAGAGCTTTGCCAATCTCAGCTAAACGATTCTCACCAACGCCAGTTCTGTTAACTGCAATTGGTTCTGGACCAAGTGCTCGAACTTGATTGACATACCATAGGTTGCTCTTGCCGTACTCTGCTTGAGTCTCAGAAATCTGTGACTTACGCATTGCGTATACCAAAGCTTCTGCTTCTTGTGAAAGTTCTGCTTGGGTTTTCTTTTCACGAGTTCCTGTACGAACCTGCCAGTTGTAGTAAGCAATCGCTGCTTCGCCACCAGGGAAGAAGTATGGAACAATGTCCTGGTCTTTAACAGCATACTTTGTTACAAGATCTGGGTTGTTATTCAAGAACGCCCAAGCATCTTGTGTTCCTTGTACTGCTGTGGTTGAACCACCAAGAATGGTAAGAAGATTCTTCTCTCCGAATGTGTCAGAGAATTCACGCACTGCTGCGTAGTAATCTCCAGGGTTATTCTTGCGAATGTCGTCCCAACTCTTGTAAAGAAGAGTTTGGGTCATCAACTGACCGTTCTTATCGTTAGCAAATACTTCTTGTGAAGGAGTTGCTGGAGCAATGCTCTGGAAGAATCCTTGAAGGAATGTTAACCAGCGAGACATCTGTCGAGCATCTTTGAATAGTTGCGTTCTTGCTTCGTCGTCAGCTAGTGGATTATCTCCATAAGCGCCGCTAGAAGCTAAGTACTCTGCCCAAGGCTTAAGATTCTGGTTGATTACCTTGTCATTGTTGACAAAGGACATAACAGACTTCTTCAACCAAGATGGGAACAAAGATTCGATTGGACCTTCTTGCTCACCCTTAACACCAAATGGCATAATAATGTTACGCAAGAATTCGTTAGTTGGACCAAATGCTTCATCTCGTCCAGTAACTTGCATTGCGAAGGAACCAACTGGACCAATACCAGGTACCAATGGGTTAACTGCTCCGAATGCTAGGTTAAGAGCCTGTGCTGGTGCGGTAAATTGCAATGCGTTAGCAGTATCTGTTCCACTAAGGTTCTTGCCAACAAGACCGCCCATAATGCTTCCTGCAAGTGGGTAGCGGAATCGTGTCTCACCAAATTCGTCTTTGTAGAAGAATCCTTGGTTGTCATCATACTCAATACCAGTAAGGTCGTAGATTGCACTAGAGCCTGGTTGTGTAAGTGAGTTATACGCACGCATGAACTTGTACGGTTGTACAGGATTCTTCAGCGCAAGTTCTGCCCACTTAGAAATGGTATTGAACTGTGCCTGCGCGAATGGGAAGATAATACGCCATTGAGCAGCAATGTTACGTTGTCTTGCTGCATCATAGAATAGATTCTTGGTGTACTTTGTAGCCGAGTTACCAGCTAGAGAGTTCATCTCACGAAGACTAATCAAAGGCTTAGGATTAAGATTGTTCTTCTTACGTCGCTCAATTTCTTTCTTCATAGCCTTAAGAGTCGGGTGAGAACGACCTGCTTGCATATTTCCTTTACGGATAGGAGCAAGCGTTCTCTGTGCTTCTTTGTAGGCTTTGGCGAGGTCAGAGTTGTTAAGCATTGATGCGTACTTGCCAGCGTAATCCCAATATGACATACGGAACTCTGGACCGTAGACAGCAACGTTTTCAATTCTAGTTCCTAAATCAAAGAATCGATCAATTGCTCCATCTAGAGGACCCCAGCCAGTTCCACCAAACTTTTGAGTCTTAGTGCTATTGTAGATTACTGTGCTTCCCGTCATATCTTTCGCAGGAAATGCACTAATGAGTTCTGTCTTAAATTCTTTGCCTTGCATTCTACGTACTTTTGCATCTTCACTGTACTTGTAAATCGGCATCTTAAGAACTTTGCCATTTGGCATGGTTACTTCACCATCGCCAATAAGACGACGCATGTATGGATTTTTGGCAGTTACATTGTTCAAGGCGTTAATTACCGAGCCTTGTCCTTCTGTCTCATCGAATAACCATGCACGAAGATTGGATACGTTAATATTATCTGGTCGAATATCTGCTGGAGTAAGTTTACCACCAGGAGGAATCTCTTTAAGTAAAGCTTCTGCCCAGAATGAAGTATCGTCAAGTCCGTTTGATTTACCACCCATGATGAGGTCAATAAGTGCATCGCTAGATCTGTTTCCGGAACCAACAAGTTCTTGAAGAAATTTCTCTTGCAGTGCTGGCGTATCAGCTCTAGCAACTCCAGTAATAAATCTATCTCCACGAAAGTTGGAAAGTGTGTTTGCTAGTCCTACGTGATAACGATCGCTGGTGTTATCTACAGTTTCGTAGATCTTTCCTACCCATTGATTGTTGTTTCCATATGAATACATCTGACGATTCAAAAACTCGAAGTGTTGGTCGACAACGCTATTGATACCTTTAACAATAGAGTCGTCAAGTAAACTATTTCCAAGAAGATCGTTATTGTACTTAGAGAATCGTGTTGCAAGTTTCTGTGCAGCATTGCCATTTGGATTGGCAGCCATCATTGCAATGAACTCAAGCGGATGGTTGAATAAAGATTCGTGACCTGATAGGTACATACGAACCTGCATTTCACCAACGTTACGAAGAATAAACGCTGCGCGGAATGCTAACTGAGCGGTTCTCCAGCGGTCACCTAAGTTATTATCTAAAATTTCCTTAGCGGTCTTTGCGCCTTTGATAATAGCAATATCATTATACTGACGGAATAGATTCTTTACGTCTCGTGAATCAGGAAGTTTGACAATATCGTCGAGCATCTGATACTCAAAGAGTGCCGTGTCTTTAGGAATGCTTACTTGCTTGCCACCGAGAATCATTCCTGTTGGAAGACTATCCGTAGCATTACGCATTGGCATATAAGCACGTGCAATTACATTATCTTTACCACTCGCTCTAAATGTTTCTTTGATAGCCTCCAAAGCTTTTTCAAAGTTCTCTGGATTCTTAGCGGTTGCTTGTCGCGCAATCTCTTCATAAGAAGATTCTAGAGCACGGAATAGAGCACCAGAACGTTGTTGTGAATTCTCTGCAGCAATGATATCGTTGATTAACTTTTCAGATACATTATCACCGATACCAGCACTAATCATCCAGTCATCAAGACCATTGACAAGTCTATCTAGGTCATCAAGTGGAAGAACTGCAGTACGTGTATAGAAAGAACCGAGTTGTTTTTCAGCTTTCTCAGCCCAAGCTAATGCTTTGTGAAGTCTGTAGTTTGGAACTACTTTAAGTAGTGGACTAGTGGTCTTCTCCACTTGTCCAGCAAGTTTAAGAAGTGTTCCTCGGAACTGAATTGGGTCTGTATTAAGGGCGCCAAGATACTTTAAGAATACAGATTCTACAGCGCCAATGTCTTTAGCGCGTGCAAGTTCATCAACCATTTCGATTGGTGCTTTGTTACCAAGAAGTCTCTTGATTCGTAGTGCTGAATTCTCTTTAGCAATCACCTTAACGATTGGAGCAAATTTCTTGCCAAGAACATAATTGAGAGCCTTCTCAATGTTAGCATCTGCTCGACCACCAAATGCGCCAATAAGACCAGCTTCTACGTTAAGTGCTTCACGGAGTTGATCTTCCTTGGTGATAATCTGTTCTGTCAAGTTAACATACTTGCTAAGACCGATATCGTTAGGGTCATTAATAAGTTTCTTAAGTGCATCTGGGTCTTTTGCGTACTCTGCACGTGCGGCACGTATCTCACGCATACGAGCATCAAATTCTTTGCGAGTAATCTTTGAGTCGTCAAGAGCTTTCTTCGCTACCTTTAACTCTTCGTCAGCATTCGCTAGGACTTCATCTAGTTTAATTATTGTCTGTTGTCCTAGACGTGGAGCAGCACCCTTGACAAGAGTGTTAGAAAGTTTAACTTCACGTGCAGCAATCTTTGCCATGTTAGTAAGAACGACACCACCAGTACCACCAGAGATAGCACGGATGTTAGAGAAACCATCTGCTTTCCAGAACTTAGTGATACCGTTCATGACGATATCTGCTACTCCACTGCCTTGCATTTGGTTTGGAAAGCGAGCATCAATTTCTACCGTTTTACGGATTACATCAGCAAGAGATGCGCGACCAAAAAGAACTGGATCTACCATCTTTGAAGAACCTGGCGCTATTGCGCTAGCTGGTTCTCCTGCAATTTCTTTGAGCGCAGACTTGATTGATGGAGAAAGGTTCTTGCGCTTTGAACTTGATTGCAAGTATTCAGCAAACTTTACCCAACGAGCAAGTTCTTTTTCATCAAATGCATTAGCTGGAGCGGTAATGTCAATAATCTTAAGTGGCTTATTGCCAATAAGTGACGTTACAAACTCTTTGTCGCCCTGTGCTGATAGGGTAAGTTTATTAGTTGTAGGCAGTTCATCAAAGAATAAACCATCTTCAAACAGCATTTTGGAGTTCTGATTGTCAGCAGAAAGTTTTCCAAGCAAGTTCACCGTGTCGCCAGAAGCGTTTGATTGGGTTATGTCGTTAAGAAAAGCAGATAACTTCTTGTCATCAATAGCTGCTTTTGCTTCTGCGCTAGCAGCAGTTTTAGATCTTGAGACACCAGCGGTATAAAGCTTAAGTGCTCGCTTCTGTTCTGCTTCAAGAAGTGCTTGTTCCTTCTTGGTAAGTTCATCAAGTTTAATGTCAACATCATCAACGAGTTGTCTACGCGCATCTTTGCGTCCTGCAGTTGCTTCTTTGCGTAGTTTTGATAGTTCTTTTCGTAGTGCTTGAGTCTCAGAATTAATAACTCCACGAGCCTCGCGTGCTGCTTCTACAGCACCTTTAGCCTTTGCACCACCACGAATAACACCAGTTACCGCACCAGGACCAACCCATGTAGTAGGGTCAGTTGCTACGTTAAGAGTAGCGTCAATTACTCCTGAGATAACTCGGTATGCTGTGCTTTCTGGGTGTGCTCCAAGTGCGCTAAGTGTTCCACGACCAATGGTGTATGACTTACCAGCAACAAGACCGTAGGCGCTCATCGCATCTTTCTGAGCTTTACCTACTTTGGAGTTAGGGTCTACAAAGAATCCAGTTCCTACATCAAGGAATTGTCCACCGTCTGCCAAGTCGTTCATGATAGAACCGAAGTTGGTAGACTTTGACATTCCCAAGAAGCCCTTTGCGCTATCTGAGAATGCTTGCGCAGAACTAATCTGGCCTTTATTCAATGCGTAAAGGTTGCGGAATGTATTGGTAATCGCTTGATATGGGTTCTGTAACGCAGCAAAAGCTACGCGAGTTGTACCCTTGAATCCTGCATAGAAATTATCCCAAATAGATTGAGCAAAAAACTTATCTTCTTTTGCCATTCTAGGTAGATCTTGAATATTTGTTTTATCTTTGATAAGCTGAGCAAGTCCGTCAGCCGTAGCAATCTTATCCAAACCCTGCATATCTGGGGTAATACCTTTTTTAACAGCAGCAAGGATTGCGTCCTTGCTCATGTTAGGATACTTACCTACGATAGCATCAAAGTTCTGTTGAATCTTTGGGTCAAGTTGGGCAGCACGAGCGCGCACCAAAGAATCCTGATTAATTCTCGATGACGCAATCTGAGCCCATTTAGCTTGACTAAAGTTTGGAATATTCGACATTAATTATCTTCCATTTGGAACATCTCTAGTAAACGTCGATTTTGTGGTGTTGGATTCGCAAGATACATAGCGCGAACAAGGATTGAAGTATCGTCAAGAGAGTTAATTGGTTGAGCTAACGCTTCAGAACCTCGTCCAGGTCCAGCATCTACCCCTTCAGTAAGCGGAATATTGGGGTCGCCAGGTGCGAAAGCCGGAGTAACAGAGATAGGAGTAGGTCGTGGAGCAGGCTTTTGGGTTGGTGCTCCTGATTCAAGTGACTGCAGTTGTGCTCTTTCTCCATATTGTCCCCCGCCAGCTTCGGAAACCTTTGGCTTAGCAAACTTTCCCGGTCCTGAGACCGCATAAGTTGGTTTCTTTGCCATATTAATCCTCTTCTACATCGTCGTTTTCGTATGCTAACTCTTGCGTTAATGCATAGTTAAGCATTCCATCGTACTTCCAGGGGGCGTTGGATCCATCACCCCAACCAACAATTTGATATTGGCTATCAGAATCCATCCATTCGGTTACTATGAACCAACCAGTACAGATGTTTCCATTAACAGTTATATTTTTTGAAGCTAGTTCCATCAACAAGTCGTTAATCTTGCTATTGATAGCGTCGAACTCGTCCCCTTTAGACATATTATGCTCCTTGCATTCCTGCCAGTATTGAAGCTAAATCCATTGGTGCTTGTTGAGGGGCAGCGCCAGCCGCGCCGGGAGTCGCCGGGGACTGTGGCGCTTGCTCAACCGGTGCGGGAGAAGCTGGCGCTACCATCTCGGGCTGTGCAGGCGTCTCCGGTGGGGGTGGAGGAGTGAATACCGCCAGCGCAGCATTCTCTATGCTTTCGCCTTTACGACGTCTTTCAATGACATCTGCAATATTACGGATTAGTGATGATGGATCTGCGCCTT
>Ga0214917_10007191_pt1 | contig 11337 bp, 7 predicted proteins | sample LL_1208_BB_MetaG_FD_177983 | JGI IMG/M metagenome (GOLD analysis project Ga0214917, IMG submission 177983) | Freshwater microbial communities from Lake Lanier, Atlanta, Georgia, United States - LL_1208_BB | ecosystem: Environmental > Aquatic > Freshwater > Lake | place: USA: Georgia | collected...
GGCGTCGTCGTGGCGAATCGACACCCATGATACCCACGGCCGTGAACCGACCGTGCGGCCCGCGGAGGGGGATACGGTACACTCCCCACTCAACTCCCGTCCTCACAGCCGCGGCCGTGCCCCCCACCCCTCCACCGACCGTCATCCACGCCCCCGGACAGCGACCGCCGGGGCAGGTGGGCTGCGCCGTCGCCGTGGGCAATTTCGACGGCGTGCATCGCGGCCACGCGGCCATCGCCGCCCGACTGTGCGATCTGGCCGGCCGGCTGGGGGTGCCGGCAGTGGCGGTGACGTTCGACCCGCACCCGGCGGCGGTCGTCCGGCCCGAGGCGGCCCCGATGCCGCTCACCACGCCCGCACGCCGGGCCGCCCTGCTCGTGGGGCTGGGCGTGGACGCCGTGCTCGTGCAGCCGGCCACGCCGGAACTCATGCGGCTGACGGCCGCAGGATTCTACGCCGACATCCTGCGCGACCGCCTCGGCATCCGGGGCATCGTCGAGGGGGAGGACTTCCGCTTCGGCGCCGGCCGCGCCGGTGACATCGCCATGCTGCGCGGCTTCTGCGACCGCGACGGGATCGCGCTCGAGACCGTTCCTCCCGTGATGGTGGCCGGCCTGCCGGTGTCGAGCTCGCGACTCCGCGGCCTCATCTCCGGGGGCGACGTCCGCACGGCGGCGGCGCTGCTGACGGCCCCCTACCGGCTGACGGGGAGCGTCGTCGAGGGCGCGCGGCGCGGCGGCCCCCTCGGCTTCCCGACGGCGAACCTCGCGGACGTGACCACGCTGCTGCCGGCGGCGGGAGTCTACGCGGCCCGCGGCCACACCGCGGACGGGGCCGCCTATCCGGCGGCGGTGCACGTCGGCGCGAACGTGACGTTCGGCGAGACCCGCGTCTCGGTCGAGGCCCACCTGATCGGGTTCGCCGGGGACCTCTACGGCTCGACCCTCGACGTTGACTTCCTCGACCGGCTGCGGGACACTTGCCGTTTCGATTCGGTCGACGCCCTGCGCGGGCAGCTGGCCACCGACGTGGCCCGGGCCCGCGAGATCGTCGCATCGACCCCGCCGAACACCTGACCCGCAGCCGCGAGTCGCCCCCGCCCGCGCCGCACGCGGCCCACGGCACGGCCTCGCGGTCGCCCCACCGGGATGGAGACCGCATGCGACTCGACTGGGCCAGCCTGCTGGAGATCCTGCGGCGGTGCCACCGCGTGGTGCTCACCAGCCACGTCCGCCCCGACTGCGACGCGCTCGGCAGCGAGCTCGGCATGGCCGGCATCCTCCGGGCGATCGGCAAGGACGTGCGGATCGTCAACGCCCAGGCCACGCCGCCGGGCCTGCGCTGGATCGACCCCGACGGGCTGATCGAGTCGCTCGCGGAGAACGTGAAGCCGGCCGACCTCGCCGACCGCGACCTGCTGATCGTGCTCGACACGAGCGCCTGGGCGCAGCTGGGCGCGATGGGTGACGTGCTCAAGTCGATCCGCGACCGGGTGCTCGTGATCGACCACCACGTGAGCGAGGACGACCTGGGCGACCGCTGGTTCAAGGACACATCCGCGGAGGCCACGGCGAGGATCGTGTACGAGGTCGGCGTGCGGCTGAAGGTGCCGTTCACCGAGCGGATCGCCACCCCGCTCTACGCGGGGCTGTCCACCGACACCGGCGGCTTTCGGTTTCCGTCGACCTCCGGCGAAACGTTCCGCATCGCCGCGCGTCTGGTCGACGCGGGCGCACAGCCGCCGGCCGTCTACCGGGAGCTCTTCGAGCAGGACACGCTCGCCCGCCTCCACCTGGTGGGACGAACGCTCGCCGGCGCCCGCACCTCGCACGGCGGCAGGGTGATCACGTCGGTCGTCCGGCAGTCCGACATCCGGGAGTCGGCCGCGACGCCGCACGACACCGAGGACCTGATCAACATGACGCTCGTCGTCAAGGGGACCGAGGTCGCCGCGATCCTCATCGAGCAGCCGGACGGCCGGATCAAGGTCAGCTTCCGCAGCCGCTCGCCCGTGGACTGCAGCGCGCTCGCCGGCCGCTTCGGCGGCGGCGGCCACAAGGCGGCGGCGGGCGCGATCCTCGACGGCCCGTTCGATGCCGCGCTCGACCGCGTCACGGCCGCCGTCGACGACGCCGTGACCGCCGCAGGACCGTGCTGACGTAAGCCGCCCGCGCACCGACGAGCCCCCGCCCCTCCCCCGACCGTTTCGTCCGTCCCGCCCGCCCTCATCCCGCGCTCGGAGAATTCCCATGCCTGGGCACCTGCGGCCCGCCACGGCCCCCGACCACGAGCCGACGCCGGGCCGTCGCGGGGCCGTCGCGAAACTCCTGGCGATGCTCTGCGGAGGCCTGGCCACCCTGCCGCCGCTCGTCGCCGGCGGCTGGAACTTCCTCGATCCGCTGCGGCGCCGCGGCGCGGCGGCGACGTTCCTGCCCATCACCGACGTGGCGAGCGTGCCCGACGACGGCGTGCCGCGGCAGTTCGCCGTGGTGGCCGAGCGGGTCGACGCCTGGACGGGCTTCGCCGCGGAGCCGATCGGCGCGGTCTACCTCCGCCGGGAGAAGGGCTCCGCCACCGTGGAGGCGCTCTCCGCCACCTGCCCGCACGCCGGCTGCTTCGTGGAGATGGAGCCGCAGGACCGCTGCTTCCGTTGCCCCTGCCACAACAGCCGCTTCACGCTCGACGGCGGCATCGTCGCCCCCAGCCCCAGCCCGCGGGCGATGGACGGCCTCGAGTGCCGGGTGGGCAAGAACGGCGAGGTCGCCGTGAAGTGGCAGAACTTCTACACCGGCATCGCCGAGAAGGTGGCCCGGCCATGAAACAGGAACGGCGACACGGCCGGGCATCTCCGACACCGCGGCCCCGGCCCGCGGGACTCATCGGTCAGCTGGGCGACTTCCTCGACGACCGCACCGGCTACCGGGCCCTGCTGCACGAGGCGCTCTACGAGCGGGTGCCGGGCGGCGCCCGCTGGCGGTACGTCTGGGGCAGCACGCTCGTCTTCGCCTTCATGACGCAGGTGATCACGGGGCTCGTGCTCTGGTCGAGCTACTCCGCCGGTGCCCAGACGGCGTGGGAAAGCGTCTACTACATCCAGCACGAGATGGCCGGCGGCTGGCTGCTCCGCGGCATCCACCACGTGATGGCGCAGGCCATGGTCGTGCTGCTCGCGCTGCACCTGCTGCAGGTGGTGATCGACGGCGCCTACCGCGCGCCCCGCGAGGTGAACTTCTGGCTCGGGCTCGTGCTCATGATGCTCGTGCTGGGCATGGCGCTCACCGGCTACCTGCTGCCCTGGGATCAGAAGGGCTACTGGGCCACCCGCGTTGCCACCAACCTCGCCGGGCTCGTGCCGCTGGTCGGCCCGTCGCTGCAGCAGCTCGTCGTCGGCGGCCCCGACTACGGGCACCACACGCTCACCCGGTTCTTCGCCCTGCACGCCGGCTTCCTGCCCGCCACGCTCGTGGCGATGCTCGTCGTGCACCTGTCGCTCTTCCGCAAACACGGCCTGTGCGCGAAGCAGCCCCTCGTGCGGCCCGACGCGATGTTCTGGCCGGACCAGGTGCTCAAGGACGCCGTGGCGATGCTGGCCGTGATGGCCGTGGTGCTCGGTGTGATCCTGATGCCGGCGCTGCGGGCGATGCTCGAGGGCCGGCCGATCGTGCCGGGGGAGCTCGGCGCGGAGCTGGGTGCGCCCGCCGATCCGTCGCAGCCGTACGCGGCGGCGCGGCCCGAGTGGTACTTCCTCTTCCTCTTCCAGTTCCTGAAGGTCTTCGAGGGCTGGGGGGCCACGGGCGAGTTCTTCGGCGCGATCGTGGTGCCCGGCCTGATCATGGGGGTGATGTTCCTGATGCCGATCATCGGCCGCTGGCGGCTGGGGCACCGCTTCAACGTCGCCTTCACGCTGGGGCTGCTCGCCGGCGTGGGCCTGCTCACGGCGCTGGCCACGAACGAGGACTACGCGGCGGTCTGGGCCGACCGGGCGGCGTTCGCCGACGTGGAGAAGCTCCTCGAGGAGACCGGCAACGACCCGGCGCGGATCGCGGCCCACTTCGGTGGCGACGCGGCCAAGCTCGCCACCTTCGAGGCCCGTGTGAAGCGGCTCGACAGGATCCGACACTCGCAGTCGTTCCTCGACGCGGTCGCCGAAGCGAAGGCCGACGCCGCCCGCGCGGTCGAACTGGCGGGCCGGCCCGAGCGGATCCCGCCCACCGGCGCGCTCGACCTCGTCCGCAACGACGCCTTCAGCCAGGGCCCGCGGCTCTTCGCGCAGCACTGCGCGAGCTGCCACGCCCACGTCGATCCGTCGTCCCCGGAGGCGCCGTCGCTCGAGGCGAAGGCGTCGGCGGCCAACCTGCACGGCTTCGGCACCGCGGCCTGGGTGCGGGGCCTGCTCGATCCGGCCCGCGTCGGCGGCCCCGGCTACTTCGGCAACACGGCCCACAAGGAGGGCGACATGGTGTCGTTCGTCCGCGGCGACCTCGCCGACGCCGACACGTGGAAGCCGGCCGACATCGAGGCCGTGATCGCGGCGCTCGCGGCCGAGGCGGGCTTTCCGCCGGCCGCCGCGCCGCCGGCCGTGCTCACGGCGGGCAGGTCGCTCATCGCCGACGGCGAGCGGTGCGGATCGTGCCACCGGTTCGGCCCCGACGACACCGATCCCGTGGACGCGCCCGATCTCACGGGCTGGGGCACCCGCGAGTGGCTCGTCGGCATCATCACCGATCCGACGCACGACCGGTTCTACGGCGGCTCCAACGACCGGATGCCGCGGTTCGGCGTGGCCCAGGACGGCGGAGCGGCTCCGCTCACGCGGCGGCAGATCGAACTGATCGCCGACTGGCTGCGGGGCGAGTGGTACCGGGGCGCGGCCCACGCCCAGGCGCGGCATTGATCGCTCGGCCTCGGCGATTCGCCGGCATGGGCGGCGCGAAGCACCAGCCCTTGTGCTTGTTCGTATTCGTGTTCCGCTCGGCTGGGAGCGAGAGGCCCGGTCTCGAGCCTTCCTCGATGGTCGTGTTGCCTGCATCCGGAGACGCAGGGCTCCCCGTGCCCCGCGAGCCGGCGTAGCTGACAAGCGAAGCCATGGATGGCGGAGCGGAGTCAGCTTCGAGAGAGCGGAGGCCTGGAAGGCCGAAGCGAACGTCCGGCGATGGGGTACGGGGAGCCCGGAGCCGGGACTGACACGTTGACGCCGATGATCGCGATGGCGGCGTCGCGGATGAACACCGGGTGCATCGCCAGGCCGCCACCCCCTACAAATTCCAGCGGTCGAAGAGCTTCTCGCGGAAGCTCTGCCACTCGGGGCGGTGGGCCTGCTCGTGCGCCGGCGTCGAGGCCGCGAGTTCCGCCACCCAGTCGTCCATCCTTCGCAGCCGCCTCACGAGCGACTCGGTGACGTTGTAGGCCAGCTTGTAGGCCGCCTGCACCCCCTCGCCGATCAGGTCGCGGTAGTCGGCGTGCCTCACCCGCAGCAGCTTGACCGCCGTCGTCGCCTTCACGTCGGCGGAGTGGGGGGAGGGGCTGAAGAACGACATGTCGCCGAAGTGGCCCGGCGGCTCGAGCAGCGCGAGCACCACCCGCTTCGAGTCGGTGTTGGCCGGCTCCACCCGCCGCGACACCTCGCAGGTGCCCTCGAGCAGCACCCAGAGATCACGGCTCGAGTCGCCCTGCTGGAGGATCAGCCGTCCCGGTTCGAACGTGACCACCTCCATCACGTCCAACAGCTGCGTGGCGTCGGTGGCGTTGAATCCCTGGAACAGCGGCAGCGCCCGCAGCGCGGCCGCCGTGATCGCGTCGCTCGCCGTCATCCGATCCCTCCCAGCACGGTCGCCCGCCCCACCCGGCCGACGCCGAGCATGTAGGCCGCGGTCCGCAGGCTCACCTGCCGCGACGCCGCCAGCTGCCAGACCTGCTCGAACGACTCGCCGAGGATGCGGTCGAGCTCCTGCCGCACGCGGTTGATTCCCCACTGGTAGTGCTGCCGGTTCTGCACCCATTCAAACCAGCTGGCCGTCACGCCGCCGGCGTTCACAAGGATGTCGGGCACGACCGTGATCGAGCGTCGGTCGAAGATGGCGTCGGCCTCGGGCTCGGTCGGCGCGTTGGCCGCCTCGACGACGATCGGCGCCCGCACCGCCTCCGCGTTGCCCTTGTGGAGCACGCCGCCGAGAGCCGCCGGGATGAGCACGTCGCAGTCGAGCGCGAGCAGCTCGGCGTTGGTCAGCGCGTCGCCCCCCTTGAAGCCCTCGAGCCGGCCGGCATGCGCCTGGGCGTAGCGGAGCATCTCCAGAACGTCGAGCCCATCCGCGCGATGGAAGCCGGCGGTCGCGTCGCTCACCGCCACGATCCGGCACTCGGCGTCGTGCAGAAACCGGGCCGTGTGCGATCCGACGTTCCCGAAGCCCTGGATCGCGATGCGGGTGCCGGGGATGCGGCGGCCGAGCCGGCTGAGCAGCTTCACCGTCAGGCTGCCGACGCCGCGGCCGGTCGCCTCGTCGCGGCCGGGGATGCCGTGGTATTCGACCGGCTTGCCCGTGACGCAGGCCGGCGAGAAGCCGTGGTACTTGCCGTACTGGTTCATGATCCAGGCCATCACGTCGGGGCTCGTGCCCATGTCGGGCGCCGGGATGTCGACGTCGGTGCCGAAGAGGTCGTGGATGGCGTCGACGAACCGCCGGGTCACCCGCTCGAGCTCGCGGGGGGAGAGCTTCGCGGGATCGACCGCGATCCCGCCCTTGGCGCCGCCGTAGGGAATGTTGACGACCGCCGTCTTCCAGGTCATCAACGAGGCGAGCGCCCGGACCTCGTCGAGATCGACCTGCGGGTGGTACCGCAGCCCCCCCTTCATCGGCCCACGCGCGTTGTTGTGCTGCACGCGGTACCCGATGAACGTCGCCACCTCCCCGGAGTCGAGCTCGACGGGAATCTGGACCTGCACCTCGCGCCGCGCCGTCAGGAGCAGCCGACGGATGTTGTCGGAGAGGTCGAGCTGGTCGGCAGCCCGGTCGAAGTAGATGCCGATCGCCTCGCTCGACCTCATGGTGCCCGCCGCTCCTGCGCTTCCGGTCGCCGCCGCGGTCCGCGCACGCGCCGTCCGGGACGGTGGCGACCGCGACGAATCTTACTCGACACGGCGCGGGCCGTCGCGATGTCGCGGCTGAAAATACCGTCGCTCGCCGCGGCGGGCCGGGCGGCGGTATGATGCCACGCGTCCACGTCACGGCACCGCACGCATGCCCATACCGGCCCCCGAGGATTTCTGGTCGCTCGTCGCCGCCAGCCGGCTCGTGGCCCCCGACGCGTTGTCCGCCCTGCGCCGGGAGTACGCCGCCGCACCGCCGCAGGCTGCCGGCGAAGACCCGACGACCTCGATCGCCAAGTGGCTGGTCAGGCGGGCCGCGGTGAGCCGGTGGCAGGCCCGGCGGCTGCTCGGCGGAGACAGCGGGCCGTTCTTCGTGGGCGACTACCGGCTCATGGAACGGCTCGAGGGCGACGGCCCCGGACGCCTCTACCGGGCGCGGCACGAGCCTTCCGGGCGGCCGCTCTGCCTGATGCTGCTCGACCGGCAGTTGTGCCAGCGTCCCGACGTGTGGCAGGGGATCGTGCGGCGGGCGACGGTCGCCCACGAGGCGACCGACCCGGTGCTCAGCCGCACCTGGGCGCTCGAGCAGGAGCCCGGTTCCGGAAACCGCCTGCTGCTCTGCGAGGACGTGCAGGGGCCGTCGCTCGCGGACGAACTGCCCCGCCTCGGTCCGCTCGAGCCCGCGACTGCCTGCCGCGTCATGCTCGACGTGGCCCGCGGTGTCGCGGAGCTCCATCGGCGCGGCGCGGTGCACGGCGGCATCTCGCTCGACGCGATCCGGCTGGAACCGCCTGCTGCGGGCGGCGTCGACGCCATCGGCGTGACCGGCGGACGCACCGTCCGCCTCCTGCAGATTCCGCTCGTCGGCGATCCGCACGCGGCGGCCTCCCATGCGATCGGCGACGCGACGGAGCGGATCGCCCGGCTCGGCCGCCGTGCGTCGTTCGTGCCGCCCGAACTCGTGTCTCCCGGCGGCGTCGCCGACCGGCGCAGCGACGTCTACTCGCTCGGCTGCGTCCTCCACGCGCTGCTCACCGGCGGCCCGCCCTGCTGGAAGGGAGACGCCCAGCGGACACTCTCCCAGACATCCACGACCGGCCCGGAGCCGCTGGGGCCGCCGCGGGTGCCGGTGGAGGTGGCCACGCTCGTCGCCTACATGGTGGCCCGCGATCCGGCGGGCAGATACAAGGATGCGGCCGAGGCCGCCGATGCGATCGCCGCCTGCCTGGCCCTGCCGCCGGTGTCGACCGCGCTGCCGCCCCAGCATCCGCCGATCGACACGCCCGTCGCCACCCCGGCCGACCCGCCATTCGCCGTCGGGACGGCGACGACGGCCGACGCCCCGACATTCCCCGACATTCCCGACATCAAGACCGTCAAGCCGGCGGCAGCCGATCCGCGGAAGGCCGCGTCGCGACGACGGCTGGTGGCGACGGCGGCGGGCGGCGGCATTCTCGCTCTGGCCCTCACTGGGGCGCTCGTCGCGGTGCTGACCCGCGGCGGCTCGGCCGAGAAGCGCGGGCGGCCCCCCGCAGCAGGGCGGGCGGACCACACCGCACAGCAGGAGCCCGCACGGCGGCCGATCGAACCGCAGGCCGCGGAGGCCGAGCCGGACGCCGAGCCGACGCCCGACGCCGGACCGCGGCAGGCGGTGGTCGAGTCGTCCGATCTCCCCTGGGCATCGCCGACCCGCGGCCGGCCCCCATCGCTCGAGTACATGCCGCCCGGGGCGCAGCTCGTGCTGCTCGCGCGGCCCGCGGACCTGCTCGAGACCGACGAGGGTGGTCTCTTCCTGCGGGCGCTCGGGCCCCGCGTCGAGGCCGGCATCGACACGCTCACGACCCTCTGCGGCACGGGACTCGACGGCGTGGAGCAGATTCTCGGGGGCTGGCAGGCGACCGCCGACGCGTCCGCGGCACGGGCGACGGAGTCGGGGAACGTGCTCGGGGGCTGGGTGGTGCGGCTGGCCGAACCGTCCGGGATGGCCACCGATCGCGAGGCCCGCACGGCTGCCTGGGGTGCGACGACGGAGGAGGAGATCGGCGTCGAGACGATCCATCTCGGCAAGACGCTGGCGTTCTGGTTTCCGTCGGCGGAGCAGGGCAGGGTGCTCGCGATCGCCCCGGCGGCGCTGCTCCGCGAGATGGTCGAAGCGGCCGGCGAACCCGGCCCGGACGCGGACGCCGGCGACCGGCTCCCCGCCGGGCTCTCCCCCGACATGGAGTCGCTCATCGGCATGCTCGACGACAGCCGGCACGTCACACTGCTGGGATCCCCGCACTACCTGCTGTACGACGGGCGGCCGGTGCTGGCCGGCGGGCTGGCCCGGCTGGCCAAGCCGATCCACGGGTTCTTCGGCGACGACGTGAAGGCGGCCGCGGTCTCGCTCCACTTCGGGGACGACTTCTACCTCGAGCTCGATGCGGTGCCGTCCCGCGCCGAGCCCGCGAAGTCGCTCGCCCAGCGGCTCGCCGCCGGCGTCGATTCCTGGGGCGATGCGGCGGAGGATGCCGTGGCCTCGGCCAGCCTCCACGAGTACGGCAGGAAGCTCGTGATGCGGCTGCCCACCATGATCCGCACGCTCGCCGCGAATGCCCGCAGCGGCCCCGAGGGCCGCGCCGCGGTGCTCAACGCCTACCTGCCGCGGCACGCGGCGCACAACCTCGTGCTGGCCTCCGAGCTGGCACTCGAGCAGCCGGCGGGCGGGGCCGGTGCCGCCGCGGCCGCGCCGACGGCGGCGCCCTCTGCCGCAGGCGGGCTCGCCCGCCTGCAGCAGAAGATCTCGCTGACGTTCGCCAAGGACACGCTGGAGAAGTCTGTCCAGATGATCGCCGACGAGATCGGCGTGCCGATCGAGATACTCGGCGGCGACCTCCAGCTCGAAGGCATCACGAAAAACCAGTCGTTCAGCCTCGAGGAGCGGGACAAGACCGCCGACGCGGTGCTGCGAACCATCCTGGCAAAGAGCGATACGGTGGGCCGGCTGGTATTCGTCGTGCGTATGCAGGATGGCAGGGAGATGATCGCCGTGACCACGAGGGCCGCGGCGGCCAAGCGGGGAGAGAAGCTGCCGCCCGGATTCGGGGAGCAGCCGGCCGCGGAGCCGGCGGAAAGGAAGAAATCGAAATGATCATCGTCATGCAGGCCGGAGCGGCTCGGGCCGACCTCGATCGGGTCGTGGCCCGGGTGGAGTCGCTGCGGCTCAAGCCGCACGTGATCGTGGGCACCGAGCGGACCGTTGTTGCCGTCGTGGGCGACGAGCGGGACGCCGCCACTTCCGGACTGGAGACGCTGCCCGGCGTGGCCTCCGTGATGCCGATCCTCGCGCCCTACAAGATCGCCAGCCGCGAGGTGCAGCGGGAGCCCACGGTCGTGCGGGCCGGCTCGCTCGTCGTCGGCGGGCCGCAGGTGGGCGTGATCGCCGGCCCCTGCTCGGTCGAGAGCCTCGATCAGATCGTGCACACGGCCCGGGCGGTGAAGGCGGCCGGAGCGACGGGCCTCCGCGGGGGAGCCTTCAAGCCGCGGACGAGCCCCTACAGCTTCCAGGGCATGAAGGAGAAGGGTCTCGAACTCCTCGCCGAGGCGCGGGCGGAGACGGGCCTGGCGATCGTGACGGAGGTGGTGTCGCCGGAGGACGTGCCGCTGGTCTCGCGGTACGCCGACGTGCTGCAGGTGGGCGCCCGCAACATGCAGAACTACCGCCTGCTCGAGGCCGTCGGCCGCGCCAGCGTGCCCGTGCTCTTGAAGCGCGGCCCCGCCGCGACGGTGGAAGAACTCCTGCTGGCCGCCGAATACGTCCTCGACGGTGGCAACCGGCAGGTGATGCTCTGCGAGCGCGGCATCCGCACGTTCGAGACGCACACGCGGTTCACGCTGCCGCTGGCGACGGTGCCCTGGCTGCACGCCCGCACCCACCTGCCGGTGGTCGTCGATCCCAGCCACGGCACCGGGCATGCGCATCTCGTCGCCAGCATGGCGGCGGCCAGCGTGGCGGCGGGCGCCGACGGGCTCATCGTCGAGGTTCACCCCGACCCGAAGTCGGCGTCGAGCGACGGCGGCCAGACGCTCGACTTCGCCGCCTTCGAGCGGATGATGCACGTCTGCCGCCGCGTGGCCGCTGCCGTCGATCGCACTGTCTAGCTTTACGAAAAACATCGCATCCTGCGATTTTTTCTTGGCGGGCTCCGCCCGCTGGTGCTGCGCTCGGCATCCTGCCTCGCTGCACGCGCGCAACGCAGCCTCAGGCAGGCGCA
>Ga0214917_10007192_pt1 | contig 11336 bp, 11 predicted proteins | sample LL_1208_BB_MetaG_FD_177983 | JGI IMG/M metagenome (GOLD analysis project Ga0214917, IMG submission 177983) | Freshwater microbial communities from Lake Lanier, Atlanta, Georgia, United States - LL_1208_BB | ecosystem: Environmental > Aquatic > Freshwater > Lake | place: USA: Georgia | collected...
GATAGCTAAATTGTACTTGGCCTCTATTTTAGTATTTAAAGTAAAAAGAAGAATCAATAATAAATAGCGTATAGGTCTGATTATAAACCTAGTTGAGAAAGTAATAAGCTTGATTTGATCATCTTTTTATTGTACTTATTTCTTGCTTAAAAATAAACAAATTGCAGGTTTTTTTGATAAGTTTTGATGACATTCGTGACTTATTTTGACTATTTTATTTGATCTTGAAATTTTTTGTATAACTCAAAATAGTGTTTTTTGGCTGGGTTTGGTAACGTGTGTGGTATGTATCAAGCACATACTGTTGTTAATACTGAATGGGTGGACCTTTTTTGTGAGGCGTATTTGGCCTTGGGTGCATTGAGTGTGTCGGTATTTGAGGTTGGGGGTAGTGACGTGAAGCGGCTGAGTGTCTTGGTTGAGTCTGTTGAATGGTTTGAGGCTGTTGGGGGCTTTGTGAAAATTGAACCTGTTTCTAAAGAGCAGTGGGAATTTGCACATGAATTAACGGTTACTTTTGTGTCTTTTTTGCCCGGTGTTTGGATTTATGCTGAGGGGGTTGATGTGCTTCCTGAGCATCAAAAGGACTTGATTTTGACTTTGGATTTGCGTGGGGCTTTTGGGGATGGGGCGCATCCAACTACTGTGCTTTGCGGAGAATTTTTGTCCGAGTTGAAGAGGGCGGGGAAGTTGCCGGAAACTGTGGTGGATATTGGGACAGGGACTGGTGTTTTGGCGATTTTGGCTTCGAAATGGGGCGTTACTCATGTGGATGCCTTTGATTATGATGTGGTGTCAGTGGCTAGGACTAGGACAAATGTGGAATTGAATGATGTTACTGTGTCTGTGATGCAAGCGGATGTGCTTAAGGCCATCCCTGTACGATGTTATGACTGTGTGATTGCGAATTTGCATTCTGATTTGATTACACAGGCGTTGCCAATGTTAAAACGATGGATGAGCCCTTCGGGGGTGATGATTTTAAGTGGTATTTCTGTGAAATGGAAATTAGAAATGGAAGCGTTATTTGCGGCTAATAAATTGATGGTGGAGGACTTTAGAATTTTAGATGGATGGTGTGGATTTGTGCTTCGGTGTAAGTAAGAGTGGTATAGTGGCCTGATGAAGTTATTTGGGTATCGTATTGACCTATTAAATTTAGGTGACGCTGTGACGCGTGTGATTGAATTGGCCAAAACAGCCGGTTTTAAAACTGTGACAACATTAAATGCCATGATGGTGGCTGAGGCAGATCGACAGCCTTGGTTAAACGAGTATATTCGACGCAGTGAGTTGGTCGTGGCTGATGGATCGGGTATTACCATTGCCTTGAAACTTATGAAGGGTGAACATGTAGAAAAGGTCGCTGGGGTGGACTTGGTTGAGGGGTTGCTTTGCCAAAATAAAGCCTCTCTTTTTTTGATTGGAGGGACACCATTTGCACATGACGACATGATGTCTGATATTAAACGGCGTTTTGATAAAGCCCGTATTGTTGGGACTTGTCATGGGTATTTTGGACCAGAGGATAAACAGAAATTGATAGTGAGGGTGTCTGAGATCTCTCCCGATGTCATTTTGGTGGGTATGGGAGTGCCGCTTCAGGAACGCTTTATTAATGAGTTAAGGGAGCAATTATCACATGGTGTGGCTATTGGTGTGGGAGGTAGCTTTGATGTGGTGTCTGGTAGGGTGGAAAGGGCGCCAAAATGGATAGTTGATTGCCATCTGGAATGGGCTTTTAGAGGGATTAAACAACCATTTAGGATAAAAAAGTGGGGGCTTTTGGGTAGGTTTTTTGTGAAAGTAGCCAGTTACTTATTTAATTTTCATTAAGCAGGGTGCCGATCCTCAAGTACTTTTTCAACATCTTTAAATGAAATTCCCCTTGCCCTTAATGTGACAAGTAAGTGGAAAATTAAATCTGCAGACTCGTTTTTTAATTCCGTAATATCATCATTTTTGGCTGCAATAATCACTTCGCCAGCCTCTTCGCCAATTTTTTTTAAAATTCGATCCAGGCCGGATTTAAATAATTTTGTTGTATAAGATCCTTCAGGCATTTCGTCAAAACGCTTGTGGATTAATGTATCTAATTTTGTAATAAAACTCATTAATACCTCCTTATTTGTATAGTACCCATGCTACATGGAACTACGTGGGACTGTCGCAAAATACATCATCTGCACAATTTTCGCCATGCTCAACCATACCGTCTACGCTGACGCTTCGCCTCCTTGATGGTCCACTCATGTCGATAAATTGCACATCTGCCGCATTTTGCGACAGTCCCTACGTTGCAATCCAAGTATGTGTTGATCCAAAAATTCCTTCAACTTGTCCTAAACATAATGCATCGTCGGTTACCCAAAATCTTTTATGGGCTAAAATCGTCTGATCGCCTACATGAAAAAATACCGGCATTGCCCCACGATGTGACCTTGCTACCTTTTTAAACTCTTCAAATAGCGCCAAATTATCTGTTAATGCGGCATCGATATGCAGTTGCCGCTGTGCCACCAGCGAATCGAGTAACATGATTGAGTCACATCGGATCGACATTTCGTCTTCGCTAATTTTTAAACGGCCCCGCACTTTAACGACATGGTCATCTTTAAACAATTGAACATGTTCTTCAAATTGATCGCTATGAAACATTAATATGCGTAATTCGCCCTTAAAATCTGTTAAAGTGCCTAATAACATTTCACTTTTGGATTTTGTTACCACACGCTTGCAGTCTGATAAAATTCCAATCATTTCTACTATTTTGTTGTCATCTTCGGGGGTGCATTTGCTTAAATTAAACGGCATGGCTTCAATACGTTGACGATGGGCTTCTAAGGGATGTCCCGAAATATATAGCCCTAGCAATTCCTTTTCTAATCGCAAACGCTCTTCGTTGGTTAATACATCATAATCATCTGTATCTTCGACAAATTGTACGCCATTGCCCATGCCAATTTGAGAAAACATACTGGTTTGGCCATTACTGCGTTCTTTTAAAATGGTTTGGGCTTGATCTAATACTCGTTCATAGGTGGCCAGTAATTTGGATCTGTCCCCTAATGCATCCATTGCACCGCATTTAATTAAACTTTCCAGCACACGCTTATTTACCTGGCGCAAATCAACACGTAAACAGAGGTCGGATAAGGTTTTAAACTCCCCATTTGTCTGGCGTTCTTTTACAATGCTGTCGATAGCGCCTTCGCCTACATTTTTTACGGCGCCTAATCCAAATCGAATGGAGTTTCCGATGACTGTATAGTCTGTATACGATTGATTAATGGATGGGGGTAATACTTCAATGCCCATTTGCCGGCATACATCGATGTAAAGCGATGTTTTATCACTGACGCCTAGTACGCTGGATAATAATGCTGCCATATATTCCACAGGATAATGGGCTTTTAAATAGGCTGTTTGAAATGAAATTAATGCATATGCTGCACTATGAGACTTATTAAACCCATATTCGGCAAATTTATAACATAAGTCAAAAATGCGTTTGGCTTTCCCTAAATCAAAGCCTAGTTTTTCGGCGCCGGCCATAAAGGCATCGGCCATTTTGTCCATTTCACTTTTCTTTTTTTTGCCCATAGCACGACGTAACATATCCGCTTGGCCTAGCGTAAATCCGCCGACACTGCTGGCAATTTGCATGACTTGTTCCTGATACACAATCATGCCATAGGTGTCTTTTAAAATAGGTTCAAGTATATCTAATTCATATTTGACCTGAGTTTTACCTGATTTATTTGAAATAAATTCACTTACCATGCCCGATCCTAAGGGGCCCGGACGATATAGGGCTAAAAGGGCGATAATATCCTCAAATACACTGGGTTGGAGGTCCTTAATTAATTGCCTCATCCCTCGGCTTTCTAATTGAAATATTCCTGCTGATTCTCCAGTGCATAATAAGTCATATGTTTTTTGATCTTTAAAATCGAGTGTGTTTAAGTCGAGCTCTATCCCTTGATGCTGTTTAATCAGCTGGCAGGCATCTTGCATCACGGTTAAGTTTCTCAGGCCTAAAATATCCATTTTTAATAGACCCACTTTTTCAAGTTCTGTCATGGCATATTGTGTTGTTACTTGACCGTCATTCATGGCCAATGGCACGACTGTCGATAAGGGGTCTCTCGAAATCACTACTCCAGCAGCATGGGTTGATGAGTGTCGGGCAACGCCTTCTAGCTGAGCGCCAATGTCTAATAATTCCTTAAATTCCTCATGGTCATCATATAGTTTTTTAAGTTCAGGGATTTGCTCGAGTGCTTCGGGAATGCTTGTGTATTGTCCTGGTGTTGATGGGATTAACTTTGCAATTCTGTCGACATCCGATAGAGGGATATTAAGCACTCTGCCAACGTCACGGACCACGCCTCTGGCGGCCATTGTTCCAAATGTAATAATTTGAGAGACACACTCGGCGCCATATTTTTTGACAATATAGTCGATGACTTCACCACGACGTCTAATACAAAAGTCCAAGTCCACGTCTGGCATGGATACCCGATCAGGATTTAAAAATCGCTCAAAAAGTAATTTATATTCAATGGGGTCAATATTCGTAATATTTAAGGCATAGGCTACGATGGAGCCTGCTGCAGACCCCCGTCCAGGCCCTACTGGAATACCCTGTTTAGCGCAAAAATCTAAAAAATCATAAATAATTAAAAAATATGGTGCATACCCCATTTTTGTAATGACGGACATTTCAAAATCAACACGGTCTTGAACATCTTGTTCGCGCCCTGGGTATCTACGGGAAATGCCTTCTTTTACTAATTTGGCCATATACTCTTCGACGGTCATATGATCTGGACATTCAAATCGGGGTAGATGGACTTGGTCGGTTTGGAGTTTTAAATTACATAAGTCTGCAATTTTAACTGTATTTTCAATGGCTTCTGGGATGTCTTTAAATAATTCTGTCATCGCCGCTTGTGATTTAAAGTAGGAGTCTCTGCCTAAAAATTGCCCACGTGTATCATCTTCAAGTCGACGACCTGTTTGAATACAATTTACAATTTGTCTTAATGGGGCATGGCTGGCTTCGGCATAATAGACATCATTAATGGCCACTACGCCAATATTTAATTGTTTCGAAAGGGTAAGGCTATGCTCGGTTACTGTTTCTTCAAGTGACACTCCAATACGGTGGATGCCTAAGTAAAAATCATCCCCATAAATCGCTTTTAGTCGATTGGCACGTTCTGTTGCACTATCGATTTGGTGTCGTTGCAAAGGATAGCCCACCACCCCATTTAGTCCTGACGAAATGGCAATTAACCCGTCTTTATATAATTCAAGGGCTGCAAAATCCAATCGCGGTTTATAATAAAACCCTTCTAGGTGAGACAGTGTCACTAATTTGACTAAGCTTTGATATCCTGCATAGTCTTTGCACAGTAAAATTAAGCGATCAAATCCACGTTCTTTGGCTCGCATATCTGGGGCAATATAAACTTCACAACCAATAATAGGTTTTATTCCTGCTTCTTTGGCCTTTAAATAAAATTCAATTGCACCATACATTGCGCCATTGTCGGTTAATGCCACTGCATGCATGTCCATCGTTTTTGCAGCACTTACCATATCTGATAGGCGAAATGGACTTTCTAATAGCGAGTACTCGCTGTGACAGTGTAAATGAATAAATGACATAAGCCTTTAATCTAACATAGCTTATGGTCTTTTTTCATAAGGAAAAGTCGTGATTGGTCAGTGGTGTATGGTTAAATTTTAATTATCTCATTATGATTGACAAATTATCTCACTATAATATACTTCTTCACTGTGAAGGATATACAAAGGCCCTTATTGGGCGTGCTTATACAGAGATTTTTAAGGCCACTCACTACTATACAAGTGCTTATTGGGCCTCGTCAGGTAGGAAAAACGACACTTATTCATCAATTGAGTGCACAAATGCCCTTTAAAAGTAGTTATCATACGGCGGATTCTCCTGCAATTTTGGGTCCAGAGTGGATAGAGCAACATTGGTCTACCGCTAGACTTGAAAGTAAGATCCAAAATACACCTATCCTTTTGTGCTTTGATGAAATTCAAAAAATTGATAACTGGTCGGAAATAGTCAAAAAATATTTTGATGAAGACCGTCGGGAGGGGCGAGATATTCGTATACTTCTTTCTGGGTCATCTACAACAGAACTTGATACGGGATTATCTGATAGCCTTGCTGGGCGATTTGAAAAACTGATTGCGACACATTGGACTTACAAGGAGTGTCAGGAGGCCTTTGGTGTGTCCTTAGGGGATTATTTTAGGTTTGGGGGGTACCCTGGTGCCTATGCATTTATGTCTGATAGGAACCGCTGGGGATCCTATGTACAAAATTCACTCATCGACCCGATTATTGGCAAAGATATCCTGATGAGGATTCCGATTAGAAAGCCTGTTTTATTGCGACAGCTATTTATCTTGGCTTGTTGTTATGGGGGGCAAATCGTTAGTTTTCAAAAATTACTGGGTCAGCTACAAGATGCTGGAAATGTGACCACGCTCTCCCACTATAAAGACATTATAGAGCAAGCCCTTTTAATTGCAGGGTTACCAAAATATACAGATTCTCAGTTGCGCAAACGGTCAAGTCCACCCAAGTGGCTGCCATTAAATACGGCGTTAATGACATCACTATCTGAAAATGGTTCTGATGAATGGCAGCCTGGCACTTTAGCATGGGGGCGTCTCGTTGAAGTGGCTGTTGGTGCCCATTTGTACAATCACTGTCTTGGTACCAGTATCAAGGTGTATTATTGGCATGAAGCTCATCATGAAGTTGACTTTGTCCTTGCATATCAAGATAAGATTATTGCCCTTGAAGTTAAAAGTGGCGTCCATTCAAAAATAAAAGGGGTAAGTGCCTTTAAATCACAGTATCCGCATGCAAAATTGATTAAGGTCGGGGGTGATGGAATTGATTTGGAATTATTTTTTAGCATTACACCAAAAGATCTTTTTGAAATATAAGCTGCATGTTACCCTAGCAGTATGAATTTTCTTAAAAAAGAATCTGTCATTATTGGCATCCTTTTAACATTGTTTACACTTAGTGTCCTGATTGGTGTTAGCGACCGTCTCCCTCTTAAAAATAAAGCCAAAGGTGAGTCCCTCTTGCATCCCAAAAAAATTGGTCTTATTTATTTAACTGGACCGATTACCATGGACAGTGGCCCATCGCCATTTAGCCCTAATAGCTCTGATTCCGTTGTTGATACTATTGCTGAATTTACTAAAACCAATTCTGTGCATGCCCTTATTATTCGTATTAATAGCCCTGGGGGTACTGTTGGAGCCTCTCAGGAACTGTATGGCGAAATTATGAGATTTAAAAAACAAACAGGTAAGCCGGTTATTATTTCCATAGGCGATGTTGGCGCATCGGGTGCGTATTGGACAGCCCTTGCGGGTGATGTCATTTTTGCAAATCCAGGTAGTATGGTGGGTAATATTGGCGTGATCATGTCCAACCTTAATTTTGGAGATGCGGCCAATAAGTGGGGTATTAAAATGAATACCCTTAAAAGCGGTCCCCACAAAGATATTCTTTCAAGCTGGCGAGATATGACCCCTGAGGACAGAAAAATCCTACAAAGCATGATTGATGATGTCTATACGCAATTTGTGACAACAGTCGCGACATCCCGAAAAATGCCTTATGAGACAGCCAAAGCCTTGGCAGATGGCCGAGTTTATACTGGTAATCAGGCGAAAGCCGTGAACTTAATTGACCATACGGGCACATTGTCCGATGTGATTGAATTTACTAAACAAAAAGTGGGGATTAAAGGTGAGGCTGAACTGGTTACTCAGGATGACCCCACTTTGCAGCAGTTTTTACACTTATGGAAACAGCATTCTCAACTTCAATTTAATATTCCTGATCTTTTGAATTCATTCTCTCCATTTGAGCTCAAATAAGATGTTTAGGGTGATTTATACTTATATTGTCCGCCCTAAAAGTATCCTTAACTCACTTGATCAGTATCAATTAGGGCCTACGAGTGCGCTGGTATTGTGTTTAGTTGCAGCAGGGTCTTTGTCCAGCGCTGATCATGGCAATGTCATTATTGCATTTGGTGCTCAGCTTATCCTTATAGCGGGCCTTTTGATGATTCAGACAGTGGTGACCGATTTTTTTGCTCAGTTGTCTGGATTGACTGCCAATAGCCTTAAATTATTTCAGTTGTTTACGCTTAGCCTTATTCCATTTTTAGCTGAACCAGCCCTTAATGGATTACTGTGTGTTCCCCATCTTGGGATTGTTGTAGGGCTTATGAGTGCGGCTTTATTTGTGTATACACTATATCTGCAGTTAATTAGCGTTAAAGCCTTGTATCGTATTGCAACATCCAAGGCCATTTTAATTTATTGTGTTCCAGCGTTAATTATTTTTGTTGCAGTTCTTGTTGTTGTGATTGCTGCGATTTATCAGGTAGGGGTTTTATGAGAATTGGTCATGGCTTTGATGTTCATCAATTAGTAGAAGGATTACCGCTTATTTTGGGGGGTATTACGATTCCCCATCCTAAAGGCCTATTGGGTCATAGTGACGCAGATGTCCTGACTCATGCGATTATGGATGCGATTATTGGGGCCTTGGCCTTGGGTAATATTGGTACATTTTTTCCGGACACTGATCCTAAATATAAGGGTATTTCCAGTATTACCCTTCTTGACGAAGTCATGGGGACAGTCCGTCAAAAAGGCTACAAAATTGGCAATATTGATTGTGTCATTGCTGCCCAAAAACCCAAGCTCAATCCATTTATACCGGCCATGCGAGAGCTGCTTTCGGTACATCTCGATACCCCCGTAGACACCATTTCAATTAAACCCACCACTACCGAACATTTGGGATTTGAAGGTGAAGAGAAAGGGATTTCTGCCCACGCTGTGGTGTTGTTGGTTGCTGGTAATATCTTAAGTTAAAAGAGAAGGCTAAATGGTGCGCGAGGAGGGACTTGAACCCCCATGCCGTAGGCACTAGATCCTAAGTCTAGCGTGTCTACCAATTTCACCACTCGCGCAGTAAAGGTGAGTGGATTGTAACAAGGTCGCCTTTTCTTGTAAATCTACAGCCCCTCCTTTATGCTACTTTATTATGATTACGATTACTGAAATTACACCCGAAGATTCTATTAAATTACAACAGATGTTGGATTTAGCCTCTGATTTGATGTCTGAAGCGGGATATCAATGGATTCAAACCCCCACGATTGATGCCTATACTTCGCTTGCACCTGGCTTAGGTAAACATTTAAAACAAAATGTTGTGCGAGTGCTTGATCGTGGCGATGATAGTTTGATTTTGCGTCCCGATAATACAGCGCCTATTGCTAAAATTGTGGCCAATACGCCTTCGCAAAGCCCTATGAAGCTTTTTTATAATGCGTCTAAATTTCAACGATTACCAAAATCTAATGATATTCATGAAACCCTGGAAGTGGGTTTTGAACTGATTGGAGATTCTGCGGCTACTGCCGATGCTGAAATTTTAATATTACTGAGCCGACTTTTGACACAGTTGGGCTTTAAAGATCATATTATTGATGTTGGGCATAGTGACTTGGGTAAACAAGAAGTCCCGGTAAAGCGCGAAGCGCTTTTGAAAAATGATTTTGTGCAATATGGCCAATTGCCCAAGCGCGGACCCGTTGAAATGATGGCAGGCACTGAAAAGTTAATGGCTTTATACCAGGCGCTGCGTTCTCAGCCAGAGGCGAGTCATATTTATTTTAATTCGGGCCTTGTTAAAGAGCTTGAGTATTATACCGGCATAATATTTGAAGTCTACATTCCTCATTGTGGGTATCCCATTGCATCGGGTGGGCGTTATGATGCGTTATTAAACACATATGGTGCTGACCTGCCTGCAGTTGGTGCTGCCCTTAATATGAATATGATTCTCTCTGTAGTAGGAAGTAAAAAATGACCAGTCCAATTACAATTGCTACTGCCAAAGGCTATTTATTATCCGAAAGTATTTCGCTTTTTGATAAAATTGGGATCTCCTTTGGAAATGATATCGAAGACTCTCGCCGTTTATTTACACAGGATGCCAGTGGCCAATATCAATTGCTTAAAATTAGGCCTTGGGATGTGACAGAGTATGTCGAAAATGGGGCTGCTGATTTGGGTATTGTTGGCTTGGATGTCCTTGAAGAAAAACAAAGTAATGTGATTCGGTTGGCTGATTTGGGCTTTGGTAAATGCAAGTTGGTATTGGCGGGGCCGCAAGGCGATATGGCACTTAAACATCATATTAAAGTGGCTACTAAATTTCCTAATTTAACGCAGCGTTATTTTGATAAAAAGGGCATTAAAGCCAAGTTGATTAAGCTTTATGGGGCCATTGAGTTGGCGCCGTTAACAGGGTTATCGGATATCATTTCGGATTTAACGGCGACTGGGGCTACTCTCAAAGAACATGAATTGGATATTATTGATACCATTTTGCCGTCATCAGCCTATTTAATTGCTAATCCAAGTAGCTATCGTACTCATTATGATGCCATTGTAAAATTGGTGACGGCGTTGGGTGCGTGATGATGAGTATCCTTACAAAAACCTATTTACCTATCATTAAGGACATTTTTTTGCCTAATGAACATTATCATAAAGTGGATGATATCGATTTGGGTAAACTTTATGATAAAGGCTATCGCAATTTGTTTTTAGATATTGATAATACCCTTATGTCCTATGATGATCGTGAGTTGTCATTACAAACACTAGAGTGGGTAGAGCGCAATAAACAACTTGGGTTTAAATGCTTTATTTTGTCTAATAATTCTAGCCGAAATCGAATTGAGAGAATTAGTCGTCAAATGAAATGCCCTGGTGTTTACTTTGCATTAAAACCATTTACTTACAGTATTCAAGAATTGGCACGTCAGTATAATGTTTCCTTAGAGCGTAGTATTATTATTGGAGATCAATTGTTTAAAGATGTTGTGTTAGGGAATTGGCTTAAAATGTATTCTATTTTGGTAGACCCGATTGATATTCGACACTCCTTTTTTAAAACCCTGCAACGCGATATTGAAGTAAAATTATTAGATAAGCTTTCTTTGACTTAGTTTATTGTACATTTTTGTATAATAATTGTTTTTATTCTACATAATTGTATTTCTTTTTTGTACGCTTCTTGTATTTTTGTACATTTTTGTATTTTTTGAAAATAAAGCTTCTCTATTTTAGGGTGCTTTTAATTTGGCATGAATGATGCATTTTGGTAGCAAGGACTAACTTTTGTTGGAGGTATTGAACTTGAAGAAGATTTTCCTTGTAGTTACCGTGTT
>Ga0214917_10007193_pt1 | contig 11334 bp, 8 predicted proteins | sample LL_1208_BB_MetaG_FD_177983 | JGI IMG/M metagenome (GOLD analysis project Ga0214917, IMG submission 177983) | Freshwater microbial communities from Lake Lanier, Atlanta, Georgia, United States - LL_1208_BB | ecosystem: Environmental > Aquatic > Freshwater > Lake | place: USA: Georgia | collected...
ATCTGCGCAGTGCCGGCCTCCATCCCTTCCATGCCCCCAGCGGCGTGATGCTCGATGAGGGCAACATGCCCTACAGCCGTTGCCGGCGGTGCAACAACTGCGATGGCTTCCCCTGCCTGGTGCATGCCAAGGGGGATGCGGAGGTGTGTGGCGTGCGGCCGGCCCTGGCCGCCAGTGCCAACGTGTCGCTGCTCACCCGCGCCGAGGTGAAGCGGCTGCACACCGATGCCAGCGGCCGCACGGTGACGGCGGTGGAGCTGGAACGCGATGGCGAGGCGCTGCGCTACTCCGCGGATCTGGTGGTGGTGAGCTGCGGTGCGGCCAACAGCGCCCGGTTGCTGTTGATGTCCGCCAACGACAAGCACCCCCGCGGCCTGGCCAACGGCTCCGATCAGGTGGGGCGCAATTACATGTTCCACAACAGCAAGGCAGCGGTGGCGCTGTCCCACGAGCCCAACCCCACCATCTTCCAGAAGACGATCTCCATCAACGACTGGTATTTCGGGGATGCCGACTACGACTACCCGATGGGCAACATTCAGATGACCGGCAAGACCCGCGGCGCGATCATGAAGGGCTATGCGCCGCTGGAAACCTTCCTGATGCCCAACTGGGGCATGGATGAGATCGCGGCCCATGCCCTGGATTTCTGGATCACCACGGAAGACCTGCCCGACCCCAACAACCGGGTCACGGTGGATGCAGCCGGGCAGATTCACCTCAACTACACGGTGAACAACCAGACCTCCGCCGATCGGCTGTGGGGGCGTTTGCAGGGCCTGCTCGACAAGCTCTACCTCAAAAAGCACCTGGTGGAGCGGCAGATCTACGTCAAGAACCCGATGGGCATCGCCGCCGTGGGCCACCAGGTGGGCACCTGCCGTTTCGGCACCGATCCCGCCACCTCGGTGCTCGATGTGAACTGCAAGGCCCACGAGCTCGACAACCTCTACGTGGTGGACACCAGCTTCTTCCCGAGCATCGGCGCGGTGAACCCATCGCTCACCGCCATCGCCAATGCGATCCGGGTGGGCGATCACCTCAAGCAACGCCTGGCGGCGTAGGGAGGCATGTCCATGCCGTTCACCAGCACCCACCAGCGCGAGCAACAGCTGTTGCTGATGGCCGGGGTGATGCAGGGGGTCGCATTGGTGACCTTCCCCGCCATCAGCACGGTGCTGACCGCACCGGATGCCTATGGGCTCAGCCGCAGTGAGTATGGGCTGATCTTTCTTCCCCAGGTGATCGCGGCCATTGCGGCATCGTTCCTGGGCGCGCAGCTCTCGCGGGCCTGGGGGGCCAAACGGGTGCTGCTGGTGGGCTTGCTGGCCGATGCCGCCTCAATGGCGGTGCTGCTGCTGAGTTCGCTGTTGATGCACCACCAGGGCTTGGATCTGGTGCTGCTGATGCTGGCCACCGCCCTGATGGGGTTTGGCTTCGGTGGGGTGGTGCCGGTGCTCAACACGTTCATCGCCGATTTTCAGCCCACCCGGGTGGATCAATCGATCCTGATGCTCAATGCGCTGCTGGGCCTCGGCACGGCGCTGGCCCCCGCCCTGGCGGCGGTGGTGGTGGGGCCGGGGGTGTGGTGGGTGCTGCCGCTGCTGGTGCTGGCGGCGGCGCGGTGGTTGTGGACCGCCTGCCGCCAGCAGCCCCTGCAGCTTTCGGCAGCGGGGCCCGCGGCCTCCGCGGGGGAGTCGCGAAGCGGTGTGGCCGCGCCGGTGTTGGTTGGGTTTGTCGCCGTTGCGGTGCTCTACGGCCTGGTGGAAACCATCAACGGCAACTGGTCGGTGATCCTGATGGCCCAGAAGGTGGGTGCCCCAACGCAGGTTGCCTCCATGGCGCTCACCCTGTTCTGGGGTTGGGTCACGCTGGGCCGCTTGCTGTTTGCCCGGCTGGCCGGGCTCTTCCCCCCGCGGTTGTTGCTGCCGGGGCTGCCGGTGTTTCTCGCGGTGGTGCTCGAGGCCATCAGCCGCCTCGGCGGTGGTGATGCCGGCACCGCCTTGGTGCTGTTCGCCTGTGCGGGCGTGAGCTGTTCGGCGATGTTGCCGTTGATCATCAGTTTTGGGCAGAAGCAGCTGGCGCCGTTGGGTGAAACGGTGGCGGGGTTGTTGATCGGGGCCTACCAGGTGGGCTACGGGTTGGCGGCTTTTGGCGGTGGTGCGATTCAGCAGCAGTGGGATCTGCCGATCACCACGCTGTTTGCCATGGGGGCTGGCGCGGCCGTGCTGCTGGCGTTGCTGGCCGCCCCGCTGGCCCTCAAGCCCCGTGGGATTCCACCCCTGCATCCGTGAGCCAAACCGGTTGGCCCCTGCTGCCCCTGTTGCTGCTGCTGGTGCCGGCGCCAGCCGCGCAGGCCGAGGCGCTGCGGTTGGGGTCCACCCAGATGTTCAAGCTGGTGCTCTCCCAGCCCACGGGCTCCAGCCGTGCGGAGTACGACCTGGTGGTTCCGCTGCGGGAGACGGCAACGCAGCGCTATTTCGTGGATGCCAAGGTGTTCGCTGAAGAGCAGCCCTGGATCGGCGCGCCAGCGGGCTCAGGCTTTTTTCAAGGGTTCGGCCAGAGCACCCGGCTGGGGGTGCGCACGCTGATTGAGGCTGGCAATGGCTTCTGGGGGGCCAGCGCCGGCTACGACAGCCTGTGGCAACAGGGGGCCTATTTCCAGCAGGCGGGCTTGGCCCTTGAATACAACCGACAGGCCTATCAGCTGGTGCTCACGGCCGGGGTGCCGTTTTCGGCGCCAAGCCTGCAGCAGGTCGCCAATGTGCCGTTGTCATCGGTGAACATGCAGATTTCCCTGCCCACCGGCGCCAACGGGTTGGCGGTGCAGCCCAGGGTGTATCTGGTGGGCAGCGACTCCACCGGCACGGCCATGGGGGGGCAGTTGCAATTCACCTACTCCTTCGCGCGCACCTGGAGCGCCACTCTGGCCTCCAACTACGACGCCCTCACGGGGGTGGGTGGATCCCTCACCGTGCAGGTGCTGCTGCCGCAGCGCACCGGGGCGGGTCTGGCGGCAAGGATCAATCCGGATCTGGTGAATGGCTTTGCCGCAGCCGTGGGCAACAACGGCTCACGGGTGATCCGCCTTGACAATCAGCCTGCCGCCTCCGGCAACTGAGCGCTTGGCCCCTGTGGTCAGGGGCGCGTGCGCACCGGAACCAGCCCTTTGGTGTTCAGCTTCACAGCCCAGAGGCTGTTGCTGGATCCAATGAACAGGATGTTGTTGTCAGCACCGCCAAAGCTGAGGTTGGCGGTTTGTTTGGCCATCAGGAATTTGCCGATCAATTTGCCCTTGGGGTTGATCACATGGATCCCCTCGAGCGTGCCCACATACACGTTGCCCTGGGCATCGAGGCGCATGCCATCGGGGAATCCCGGGGCCACGTTGGCGAACAGACGCCTGTTGGCGAGGGTTTTGCCGTCCTTGCTCACGTCATAGACGTAGATGCGGTGGGGCAGGTAGGGGAAGTAGGTGCGTGGCCCCTGGATGGCACCGCTGTCGATGATGTAGAGGGTTTTCTCACCCGGGCCGAAGGCAATGCCGTTGGGCATCACCAGGCTTCCCTCCACCACGGTGAGTTGTTGGCGCAGCGGGTCGTAGCGGTAAACGTTGTTGGGCAGTTGGGCCGGCTGGGGCGGGAACTGCAGGGAGCCGTAGCTGGGGTCGGTGAACCAGACGCTGCCATCGCTTTTGACCACCAGATCATTGGGCGAATTGAGGCGCTTGCCCTGGTAGCTGCCCACCAGGGTTGGGGCCTGGGGTTCAGGGCCCTTCAAGTTGGGCTCCAGCGAGCGGGTGATCGAGACGCGCCGGCCCGTGGTTTCGGCGCTGAGCAGATGGCCCTGAAGGTCGGGGGTCTGGCCGTCTGCAACGCCGGATGGATTGCGGAACAGCGTGGGCGGATCCCAGGATTGGCTGGTGATCGCTCCGTTGATCAACCCGTTCCAGCGCACCGCATAAATGCTGTTGTGGATTTGATCGGTGACCAGCAACACGCCGCCTGGTCCAGTTTTGTCCTTCAGGAACACCGGGCCTTCCAGAAATCCGAAGCCTGTGGCCAGAGGAATCAATTGGGGCGTTCGGCCCACGATGGCCTCAAAACTTGGATCGAATGCCTGAACAGTGAGCTGCGGAGATTGTGATTCGGGATAGTCGGGATTGTTGGTGATGACAACATCACGGCAGCGCTTGGCCTCCGGGCTGCCCGGCAGGCATGCCGCCCCCATCGGGGCTTTTGTGGTGTGTTGTTGGCAGGCCCCAAGCAGGGAGAGCAGGGCAATCGCCAGGGCTGATTTGGCCAGGCCACTGCGGCAGACCATGGCTGGCAGGAATGGTTTCAGGCGCATGGGGATGGGGGGTTGCCCTGGTGCGCAGTGGGGGGATCCGACGCGCACAACGTTGTTCAAACTCAAGCTATTGAGACCCTGTTGAGCGGTGCAAACTGTGTCGATTTGTGACCGCTGTCCTCGGGCGCGTTGGCGTTTTCAAGTGTTTCTGATTGCTGATCATGGGCGGGCAAACCTGTTCACACGTTCCTAACTTTTTGGCGAAGCGCCCGCTCACAAACGCCAGCCGCCATGACCCACTCCAACCCCTACGCCCAGGAGTTGCTCTCCAATCTGCTCAAGGGCAAGGTGATCATCGTCACCGGTGGCAACAGCGGCATCGGCAAATCGATCGTGGAGGAGGTGGCGCGGCTGGGGGCGCGGGTGGTGATCGACTACCGCTCCCATCCGGAGGCCACCGAAGCGATTGAGCAGGAGATCGGTGAGCTGGGGGGCAGTTGCATCGGTGTGCAGGCGGATGTCGCGAACCTGGATGATCTGCAGCGCCTGGTGCAGGAAGCGGTGAGCCGTTACGGCCGCCTCGATGTGATGGTCAACAACGCCGGCATCGAAACGCGCACCTCGATCCTCGACACCACCCCTGAGGATTTCGACAAGGTGTTGAACGTGAACCTGCGGGGCGTGTTCTTCGCCACCCAATACGCCGCCCAGCAGATGATCGCCCAAGGCGGTGGCGGCCGGATCATCAACATCTCCTCGGTGCACGAGGACTGGCCGATGCCCAACAACACCCCCTACTGCGTGGCCAAGGGTGGGGTGCGGATGCTCACCCGCACCGCCGGTGTGGAGCTGGCCTCCAAGGGCGTGACGATCGTGAACGTGGGCCCCGGCGCCGTGGCCACGCCGATCAACGACTCCACCATGAACAACCCGGAGTTGCTGGCCAAGCTCAATGCCGCCATTCCGATGGGGCGCATGGCCCAGCCCGAGGAAATCGCCAAGGTGGTGGCCTTCCTGGCCAGCGACGCCGCCAGCTACATCACCGCCACCAGCATCTTTGCCGATGGCGGCATCATGCAGAGCAGCCCTGGCCTGTGAAGCTCAGCCGCGAGCAGCTGCGGCGGCTTCGGCGCCGCCACCGCGGCTATCAGATCACCCTGGTGTCGGAGTTGCTGCTGGTGATGCTTCTGCCCCTGGCGGCGAAGGTGCCCTGGCTGTTGGCGGCCATGTTGTGCGCTGTGGCGGTGGTGCTGATCGTGTTTCTCAGCCGCTTCACCATGCTGGAGCGCACCAAGCCGCTGATCTACGCCATGGGCGGCTTGGCGGTGGCGATGGAACTGATCTGGCACATCACCCTGGCGTGGGCGCCGCCCGTGGGAAGGGCGCTGACCCTGCCCCACGTGGTGGTGTGGTGTTTGTTTTTGCTGTTTGCGGTGGTGCGCAAGGTGAAGTCGCTGGTGCGTGAACGCTTTGTGACCACCTCGGTGGTGCTGGGTGCCGCCTCGGGCTACCTCACCGTGGGAATTGCCGCCGGTGTGGTGCTCACCGCCCTGTGGGTGCTGCACCCCGGTGCCTTTGTGGCCTCGGCGTTGCCGGTGCCCGCAGCGGGTGAGATCGGCGCGGTGGCGGTGGCCCCCGCGCTGATGGCGGCGGCCTTCGGCCTGCTCACCACGGTGGGCACCCCGGTGATCCAGTCCGCGGATGTCACCGGCCACGTGGTGTCGGTGTTGATCAGCATCGCCGGCCAGCTCTATGTGGCGATCCTGATCGGCCTGGTGCTCAGCCGGGTGAACAACAAGACCCTCTAGCCAGTGCCGGGCAAACTGGGGGCCGCCTTGAGCAGCCCCGTGCAGTCCAGCCCTTCGCCATCCGCTTCGCCGTGGCAGCAGCTGTTGGAGCGGCTGCTGCAGTTGGTGCTGTTGGGTTGTCTGGTGGGGCTGGCCTGTTGGCCCTTCAACCTGATGGACCGTTGGCAGGACCTGCTGCTGGGGCAGCTGCCGGCCTTCAGCCGCCAGGGTTGGCGGGTGTCCACCCTGCTGCTGGCCTGCTCGCCGGTGCTGGTGGTGCCGTTGCTGCTGGTGCTGCAGCGCGGCCTGTTGAGCCGTGGTGCCGGCTCCGGCATCCCCCAAACCATGCGGGCCATTGCCGAGCCGGATCAGGCCCTGCGTTGGCTGGGGCCTGTGCCCACGGTGCAGCGCCTGCTGCTCTGGTGCCTCGCCACCCTCAGCCTGCTGCCCCTGGGGCGGGAGGGGCCGGTGGTGCAGGTGGGTGCAGCCGTGGCGGCGGGCTTAAAACGCCGTTTCCCGATGCTGCTGCCGGGCCTGAGCCCGGGCAACCTGCTGGCGGTGGCGGCCGGTGCCGGGTTGGCGGGGGGCTTCAACACGCCGCTGCTGGGGGTGGTGTTTGTGGCGGAGGAATTCGTGGGCAGCTTCTCCCCCACCTTGATCTGGCCGGCCCTGATCGTGAGCGCCAGCGCCATGGGGATCAGCAGCCTGGGGGGGCAGCCGCAGTTTGCCCTGGGGGTGCTGCCGGCGGCGCCGTTGGAGCTGTTGCAGCTGGCCTGGGCGGTGTTGATTGGTGTCGCCGGCGGGTTGCTGGGGGGGCTGTTTGGTCGTTTGCTGCTGTGGTTCACCCGGCGCTGCCAGGGGCTCATCCGGCGCCAGCCGCTGCGGCTTGGGTTGGTGATTGGTGTGCTGTTGGCGGGGTTTTTGCTGCTGAGCGGCGGCGGCAGCGGTGGGGATGGCGAGTTGGTGATGGCGCACCTGCTGCAGGACGGCTCCTTGGGCGGGGCGCTGGGGGGCAGCGGTTCCGGCCAGCTGCTCAGCACGGCGTTGCGGGTGGTGGGGCCGGTGTTGGCCCTGGGGGTGGGGATCCCCGGCGGCTTGATTGATCCCGCCTTCGCCTTTGGCGCCCTGCTGGGGCAGACCTTGGGCCAGCTGGGGGCGGAGCCGCAGTTGGGCTTGGCCCTGGGCATGGTGGCCGGGCTGGCAGGGGCCACCCAACTGCCGGTGATCGCGGTGCTGTTCGCCCTGCGCATGGCCGGCGACCAACAACTGCTGCCGGGCCTTGTGTTGGCCTCAGCCCTGGCGGCCATGGTGAGCCGCCTGTTGGTGCCTGAGCCGATCTACCACGCCCTGGCGGCGATCAACGCCCCGGCTGATCCAGCCCGCCCCCAAGGGGCTCACGGAACCTACTGAATCACCAGGGCCGAGCGTTCCCGGGTGGCGATCACCCACAGCCATTTGGTGAGCAGGCTGAGGCGATTTTCGTTTTCGGGCATGAACGCCAGGTGCGCCAGACCCCACAGCAACCAGCCGAAGCTGCCGCTCACCTTCAGGCCCCGCAGGTTGGCCACGGCAAACAGCGGTCCCACCACCGCCATGCTGCCGAAATCGACGAAGGAAAAGGAGCCGTGGGGTTGGTTTTGCAGGTGCGCCAGGATGTCATGGGCCACCCATCCGCCCATCTGCACGGCCGGTCCGGCCATGCCCGGCAGGGGTTTGCCGTCGGCGGTGTGGCTGTAGCTGCACAGGTCGCCCACCACGCGGATCTCGGGATGGCCGGGGATCGAGAAGTCGGGCCCCACCTCCACGCGGCCGCCGCGGTCGAGGCTGCACCCGGTGCGTTCCGCCAGCAGCTTGCCCAGGGGTGAGGCGCACACGCCGGCGGTCCAGCAGATCGTGCCCGCCTCGAGGGTCACCTCGCCGCCGGCGGTGTTGACCACCAGCCGGCCCGCTTCAATCGCCTGCACGCGCCCCCCCAGCAGCAGCTCCACACCGCAGCGCTTCAGGTGATCCCCCGCCGCCTTGGAGAGCTCAGGATCCATGGCCCGTAGCACCCGATCACCGGGATCCACCAGGGTGACGCGGCTTTGGTGGGGATCGATCTGTTTGAAGTCGCGCTCGAGGGTGTGGCGCATCAGGTCGTTGAGGGAGGCCGCCAGTTCACAGCCCGTGGGGCCGCCCCCCACCACCACCACCGACTGCAACAGCTGGCGCCGCTTCGGGTCGCTGGTGTGTTCCGCCTCCTCCAGGGCGCTGAGCACCTGATGGCGAATGGCATTGGCATCGCTGAGCGACTTCATCGGCGTGGCGTGGGCCTGCCAGTCGTCGTGGCCGAAGTAGCTGCTGGTGGCACCGGCCGCCACGATCAGGTGGTCGTAGCGGAGCTGCCGGTCGTCGAACACCACCGCCTTGGCGCTGGGGTCGATGTCGGTCACCTCCCCCATCAGGATCTGGATGTTGGGTGACTTCCCGAGCATCACCCGCAGGGGGGAGGCCACGTCTGAGGTGGACACCAGCCCGGAGGCCACCTGATACAGCAGGGGCTGGAAGAGGTTGTAGTTGCGCCGGTCGATCAGGGTGACCCGCACGGTTTTGCCGGCCAGGGCATGGGCCGCCTTGAGCCCGGCGAATCCCCCCCCGATGATCACCACATGGGGGGCATCCCGCAGCAGCTCGGACGGGGGCGTGAGCTCCAGGAAGAAGCGCTCTTTGGCCATGGCCGAGCCGCTTGGGCAGGGTACGCCTCAATCTATTGAGGCTTCAGCGGATTTGCCCTCAGCGTCGCCCGAGCAGATCTTCCCAGCTGGGGTGCGGCGTGCCGGCCGGTTGGCCTTGGGCTTTGGTCTGGGGTCGATGGGCGTTGGGATGGGCGTTGGGCCGGCCCCCCGCGTGCGGCGGGCACGGTTGTTTTGGTGTGGATGGGATGGGTGTTGTTGTTGTCATGGTTTCCAGTGACTGTGGATATCGCTCACGGATCAGAGATGCGGATCGCTCGGTCGCTGGGGCCGGCGGATCTGGCGGGTTGGCACCGCCCTGCGCAGGTTGGTCGTGGGGATGAAAGCAACGGGGCGAGCTTGGGTCTCGCGCCAATCACTTCGAGAAACACCATAGCCCCAGTGGCCGGATGCGCCAACCTGGGGCCGATTTGAGGCCCGGAACGCCATGCGCCGCCGCCAGTTGCTGCAGCTGTTGTCCGCCAGTGCCATGGCGGCGTCGCTGGCCGTCGCCGGTTCCACCGCGCTGGCGGGTTCGGGGCGGGTGCGCTTCCTGGCGGTGGCCGACACCGGCAGCGGCAACAGCCATCAGCGGGCGGTGGGGGCCCAGATGGCAGCGGTGCATCGGCAGCGGCCGGTGGACCTGGTGGTGCTGGGGGGCGACAACATCTACCCCTCGGGAGACATGGCGTTGATCAACGCCACGTTCCAGCGGCCCTATGCCGAGCTGCTGGCGGCGGGGGTGCCGTTCCACGCCGTGCTGGGCAACCACGACATCCGCACCGCCAACGGCGATCCGCAGGTGGCCTACCGGCCCTTTGGCATGAAGGGCCGCTACTACAGCGTGCGCCGTGGGGATCTGGAGCTGTTCATGCTCGACACCAACGGCAACGCCGACTGGGCCGGCCAGCTGCGCTGGTTGCGTTCGGTGCTGGGCAGCAGCACCGCGCCCTGGAAGGTGGTGGTGGGCCACCACCCGATCTACTCCTCGGGCTACTACGGCAACAACGCCTCCCTGCAGGCCAAGATCGGCGCGTTGATGCAGCGCCATGGCGTGCAGCTCTACATCAACGGCCACGAGCACAACTACGAGCGCAGCCGCCCCATCGATGGCATCACCTACCTGGTGGTGGGTGGCGGCGGCGCTTCGCTGCGCCCCATCCTTCCCACCGACCAGAGCGCCCGTGCCATCAGCACCTACAGCTTCGCGGAGATCGAAGCGGGGCCCAAGGAGCTCACCGTGGCCGCCTGGGATAGCAAAGGCCAGCTGATTGATCGGGCCGTGGTCGCCCGCCGTTAGCGCCGCTCCAGCCGCTCCAGGTTGGGCACCAGGGCCATGGCGGCGATCAGCCCCAGCCCCAGGATCAACAGGGCCGGCAGCAGGGCGGCCCCCAGGCGCTCATCGCTGGCGTACTGGTAAACCCGCACCGCCAGGGTGTCGAAATCGAACGGCCGCAGCGCAAAGGTGAGCGGCAGTTCCTTCACCGTGTCCACAAACACCAGCAGGCCCCCCACCAGCAGCGGACCCCGCAGCAGGGGCAGGTGCACCAGCCGCAGCACCCCGATCCAGCTCTGCCCCAAGGAGGTGGCGGCCTCATCGACGCTGGGGGGAATGCGCTCGAGCGCCGCATCGAGGCCCCCCTTGGCCACCGCCAGAAACCGGTCGCCGTAGCCCCACACCAACAGCAGCAGCGGCGCCAGGGCCAGTGGGCCGCCGATCAACATCAACGCCAGGGCCAGCACGGTGCCCGGCACCGCGTAGCCGAGGCCCGCCACAAAGCTGAGCCGCTGCAGCAGCAGGTTGGGCAGCCAGCGCTTGGCGATGGCCAGCACCAGCCCCGTCGCCACCGTGATCGCCGCCGCCAGCAACGCCAACCCGAAGCTGCGGCCGCTGAGGCTGAGCAGGTCGAGCGGGTTCTCCGCCTGCAGCTGATCCCAGCTCAGGGCGCTCCACAGCAGCGGCAGGCCCAGGCTGAGCAGGGGCGGCAGCAGGCAGAGCAGCTGGCTAAACCAACGGCGCGGCCCCCGCAGGCTCCAGGCCTGATCGGCCTGGCCATCATTGCCCAGGTTCCAGCAGCGGCTGCGGCGCCGCAGGCTGCGCTCCGCCCCCACCAGCAAGGCCACGATCAGCAGCGCCACCAGGGCCAGGGCCACGGCGGCCTGGGGGTCGCCCTCCTGCTGCCAGCGCATCAGGATGCCGCCCGAGAGGGTGGGCACCCCCAGCAGCTCCACCGCACCGAGCTCGTTGACCACCTCCATGCCCCCCAGGGCCATGCCGGCGCCGATGGCGGGCAGGGCCATGGGCAGGGCCACGCGCCGGAAGCTGCCCCAGGGGCCCACCCCGAGGCTGCGGCAGGCCTCCATTTGGCGTCGGCCGCTCACCGAAAAGCTCTCGGTGGAGAGCAGAAACACATAGCTGTAGGTGCTCAGCACCAACACCACGGTGGTGGGGAGGAAGCCGTGGACCCGCATGCCCAAGCGGCTGCCCAGGTCGATCAGGGTGGCGGCGAGCAGGTAGCTGGGGGTGGCCAGGGGCAGTAGTTGGG
>Ga0214917_10007194_pt1 | contig 11334 bp, 5 predicted proteins | sample LL_1208_BB_MetaG_FD_177983 | JGI IMG/M metagenome (GOLD analysis project Ga0214917, IMG submission 177983) | Freshwater microbial communities from Lake Lanier, Atlanta, Georgia, United States - LL_1208_BB | ecosystem: Environmental > Aquatic > Freshwater > Lake | place: USA: Georgia | collected...
TTATTTTTCCAAGCCCATAACTTTCATTATTTATTCTGACTACTTGAAAATCTTTAGCTTCTTTTGTAAAATTAACCGCTGTATTTAAAATATTATTTACCCCATTACTATTAGCCAGATCTAATATGTATCCTTTTATAGAGAAGGTTTTTACGCAACCATAAGAAATACTTTTTTCCCCAAAAAATTTATTCTCATGTTTATATCCCAGAAGTTTAACATTATCAAAAATCATAATTTATAATTTATAGTAAAAATCCTCCATCGGCTCTTTTTCCACCTCCGTTTTGAGGGTTGGAAGTTGGTGGAACTTTAACATTTACTAGTGCTAAAATTTCTGTTTTTAATTTTTCTAACGCTTGTGTTAACTGTGCAGAGATATCTCCCTGTGAGCCATTAACGACAACATTAAATGGACCAATATTTGAAGACTGGCTACTACCACCTTGGGCTGGTTTATTAGATGCATTAGGTGTGGCAGGATTTGTCTCGGTAGTTTTCTCATTAGAAGTCTCAATAGTTGAACTTAATTTTTCAGCGGCGGTTTGTAAAGCTTTTACAGCTGCCATTAATGATTCATTAGTTGAAGTACTTGTTTTTTCTTCTGAAGTTTTTTTCTCACGTTCTTCGGCAACTTTTTGCGGAGTATTAGCAGCTGTAGCAGCTGGTATAGGAGTCGTACGTTCATTATTAGGAACTCCTACATAATTTGGATTTGCTCTTTCATATGCAGCTAATAATCCACGACGAGATTGCCCATAAACAGGGGCGGATATACCACTAGATCCAGCCGCAGGATTTAGGGCTTTACTAAACCCTTCAAGTACGCCTAATCTTTGAGTAGCTTTTTGATTAGCAAGTGCTTTTTGTTGCTGTTCAGGCGTTTGGGTCATAAAACCATTACTGGTTGGCATTTTCCAAGTTTTTTCACTTTCAGCAAGTTTCATCATATTATTATCAGAAACCCCTCCAGCAAAACTTGTTGGTAAACCAAAACCACTAGAAAGTTGTAAATTACCCGAATTAATTTTACTATCAAAAGTTGCTTGAGCTTTATCTTTACTAATCTGACTTTCTAATTTTTTCTTTAAAGCATCTACTTCTTCAACGCTTTGGAATTTTTTTCCAGTTTCAAAATTCTCAGGAGCTAATGGAGAATTTAAATATGGAATATCTCGTTTTTTAATCGTTTCTTGTTCAATTTCTGAAATACTTTTTTTAGACACTGTTTGCGGCACAGGATTTGCATTTTGTGCACGACGCAACGCTTCACTCATTACTTTGGTTGTCTGTTGAGGAGCTTTAGTATCAGCAGTTGTAGTTTTAGTGGTTTGTTTATTTGTAGTCGATGGTGCACTATCAGTTTTTTTACTTAAATTATCTATATTTACAAAACCTTCACTATCAGTTTGATAACCACCTTCACCACTAAGTGCTTCACTAGTATTTTTACGAATATCTACTAAAATACTATTTGTTTTATTAACGGCTTTGACTGTCGGATCATCAGTAATAATCATCTCAGCGGCTTTCATCATAGCCAACTCTGGATTTGTTCGCTTAAGTTCTTCTAAAACTGGATCATTAAATTTTCCAGTAATTTTTTGAAAGCCTTCTTCACTTAATGCGCCAGTTTTCTTTGCGACTTGAATTTTTGCAATATTTTCAGTACCGCCCAATCCTTTAACTTCTTTCAAAGCATTATTAATTTCATCTTTTACTATATCAGGTGTTTTTGGATTCGCGGCTATTTTTTGAAATTCTGCGACTTGTTGATCTAAATTTTCTTTTAATCCAGCCACAGCAGCTTGAGAGGCTTTTCCAGAAGCGTCTGGGGTATATCCAAAATAATCTTGTAATCCACCTATTAATTTTAGTGCTTGTCTTCCATATTCTGGAGCCTGTTTTTTTCTAGCCGCTTCGGCTTCTGGATATTGATATTTAAATTGATTAGATCCTGGTTGATAATCAAAAGCAAAATCATTTGCTTGACCTTGAAATTTATCCAATCCTTTTGTTGCTTTTATAGCTTTATCAAAAGTACTTTCACCCTTTTTAGGTGGATTAATATACTCTTCTATTCCTCCCGCAAATTTTTGAGCTTGTCCGATTTTTTGAATAAGAATTTTTTGACTAGTTTCTTTGGCAAGTGTAGATATCCCCTGTATAGATTCCTCCATTAATAATTGTAATTGAGTATTGCCAGATTGAGCCCCCTCTTGTAATTTTTGTAAAATTTCTTGTTGAGCCACCCCATCAATTTTTAAGGCTTCAAATTGAGGTATGAGTGCAGATTCTAAACTTTTAAAATCTAATTGTCCACCATTATTTTGTATATTTTGATTTAAAATTCCTTGTATATCTTTAAAAGCTTGGACTTGTTCTTCACTAGTGGCTAATGCCGCCGCTGAAGCTTTTGTTATATCTTCAGCTTTTGCGCCCTCTCGTGCAGTACCTTCTCCCATTGTTACTTTTGTAGCTTCTGTTGCGCTACTAGATATTAAACCACTAATCTCTGTAGCTAAACCAGTTGTAAGTTTATCTACCCCATCTTGATATGATTTTTCAATTCCTGCAACATCAGCTCTAGATTGAAATTTTTGTGCAAGAGGGGCATCTTCACCAACTAAAGCTTTAACAGTTTCGGCTGGTCTAGTAAATTTATCCGCTAAAGCCGTATCTCTACTAAATTGTCTGCGACTTTCTCCGAGTGCACGTTCTGCTGCTGCGGCAGCTTGAGCCATACGCATATTACTTTCAATAATAGCTATTGTTTTTTCAGATTCTTTATTTGCAGCTTTTTTTGCATCAGCCTCCTTTTTGTCTTGTTCAGCCTGTTTATCAGTTTCCTTTACAGCATTTGCAGTTTGTTCCGTGGCTTGTAATACGGCTTGTGATAATCCTAATGTTATTTCTTGGAATCTTTGTTGTCCAGTTCCAGCCTCTGCAACAACTTGTTCTACATATTTTGTTTCAAAGCCCATATCTGTTAAAGCTTTTGTTAATCCTTCTGTATCACCTGGCTTTAAACCCGCTAAACTTTTAAAACTTTCTGATTTTCTTGTTTTTTGTAAAACATCTAGAGCGTCTTTACCCTGTTTTCCTTGTAGTAATTGACCAACAAACGCACCCTGTTGATTTTTTAATTCATCTTTTCCCATTGCCGTTTCACCCAACCCAAGAGCGTCATATGCAACTGTTTTAGGGTTAAAACCAATTTTTTCAGATGCAGCCTGTGCTAGGGGGTCGGTCATTGACCCACCGAAAGCAGCATTATTTACTATACCTTTACCAGTATTTTTCCACCACGCTGCTTTTCTAGCTTCTCCAGCTTGTTTTCCAATATTTGCTGTGAACTCATCGTTTGCTTTTGCCCTTTCTTTTTCGCCACGGATTTTTTCCATTTCAGCCTTTTTATCTGTAGCTCCACCTATTCTTTTTTGTTCATCTATTGAAAATTCTCCTAACGCAGATGCATAGGCATCTTGAGCTTTTTTTATTTTTTCCGCTCCACTTTGACTATCAGACATTACAGCAGCTAAATTTTCTGATGCAGTTTGTAATTTAGATGCGGCATTATTAAACCTATCTAATTCTTGAGAACTTTTTTGTGCGGCTTCATTTAATTCTGGAAAATCTGTTGTCATTTGTTCGACAAGATTAGGAACCGTCATTAAAGCACCTGCTGCGGCACCGACAGCAATTCCGACAGGTCCAAACATTGACCCCATAGCAGCCATACTCCCGACTTGACTAACAACATCTATTCCAGCTGATGCAGTACGCCCACCTTTTCCAGCATCTTTTGGAATAAATTTTTTACTAGTTTCAGCTAATATTGGTAATGCCAATGAGATTGCTCCACCATATGCTGAACCAAAAGATTTAGTTCTGGCAGAAAATCCACCTTTTGCTTTTTTAACGTCTTCCCGTGCTGTTAATAAATTCTGTTTAGCCTCTTGTGCAGCTAATATAGCGCCAGGTTCAGTTCTTACACCACCAGTTGTAGATTTTAATCTTAATTGAGCCGCCGCATATTCTTGTTCAGCATTTACTAGTGCTTCTTGTGCTGCTTTTCTATTAACACCAGTAAGTTGTTCTAAACTAGATTGATACTCTTGTCTAGAACCTCTCAATTGAAAAGCAAGCCCACCTAATTCAGTACTTAATGCTAAAATTGTTGATGATATAGAGTTTTGATTACCCCCTTCGTCTACAAAATTGGGTACAAATCCACCAGCATACATTCCAATACCTTTACGTTCACGTCCAATTGCATCTTTTAATCCATTAGGTTCGTCTCGCGTATTTGTTACCGCTATTGGAGTTCCGCTCTTATCAAAATGCGCACGAATTTGTGAAATTGGAACTCCACGATTTGTAGATGAAAAATTTGGAATAAAGCCAGTTGCTTTATTTTGTTTTTGATATGTAAAAGCTTTTCTATATTCTTTTACTGTTTTATCTATCATGCTATTAGCAGCATCTGGACCCGCATTCTTTTTAAAATCGCCAAGGTTATTTTGCACTCCACCTAAACTATCAGGTCCAAATAATTTTTTAATATATTTGAATTGTTCTCCAGTAGCTCTTACGTCAAAATTTCCCTGTTCGGCTTCATTAACAGCCCCACCAATTACTGATGATATTGCGGCATCAAATATACCGCCAATGGCACCATCAATAGAAGAGCGATATCCTTGTATGGTACTATCTAGTTCTTTAGCATTAGTTGGCCTGTCTACTTCTAAAGTTTTTTTAATTTTATCTACTAGACCACCTGGATTTAATACTGAACTATTAATAAAATTATCAATAAAATTTGATCCTGGGCCACCAAAATTATTTTCAAATTCTCCATCTAATACATCTGGATTAGATATTCCACGAGCACGAAATTTAAATTCAACATCTTTTTTATTATATAAACCTTTACGAGTTCTTGTTAATGATGAAGATCCTGGATTTGTGGGAGTTAATACAGTTGGTAAAGATGTAATATTTGAAAATTGATTTTGTTTAATTAAATCAAGAGCAGAATAAACTCTGTTTTCAGTTCCTCTTTTACGTCTCAATTGTTCTTTTAGTTGAGCATTAGAAAATGAAAATGTTTTTCCTTCAGGGGTATTTAGAACAAAACTTTTTCCAGTTTGAGTTAAGTTCCCGCCCATCGTTTTTTTGAATTCATCAATACTAGTCGCCCCACTTTTACGAACTATGTCTGAAAATCCAGCAAGAGAAAAATTTGGAATAAATCCTCTTGCAGCATAATGTGGAATAACCATCGAATCACCATTTCTGCCCACTCCTGGATATTCAGTTTCCTGATTATTCATTACGAACTTACGTCCGCCTATTGTACCTTTGGACATATGTGGGCGAACACTCTGGGTAGCCCCCAAAGCGATTGCCTGTGCTTTTTCTATAGCTCCATCTTTTACAAAATTTGGAATAAATCCTCTAGCCTTACCCTTTTTAGTCGGAGCAACTGGAATTCCTCCGCTTACACGTCCACCACTGGCATAAAATTGAGCAGCAATTTGTGCAGAAATTTTTTCCTGCATTGCTAATTGTGCTGTTTGTGCTTGTAAATTAGATAATAATTTTGCAGATGCAGCAGCCATACCCTGCTCACCTTTCATTGCTAAATCAATTAAAGCTGGGTTTTTCTGTAAAATTTCATTAATACTTTTTTGTATGTCTCTTTGTTGATTTGCTGCTGTATTTAATCCCAAAAGTTCGCGCGCTCCTCCAGATGCAAACTTACCAAAATCTTTAAATAATTTAAGTAAAACACCTCCTATAAGCGCTAATCCAGGCCCAGCAATAAATTGCCCCAAACCATCAAGAATTCCTTTACCTAATATTGCTCCATAACTTTCCCCATCACTTTCATTAATACCCCCTAATATAGAGTTGGCACCACCAACAACACGATCAAATGCTGGTCCTAAAAGTCTAGAACCCGCTGTAGCAGCTAATTGCTTTGCATTTTGTTGTAGAGCGTTAATTTGTGCAGAATAAGTTTTATTTAAAGATTCGTTTCTTCTAATAGCTTCATCTGTAGAATTAGCGGAAACATTTAACGCACTATTATATGTTGAGTATTCTTTACCTAAATCTGCTAAAGTTGCTTTTAAAATGTTAATCTGGAAAACGCCACCAACCTGTTCAGCAATCGCAGCTTGTTGTCTCGCTCCAAGAGAGTCATAAACTCTAGCTAAATCTTGTAATAGTTGAATCGTAGATTTAACATTACCAGTTGCGTCTGTATCACTAATTCCAAGGCTACCTAATAAATCTATAACTTTTCCACGCTGTAAACGTGTAAAAATTGTTTTAAATGAGTTACCAATAACTGCACCACCACGCGCAGTTGTTTGCTGTGCTGAGGTAACAAGTGCGATAAGTTCATCAAGTTGAACTCCAGATTGTGCAGCGCTACTACCAACACGACTAATAGCATCTGCAAGATCGGCAGAACTTACAGCAAATGCAGCGTCAACATTAGCAAATTTATTTACAATTTCACTCGCAGTAACAGCTTGTGATGCAAAAGAGTTTACGGCTGCCGTAAGAGCTTCAACGCTTTTTGCGGCATCTAAACCACTTAAACGTGAAAGTATAAGCGCTTCATTGGTACGCTTTAAAGTCTCTGCAACGCCAAGACCTTGACGAGAAAATTCTGTAGCAGCTTGAGCAACTTCATTAAAAGATTGACCAGTATTTTTAGCTATTTTAAATAACTCACCACCAAAACTCGCTAATTGTGATGCTGATACATTTAATATAACATTAATATCAGTAAGAGATTTTTGTACTTCTATTGTTGAAGTAACTAATGTATCAAAAGCTTTTTTTAATCCAAAAATAACACCAGCACTAGCGCCGAATGCAATAACACGTGCATTAGATGCATCAAGAGATTTGGTAAATTCATTTACTTGGCCAGTAATTTTACCAAGAGGTTGACTTCCCTTGGTTTGTAAATTAATAGTATAAGCTTTATTGACAGTTTTTTGTATATCTCTGTCAAGCCTAGTTGTATTTCCTCCAATATCTAATTGAATTGCTTCAGCCATGGTGTATCCTTATTCCTTTAAATAATATTTACACTTTTTTAACCATTTTCTCTCAAATTTAAATAATCATTTTTTTCTATTACACCACCGCGCTCTTCAGCAAGTTGTAATAAACTTTTACCACCAATTTTTTCCACTCTAACGCCGAGTTTTTCTAAGTCATCACGTGTAGCCCCCACGTAACTTCCAACAGCATTTTTACTATTTTGACGTTTTTTAAATTTATTTTCTGTAGAACTACTGTTTTGATTATCTATCCATTCTACTAAATTATCTGGATCATTTACGATTTCTTCTGGAATAGGTTTTCCAGCTTCAGAGGCTGAATTTATACTATTTCTATACATTTTTCCATATAATAATGTATCAATTTGATATCTTGTACAATTATAGGTCGGCTTTCCCCAAAAACTATAAGCATCGTTATTTAAATAAACTAAATTTTGAAAAAATCCAGATGCACCCACTCTCTTTAAATTATAATTACTAAATACCATTGAATAAGTATTAAAAGCATTTCTTAAATCATTTACATATTCATCGGATTCTTCGTAATAATTTTCTGGGGTTTCAAAAAGTTTTTGTTTAAATTCTTCGTCTTTATAGGAAAAGAATATAAGAAGTTGTTCGGTTAATTTACTATTAGCGTAATCGTCTACAGTATATCCAACAATCTCATTTCTTTCCCGTGTATAAGTAATAAGAATTGCATTATTTCTTTTTATTTCGAAATCTATTTGACTTTTTTGAGATGGTAATACTAATTTATTTTTAGTTCTATGTAAATTTTCTATAGTTTTTTTTAAAAAATCTACATTATATTCCTTTTCTCTAGTCCACCACCCACCATTAATAGCATCTTTGATTTTTTCTTCTTCATTATAAAGGCCTTTGGCGCGCCCTTCGTTAATATATATTTCGTAATTAGAATATGTAGAAAAATGTTCAGCTAAAGTAGGGTGCTTGAAATATACGTATTTTTTCTGAATTAATTTTTTAGAAAAGCCATTACAAACTTGGCTATATATACGTCCATACTCTGATGCTTTGTCCACATTACTCGGATTTTATCTCTTCGATTTTGATTTCTTCGATTTCTTTTTCCATCTTAATTTCTTTTTTTTCTTCTTCTACTTTTTCGATATTTTCTTTTAAGTAGTTTTTATCAAAGTATTCGAATTCATCATGTTTTTCAGCTTTCCCAAGGAACCAAAGAGTCACTAAATAAGTCATTCTACGAGTTACGCTAAGAATAAATTCGTGGGCAACCTCATCCTCTTCAAACTTATCATAGTCAACAAGTTTATCTTGATATGTTTCACCACTGAAAATAGGCGCATAAGAGTCACCTTCTTTTTTATAAGAAAGAAACATAATCCACCATAGAATGGCGCGATTACGCGCTTTTGCTTCAGCGGTATTTTCAAATATAGCAATTTGAGAAGACTCAAAACTTTGAATTTCATTACGTACGCCATCTAATTCACTAATAATATCATCTACACGTTTTTTTTCTGTTTCTGTGCGGTCTGCCTCGCCTTTGATTAAAATAGACTGTAACTCAAATGATAAATCCCTAAATTTAAGCAATAGATTACCATACAATTCACGATCTTGTTCACTAATGATACCACCGCCATTAGAAAGAATAGTGCTCCAAGCGGCCTTTGGCAATACGCCAGCTTTGGCAAATTTTGAAGTTTCAGCTGCATAAAATAGTTCACCATCTTCACGTAAACGGCGATTTGGCTTTAAAATTGCGAATTTTTTAAGAATAGTTTCTTGTGTACCATCATCCTTTTTAATAAGATGTTTAGCTTCAAATTCATATAACCATTTGCTAGATTTTTCCATATATTTATATTATTATTGTTTTATTTTAAAATCAAAAGTATTTAACTGTTCTTCTATGTTTCTATAACAATTATTACCATGATCAAGAACCCTTTTACGTAAACGTTCGAATTCTTGATCGTCTATTTTATTTTGATCACGTAAGTCTTCAAGTACGTAAAGAAAACCAAGATATAATTTTTTTACATCTCTAAAAATAAAGCCTAATACAAAATTATTTAACTCCATTAAAATATTTCCTTTACTAACCTTTTACCTATTAATACTTACACCATATAAAAAAAATGGGCACCCGAAGATGCCCATTTAATTTTTATGCTTTAAATTTTATTAGAAAGCATTATAGTATACACCAGAAGTATTATTTACTTTAGCTGGATCAAAACTTCCAGAAATAAAGATACCATTTTTTGTATCGTTTGGTGAACCAATTTGTACTTCGTAACTAGCACTCATAGAAGCGTTATCACCGATGGTTGATGAGAAGCTCTGAGTTACAAGTTTTGCGCCTTTGAATTGGAAAAGCATTGCTCTTGATGCACTAGTTCCGCAACCTGGATTACCCATAACAATGTCAAAATCAAACGAGGTATTATTACAAATAATATCTACAAGGTTACCAGTAGTAACATCTCCAACGTTAGCGTTTACATCCAACTTCGCTGTTACTGGGAAATCAATTTCACGAGAAAATGCAAAACGATTTCCTAATTTTTGAAGTGGGGTTCTACCTAAGTCTAAAGAAAGCGAGAAGTCTTGAATCTTAAGATCGTCTACATCCCAACCTAATGCACTACCAGTTTTAAGACTCATTGTAATATCGCCAGGACGTAAAGCTGTGGCTTGAGCCGTTCCACCTCCAGCACTAACAAGAGTTGTTCCATAAAGTATAGTTCCACCCGCTCCAGTTCCAGTTACATTATAGTAACCAGTATAATTACTTTCACCCACTGGTAATCTGAATCCAATACCTGTTAAATTTGTTCCAGCTACTGTATCAACAGCTGGTACAACCCCATAGTTAGACCCACCAAGAGCTAAACCCGTTAAAGCACTACTATTATAAACACGAACGTTTAATCCTTGAACTTCTACACTAGCACTTGGAATTTCTCCAACAGCACCTTTTACACTATAAGAGGTAATGAATCCATTACCAACACCAATAACACCAGTGTTTGATCCAACGTATCCATTAGCATCAAAACCATCTTCTACAATAGAAAGATAATAATTTTTTTCTGCTGTCGTATTATTTAAAAATCCACTAACACAAGAAACAGGAGTTTCACCACTACCTGCGACGGTAAGGCCAAGCCATTTTTCATTAATACCATTCGTAAGAAAATATTCAAAACTTGCAGTCACGTCTGGAGCTTCTACCTCGATACGGTCAATAGCTGCCAAATTACCATATTGGTTAACGTCAGTGAAATTACGGGTAAAATCTTCATCAAAAGATTGTACACGCGAAAGCTGTCTAATCGATCCAAGACCAGTTTGTTGCTGTTGAGCGCCTTTGGATCCAGTAGTTTGACTTACGTATAGTGCGAGTACGTTATAAAGTGTTCTATTTCTTGCCATATCAATAATTACATTAAATTTTTGCAGGCGACACTCTTTATTTAGTAAATTCTAGGCTGCCTTATACTTTCTAATTCGAAATCTACAACTGCTGCCATACACTTTTTATTTACAAATAAGTTCGTAAATTCATCAAATTTTGAAACACTTACTCTATGAATATATACTAAATTATTACGATTTTGTGCGCATAAATTTGTATAATTAAAACTAGTACCTGATTTTAGATCACCTAAATAATTAAAAGGTAAAACGTCAGAATTAAATACTGGAAAAACTTTTCTAGCACTATCTGCAAGTATAGAGGTAATACTGTCTAATGAAAAAATATCTTTAGCTAAAACTACACATGTAATTAAATTTTCGGAAGTGTCTAACCCACCAAATGCAAAAGGTTTATTCTCATTTGATTTTAATTTAAAAAATATACATGGATATGGAAGGTCTATATAGTTTAATGCGCCAGTCACTGTCGTAACTCTAGGGGTAATAGTATTTGACTTTTCGAATAGTAATTTTTCTTCACGTTCATCTGTGTAGTAAATATTAAATTCTTTAAGACTATAAGCGGCTGTTAAATTATTATTATTGACTATATTATTATTAAAAATAGCACGTCCATAATTATAGTGAATAGCTAATCCACTTTGTCCGCGTGGAATAAAAGTACCATTTGAATAAATTCCACTTGGAATTATTGCGCCGTTTATACTTGAATCGTATACCCACTGTTTGAATGGTGATCCATAAACCGAACTAGTTACATTGAAATTAGGATCGGTAGTAGGATATAATTTTCCAGTATAATTTTGAA
>Ga0214917_10007196_pt1 | contig 11332 bp, 14 predicted proteins | sample LL_1208_BB_MetaG_FD_177983 | JGI IMG/M metagenome (GOLD analysis project Ga0214917, IMG submission 177983) | Freshwater microbial communities from Lake Lanier, Atlanta, Georgia, United States - LL_1208_BB | ecosystem: Environmental > Aquatic > Freshwater > Lake | place: USA: Georgia | collected...
ATCTTGCAGCACTAATGGGCCATGACCTAAGAACGCACCACAAGCATTACGGCGTTTGGACCGATGAAGCGGGCTTGCAGGAATCAGCATTACGGGTAGTTGGAGATTTGATGAAGCTGGAGAGCTAGTCAAGCCGTAGGCGACGACGCGTCCGCCGCCGGCATCAGGGGGCGGGTGGTAAAAAGAATTGGAACGAGGAATAATTGTTTTATTTTCTTACGAGGAGCTGCAAGTAAGCAATAATTCTAAAAATCCCTTACAAAAATGGTTTTGCTCTTTTCCTTAATTACATTAACTTTGTTTTTATGGAGCTTAAGGTTAACCAGAAAAATAATATCTTTAAGAGCCGAATATGCTCCAATTGTTGATGCCGAGGAATATTGCAAGAAATTGAAACAATCAGCCATAAACGAAGCTATGGAACAAAGGGAAAAATCTGACAGGTTGTATTCCGAAGCAGCTACTAGAGTATTCAATGAGAAGGAAAAACTTAAGCATTTAAATTCGGAGACTAGTTTAGCTAATGAAGAACTTATACGAATTAATAACAGAATATCGGAAGTTTTAATTGAAGTTAATTTAATAGATGTGGGGTTTTATCAAAAACAATATGAGTTTGATGGAATTACCAAATATGAATCAGAGCTTGCGAAAATTCAGCAAGAACAAAAACACATGTTAGGGATAGATGGTGTTAGAGCTGATAAAATTAACGCCGCCGCATTTAATACTGGAACTTTCTATTTTGATGGCTCGATAACCAAAGGGGAAGCTGCTCAGAAAAGAATAATGAAACTAATGCTTCGCGCATTTAATGGGGAAAGTGATTCATTTATTTCAAGGGTAAATTATCGAAATATTGATCAAATGGAAAAGAAAATAAAACGCTCATTTGAGGCTATCAATGCAATAACCGAAAAACATTATCTATGCAAAATTAATGAAAGGTATCGTGACTTAAAGATTAATGAACTTGAATTGATTTTTGAATTTGAAGAGGCAAAACAAAAGGAGAAAGAGGAGCAGGCTAGAATTAGGGAGCAAATAAGAGAGGAAGAAAAAGCTGCAAGAGAAATTGAAAAAGAGAAGCTCCAAACCCAAAAAGATGAAGAAAAATATCAACTACTCCTAAAGAAAGCGCAAGATGATGTTGCAGCAGCAGCAGATAAAGATAAAGCCAAATTGAGCAATAAAATTGCTGAACTTCAAGAAATCATTAAGCAAATAGAAGAACGTAAAAGAACTATTAGTCAAGCAGAATTAACGAAGTCTGGGCATGTATACATAATAAGTAATGTAGGAAGCTTTGGCCAGGATATATTTAAAATAGGTATGACTAGAAGGCTTGAGCCAATGGATAGAGTAAAGGAACTCGGAGATGCATCTGTCCCATTCCCATTTGACGTGCATGCAATGATTTCGACAACAGATGCGCCATCACTTGAAAATGCACTACACAATCATTTCAAAAACCGAAGAATAAATCTGGAAAACCAAAGAAAAGAATTTTTCAATGTATCAATCCAAGAGATAAAAGATGAGCTAGATCTTTTAAAAGATTCTCTTGGAATACACTCTGAACTTAGACTTACACTTTTAGCAGAAGCAAAAGAGTACAGATTAAGCGAAGCAAGGAGAAGGCATCTTGAAGAGTCTTTAAAAAATAACAATTGATGCGTAACCATTTGCTATATTAATTGTAGTTATAAACCCTTGATGACCTTGAAACTCTTACGTATTTTCATAGCTACTGCGGTTGGCGGGTGTCTATCAGCCCCGATCTATGCCCAGACAACAACTCAGGTAGATCCAAAAATTCACAAGCTTTGCATCGAGGCAAAAGACTATGCAGGCTGCGTCAGATCAATGCAAGGTGATACGACACCCACAACACGACAAATAAATTCACAAGGGGCTGATATCGCTGAAGGTAACGAGTGCCCTTCTGGGTGGGCTTACATAGGTGGAGGAAATTGCATGGAAGTTAAGTGCTACTACGGCCATTGGTCTTACAGAACACTTGGCCATGATTCGCGGATAGCAGGGAAACCTGGATGGGGATGTGCTCATGATTTTTGGAGAGGAGCAGGTGTAATGCGTTTAGAGGGCAATTCAAGAGCAAGTATTAATCCAAACTGCCCTAAGAGAGAACCTGAGATTGGTTACAACAGCTCATGCCAAGCTTCCCTAAGCAGGGAACTTGAATCAGTCAAGTAACTACATAAAATAGCTTTTGTGGCTTATCTCAACCCCTCACAAGCTTCCCCATCACCACCGCCATCAAGGTAGCTTTGGCCTTGCTTGAGTAATTCCTGCGCTTTAGCCCAAGAACCAATTTGCTTACACCTAAATCTGCCGCCGCTATGGGTAGGCCTTTCAAGAATTTGCGTGATGGTCAATACAACAAAATGGATACAAATAATTACAATTACAATCAAGGACTAACTTAAAATGCTATTCTAAGTTAGTAAGATATTACTTAAAATGTCACTTACACAGCAGGCAATTGATGCTATAATTAACTATCGTAAAGTGGTATTAACAAACCCAACAGCAATTGAGAGTGAAAATTTAATCCTTAAAAGTAAATGCCTAAGTTTAGGCCGTCAGGATCAAAACCTTTTTTATACTGTAAATAAGGATAGTTTTAAGGATAGTTTTGGAAGCGGTCATATGGGTTTTCCATCGACAGAAACATTTGATAGAGAAGAGTATCTGACATTTAGATACTTATACGAGTCAAGTCACTACGTTAGGAGGGTAATGTATAAAAATCAAAAGAAAAATCTAGAAAAATTGATAGCTGATGTAGATCAAGCTAATCCCGAGCTAAGTAATGAGTATGATAAAACATATGGAATTTGGGCTAGCGAGGGCTTTGCAAAACGGACTGCGTTGAAAATAGAAGCAACAAAAAAAGGTTTAAGTAGTTCAAAAAATCTTTTTATTTTCCAAAAGGTTGCACTTCATCCGAATGAATACGGGCAAGATGCATTACAATGGGTATATCCAAATGATTTTAGATTCGATTTATATATTGCGTTCAAGAATTCGTCGAAAGAAATAGCATATTCTTGGGGGGTTAATTCAAATTTGATTGATTTTTATATATCCCATATAGATGCTAAGAAAATGGGAGAGAAAATTGCAATAATTTCCGGTATTTCAGCGGGTACATTGCTTGCTGCATGGGGAATATCTCAAATGCTTACTTCAAACCGTTCTTCTGACAGTACAGCATTAAATAATACTTTGAATACTTTGATGTCATCAGAGTCTGTCCAGGCTCCAGATATTCTTGCAGGTAACAACTTGTCTGCAGACCAGTATTATGGGATCGAAAATTTTCCAGACTATTGTGCACCCCAGTCCAATCAGCTAATGGCCAATCAGGCAGGATTTTTAAATCATCTTCAACCACTAACTGGTACCAATCATTATGATCTTAAAATTGCTGAATTGAAATTGATGGATTCAGTCTTAAATCCCAATGTAGATTATTTGGCCAACACTGCTCCGATTCAAACAGTATTACCAAGTCTTGGGATTAGTAAAACTGGAGGAGGTATACTCGGATGCAAAGCTGTGCTCACTGAATTTATTTCACCTAATGGAAATATGACTCAAGTTTATGGAACAATCAATGGTCAAAATATTTTCAGAACATTTCAGAAGGTTGGAAATACTCTTTATATTAATTAGAAGCAAAAGCAGCAAAATCTAGTTAACCCCAAGTTTTGTTACAGCTTCTCAATGCTTAGGCATGTTCTCGCCATTTTTGCCGCACAGTTTTTCGCAGGGAATACCGTCGTTGTCACGATCCAGCTTGCCATCACCCGCTTTCCATGCTTTTACCGCCTCTGCGCAGGTTGCATAATCAGCGCATTTTGCTAGGGCTTCTGAGCCCTGCATTGCCAAGAAAAATGCAAAAAATGCAAAAATGACTTTTTTCATGGGGAGAAATCTCACAATTTCAAGCTAGCCAATCCTCCCGAAAATTACTAAGTGTGAGAAATTAGCTTCACACCACCCGCTGCATCATGGTGAAGCACCTACCTAAAGCCCTTCTGCTTGCACTGCTGGTCGCTGCGCCTGCAATAGCAAAGCAAGCGGAGTGGGAAAAATACAAGAACAAGCTGCTTGGGCCAATGCGAGGAGAGCTTATGGAATCTTGCGCACTAGGACGCAAATTCAATGCAGCCAAACTCAGCTACTGGGAGCCGAAATCAAAACAGCGGCTTCAAAATTATGTTGTCAGCCAAGGTCGAACAGTAAAAGAATTCCGCGCTTACACCTCAGGAGAAGCTGCAGCAATGAAAACTGCCTGCCCCAACGTCTGGTAAATCTTGAATCAACAAACAAGCGCAACACCTCTCCCAGCAGGGGAATACTTCCTGCAGTTGGACCACTGCCATGCTCACCACCGGCTCTATCACCACCGAAACCTTTAGCGTTGCACTGCTGGGCTTGGAGGATCTCAGCCTGCGGGTGACAGCAGCAGCTCTGCATGTAGCCGTGAATCCTGAAAAGCACCCACGCTTGCGGTTAATGCTGAAGGATTTATCAGAGGTGATGCACTGCTGCGAGGAGGATTTGGGTTTGTATCGTCAGTAAAGCATCGACAAGGAATACTGGCAATTTGTTCAGTTAACTTTGAATGCGTCAATAGTGAAAGTGATCTAAAGCTCTAGCGTCTGATGACGAAGCTAAATCTAGCTGGTGATTATTTTTAATTCACCATTGATAGAATCGCCATAAATTAAACTTGTATCAACCACATGTTGCTGCTGAGAATGACCTGTTTTCTAATTATGTTTTTCAATAATAACAGCATTTCCATTGGCCGTGACCGCGAATAAGAATGGGAGATATAGTGTGCCGCCACGATTTGTCGCTGTTTCTGGATCAAGGGTTAGGTAGTCAAAGTCAACACCGATAACGGCATTACAGCCCAGTGCATATGCTGCTTCTTTGAGCTCAGCCAAAGCGTTGCGCCTAATCTTAGTTAGTGCATTGAGAAGATCCGCGCCTACGTCACCATTAGTGCTTCCCCAATACCCCTGAGTTGGTCTATCGACTGAGACAGCATCATCTCCCGATATGTAACCTGAATACTTAGTAATTGTATAGCCATCAAAATTAAAACCTGAAGTGATCAGCATGCTGGAAAGTGCATGTTGTTTTTCTTCCTTCGACTTTAAAGCAACAGCTGCTTCTTCTTCAGCAACTTTCAGTTGTTCTTCATACTCGATCTTGAATCGAGCAACAATTGCTTCCTCCTGGCCATATTTACCTCCAACTTGTAGATCTATCCCGCCAAATGTCCGTTGCCTAAAACTAAGGTTAGACCCTTCTATCCATTTATCAAAGGCTGGCCTGTCGAGGCCATGTTTTCGCGCGATGTCACGAGTGTCCATAAAAAAAGAGTTTAAAGTAGGTACTGTTTAGCTTGTTGATTAGTTGGATCTATATCTAATACAAGGTTCGCATACCGCCTCCGGTTAACCTGGTCTTCCTGACACTTCTTGAGCAAAGCATCAATGTCGGAAGCTATTCCAATAGTAGGAGCTTTATCCGAAGCCTTTTCCCCTGTGGTTGTAAAACGTGATCTGCAGAAATCGCAAATAGCGTAAGAACCGTAATCGGTCAACTCGTGGCTACCACAGTTTGTGCATTTTAATAGTTTCATTACTCTCCTTCCATCCGCTAAATTCCGAGAGCTTTCTTCTTGGCATCATTGTAGTCAGACTGTGAAATTAGGTCTGCATCAAGTGCCTGCTTTAGTTGTTCAAGTCGTACCATTAGATTGTCATTGGGCTGCGACAACGTAAGCTTATCTGTATGCACGTCCGTTGAATTTGGCTTGTTATCTCCATCAGGCTGTTTAAGACCTTCAATCCCTAGACTGCCTGTTGCCAAACCCAGACCTAGCAGTCCTGTAGCACCGTCCACAGAGCCAGCGGCTTCTAGCCCTGCAGCAACTGATGCCTGCAAATTTATATTGCCTCTCGCTCCAGCTAGTGCATCAGCACGCTGGACAGTGGCAAGCAGAGCCTTAGTTTGTTCGTCATAGTCAATGCCTAATATTGCAACCTTGACAATTGCGAGCCCTCTCTCAGTTGACCACTGAAATGCGTCCTCAACTGCCTTGGAAAGAGATGATGAAAAACCAATAGAATCTCTCTGGATACTAGAGATTCGGTTGCTCTTGTTGGGATCATTGGTATAAATACTGAATGCTGCAGCTAGTGATCCAACAACCTCGTTGAAAAGTTGATTTGCAATCTCATTATCGGGATCAAGAAAGTCAAATGCCTTTCGGTTCTGCAAAAAAGAAGCCGGGAGAAAGCGTCGAGTAAAAAGAATTGGATCGACAATCTTAATGGTGTAAGTACCTCTTGTCGTGGCGCCTACTTGTGTATTCAAATATGCATCGTCCCAATAAATCGTATTTTGAGTGCCAAATCTATTGTTGGGCATCTCTTTAAGGCTTACAAATAGGGCGACTTGCTGCGAGCTAGGCCGACCACCATATCTGAATCTTTGCCATGATTGCTTTACAAGCAACGAAACTATGTCTCCGTCCATAAATATTGACTTAGTATCTAGCGCCTCGGTGTCCCAGATATATGCCCCTGGGGCTGTTACTAGGCTAGTTAGTTCACCGTCTTGAAAGGTTAGTAAGCCGTAACCCTCGGGTATTATTATTTTTGATCCGTTAGTGATTATTCCATCGGATGCTTTAGTGTTTGAGCCTCGACCTGCGTTGGTGCTTCTCAGGACAGCTGGAAATATTGCTGCTGTCTGGCTAATGTCTTGTGGAACTGTATAAAAGTCGATCCACTGATCGGCAAGCGTTCCCCCAATTGCGCCTGAGGCCGCTCGTATCAACCCCATAACTGCTCCAAATATTTTAATTTTTTACCATACCATGAGTGGCTCTGAATTACCCCGAGCTGCAAGTATTTGATAAACCTGACTTGTTGTTGTCTTCGCTTCGGTATGTGTTATTGCTAGTTTCAAAGTAATCTTAATTATCTGGGGGACATCTTCCCAGGCAGAAATTGAGACTCTTCGTAACTAAAATCACGAAAACTATTTAGGAAGTTATCCGCCTTTCTTGCTTAGCAAATCGATTATCCCAGAAACGGCCTCTCCAGCACTAGCGCTTCCATCGGCAGCGTAACTACTGTCATATCAAGGTAAATCTGGCCCATCAGGCGATCCTCCTCATTCCAGCAAACATCAAGCAACCTGACTATTCGTTGATCCTTTGAAGTGCGTGGCATGTTGATTCGCACCATGCTGCCGGGCTCGATCCAATATTCCCCCTGCTCTACGCGGCGTTCAGCGCTGGCTTTTGCTAATCCATCTGCATAACGCCGCAATGCTGCATCCCTCTGAGCACTAACTTCCAATCCAGGCCCTGCGCACCAGTCCAATCGCCACCGCTCCAGCAATTCAGCTGGAAAGCGGGTGTGCAGACCAGCGGGGATTGGCAACCCCAGCTTTAGTGCGCGGATTAATTCACTTGGCGGTCTTGTCATCACCACACCCTCACATCAGTAGCACCCGTGCGATGGCTGTAGCGCGGATCATTCATTGACATCACTAGATATTTAAGGGAATCGACACAGTGATCTGGTTGCGTGGTGTCGATGTCTTCTGGGTCATGCGGCGCATAAGTAAGACCTGGAACAGTGGCCCAAAAACTTTCCACCTTTGGCGTTACATACAGCCCGGGGTGAAAAGGATCACCTGCTGCTTCCATCAGGCGAGCAATTGCCTGCCAACCGGGGGGACGTCTTCCCTTTGGTGCTGCAACAAAACCAGCACCATGTCTACTGAGCTGTGCGCCAATGGAGCCGTCATCACTACCAATTACTGCACCAATTGCTGCATCAGCAACGCGGTGCAGCTCTGAAATACAGTCGATATCAATATTATTGTTATGGCATAGTTCTTTTGCTGCTTTTGCCAGCTTATTGGTGGTGAGCTCTCGATCACCGTGGTTCCACTGCCGTTTGCCATCCGGGCTGCTTAGGCAGGTGTAAACCTCATCGACCAAGACTAGGCTGCCTGCACCTAGTAATTTGCCCTGCCACCATATCTGTGTTGGTGTTTTGTAGGCAAGTAACAAGGCAGAGGGTGATCTAGTGCCCCAATCCAAACTCATCCATACATTCCACGGTTCAAAGTCAGCGTCCCAAATTGGTAAACCTTGAGCTGCAACCATCATCCGCTCCTTACTCCAAACATGGGAGAAGAAACATCCGGATACTTGCCCCCAGCTTCCATAAACTTCTGACTGGATCTTTGCATCATCGAAATTACAGGATGCCTTTAGATTTGCTATGTAGGCGTCTTTGTTGTTAAGGTAAATATTATCGAATAATGTGCTATGTACCAGCACGCATTCCTTCTGAAATAGCTCGATATAAATTGGCTGCCACGGCACCATATGCCGAATAAAATTCTCGTAGTGCCAGTAGCTACCAATGTTATTTGGGTTGCAGGTGAGAACCATTCTTGGTTCCAGACCGGTTGCTGTTGAGCGCATCGAGCTGCGTAATCTCAGTAATGGACCCGGTTCAGCTATTTGACCGCTTTCATCTACATACACATGGCTTAAATCTGTACCTTGAAAACGATTAAAGCTTGCTTCATCTTTTAGGTAATGGAGATAAAGCACTGCGCCGTTGGAGAAGCGGAACTCCTTTGCACCGGTTAAGTAATGAGATCCAGCAAGTTCTGGCGTAACAGAAATCTGATCGGTGATTTCACGTTCGAGCTTGCGTAAACCGGCAAGATCACGCCTCACCAGTGCACCGCAAAAGCCACGCCCAAACCGCAATACATCGCGCAGCAATAGCAACACCAATCCGGTGGATTTACCACCGCCACGCCCGCCACTGAGCAGAACGTCATAGCTATCAGGAATTGATAGCAACCCCCTCTGCCAAGGCAGGGGTTCCAGGGGTTTTGGCCCTGCTGGTGCTGGGTGCTTGCTCTTGTTGATATTTAGCCTGCGATCATCCGGCTTAAGCGGATTGCGCTGCCTCACATATTTCGAGCCGGTTGTCATGCAAATTTAACTGAGCGCGCTTGTTGTTGCTGCGCAATATTCAACGAATGCACCCGCTGCACCCGTTGTTGCTCGGGTGATTGAACGCGTGCTGCGGCAGCTTCTGATTCCGCTTTGCGGGTGGCAGCAATTTTGTCTAACGCTTGTGCGGTGAGTTCGGCGCGCATTTCTTCCCGTTGAAGTGGGCGTTTTTGCGATAGCTCCTGATCAAGTTCATCACTCCACTGATTTTCACCAGCGAGTGCAGCTTCTAGCGCAATGGAGATGGGTTCACCCCAGACCACCTCGGCTGCTTGCGCAAGTGCTGGATTGATTTGGCGTACCGCTGCTTGCCAGCTGGCCCTGCGGGTGTCGTTCCATGTCCACGGATTTACACCTGATGGCACATTGCCCAGATCTAAGCCCACAACATCAGCTGCTTGCTTCAGCAAGGAATAACTAAACTTTGGTTCTTGCACGGGTTGATATAGCGGGTGGATGATCATATTTTAGCACAAAATAAATTTTAATGTCTGCATATGTGCACCTGTAGGGAGTGCAATAGCTCCGCACAGATTGCAACCCCTCCCCCATTAATATGGCAGCTAAATTGCATTTATTGTGCTACAGTAGAGCTGTCAGGGGAAAGCTCTGGCCCCATTCTTTTCTACAAAACCATGAACACCACAACAGTGGATGGTGCAACTGCGCCATCACTTAGGACACTGCTTGGCGCTACATCGAGCCAGTGGGCAGCGCTTGCAAGAGGTGAGGCAACTTGGAGTGATTCGCAGAATTCCTGCATTGATGACATCCTGGATCGCTTTGATGATTGCCCCGAATCATTGCGGGATTTTGATCGCAGCGATTGGGTAAACCTTGCCGAGTGCTACACCTACAATCTGCTAGATCGTTGGGATAAACAGAGAGAAGATATCAAGGCATTATTTGATGATTACTGCTCCGCGATCGGTGCAACTTCAACGCTGGAAGCGTTAGAGGGTGAGACCATCGAGGATCCAGAGGATATGGCAGCGGCAATTGTTAATCATGCGATGACTTGGGCCGCACGTTGTATTGCTCAGGAGTTGTGGCTGGATTGAGCTGAGTTGTCGTTTTTGCACGGGTGTTGCACTAGGGGCAGCGGCCTTGTTGTTGCAAGCCAGTTGTCATTTCGGATGAAACGTCCATTCACTAGGTATCAATTTTGCCAAAAACCAATGGATCTGGGCAGGCAAAAACTCTTAATGCCACCCAGCTTGATCAACTAATTGATGCAGCTCCAGGTGCTGATCATCGCTGCCTGTGGTCAGTGATGCGCTGGAGTGGAAGTAGGGTGAGCGAAACCCTGCAGCTCAGGTGGAATGCAATTCATGATGAGCGCATTGTTTTTGTTAAGTCAACAACTAAAACTCGCGCCACTAGGGAAGTATTAATTGCACCGCGATTACAACAAGAATTGCTGAGATATCGCCTTGAAAGGGCCGAATTCCTTAATCGGTTGCCAATGCCGCGGGAACTTCTATTCCCAGGTCGTTGGGGTGGTACTGATCCTATGACTAGGCAATGGGCCGATCTTGTGTTGAGAAACACCATGAAAGGACTCGAGCTACCAAGCGGGTGCAGTCTTCATACTTTTCGCCGCAGCCTTGCTACTTCGATGGCTGCAAAGGGTGTGGGGCTAAAGACGATCACAGCATTTACCGGTCACCGTTCATTGCAACAGCTGCAGGCTTATATCGATGTATCAGCGGCTGATGAAAGGCTCGCGCTGGCAGCACTTGAATGAATCGGTGGGATCGAGTTGAGAGGCTGCAGGCTGCCCCCCTGGAGTAGTTCTGCATACTCTTCTGCATCAAGTGGGGCAAACGTTGTAGCGGCGGTTGAGGGGGCTAATGAAAGGTTGTTTTGTAGAAAAGTGACATCCAGCTGAATGCCAAGCAGCCTTGAAAGTTTTTCGAGGCAATTTGATGCCGTATCGAGGAACTTTGCGCTGGGTCGGTTAGAAGTTTTGCTTTGCTCCCATGCTTGAAAGGCTTCAACAAAAAGCATCTCGTAGCGCTGAACTATTAATGGACGCCATTTCTCAGCTGCTGCTAATTGCGATTCGTGCCAGAACTCAAAGCAATACTGAATATCTTTTGCAGCAAGCGCGGGTGAGATACCTAAAGCCTGCGCTACCTCATTTTTAGTGGCTCCGCGGGCTACAAGAGGCCCTACTTCGTTTGCAATGCGCTCTCTGCGCATCCTTCCTATCCGCTCCCCCTT
>Ga0214917_10007197_pt1 | contig 11332 bp, 8 predicted proteins | sample LL_1208_BB_MetaG_FD_177983 | JGI IMG/M metagenome (GOLD analysis project Ga0214917, IMG submission 177983) | Freshwater microbial communities from Lake Lanier, Atlanta, Georgia, United States - LL_1208_BB | ecosystem: Environmental > Aquatic > Freshwater > Lake | place: USA: Georgia | collected...
GAAGACGGCCGAGCCGCGGTCGGCCGTTCCGCAGCCACCGGCTGCCTCCGGCAGCATCCGCGCCGACAAGCCCGCCGAGGCGGGCACCGGCCTGCGCGCGATCGAGACGATTCCCACGCCCGCCGCCAGTGCGGCCGCAGCGCCGGCAGTGCCCGCGGCTCCGACGCCCACCATCGCGCCGCTCGACGCACAGCCCGCCCAGCCGTCGGCGACGCAGTCGCAGCCCCAGCCTGGCCCGGCGGTCGAGCCGGCCCCGCCGGCCGCCACGCTCCGCGATCCGCTCAAGCATCCGTCGCCGGATCCGCTCAAGGATGTGCCCGCGGCATCGACGTCCGGACGATTGCTGCGCATCGTGCCGCCGGTCGACGGCCACACCACCTGACCTGCGGCGCGGGGTCCGGGGGCCCCGCATCGTTCCCGCGGCGATGATCCCCGGCAGCCAACGCGAGGGACGGCCGCCGTGACGCCGCGACCGAGAACGACCGCCGGCATGCCGCTGATCGGCGTCGACTTCACCTCCGCCCCCTCGGTGCGGAAGCCGATCACGGTGGCGATCGGTTCGCTCGTCGACGGCCGGCCGACGCCGGCATACCGGCTCGACGAGGTCGCCACGCTGGTCACGCTCGATGCCTTCGAGGCCTTCCTGCGCCGGGCCGGCCCATGGCTCGGCGGCTTCGACCTGCCCTTCGGACAGCCGCGGTCGCTCGTCGAGCACGAGGGCTGGCCGACGGACTGGCCCGCCTGCGTGCGGCACTACTGCGCACAGCCCCGGGCGGCGCTCCGCGACGTCTTCAGACGCTGGTGCGCCGCCCGTCCCGTGGGCGACAAGTTCGCCTGGCGGCGGGCCGACAAGCCGGCGGGCTCGAGCCCGGCGATGCGGTGGACCAACCCGCCGGTCGCCTGGATGATGCACGCCGGTATCCGCAGGATGCTCGACGCGGGCCTCGTGTTTCCCGCACACCGCACCGGCACGGACGGCGGCGGCGACCGGGTCGCCCTGGAGGCCTATCCCGGCTTCACGGCGCGGCAGGTCTGCCGCGGGTCGTACAAGAGCGACGCCCGCGCGGGCCAGACGCCCGAACGGGCCGCCAACCGTCGCGCCATCCTGCGGGCCCTGGTGGCCGCCGACGCCGGCCTCGACGTGCGGCTCGAGATCACGGCTGCCTGGAGCCGACGGGTGCTCGCAGACGGCGGCGGCGACCTGCTCGACGCCGTGATCTGCGGGCTGCAGGCGGGCCATGCCGCGGCCCTGCCAGACTACGGCCTCCCGGCCGACCTCGACCCGCTCGAGGGCTGGATCGCCTCGGTGCCCGCGGCACCTCCTGCCGGCCGCTGACCGGGGACTCGACATCCGTGGGTGCAGGCCGTCGCCCGCCGCCGTATCATGCCCCGCTCCCCGGAGGCTTCCCGATGCGCCGAGCACGCATGTCCGTCGCCATCCTCGCGGTCTGTCTCACGACGGCGGCCCACGCCGCCGACCCTGCCACGCCCCCGGGACGGGATTCACCGCCCCCCGACCTCGCGTTTCCCGACGAAACCCTCGACCGCTGGCACGGCCACGTGCGGCACCGGTTCACGTTCGCCGGCCGGACGGCCTGGGTGGTGGAGCCGGAGCGGCCGCTGCCGGGAAATCCCTGGAGCTGGTGCCTGATGTTTCCCGACGCCTTCACGGTGCGGTGCGCGAGCCCGAGCCTGCTGGAGGCCGGCTTCCACCATGCGTTTCTCGACGTCGGCAACTCGTTCGGCAGCCCCGACGCGGTCGCGGCCCTCGCGGCCTTCCACGGCGAACTGGTCCGCCGCGGCCTCGCCACCCGGCCCGCGCTGATCGGCATCAGCCGGGGTGGACTCTACGCCCACCGCTTCGCCTCCGAGCATCCCGACAAGGTGTCGGTGATCTATGGCGACGCCCCGGTCTGCGACTTCAAGAGCTGGCCCGGCGGCAAGGGGCGTGGCAAGGGGAGCCCGAAGGACTGGGCGGCCTGCCTGCAGGCCTATCGCTTCGCCGACGAGGCCGCGGCCCTCGACTATCGCGGCAATCCGCTCGATGCGCTCGCGCCGCTGGCCGAGGCACGGGTCGCGATCATCCACGTCGTCGGGGATGCCGACGACGTGGTGCCGCCGGAGGAGAACACGGCGATCGTCGCCGCACGCTATGCCGAGCTCGGCGGCACGATGGAGGTGATCCACAAGCCGGGCGGCGGGCACCACCCGCACGGGCTCGACGATCCTCGGCCGGTCGTAAACTTCATCCTCCGGCACGCGGCGACCGGACGCTAGACGACCGTCCGCCTGGGGCACGTCGGCCGCACGCTGGACTTTCCCGGTGGTCTGCTACATTCTGGCGGCCCCGGAGAATCACCCCATGGCCACCAAGGTCACGGCCGACCTGTTCGAGGACGACGTTCCGGGCGTGCGCCGGCTCTATACGGTGGCGATGATGGCCGACGTGCTCAGGGTGCCGCGGGCGGCCGTGCGGCACTGGCGGCGGGCGGGGCTGATCGAGCCGGCCCACCGGGCGGGCTCGATCGAATGGTTCGCGTTCCCGCAGCTCGTCGTGGGCCGGACGCTCGTGCGGCTCCTCGCGGCGGGGCTGTCGCTGCGCGACATCGACGCCCGGCTCACCTCGCTCGTGCCGGGCGGTGCCGCGGAGGCGGCACGGATGGCGGAGCGGATCGTGGCCGACGGCCGACGGCTGAGCATCCGTCGTGGCGACGGCTTCGTCGGGGCCGGTGGGCAGCTGCAGCTGGACTTCTACACCGAGGGACTGGCCAGCGGGGGTCTGGCGGAGGCGGAACCGGTCGCGAGCCTGCCGCTCCTGGTGTCGGCGGCGGGCGGCCCCGGCGGCGGCAGGGCGATCCCGCTCGCCCTCGGCGGCTTCCCGCCGCCGGGCGACGATACCGATCCGCTCGCGGTCCACGATGCCCGCACTCCCGCGACGGTCGCCGAACTGCTCGACCTCGCCGCCGATCTGGAGGCCGCCGGCGCCCTCCCCGAGGCGGCCGAGGCCCTGCGCGCCGTGCTCCAGGCCGAGGGCCCCAGCGCCGAGGTGGTGTTCATGCTCGCGGAGCTGCTCTATCGGGCGGGCGACCTGACCGCCGCCCGGGAGCGGTATTACGCCGCGGTGGAACTCGACGACGATCACCTCGAGGCGCGGTCGAGTCTCGGCTGCGTGCTCGCGGAACTCGGCGAGCACGAGCTGGCGATCGCGGCGCTCGACGGCGTGCTCCGCCAGCAGCCGGACTACGCCGACGCCCACTGGCACATGGCCGGCGTCCTCCACGAACTGGGGCGTTCCGGCGAGGCCCGCAGGCACCTCGAGAGATTCCTCGAACTCGCCCCGGAGAGCCCCTGGGCGGCGACGGCCCGCGAGCGGCTCGAGGCCGCGGAGCCGGCGGGAACCTGACGCCGCCGCTGCCGTCTCCCCCGACTCGGACGGCCATCCCGGCGATCCGCGGCACGTGACGCGCGGGCGGCGGTGGTCGTGTCCGGCGTCTCAGTAGGCGCCCCACGGCCCGCGGACCGGATGCACGCCGAACTGCACCGTGTCGCTGGGCTGATTCGGCGTCGGCATGAAGGCCCGCCCGCCCGGCACGGCACCCGGGCCCGGATAGGGACGCCGGAACTGGTGGTAGATCGGCGCCACCCGCGAGCTCGGCACGCCCCACCCGTACTCGGTCGTGAATTCGGCGGTCGGCGGCACGACCAGCGCCATCGGTCGGCCCACCCAGGGATCGTACCAGCCGCTGTGCCAGCTCTTCCCCTGGCTGCGGAGGAAGTAGCGTTTGTCGTACACGCCCTCGCCGCCGGCGAGGGCGGCCCGCGTCGCCGCGGCGACACTCGCGACGACGATCAGGGCGACGAGCGCACGACCGCCGCGCCGCCTCCAGGAATGTCCGCTGGTCATGCTCGATCCGCCGGTCATGCTCGTCATGGAATCGACGCCTTCCCGTGTGTCCCGTGTGTCCCCGTCCGGTCCGATCACCCTGCCATCACCACCAGTAGGCGTGCACGTCGGTCCGCATGCCCATCGCGCCCGCCGGGCGGACGTAGTGCCGCCGATGCTTGTAGAGGAACTCGTGCGGCATGAACGGAGGATACGTGTACCAGGTGTGCCCGACACGCGGCGGCACGGGCCGGGGCGCGACGTAGAGCTGCGCACCCACGCCGGGATACGCGCCCGCCGGGACGGGTGGCACATAGAAGTTGTAGAAGACGTCCGGCGTGGGGGCCTCGACCCCGCCGTTGATCGGGGCGGCCGAGACGGACGCCCCGATCGACGCGAGCAGGCAGGCAGACGCGATCGCCACGCCCCCCCGCACCCACGACACTCTCGGCCTCGACAGGACGGCCGCCGCACGGACTGCTGGCATCGCATCTCCCTCCCGGTCGCGTCGTCCCGATCGCGGCGGCTCCATCCGCCACGGTGCAGGCCGGCGACCTGCACGGGACTGGGCACCCCAGGGAGTTCGGCACATCCGGGGCCCGCGTATCAGTTGGGGGTGCGGGGTGCCTCCCGGCCTTCCCAGCAGGCAGAGTCGACGGGGGTGTTTCGGCGGCCCCGACGGGCCACCTGAACATCCACCCAACCCGCAAACCCACCCCCTCTTGCCAATCCCTCTTCGCGCGATCACAGTTTTCCTTCGCACGACCGATGCCTCCGAAGACCCGATCCACCACGAAGCGAGCGGCGAAGCCCCCCCGGGAGGCCGAGGGTCCGGCCGCGCCCGCGGCCGCCTCCCCGGTTCCCGCCGCTGAGCCAGCGGCAGCCGGGACGAAGGCCCCGGCCAAGCGGCGGGCCACGGCCCAGTCGCTCGCCGCCGGCCAGCGGGATATCTCCGTCAGCGAGTTCTTCGCGAAGAACCGGCACCTGCTCGGTTTCGACTCGCCCCGCAAGGCCCTGCTGACGAGCGTCAAGGAGGCGGTCGACAACTCGCTCGACGCCTGCGAGGAAGCGGGCATCGTGCCGGAGATCTGGGTGCACATCGAGCAGGTCGGCGACTCCGGCAGCCGGTACCGCATGGGCGTCCAGGACAATGGCCCGGGCATCGTCAGCAGGCAGATCCCGCTGATCTTCGGCAAGCTGCTGTACGGGTCGAAGTTCCACCGGCTGCGGATGAGCCGCGGCCAGCAGGGCATCGGCATCTCCGCGGCGGGCATGTACGGCGTGCTGACCACCGGCAAGCCGGTGAAGATCATCTCGAAGATCGACGCCAAGCATCCGGCCCACTACTCCGAGCTGCGGATCGACACGAAGACCAATCAACCGGAGATCCTCAACGGCAAGGGCGAGGGGGTCGACATCCCGGCCGGCAAGGCGGGCGCCGACCTCATGGCCAAGCACCAGATCGAGTGGGTGCCCGCCAACGACAGGGGTGAAGCGATCGACCACGGCACCCGGGTCACGATCGAGATGGAGGCGAAGTTCCAGCGCGGCCGCGGCAGCGTGGAGGAATACCTGGAACAGACGGCGATCTCCAATCCCCACGCGCGGATCCACTTCCAGGGGCCCGACGGCCCGGAGCGGATCTTCGAACGGTCCACCGACGACCTGCCTCCCGAGCCGAAGGAGATCAAGCCGCATCCCTACGGGGTGGAACTCGGCCGCCTGGTGACGATGCTGCAGGAGCATCCCAAGATCACGCTCGCGCAGTTCCTGACGCAGTCGTTCTCGCGGGTGTCGCACGGCACGGCCAGGAAAATCTGCGACACCGCGAAGCTGTCGAGCAGGGTGACCACGGGCAAGCTCGGCCGCGGCGAGGCCGACGCCCTGTTCAAGGCGATCCAGGAGACGAAGATCCCGCCGCCGGCGACCGACTGCGTCGTGCCCATCGGCGAGCAGCGGCTGCTGGCCGGCATCCGCCAGGTCGTGCCGGGCGAGTTCTTCACGGCGGCCACGCGCCCGCCCGGCGTGTACCGGGGCAACCCGTTCGTCATCGAGGCGTCGCTGGCCTACGGCGGCGGCCCCTCCGCGCAGAAAATCTCGCTCGAGGCCCTCGCCGAGATGGCCGGCGAGAGCGACGCGAGGAGCCTGCGGCAGTTCCTCACGACCACGTTCTCGGGGCTGGGCGGCGAGGCCGCCGACACAATCCTCGAGGAGGCGAAGCTCGCCCCGCGGCAGTCTCCGTCCAAGCTGAAAAAGCCGGCCCTGCAGGCCCTGCACGGCGCGATGCAGCACGTCAACGCCGACGAAGGCCAGAGCATGACGGTGCTGCGGTACGCCAACCGCGTGCCGCTGCAGTTCCAGCCGGCCGCCTGTGCCGTCACGCAGACGATCCTCTCCACCAACTGGCGGTCCTACGGCCTGTCGCAGTCCCGGGGCAGCCTGCCGAGCGGCCCGGTGACCGTGATGGTGCACGTGGCGAGCGTGTGGGTGCCGTTCACCAGCGAGTCGAAGGAGGCGATCGCGTCCTATCCCGAGATCCAGAAGGAGATCCGGCTCGCGCTGCAGGCGGTGGGCCGCAAACTCGGGATGTACCTGCGGCGTCGGCTGCGGGTGGCGCAGGAGGGGCAGCGGCGCAGCATCTTCCTCCGCTACCTCAAGGAGGTGGCCGGCGCGGTCTCCACCATCAACGGGACCGACCGCGAGGAACTCTACGAACAGTTGTTGGCGGTGGCCAAGAAGAAGACGGCCGAGGCCGACGTGAAACTCGACGACCGCGGCCGGCCGATCCAGGACGAGGAGGAACTCGAACTCGGCGACAACTGCATCATCGTGCCGCAGGCGTCGGCCGGCCTGCCCGCGGCGGCCGCCATTCCCGCAGCCGCGGAGGCCGGCGTCTCGCCGCCGCGTCGCCGCCGCGCCCGGCACACCGCCGCGGCGGAGTCGTCCGCCGCTCCGCAGCCGGCGAGAAAGACCGCCTCGCGGCGGCCGAGGCGCTCGTGAACCGCGTCCCGGCGTGGCTGGGCGGCGCGATCGGGGCGACCCTCGTCGCCTGCTGCGGCGTCGCCCTCGGGGCGGAGGCCGTGTCCGCCTACGATCCCCTGGCCCTTCCCGACGGGAGCGGCGACGCGGCCGTGCGATCCCTCGACCTCGACGTGGTCGACGACGACCGGCAACGCACCATTCCGGTTCGCGTCCATCTGCCGCCAGCGCCGGCGGCGTCCGACGCCGCAGCCGCACCGTGCCCCGTCGTGCTGTTCAGCCACGGTCTCGGTGGCTCGCGACAGGGCCCGCAGTTCCTCGCCGAACACTGGGCCAGACGGGGCTACGTCGCCGTCTTTCTCCAGCATCCGGGCAGCGACATGGCGGTGTGGAGCGACGAGCAGCCCGGCCGCAGGCTGGCGGCCATGCAGGAGGCCGCTTCGCTCGAGAATTTCCTGCTGCGGGTCCGTGACGTGCCGGCGGTGCTCGACCGCCTGGAGTCGTGGAATGCCGCAGCCGGCCATCCGCTCGTCGGCCGGCTCGATCTCCGCCACGTCGGCATGTCGGGCCATTCCTTCGGGGCACAGACCACGCAGGCCGTGTCGGGCCAGTCGCTGCCGCTGGCCGGCCGGCGGTTCACCGACCGGCGCATCAAGGCGGCGCTGATCATGAGCCCGGGCGGCCCCCAGGGCCGGCGGGACCCGCGGGACGCGTTCGCGGACGTGGCGATTCCCTGGATGCTGCTGACCGGCACGGACGATACGTCCCCCATCGGGGGCCAGACGGTCGCGTCGCGGCTGGCCGTGTTTCCCGCGCTGCCCCCCGGCGGGAAGTACGAACTGGTGCTGCACGACGCGCAGCACTCCGCGTTCAGCGACCGCCCCCTGCCGGGAGACCGTGCGGCGCGAAACCCCGCCCATCACCGGGCGATCCTCGCGGTCGGCACGGCGTTCTGGGATGCCATGCTGCGCGACGATGCCGCCGCACGTGCCTGGCTCGACGGTGACGGTCCGCGGAGCATCCTGGCCCGGCAGGACCGCTGGCAGACGAAGTGAGGCCACGGCGTCCGGCCGTGCTTTGCTTGGCGACCGCAGGTCGCTGGACGCAGGTCGGGCCTCACGCCCGACGATCAGCTCAGAATCCCCCGCACGACCGTGCCGTGCACGGCTGCCTGCACGCAAAGCCACGGCGTCCGGCCGTGCTTTGCTTGGCGACCGCAGGTCGCTGGACGCAGGTCGGGCCTCACGCCCGACGATCAGCTCAGAATCCCCCGCACGACCGTGCCGTGCACGTCCGTGAGCCTGAAATCCCGCCCTTGGTAGGGGAACGTCAGCCGCAGGTGGTCCACGCCCATCAGGTGCAGGATCGTGGCGTTGAGATCGTGGACGTGCACCTTCTGATCGGGCGTGGTGATGTTGTAGCAGTAGTCGTCCGTCGCTCCCCACGTCAGCCCGGGCTTCACGCCCGCTCCGGCCAACAGCATGGTGAAGCACCGTGGATGGTGGTCACGTCCGTAGTTGGTCTCGGTGAGCGCACCCTGCGAGTAGATCGTCCGCCCGAACTCGCCCCCCCACACGATCAGCGTCTCGTCGAGCAGCCCGCGCTGCTGCAGGTCGTCGAGGAGGGCGCCCGTGGCGCGGTCGGTGTCCTGTACCTGGCCCTTGATCGCCCCCGGCAGGCCGCCGTGGTGATCCCAGCCCATGTGGAAGCACTGCACGAACCGGACCCCGCGCTCCGACAGCCGCCTCGCCAGCAGGCAGTTGAAGGCGTAGCTGCCGGGGCGGTGGACGTCGGGGCCGTAGGCGTCGAGCACGTGCTTCGGCTCGTCGGCGAACCGCACGATCTCAGGCACGCTCTGCTGCATCCGGAACGCCATCTCGTACTGCGCCGTCCGGGCCGCGATCTCCGGATCACCGATCGCCTGCCCGCGGGCGGCATTGAGGCTGGCGATCCGATCGAGCGTGGCCCGCCGCATCCGCCGGTCGATCCCCGGCGGGTCCGCCAGGTAGAGCACCGGATCCCCGGCGTTGCGAAACCGCACGCCCTGGTGCTTCGTCGCCAGGAAACCGGCGCCCCACAGCCGGTCGTAGAGCGGCTGGTCGTCCTTGCGTCCGGAACCGAAGCTCGTGAGCACGATGTAGGCGGGGAGGTCGGCATTGTCGCTGCCCAGTCCGTAGCTCACCCACGAGCCGATGCTCGGCCGGCCGGCCAGCTGGTGCCCCGTCTGGAAGAACGTGATCGCCGGATCATGGTTGATCTGTTCGGTGACCATCGAGCGGATCATGCACCAGCGGTCGGCGTGCCTGGCGATGTTGGGGATCAGTTCGCTGAACCACATGCCGCTCTCGCCGTGCTGCGCGAACGCGAACATCGACGGCGCGACTGGAAAGTGCTTCTGGCCACTGGTCATCGTGGTGAGCCGCTGCCCCTGGCGGATCGACTCCGGGAGATCCTCGCCGCGACGCTTCTCGAGCCCGGGCTTCGGATCGAAGAGGTCCATCTGCGAAGGCGCGCCCGACTGGAAGAGGTAGATGATCCGCTTCGCCTTCGGCGGAAAGTTCGGGAACTTCCCCGCCGGGGTGGCTGCGGCCGCCGGGGCCGACGCCGCCGCGGCACGGGCCGCCGGCGGCATCAGGGTGGCCAGGGCCGCGGAGCCCAGCACGCCCCCGGCACCGCCGAGAAACACGCGACGATTCAGGGCATCCTGCACCCGCAGGAGTTGCCGGTCGATTCGGGACGCATGGCTGTCGCTGCTCATGAGAAAGGTCACTCCCGCATCACGAACTCGTCGAGGTTGAAGATCACGTTGGCCACGAGCGAATAGGCGGCGAACACATCGACGGGCACCGCCTCCGGACGCTTGACCAGTCCGAGCGCCGCGTAGCGTTCGGCCGCGGCCGGTTCGGCGGCGAACCGGGCGAGGTCGGCCGCGAGGCCGTCCGCGAGCGTCGCCACTTCGTCGGCCGTCGGCGGCCTGCCGATCGCCAGCCGGAAGCCGTGGGCGATCCTGTCGGCGGGGGTCGCCCCACCCTCGGCCAGCATCCGCGCGGCGAGACCGTGGGACGCCTCGACGAACGTCGTCTCGTTGAGCAGCGCCAGCGCCTGCAGGGGCGTGTTGGTCCGCGACCGCTTCACGGTGCAGGTCTCCCGATTGGGCGCATCGAACAGCAGCATCGTCGGCGGCCCCGCCGTCCGCTTCCAGATCGTGTACATGGTCCGCCGGTAGCGACCGGCCCCCGTGTCGGGCTTGTAGCCGCGGAGATCGCCGTACTTGCTCGTCTCGTCCCAGACGCCGTCGGGCATCCAGGGCCGCACGCTCGGTCCGCCGACCGCCGGCACGAGCAGCCCGGCGGCGGCCAACGCCGCATCCCGCACCGACTCTCCCGGCAGCCGGATCCTGGGTGCCCGCGCGAACAGCCGGTTGGCGGGGTCCCGCGACAGCATCTCCGCGGTCACCGTCGCCCGCTGCCGGTAGACGCCGCTCATGAGGAGCAGCTTGATGAAGGCTTTCATGTCCCAGGCCGCCGCCGGCGTGCCGTTCACGGCAGGCAGCAGCGTCGGTTCCATGAACTCGACCGCCAGCCAGTCGAGCAGTTCCGGGTGGCTGGGGTACTCCGCCTGGCTGCCCAGGTTTTCGCTCGTCTTCACCAGGCCCGCTCCGAAGAACCGCTCCCACATCCGGTTCACCCAGACGCGGGCGGTGAGCGGGTTGTCCCGGGAGACGATCCACCGCGCGAGCGTCAGCCGATCCGCCGGCGCCCCCTCCGGCAGCGGCGGCAGGAACGCCGGCAGCGCGGCGGTCACCTTGTCCCCGCGCTTGTCGTACTCGCCCCGCACGAGCACGAATGCCTCGCGGGCCGGCCCCTCCTTCATCACCATGGCGCTGGGCAGCGTGTCCCGGTAGGCGTCGACGCTCTTCTTCGCGGCATCGCGGGCCATCTCGGCCCGGCGGATCGGGCCATCGACGTTGCCTCGATAGAACGTCGCGATCTCCTTCCGTTGGGCGGGAGTGCGGCTCGCCGCCTCCACGGCGAGGGCGGCCCGCACGCCGGCAGGTAGCTTCGCGCCGGCCACGCCCAGCAGTCCCGGCTCCGCGGAGGCGAACGCCAGGCGAAACCTGCCGATCGCATGCCCCTCGAACGCTTCCTGCCGGATGCGAACCACCAGCCGCGCGTTCTCCGGCACCGTCACGGCCCGGTCGGGGAACACGGCGAGGTGGCGCGGCTGCCGCTTGCCGGGATCGTTGCCGTCGATCGCCCAGCCCTTGCCCTTCTCCCCCTTGAGCACGCTCGTCGCCACCCATCCGGCCTGCTCGTAGTCGGCCTCCGCACGCTTGAGTTCCACCGGGATCGCCTTGGCATCACCCGGCGGCTCGATCTCCACCTCCACCTTCGTGACCACGATGTTGCCGTTGCCGGCACGGCCGAAGCCGCCCCCGCCACCCAGGCCGGCATCCGGCAGCACCTCCAG
>Ga0214917_10007198_pt1 | contig 11331 bp, 15 predicted proteins | sample LL_1208_BB_MetaG_FD_177983 | JGI IMG/M metagenome (GOLD analysis project Ga0214917, IMG submission 177983) | Freshwater microbial communities from Lake Lanier, Atlanta, Georgia, United States - LL_1208_BB | ecosystem: Environmental > Aquatic > Freshwater > Lake | place: USA: Georgia | collected...
ACCTCCACCTCCACCGCCGCCTCCGCCTCCGCCTCCGCCTCCGCGGCCGCCTACCGGAGCATTACTAGTAGGTGGAAGTGGGCCTGGTGCTTTGCCTGGTCCTATTTCGCCTACTATGCTTGAAGGCGCACCTATCGAGAATGCTATGAACTTACAACAGCTCGTTCAGCTTTATCCACAATTGGCCAATGTTGATCAACGTTTATTGCAAATGCTATCAGGCCGAGGTGGTTCGTCGGTAAGCAACGATACGGGCACAGGCAGTTTACCTACGGCATTATCAATGACACAGCCCGGGTCTGAACCCTCACCTGGTATGCCAACCAAAGCAATGCGTGCGCCTACAACCTCGCAAACAACTGATCTTCTTGGTTCAACCGGTCCATTAAGTGGTAAGCTTGACCCATTAACTGCTGCAGGCTTAACAGCACTTGAAAAGGGTATTGGCTACGCCAAAGGTGGGTTATCACAAGCGCATCAAACTTTTAAACATAATCCTGAGTTTATTACCGGCGCAACGGGTTATTATGTCAAAGGTCGCGGCGATGGGCAATCGGATGATATTCCGGCCATGTTAGCCGATGGCGAGTATGTCTTTGATGCTGATACGGTTGCGGCATTGGGCAATGGCTCGAGTGATGCGGGGGCTAAGATTTTGGATAAAATGAGAGAGAATATTCGAAAGCATAAGCGATCGGCCCATCATAGTAAGATTCCACCTAAAGCCAAGTCGCCCTTAGAATATTTGAAAGGTTAAATCATGGCATTGACTCAAGGTTCACCCTTACCTAATATCACAACCAATCAGGCGCAGCAAACCACTGCGCCCAGTTGGTACACTGATTATCTTTCAAACTTAGCCAATTTTGTCACAGGCCAAACGATAGGGGCGCCTGCCAAAACAGTTGATGGCGTTACTACGGCTGCTACGCCTGGCTCAGCACAATTTGTAGGGGCACAGCCCTTACAGCAAGCGGCGTTTCAACTTGCCGGCAATCTTGCAAAGTCTTATGGCATAGACCCAGCAACGTTTTTAAAGACTGGAACGGGTACTTCGGCAGATGCAGGCACAGCAACAACTGCGCAGCCTACTGCAACAGGCATCAGCACGGATGGTGGCATACAGCCTATGGGCGTAAGCGGCGCCTTAGGTAATTTGCAAAGCCTTGCCAAGTCGGATATTACAGCAGCGAGTATGCCGGGCGGTCAAAGCCGTATTGAAGAATTTATGAACCCGTATACTCGCCAAGTCGTTGACACGATTGGTGAGTTAGGGCAAAGACAAATTAATCAGTTTCTTGCGCCTTCAGCAGTAGGCTCAGCAGTCGGATCGGGTCAATTTGGCTCAAAGCGTGGCGCCGAAGTTCTTGGCCAAGCCATTAACCAAGGCTTACAAAATATGGGCGCATTGCAATCACAGGCTTTACAAAGCGGGTATGCACAAGCTTTACAGGCTGCGCAGGCCGAGCAAGACAAGCGACTAGCTCAAAACTTAGGCTATGGCCAGCTTTCGCAATTAGGCCAAGGCATGACATTGGCCGATTTGAATGCTTTGGCAACCATGGGTGGGCAACAGCAAACTATTGCGCAAAATGAACAACTATTCCCATTAACTGCTGCGTTGCAAGGCGCACAAGCCATTCGTGGCTATTCCGTACCTACAGGGGTAACTTCAACATATACGGGACCGATTCCTGGAGCTTACGCCGCGTCGCCCTTATCACAAATCGCAGGTCTTGGTTCCATCATTGGCGGTGTTAGCAATACGCCATTTGGTAGTGCAGCTGGTGATTGGCTAAAGAGTATCTTTAAAACAACACCAGGAACTATCTTTGGCAATAGCGATAGTGGTGGAAGTGGTGGAACGGATGAGTATGAACAAAGCGGTGGAGGCTAATATGGCTGGATTACCTACACTTCCTCTTGGTGCCGCCTCTGATGATAAGGCACGCAATGAGTATTTAGAAGCTCTACAAAAAGTATCGGCGGCTATTGACGCGCAGTCAGAGCAAAAATTTCCATGGTTTGAAATGGCCGGTGCGTTTCTTAATCCAGGACAAACCGGGTCGTTTGGTGAGGGCCTAGGCCGCGCCGGTGCTGTATTGGGGCAACAGCAACGGCAGCAGCAGGCCAATGCTGTACCCCTAGCACAGATGAAAATGGCATTGGCAGGCCAGCGGTATGAAGTTGAGAATAATGCAAAAGCCATGCAATTACTTGGTTCTGCTTTAGGCACAACGCCTGATAAGGCAGCACAAGCTTTACAGGCAGGCACTTTACCTGCCAATGCCATTACACCTGAGCTTTATGCAATGATTGCGCAGCTTTCGCCTAAAGTAGGTGAAATGGTTAAGCAAATCTTTGAGATGCAAAGAGGTACTGCCGAGTTAGCATTAAAGCAACGCGCGGCTGTACTTGATGATATAAAAGCCGGCATGACACAGGCCGAGTTAATTGCTAAATACGGCCAAGGGGTATTAAGTCTTATTCCTGGTGGAGGTATGCCAAGATCTCCGCAAGGTCAACCAGCAGCTACTGCTCCAGTTGCGCAAGCTCAGCCCGTGCAGCTACAGCCGCAATTATCTTCAACAGATGTATCACAGGCACCTACGCAGTCTTCCGATTTAGAAGGTTTACCCTTAGGCGTACAAGCTGATGTAATGAAAAGACGCACCGAGGAAATGGATAAACCATTTATCGAAAAGCGCAACACCGTTGTATCATACGATCCGGCTATGTTGGCAAGCTCAACTCGTGATTTGCGCGAGTTATATCAGATTACTGAAAAGTATCCACGTATTTTTGCATTGCTGATGGAAAATCGCGGCATATTGGGTGGGTTGCAAGCCGCGGCGCAACAAGGTGTTAGCATGGGGCAGTTAGGCAATGTGTCATTGCCGGTTGAAGAATTTGTTAAGAAGTATAGACTCTCAAGAGATGAAGAGGTTAACTTGCAAATTGCTAGTAAGATTATTGCAAGGCAATTCTTTGAAAACGCCCGTGTAAATAAAGCCATATTAGGCCCGCAAATTTCCAACTCGGACGTTGTATTGCTAAAAGCACCTACGGTTACGGAACAAGACTCGGCCGAGGCCATCCGCTACTGGGTCAAGCAAAATATCTTAGGCAATAAGCAACGTGAAGATATGTATCGCAAATTAAATGAATATGAAAAACAAGCAGGTGGAAGAGCATCACCATCACAGTTTTTCCGTTCACCTGCTTTTGACAATATTCTTAAAACGTATGACGCACTCTTTAATGAGCTTATGATTAAGCATAGCCCAGCGTATACACCCGCACCTGGTGGGAGATAATTCATGGCGCAGGAAGAACAGACGCAAGAATCACCTAAGCTTGAGCAATTAGATCCTATCTTTGCCATGCCGCCTACTAAACGCGTTGCGTCAACTGCAATGCCTATTCCTCGTTCTGCTCCGCAACCTACAACACCTCCATCTGCAGCACCTCCATCTGCAGCACCTCCAGCTTCAAATGAAGCACCTCCAGCTTCAAATGAAGCACCGCGTCTTGAAGATATGGATGAGATCTTTAAAAGATCTACAACTACGCAACCCAGTGCATCACAATCCTCACGTAAAGGTACGCAAGATCTTGGCTTTTTAGAAACAACTACGCCACGTCAAGCCGGCGAACTCGGCGCCATAATAGGCGCTGCAACAGGTCTTGTTAAGCCTGGCATGCCACGATCGACGGGCATTCCACAAGCACAAGCCAATGTAGCAGGCAGTGCTGCCAATGTCCAAGCTTTGCAATCACAGTTGGCAGCCACGCAAGCGGCGCAAGCAACATCCATTAGCGATGTAATGACTAAATTGCAAGGTGCACGGGCGCAGTATGATCAAGCACAAATTGCTTTATCACAAGCTCGACAGCAAGCTCAACAGCTCAGCGCATTGCCTACAGCTACACCTACAACTCCGCCACCTGCTAATGCACCTGCAGGAATGGGCTCAACTCCCGATGCGTTGTCTGAAGGCGCCATGCGGCATTCGGAAAAGATGGGTGAGATTAGACAAGCCAATACGGTGCGTAAAGGCATTGCAGGTTATGGATCACATTTACCACCTGAACAGCGCATGCCTTTAACAGGCTACGCACAATCAAGCCGACTTATCGTACCTGACTACCTTGCAAATGCTCCGGTGTATAACCAAGCGCAGCTTGATGCGCAAAGACAACTTGCGCAGGCCGAGACTAATTTCAAAAATGCGCAAACCGAGCTCAATCGCTATCAATCTGCGTATGATAAACTTACAGGCAGCAAACCTGCGCAAAACATTGCCGACTCACTATCAAAGGCGCAACGCCAACAAACAGTTGCTGAAGCTAAATTAGCTACGTTAAATAAAACAGCGCCTGGGCCGCTTACTCGCGTAGGTAAAGCAATGACCTTAGGTGGATCAAGATTTCCAAGCTTTGCTACATCAGTCGGTGGTGGAGCCTTAGCAGGCTATGAAGGCATGAATGCATACCTAACCATCAGGAATGAGCTTCAAAAAAATCAACCTGATTACCTTAAGATGCTTATGCATAGTCTTGGAGCCACATCTGGTGCATTGATGATGACGCCTAATTTAGCTGCTAAAGGCGCCGGTGCAGCCATTGGCACAATACCCTTATCCTATAATGCATATCAATCTTACATGCAGCAACGACAGCCTACTGCTTTGCCTGAGGCTCGGAAGCCATTGATGCCGCCGGCACCTGGTGGATAACAGATAGCACGATTTTGCGAATTCTTTCGACCATTTGCTCCATTCCCGATATATCGCCCTTAAACTCTTCAGGCAACCTAGGTGGTTGCAATACTGTTTGTAGAGCAACCAATATACGATGACGCTCAAAAATAGCCCCAACCTGATATGCTTCAACCCACACGTTGATTGGGCTATCTAATAAATCCATATTGTTGGTTTGAGAGAGCAAATTAAGCCACTCTTCAAAATGATGCATAACTTGTTGTTCCGTGGTCATAATTGCTCTCTCTCTTTGTGCTATGGTTACTTTAAAAAGCTAGATTCGTTTTTTAGCTCTTTAATTAATGCATCATATAACTTATCTTTGAATTGTTGTGTCAACAATTTAGCAAGATCCGTTATAATGCCATCTAAATTACCCATTTCTTTCTTCTTCATACCATAGTCCTGCGCAATGCTTATGTTGCTGGATAAATACAACGCAGTTAATATGCCCGCAACTTCTTTACGAGCACGTAATTTTCTTTGTCGTGCCATAGGTAAATATTGCTGAGCCAATCTAATGGCGTCAAACGGATCTTCACCTTGTTTTACAAAGCTTTCTGCATGCTTGAGAACAAGCTGTCGCTCTTGTGGTGTCCACCATACTTTTTTCATGATCTGATTTTCCTTTCAATGATCATAGGTTAAGAAGCCATTGTGAGAACGCAAACTTAGGATTAATCTGGCCCCGTATTAATCCTTCAGCTTCCAGCTTTTCTATGGCTGGAGGCTTATCCTTTATATTATGATATTCAGCCCTTGCAAGGATGGTATCAAACATTCCACGGCGGGATTCATATACGTGGAATGATCCTACATGCACGGTTAAATTGCCTATGGGCAAATTGAGTAGTTGCGCAACAATTTCATGTAAAAAACTAAAAGTTGGCAAATCATTTCCCATACCCCATAAAATATCTTGACTTCGCATAATTGCATGGCAATGCACCTTATTATCACGAATGCGAAAGCCTATGGCTAAAGTGCAAGGTACATCAAGTGCTGATATGCTTAAATGCTCCGGATCGGTGCCGTACATAGGAATGATAGCACGACGGGATGAGGGATCAATTTGCAAAAGCGTAACGATATGCTTTACACCATGCTTGCCAAACCAATAGCTACCATAGTTGCTATTAAGTTTGCCGTTAACAACAATCCGGCCCCACTGCGCAGCATGCTCAGCAATGGATGTATCAAATGGATTGGCATTGATATACCAAGCCATTTCACGTTTAATGTAAGACAGGTTTAGATTTCTGCCCGTAAAGTTATGAAATCTTACGCCTGGCGCAATATGATAAGTAAGGTTTTCAATCTCATAAGTTGCTTCGCCACGAGGCGAAATCTTTTTACCATGCTGCGCTAAAAGCTTATATAGCTTTAAAAGTTGCGGCTCTGTGTTAATATGAATTTCCATAATCAGCTTCTGTAATAAGATAAGGTTGTGTGGGAAAATTTTGCATATGATATAGAGGCGGAGGTAATTTAATGGCTCGTATGCCATGATTAATTGCCCATGTATATGCGTTATTGCCCAAAGCAAAGACTTTGCTAGGTTGTAATTGCTGAATAAAATCGGGCTGCGCAGGCACGCCTTGATACGTTTGCGTATTAATCCAGTAAAGTTTAGACTCAGGTACGCCTTCACGCTCCAAAGTTTCAGCCAACATACGGCTGGGGCCATCATTATCAAGGAAGTTAATGAATGGAACCACGGCTGCAGAGGCCCTTACATTGGCTCTGGGGCCCTTATCACACAGCATTAATATATTCCCCTTGACAAAGGCGCCGCCTCCCTCAGCCTTATTCTCCATGGATACACGAGTAACCTTAGTCAGCCATTCATCATCAACTTTATCACGTGTGTAGTCATAATGGATAACAGGCAAATCAGTTTTATGATCCACCGTTAATCGATCGTACCTTTCGTAGACTTCTGCCAACTGTTGTATGGTATCGAGATATTCCAATTTCTTGCGTACTTTAAAATTTGCTATGCATACGTCTAATTCAGGTTGTACGCGTATGACAACGGCGCCACGTGATAAGGCACAACGCTCCAACATACGCTGTCTTTGCCGATCAACGCGATTTGCTCCCTTACGATACACGTCGCCATAGATAGGTTCCGATAGCCAAGACCTGTCCAATATGACGTTGTCATTGTAGGTTAAAGCTTGTGACATGGATCTAAAGTAAATCTTGCAAAGATCCTCGGCGCTAACGTCCTTGTATGGTCCATGGCGAAATACATGCGTTAAACCTTGCTTTGAGAATAATGGCAATAACTGCTCGCATAGCGTTGATTTGCCCGCCCCATCAGGGCCTTCCAATATGATAATCATGATAAGAATGCCTGTAGTCTTTTTTGCGTAGCTTGTAGTGATGTGGTAGTAAGCGACTGTGCTTGTTGGCTTACTACATGCTCTAATTCTTCATTTGTCATATCTTCAAGCTCATGCAACGAATAGTTATAGCCTGGGCCAATCATACCGAGCTCTTCTTTGCTACCGCCTAAAATACAGCCAGCATACGCAGCATGCAAATAACGTATACGCCACCAACCACAGCCGGCATGAGCATAGCTTGGACATAATACGCCTTTATAGCTGCCGTATTCCCAGACGATGTCGGATTCAAGCATTCTTTTTTGGCCTAATGATTTACCGCCTACGGCATGCACGGGCCATTTAAGATTTTGCATGATAGCCCATTCATGCGCAGCCGTTGATAAGCTGGCGTTATACCAAGCTTTTTGACGCTGTTTCCAAGATAGCTTATGACAGGGTGGGTATTCATAAAGTGGTGATGGATCCCATGAAAGTAATTCGGCATCAATCCCCATCTTTGTCTTATCACCCCATGGAAATAATGGCACAACCCATTTATGCTCGAGCAAATCCTTTGCTGCAATAATGTTAGACCAAGTAGGCAATACGCGTTGAAATGACCAATCATCAAGACAAATATACGCATCATGGCGTTGATCAAGCACTAGCTTTGCGCCTTCAATATCCGCAACGTTATTATCCAATGGATAAACAAAGAGAAAAACTTTATGATATTGCCGTAGGTTATCACCAGGTATGACTTTACGCTGATCAACGTAATGGCCCATTTTGATAAAAGCTTCACGCATAAGCTCGGGTATAGATACAAATTTTGTCGAGCTTGCTCGATTCATGTAATTAAGATGTGTTTCCGTCACACCGGTGATAAGTATATTCATTTTCAAATTACTCCTGAACAGAGATCAATTGATGCGCAACGTCGTAGTTAATATCGCTAGGTTTGCCACCCGTGGCTATGTACTCGGCAATTGTCATACCGGTACGATACAGATTAAAACGATGCCACGAGTCGGAATTTTTACGCTTAGGATTTTCATTGATCAAAAGACGTATTTTTAAGCTACGATTATAGCGCACGCGCGTTTGCTTTTCTTTGCTCATATTGGCAAACTCCAAATAAAATAGATAAAAGAATTCATAGTTTTCTTTTCAACGATCAAGCAACAAGAGGTATTGTATCACGATTAATGTAGTCTTTTACAGCATTCAGCAATTTTTGTTGCGTTTTATCTTTTTTCCTAATTGCGAGCATAATGGCTTCATCAATCGTATCTTTGGCAATGATGTGATGCACCACGATGTGGTTCTTTTGCCCCTGCCGCCAGAGCCTTCTGATGAACTGCTCGTACACTTCAAGCGACCAGGTTAATGAATACCATATCACGGCATGGCCGGCCCCTTGTAGATTCAATCCGTGGCCTGCAGACATGGGGTGCGCCAATAAAACCGATGTGTTGCCGGTGTTCCAATCGTTAACAATTTTTTCTAACTGTTGGCCTACGACGCCCGAACCAATGACAGGCGCATGAGGAAAGGCTGCTTGCAAACGTTCCAAGTCATGATGATAGTGATAGCCAATAATAACGGGCTGTCCGGATAATTCCTCAACCAGCTCGCAAACAGCGTCCGTCTTGGCATCATGTATGTGAACAATTTTCTTTTCATTGCCATCAATGTAACTACCACCATTGGCAATTTGTTGACCTTTCATAACGGCAACGGCTGCATTAACGGCCGTGATCTGCCCACTACCTAAGTCAATGGTTAACTGCCGTTCAAATTCATTGTACAACTTACGTGCTTTATCGGGCAATTCAACAACCACATCGTTATAAGTTAATTCGGGTAGATCTAAATGATCCAACGCGGCCATACGAAGTACCTTGCCTTCCAAGGCTTGGTAAATACGATCTTCTCCGTCTTTTTGTAACTTCCATTCATAGCCGCCAAAGCCTGATGGGTAAAAGTACGATGTTCTAAAGTGTGAAATATACGGGCCAAACGTAGCACCTTGATCAATGATATATTGTGGGCCAAAAATATCAAGCAAACTATTTGGTGCAGGTGAGCCTGTTAAGCCCCATCGGCGATCAAACTTGCTTAGTAAAGGTTTAAGGGTTTTAAAGCGCTGAGTTTGAGTATTTTTCAAATACGAAATTTCGTCAACAATGAGAATGTCAAATGGCCAAGGCTTGCCATTAAGCTTGTTGCTAAGCCAATGGAGGCCTTCAAAATTAATAACAGAAATGTCGCATAAACGCTGTAAGGCTTTTTCTTTCTTTCCACCATGTAATATACCTATTGAAAAGTCGGCAAACTGCTCCCACTTTGTAACTTCTTTAGGCCATACGGCATACACGGGGCGAAGGGGCGCAATTACCAGCATTCGCTTTGCCATGCCTTTTAATCGTAAGATTGAAAAGGCCGATAATACAATTGCTGTTTTACCTAGACCAGGATCAAGCCAAAGAGAGCCTGAACCCCGTGTAAGCAAAAACTTAACTGCTTCCTGCTGATACTGATGCGGTTCCCAAAACATCGTTAATACCTTCCTTGGAATCGATAACGTATACTTCGTGGTGATGCTGTAGCAATTGCTGATGAGTTTGCTCTTGCAAGGCTGAAAGTTTGCCACCAGGTCTTTTAAGCTCAACCCAAATAACTTTGCCATTTTTGCAAACAATAATGCGATCGGGCCAACCGCGCTTATACCGAACATTAAGCTTGAGCGATAAGATGTCTAACGCCTTACAGCGCTGAGTAAAGTAGTTTTCAAGATCACGTTCAAGAATAACCCACTTTGGCGCCATACGTATATCGCTCCACACTTTTTGTTTATAAACAATCTTACTTACCATTGGCAAGGTCCGCCATTGTTCTTACGAAAATGGCACCAACGGCAATTGTGAGAGGGCTTGGGAGCATAGATGTCGTCCTTTTCAATTTTCATAATACGGTCACTAATCCACGCCTGCAATCCAGGCAACATATTACGAATAACTATACCATAGCTTTGACGTTTCTTACTATCAACGTAGCAAATTTCTGTCGATACACGTTGTAAATTTGGGTAAATAGTTAAAAGTATTGCAGCGTAAAGCTTTAACTGATCTTCGTAATCACGCTCTTTGCCTGTTTTCCAATCCAAGACATGCGCAGCATGATCATCAAAATACACAGCATCAAAGATGCCTCTAATCCACGCCTCTTTATCTAAAAACTGACATGGAAACCAGTCACGCGTAATGGCAAATGAGACTTCAGACCGCGTATTTTTGTTTGCCAATTCCTGTACGTAATCGTACCAATGTTCAAATTCAGGCAATGGCGTGGTAGGCTCTTTTAATGCCGTTTCAAATAGTGTGTGAATGAGTTTGCCACGCTCGGCGGCGTTGCCCGAAGGCTCTTCCAACTTATCAATTCTTGTTAGTTTGTATTTGAATGGGCATTGCTCGTAGGTTTTAATGGATGAGTGTGAGAATGCCATGTTGCTATCCTTTTTGTTGTTGCAATAAAACTATGTGATTTTTAACTAACTTTATATCAGTCAAAGCATTAATGATATGCATCATGGCAGCGTTGAGATCTTGATTAAGCATTGCATCTTTAAATTGCTTGATACTATTTTCGGCATGTAAAAGCGGTTCAATGTAATCTTTTCTATTATCAATTTGCATGTTGCACACTTATGTTAAATGGGTTGTGGTATGGGAACTTGGGTGCTTTGGTTTTCTTTTCTTTGGCCTCCCTTTCTGTGACGACGTAGCCATATGCCCACCCCGGCTTGTTAGAAATAACCGATTGACGCTTCACAAGTGCGCGCTTGATTAGTCCTTGATCTAATAGAGGCATCAGTGAATTGGATATAGATTTCGTTGTCATGCCCAGCCTGCTTGCTAGTTCTTTGAGCGTGACGGGCGTGGTTCTTGTTTCCATGTATTTAAGACAAGCTTGACCGCGATCTTCTTTCGCTTTGATTCTCAACCGCACAATGCCCATGCTCATTGCTCACCCTTTGCTCTGATGGCGGATGCTATTTCGCGGTAGTCATACGCCCATACCTCACCATCAAACAACTTCGCACACGCCTCACGCTCTTCTTGTCTAATCAACTCGGCAAAATGCTCGATGTCACCGTGCAGGGTCAAGCCGTTATCTTCTATTAACTTAAATACGTTCATTTGATTTGTCCTTATGATTATTTATTGTTGTCA
>Ga0214917_10007199_pt1 | contig 11330 bp, 9 predicted proteins | sample LL_1208_BB_MetaG_FD_177983 | JGI IMG/M metagenome (GOLD analysis project Ga0214917, IMG submission 177983) | Freshwater microbial communities from Lake Lanier, Atlanta, Georgia, United States - LL_1208_BB | ecosystem: Environmental > Aquatic > Freshwater > Lake | place: USA: Georgia | collected...
AGGAAACGGTGGAGCCAAGGATGTTAGGCCTGGAACTGCCTTTCTGCCTTTTTCCTGTCACGCGAGTGAGGGTGAACACACTTGGAATCAGTTTGTCATCCGCGTGGTGGGTCCCGGAAAGCGGGAAAGTTGGAAGCACAAACTGGCCCAAGAGGGAATTCAGTCTGAAATTTACTACCCTCGCTCCATGCATGAGCAGGCTTGCTTCACCGGCAGCAAAACAGCTCACTTTCCCGCAGCTGAGGCCTTTGCCAATGAAGTCCTCGCCCTGCCATTAGCCTTATCCCTTTAAGTCATTGCCCCTTAGAGGCTTCTTGCAAGAGATCGAGGCCGACCTTAGACTAGACATATGAAGTGTGTAATTCTAGCGGGTGGAGTAGGCAGTCGAATCGCCGAGGAATCGCAATCGCGCCCGAAGCCCATGGTGGAAATCGGAGGGAAGCCGATGCTTTGGCATGTGTTAAAAATTTATTCCGCCCATGGTATCCGGGATTTCGTTATTTGCACAGGATACCGTGGTTTCATGATCAAGGAGTACTTCGCCAACTATTTTCTTCACTCCTCCGATGTCACTTTCCGGATGTCGGACAACCGGATGGAGGTGCATGAAAAACATGCCGAGCCCTGGAACGTGACCGTGGTGGATACCGGAGAGAACACCAACACGGGGGGCCGGCTCCGGCGGGTAAGGAAGTATGTGGGGAACGAGACCTTCTGCATGACCTATGGGGACGGGGTAGGGAATGTGAACGTGAAAGATGGGATCCGTTTTCATCAAAAACAGAAAACCCTAGCTACTGTGACCGCCGTCCAGCCTCCTGGGAGATTTGGGGCTTTGGAAGTCGCCAAGGACCGGGTGAAGTCCTTTATTGAAAAACCGAGTGGCGATGGAGGGTGGATCAACGGCGGTTTTTTTGTGCTCGAGCCCAAGGTGCTGGATTTTATTAAGGCTGACGGGGTGATCTGGGAGCGGGAACCCCTCCGAAAATTGGCTTCCCAAAAGGAACTGTCCGCCTATCGGCATCAGGGTTTCTGGCACCCGATGGACACAATGCGAGATCGGCAATACCTCGAGGAGCTTTGGGCTACAGGAAAAGCCCCTTGGAAAAACTGGTGATCTTGCGAAGCGCTTTCCTTGGTAAGCGCGTCTGGCTAAGCGGACATACTGGATTTAAAGGAGGATGGTTAGCGGTTTGGTTGACGGACATGGGTGCTAAAGTCACTGGATTCTCCTTGGCTCCCCAGACCCCTTTTTTCACGCAGCTGATGCTTAAGAATTGGCTTAGGCACGAACTCGGCGATCTGCGCGATGCCGCGAAAGTCCGGAGATCCATCCTTCGATGCCGTCCTGATTTTGTGTTCCACCTTGCGGCTCAGCCTCTGGTTCGGGATTCCTATCTTCGCCCTCTGGAAACCTACGAGATCAACACCTTGGGAACCGCCCATGTGCTGGAGGCGCTCCGAGATCTGCGGCACCCCTGCGCGGCAGTTTTCGTGACTACGGATAAAGTCTATCGGAACGAGGAGAGAAGGCATGCCTTTCGGGAGGAGGATCCGCTGGGAGGGCAGGATCCCTATAGCGCCAGTAAAGCTTCCGCCGAAATTCTCATCAGTTCATACCGGGACTCCTTTTTTAAAAATCATCCCGTACGCATTGCGTCCGCTCGATCCGGAAATGTGATCGGCGGGGGTGATTATGCGAAAGACCGGATTGTGCCGGATGCTTTTCGCGCACTACGTTCGGGACGATCGATTCCAGTACGGAATCCTGCCTCCATCCGCCCTTGGCAGCATGTGTTGGAGCCCACGGCCGGATACCTGGCTCTGGCGCTTCATCTCTCGAGGAACCGTAAAACGGCTCGGGCGTACAACTTTGGGCCGTCTCCAAGGGACCAAAAAACGGTCTCTGCTCTTGTCCGTGAGATTTTAAAAAACTGGCAGGGCCGTTGGCGACGTATCCAAGAAAAATCTCCACCCCACGAAGCGGGTCGTCTGCAGCTGGATAACCAGCAAGCTTGGCGCGACCTTCGATGGAGACCACGATTGAACTTCATCCGGTCTGTTGCCATGACGATGGAATGGTATCGGGCGTGCACCCGGCCGAAATTTGATGCCTTTCAGGCCTGCAGAAAGCAGATCGAAGAATATTCGGACTTGAATCCAAGATGATCCCAAGTAACGACCCCAAAAAAATCAGGCAGGAAATACTGCGTCTCACACGCGACTATTCAAGAATCGCCCATGGCGCCCAACGGCCGGGAGATGATTCTACCCGCTCCCCGTTTGTGGCGGGTGATACCGTTGTTCCTTATGCTGGTCGCGTTTTCACAGAGGATGAGGTTGAGGCGGCAGTTTCCTCCACATTGGACTTCTGGCTGACGTTGGGTCCAGAGGGGGAGGCTTTTGAGCATGAGTTGGCTTCGTTCCTGGGTGTAAAATACACCCTTTTGGTTAATTCGGGCTCTTCGGCAAATCTCTTGGCCCTCACCGCCCTGACCAGTCCGAAGATTCCTGAGAAACGTCGTCTACGAACGGGGGACGAAGTGATTACCTGTGCTGCCGGCTTTCCCACGACCGTGGCGCCGATTCTTCAAAACGGGCTTGTCCCCGTCTTCATTGATAATGACCCTGTCACCGGAAATGCCCGAGTGGAACAACTGGAAATGGCATTCCAGAATGGGAAGACAAAAGCGGTGATGATGGCTCACACTCTCGGGAACCCTTTTGACCTTGGTGTGGTTCTATCCTTCTGTCGAACGCATGATCTTTGGCTGATTGAAGATAATTGTGATTCCTTGGGAAGCACTTACTCCATGCCCGTGGCAAAAGCCAAGGAGCTCGGGTTTACGGAAAACTCACCCGGAATTCCTTCGGATGGAATTCATATCACACGATACACCGGGACTTGGGGGGATCTATCCACCCAGTCTTTCTATCCGCCCCACCACATGACGATGGGGGAGGGTGGGGCAGTGAACATTGTATCGCATCCGCCATTGAAAAAACTGGTCGAAAGCTTCCGGGATTGGGGGAGGGACTGCTGGTGCGCTTCCGGGAAGGACAACACGTGCGGAAAGAGGTTTGGCTGGAAATTGGGCGAATTACCCGAGGGGTATGATCACAAGTACATCTATAGCCACTTAGGCTACAACCTAAAGCCGCTGGACCTGCAGGCGGCCATCGGCCGGGTTCAACTGCGGCGTTTGCCGTCTTTCGTGCAGGCCAGAAGGGACAACTGGAACTTTCTACGGATTGCTTTGGATCCCTTGCGTGACCGGCTGGAGTTTTCCCTGCCCACGCATGCAAAGGGGTGGTTGAAAAGAGGAACAGTTGAAGGGTCGAAAGGATTCCCTTCAACTCATCAACCCCTCAACCATTCAACCTTCTCCTGGGATTCCGGCGGTTGTTTCAGCAACCCAAGCTGGTTTGGCTTCATGATCCGGCCGATTCGCGGGAAGGCGGGGGATACCCGCAGCTTGGCGAAGCACCTCGATTCGGAGGGAATCGGCAACCGGATGCTCTTCGGGGGCAATCTCACGAAACAGCCGGTCTTCAGCCAGCTCCGCAAGGAGCGCCCGGAGGCGTTCCGCGTGGCCGGGCCCCTCGCAGGGGCAGACGACCTGATGGAAAGGGCCTTGTTTGTGGGGGTTTATCCTGGATTGAGTGAAAGGGACTTACAAAAAATTGTGGAAGCGATCCGGGTTTGGACTGAAAAAAAACAATGAAAAGTCAACCTCCCTTGCCTACAGAGGATCTTGAGCAGGTTTTTGAAAGGGTGGGCGAGCTTTGGGACAAGTTTCGATGTAAACGGCTTTTCCTGACCGGAGGATCCGGGTTTTTTGGCAGTTGGCTGTTGGAGACTTTGCTCTTTGCCGAAGGCAAAATACACCTTGGAGTCCAAGCATGGGTTTTGAGCCGCAACCCGGACCGACTTCGGGCCAGGCTACCGCATCTAGCCGGGCATCCCGCCGTGCGGTTGGTGGAAGGAATGGCGGAGGATTTTGTATTTCCGAAAGAGCGGATGAATTTTGTCATTCACTCCATGGTGCCGGATGCCGGGATGGCCCTGCAGGAGATGGAGCAGTGGTTTGAGCGGGGGACCCGCAGATTACTAGAGTTAGCGGTCCGCGACCGGAGCGAGGGATTTTTGCTTTGCAGCACCGGTGCTGTTTACCAGCCCCAGGGCCGCCCGCTTTCGGAGGAGGATCCGCTGGTTCCCCTGGATGGTCCCTTGACTTATGGCCGGATCCGCCGACAGGTGGAAGAGCAGTGCATGGAGGTCTGCCAACGGCACGGCGTTCCCCTAAAAATTGCCCGTGGATTTTCTTTTGCCGGCCCGCGTCTGCCGGAAAACGCCGGCTTTGCGATGGCTGATTTTCTGCAAGATGCTTCCGCCGGGCGAAAAATTCGGATAAAAGGCATGGGGGAAGTCACCCGATCTTACATGTTTGCTGCGGACATGGCTTTATGGCTTTGGAAAGCCCTTTTAAGCCCAACTTTGATGGACATTTTTAATATTGGATCCGCAGAGGAGATCCAAATAAAGGATCTCGCAGAAAAAATTTCTAAACTGGCGCAAACCAGAGCGGTGATGCTGGCCGAGGATGGGGGCGGTGCTTCTCGGAACGCGCATTACATTCCATGTTTAGAGAAAGCTCTAGCTAGACTAGGAGTTTTTCACCCTAGGAATCTTCAAGAAATTCTTCTTCGAGAAACTCAGATGGAGCGCAAATTAAGCCGATGATTCGCCTGGCGGATTACGTGATGCAATGCTTGACCGCCCACGGGATCCGGCACGCCTTTCTGGTAACCGGAGGTGCGGCCATGCATTTGAATGATGCCATTGGCCGTAACCCTAATCTTAGTTATTTTTGCGTGCACCACGAACAGGCTGCGGCCATGGCGGCAGACGGGTACGTCCGTGTCTCCGGGAGGATGGCATTGGTGCAGGTGACGGGCGGACCGGGCGGGATCAATGCTTTAAACGGTGTCTTTGGGGCGTGGACAGACTCTCTTCCGATGGTGGTAATTTCCGGCCAGTCCCGTCGTGAAACGTTGGTCTCATCCACCTCCTTGCCGCTCCGCCAGTTGGGAGATCAAGAGGCCAATATTGTCCGGATGGTGGAGGGCATCACCAAGTACGCCGTGCAAATTCAGGACCCACTTTCGGTGCGTTATCATCTGGAAAAAGCGCTTTATCTGGCAAGACATGGGCGGCCTGGTCCTGTCTGGTTGGACATCCCTATGGACGTTCAATGGGCAGTCGTCGAACCATCTTCCCTCAAAGGATTTGAACCTTCGGATGAGGAACTTGGCCCAAGCTTTGCCCAGCTCCAAGAGGCGCGACTCAAGAAAGTTCTAGAACGGATGGCCGCCGCCCATAGGCCGGTGATCTATGCGGGTTCAGGAGTTCGCCTTTCCGGCCAGCACGAACTTTTTCTCCGTTTGGCAGATCGGCTACAGATTCCCGTGGTGGCCGCATGGAATTCCAACGATCTTGTTCCTAACGTCCACCCGGTCTACGCAGGGAGACCTGGGACCTTGGGGGATAGGCCGGGCAATTTCACCGTCCAAAACAGCGATTTTCTTCTTATTCTCGGCTGCCGACTTAATATCAGGTTGGTTTCTTACAACTGGAAAAGCTTCGCCCCAAGGGCCTTTAAGGTGATGGTGGACGTAGAGGAGGCTGAAATGAAAAAACCCACCCTCTCTATCGACCTCCCCGTCCACGCCGACTTAAGAGACTTTCTTCCCGCAATGGAGCGTCTCACCCAAAACTGGGTTCCCCGCCATCCGGCATGGCTGAATTGGTGCCGGGAGAGGGTGGCCCGTTACCCCGTGGTTTTGCCGGAGTACTGGAAGCTCAGGGAAAAGGTGAATCCCTATTGCTTCATGGAATGCCTATCCGATCAACTGCAAGATAGGGAAGTGGTGGTGTGCGGGGACGGCACGGCTTGCGTCACGGCCTTTCAGGCGATTCGCATCCGCCCGGGGATGAGGCTTTTCCATAACTCCGGCTGTGCCTCCATGGGATATGACCTGCCAGCCGCCGTTGGCGCGGCGGTGGCCCTAGCGGGCGAACAAAGGATCATCTGTCTGGCGGGCGATGGCAGCCTAATGATGAACCTGCAAGAGCTGCAAACGGTTGCGGGCCACAGGCTGCCCATTAAGCTATTTGTTCTGAACAACCAAGGCTATCACTCCATTCGGCAAACCCAGCAGAACTTTTTTCCAGAAAACATCTTGGGTTGCGGCGAGGACTCGGGGTTGAGCTTTCCGGATTTTGGCAAAGTGGCCGCGGCTTTCGGTTTCCCGTTTTATCGATGCCATCACCACGGGGAGATGGAAAAAGTAATCCGAGAAACTCTAGCGGTACCGGGACCAGCCGTCTGTGAGGTGATGTTGGATCTTGGTCAAGGTTTTGCCCCCAAGCTTTCCTCCCGAAGACTTGCCGATGGACGCATGGAAACCGCCCCGCTGCAGGACATGGCTCCTTTCTTGAGCCGGGATGAATTAAGGGAGAACACCCCCTTTCTTTAAGCCATGAAAAGCTTCCAAAAAAAGGTTATGAATGTTCTTTTAACCGGAGGTTCTGGAGGAATCGGGCAAGCCATCCGCCGTGAGTTTTCAAGGCTTGGAGCCTCGGTGTTGGCTCCGTCCCGCCGGGAACTGGAATTAAATGATCCGAAGAGCATGTGGAACTGGTTGCGGAGCCATCCCCGCTGGGCTCCGGATATAATGATTTTAAATGCCGGCATTAACAATCCCCAGGCATTTCTTTCGCTGAAGCACGAAAACTGGAGAAACACCCTGCAGGTAAACTTAGATGCCAATTTTTATTTGATCCGAAATATGGCCCCCAGAATGATTCAGAGAGGTGGAGGAAGAATTGTGTGTGTGAGCAGTATTCTGGCGAGAAGAGCACGATTAGGGCGTTGTGCGTATTCTGTTTCCAAGGCGGCGCTCGAGATGTTAGTGCGATCCACGGCTGCTGAACTCGCACCCAATGGAATTTTGGTCAACGCCATAGCTCCCGGCTTCATTCTCACTGAGATGACCCGAAAAAATAACAGCCCTCAGCAAATCAGAAAGATTGTGAAGGATATTCCATTAGGGAGGCTCGGCGGTGTAGATGAGGTGGTAAGGTGGATCGTTCATTTGTCTTCAGCCCAAAACACTTATATGACCGGTCAGACAATTATAGTAGACGGCGGTTACAGCTTGCGGTGAGACCTTTTGGATGAAAATATGCTCGGCCTCGGGTGAGTATAAGATTCGTTTCTGCGAAAGCCTTCCCGCCCTTTCTCAGCAAATTCTTCGTTCTGCCCCTACTCATGTTCTCGTGGATACCAAAGTTTACCGGATTTACGGGAAATGGATTCGTCGCTGGGTCCCTTTAGGAAAAACTCTGTCGGTACGGAGCAGCGAAACACAGAAATCCCTGGAGCAAACCCCCCGCCTTATTGAGGCCTTACTCCGGATGGAAATCCGGAAGAACTCGGTTCTCTTGGTGATTGGGGGTGGGGTAGTGCAGGACCTTGGTTGTTTTATAGCCTCGGTTCTCTTTCGGGGCATACCCTGGAAATTTGTGCCAACGACTCTTTTGGCTCAGGCTGACAGCTGCGTCGGCGGCAAAAGCTCAATTAACTTAGCTCGGCAAAAAAACTTAGTCGGAACGTTCCATCCTCCCCGTGAAGTATTGGTGTGCCCTGTTTTTCTCCAAACCCTCCCAGCCAACCAGTATCGATCCGGGATGGGGGAAATCATTAAACTCCTTTGGATACGCGATCCTCGTGGGCTTTCTCGATTTATGCGCCTTGAGCTTTCATGTTCCATGCCACGGAAAAAATCATCCCAAATCCTTGCCTTGATCCGCCGGAGTTTACAGACCAAAAAGGCGTACATTGAAAAAGACGAGTTTGATACGGGGCCAAGAAAAATCCTTAATTTCGGGCATACGTTTGGGCATGCTTTTGAAAGTGTGACCCGATATGCGATTCCTCACGGAGTGGCGGTTACTCTTGGCATGTTGGCAGCTTCGTTTTTTTCGGAATTTCTTTTCCAGGGACCGAGGGGCTGTTTTGTCGAAACCCGAAGACTTTGTTTTCCCTGGTTCCATCCTTACCAACGAAAGTTACTTCGGATCTCTCCACTCAGGATTATTCAACGAATGGCGAAAGATAAGAAGAATTACGACCACAAATTACAACTGATCTTGCCTGATGCTCGATGGAAACCTCGGCTTGTCAAACCGTGTGACAAGGCATTAGTATTAAAAGGGTTAAGGATGTTTTTCCTAGCAATGACCACCTAAAATCTGCCGCAAGTCCTTCCCATGAACCGAGATATTTTTGAGAATTTGTTTGTTCTCGAAATGACCAACAATCACCAAGGGAATTTGGAGCGGGGATTGCAGATCATTCGAGAGCATAGCCGGGTTGCGCGATTCAACAACGTCCGGGCAGCCATTAAGCTTCAATTCCGTGATCTCGACTCTTTCGTTCATAAAGAATTTCGGAATCGCAGCGACATTCGGTATGTTCGGCGCGTGCAGGAGACCCGTCTTGGTAAAGAGGATTACGCGATCTTGGCGCAAGCGATTCTTAAAAGTGGATGCATACCTTTGGCGACACCGTTCGACGAGAAATCTGTCGATTGGTGCGTGGAAATGAAGATGCCCATCATCAAAATTGCCAGTGCCGACTCCAATGATTGGATGCTTCTGGAGCGGATCGCCAAAACAAAAAAGCCCTGCATTATATCATTTGGGGGAACCCCCCTAAAAGATATGGACGATGCCGTAACCTTTTTTGAGAATCGGGATATTCCATTAGCCATTAACCACTGCGTGGCTGCCTATCCGCACGAAGATTATGAATCCGAGTTGGCACAAATTGATTTTTTGAAAAACCGCTACTCGGGTCACACCATTGGGTACTCCTCTCACGAGCACCATGACTGGTCCATGTCCGTGGCCATTGCCTATGCCAAAGGAGCCCGGACTTTTGAAAGGCATATTGACATCAATTCGGATGGCTTCGCCGTCGCTCCTTATTCCAGTTTACCCGAGCAAATTGATGCCTGGTTCCGGGCCTTCCACAAGGCGGTGGAATTCTGCGGTACGGCGGGAAATAACCGCAAAACGGTCCTGAAAAAAGAAACGGATTACCTGGATACGTACATTCGCGGTGTCTACGCGAGACGGGATTTAAAGCCAGGGGAGTTGATCACGGACGAAGACATCTACATGGCGATTCCCCTTCAAAAGGGGCAAATTTCCACGCGGGAGCTTATGCTGGGGAAATACGGACACAGAATCGTCAAGCATTGTTCGAAGGATCAACCGCTCACGCTCGATCACATCGACGCACCTTACGCAAAAGATTCTGCCCTTCGGGATCTGATATCAGCCCGGGGGCTTTGATTGAAATGATCAGTGTTGTTTCAGGATGTCGAAACGAAAGAGATAACGTCGCCGAGCTGGTTCAGAGAATTGAGGCAGCCTTGGCTCTCGCCAAGGAAAAGGATTGGGAAATCATTCTTATCGACAATGATTCCAATGACGGAACACGGGAGGTTTTGCGGTCCCTTGCCGAGGCCAACTCCAGAATCAAAGTAATTCTGAATTCAAGAAACTTCGGGCATATTCGCTCTCCTTACCACGCAATTCTGCAGGGCATGGGAGATGCGGTCATTTATTTGGCATCCGATCTACAGGAACCGCCGGAGCTGATTCCCGAGCTGGTTCAAAAATGGAAAGAGGGAGCTGAGGTGGTGACTGCCGTCAAAAGCCAGAGCGCCGAATCCCCGCTCTTTTTCCTTGTCCGGAAAGCTTATTATCGACTTTTGCAAGAGTTGGCCGATGTAAAAACGATCCCCAACTTCACCGGCTTTGGTCTTTATTCACGTCGGGTCATTAATTATTGCCGTGAATTACACGATCCATACCCGTATTTTCGTGGACTAATTTCTGAGATCGGTCTCCCCGTCAGTATCGTAAAGTACAGACAACCCAAAAGGACCCGTGGTTTCTCCAAGAATAATTTTTACACCTTGTACGATATGGCCCTACTCGGCATCACCAACCACTCCAAGGTGCCTCTGCGACTGGCCACGTTTTCCGGATTCGTACTCTCTTTGCTTAGTTTCTTGGTTGGGTGCGGATATCTGGTTTATAAGCTGTTGTTTTGGGAGCGGTTTTCTTTGGGAATTGCTCCTGCGGTGATCGGGCTCTTTTTCTTCTGCTCTGTCATCCTCTTTTTTATCGGGATTCTCGGTGAGTATATTGGATCGATTCACACCCAGGTCTTGAAACGACCTTTGGTTGTAGAAAAAGAAAGAATTAACTTCTGAACACCCTTCTGCTTGCAACCGGCCTATACTTAACTTCCTTTTTCCTATGGCTGGATCGTGGGATGTATTCAAGCCAAGGGGTTGGATGGGGAATTATACTAATAGGGGCTTGGGGGATCTGGGCGATGATCTCTTGTATTTCGAGTAATTCCTGGAGCAAAAAATTCTTCCCCCCTCGAATTGCCCAAGGGCTTCTCTGTATGACCCTTGTGCTTGCTCTGGTTGATCCAAAAATCATGTATGCCCAGGTTGCGTCGGCTAATCCCGTACTTCTATCTTTAGGGCCGATTCAGATTTTACCCAAGACCACAGCCTTTTATCTGCAGGCAGTCCTGATTTTGAGCCTAGCGCTATTATGTGTTCTGATTCTCCAAACTGGAGAGGAGAGGCTGTGGCACAGAGCGACTGGAATGACACTCGTTGTTTTGTCGGCCAGTAGTCACCTGTTGGTTTATCGGTTGGTTCCTTTTCCATTGATCGATGTTTTCACAACCATATCCGAGGCATCCGTCGCGGTTCTGGAGGGGCGTAACCCTTACGGAATGGCATATACAGATATTTATCATGGACAGGGCATGACACCCACGGGTTTCGGATATTTACCCGGCATTTTTCCTTGGTCTATTTTCGGGCTTCTCATGGGCGGGGATGTTCGGATGGGCAATTTTTTCGCACTGGCGGGCACGGCATTACTTTTTCTTTTTTGGGGAGACAAAAAGACTTTTTCCAGCCGTTGTGTTTTTTCATGCCTGCTATTTTATGGCGGTGCTGGCTTGTTTGTGGCCGAGCAGGCCTGGATTGATCCAGTTCTTGTTTTCCTGATCGTGGCCACGGCTTGTTGTTTGGAACGAAATCATGAAGTGCTGGCTGGATGCCTGGCTGGGTTATTATGCGCAACGAAGCAGTATGGGGTCGTGGCATTTGTTTTTCTTTGGTTAATGCTCATCAGCCGAAACAATACACGAGGATCCCTGAGG
>Ga0214917_10007200_pt1 | contig 11330 bp, 10 predicted proteins | sample LL_1208_BB_MetaG_FD_177983 | JGI IMG/M metagenome (GOLD analysis project Ga0214917, IMG submission 177983) | Freshwater microbial communities from Lake Lanier, Atlanta, Georgia, United States - LL_1208_BB | ecosystem: Environmental > Aquatic > Freshwater > Lake | place: USA: Georgia | collected...
GTTGTCCAATTAGAAGTTTCATTTAAGCCAAGGCTTTTAATTGTTTCCACGCTTAAATTGTACCTTTTATATAAGTCTAATTTCGCGTAGTCTTTGTCAGTAGAAGAAGGAGTGCCATGAAAAGTGTTTCGATTAGACCTGAAGTTGGTATGTATTCATTATTCCCTCATATGAACTATAAATCATGGTTCGCTCTAGGTGAAATGGTTGATAATTCGATTGGCAGTTATGTAGCAAACAGAGAAAAACTTAGGGCACTGCATGGAAATGGATTTAAGTTAAAGATAGATATAACTTTTTCCCAATCGGGTAAAGATGCTCGAATTCTGGTTGAAGATAACGCTGCTGGTATCTCTGAGAAAGACGCTGAGAGAGCCTTCACTCCTGCGGCACCGCCAGTTGATAAATCCGGTATCAATCAATTTGGAATTGGCATGAAAAGTTCATGCACTTGGTACTCTCATTTCTATACCATTACTAGTTCAGCCTTAAATGAAGAAGTCACACGTGCGGTTACTTTTGATATCGAAGGAATTATCGATAATAAAATTGAAGAACTTGATGTAGTTGAAACCCCAAAAGAAAAAAACATACATGGAACCAGGATAGTTTTGAGTAAACTTCATCAAGGTATCCCCACCGGTGGTACTTTGACAAGAATTCAAAGTTATATTTCAAGCATATATAGAGAATTCATCAAATCTGGTGAAGTAGTTATTTCGGTTGGTGGTCGTGAATTAACCTATACCTCGCCCGAATTGTTGGAATCTAAGTATTGGGATTCAAATCATGTAGATACTGGTGCTCCTTATGAAGTTGAAAATAGCCCAGTGAAAAAATGGCAGATGCCAATTGATATTGTTCTCGAGGATTCATGGGAAAACGACACCTCACCCAACCGTCCTGCAAAGCCTCCAAGAGTTAGAGGGTGGATGGGAATTCTCAAAGAAGGTTCTACAAAAAAATCTGGCGCCGCACTTATTTGGAAAAAAAAGGTAGTTATTGGAGCTGGAAGCATGGCTCAAGGCGATGAAGATAGTTACAGGCCTTTGTCAGTGTTCGGTGCAACAACGACCTTCACATTTCAAAGACTAATTGGTGAACTGGATGTTTCGGAATTACAGGTTACTTCATTTAAAGACAATATCGATTGGAGAAATGGCCAAGAGGAAGAGCTTCAAAACAAATTGAGAGATGCGCTGGAATCAGGCGAGTATCCAATGAGAAAAATGGCGGCAAATTATCGCTCAACCTCTAAGTCAAAATCTTCGCAAGATACTGTAAAGCGAACCGTTGAGGCCACAACAAAGGATTTAGAGAATCTGATTAATCAAAAGGATTTGATTGCCAATTTAAAAGCAGATATTTCAGATACAAATGTAATGAATTTGACTAATGCAAATGATGTAATTGAACAGCGCATAGAACTTCCAATCGAAGGTAATCCATCATTGATATTCAGAGTTGTTATTGAACCTGGCGACGACAAACTGTTCAGACTAATTACAGAAGGTGACGACTATATTTTCTCAATTAATAGAGCTCATATATTCATGATGTCATTTGCAAATTTGCCCGGAGCTGACTTGGAGCCAATATTTAGAATGGGCATCGCATTGGGGTTTGCAGAAATTCTAGGAAGAGATGCAGCTCTTGACCATGTTGAATATATTAGATTGAAAATAAATCTAATATTGAGCGGCAATTCAATTAACATGACGAACATAAATTAATGCAATCTGATTCAAATTCATTGATAGAAACCTGGCCAGCCGTAATTGGGCAGACTGGACGAAGCTTTATTCAAGGAATTGAATTCTTAAGCGACCCAGATCGTAAGGATGGAGTCCTGAAGGAGTCGCAGAAAATCCTTAGTAGATGTTCAAATCCAGAAAAGCAGGTTTCTAGAAAATCTATTTTGGTTTTAGGAGAGGTTCAAAGTGGAAAGACACTTTCATTTACTTCTGTTATTGCCCTTGCAAGAGACAACAAAATACCAGTGACGGTATTGCTAGCTGGAACAAAACGTCCCCTAATGAAACAAAATTATGAACAATTACAAAAAGACCTTAATCGAAATTCATCCGGTAGTGCAGCCCAGTGGTTCATAACAAACAATACAAAAAGCGACACCAGAAAACAGGTCGTAGACGCTCTCGATGATTGGTTCAATGGTGACACTCCTAATGAATTCAAAAAGGCAATCGTCATCGCCTCAATGAAAACGCCTGCAGGCATAAAGAAAGTTACTAATTTTCTAAGGCAAATCCAGGAGGAATTACAGATAACGATTCCAACGTTAATAATTGATGACGAAGGTGACCAGGCAAGTCCAAATACCAAAGTAGACCAGGATGAGTTTTCATCCACATATGCAGCAATATCAGACCTCCGGGATTCTTTAGAGAACCATAGTTTTCTGAGTTATACAGCAACGCCAGAAGCAAACCTACTTCTGTCTCTTTCTGACCACTTATCACCAGAGTCTGTGGTGGTATTGAGCCCGGGTGAAGAATATGTTGGCGGTTACAAACTATTTGTTGACCGAAGTATTAAAAGTAAATTTTCAATAAAGATTCCTGAAGAAGAATTAGGTGTCGCAACGAAACCTCAGTTTGGTGACTTGCCGCCAAAGACGTTGGTTTCATCACTCGCATATTTTCTGGTCTGCATGACTGTCGCTCAGAAAAAATATGAAAAAGTTCGTCCAATAAGTATGTTGATACATCCAGACTCAACTATTAATTCTCACACACAATATAGAAAATGGGTTACTTCCATTATCAATAAGTGGATAATGCATTTCGAGGAGAATAATTTAGATTCGCCAAATTATATAATCCCAAGTGACTTTAAAAGCGCTATAACTAATTTAGCAAAGACGGTTCAACTAACAGATATCTTTTCAGAAAATTCAAATAGCAATCCTGAAATTGAACTTTTAAAGTTAATCAAGTATTGGATAAAGCCCGAATATCTAGAAGTCCGCGTAGTTAATAGTGAGAAATCAACCCACAATGTGACTCCAGACGAATGGAACACAAAGTCCGGTTGGATTCTTATTGGAGCCGGCAAACTAGATAGAGGTTTTGTTGTTAAAAACTTGGCTGTAACTTATATGCCTAGAGGAATTGGTGGTGGAAATGTAGACACCATCCAGCAACGAGGAAGATTTTTTGGATATAAAGCAAATTATTTAGAATTACTCAGGGGTTGGTTTTCAGAACAGTTAATTGATTCCTACGCAAATATTGTTGAAACTGAAACGGCTTTGAGAGAAAATTTAAAGAAGTACGACAATGAGTCCCTAAGCTTAATGGGATGGAAGCGCAGCATGATAATGGACCCAGCGCTAAACCCAACTCGTAAAAATATTATTAGTTTGGCTCATTCAACACTGAACCTAAAAGCTGGTGCTTGGTTTCAGCAAAGATACTTGTTTGACCCTTACCTTCAACTGCAAGCAAAAGACTTGAGAGCATCGCTAGAACATTTAATGCAAAGTGCACATGAAACTTCATTAGATACTAGACAAGGTGAAAAGAAACATATGGTCTTGCGGGTCTCTCTTCCTAAAGTTGTTGAACTGCTTTTTGATTGGCCAATATCGTCAATTGAGAGAGAACACTTGAGTAAATACCTATTGATTTTGTCGAATCTAGCGCAGAATCAAAGCTCCACACATGTGGAAATATTCTTTATGAATCAACTTGGTTCAAGATATCGTAAAGTTCAAGAGCATTCATTGGGAGAGCACCCGCAGAATAAAAAAATGTGGAGAATCCAAAACCTTCATGAAGGTACTAGAAGTTCCGGGAAATCAAACTACCTTGGTGATGCAAGTATTCGTAATGATGAAGCTATCGCTTTGCAAATCTACTCCGTGATACCTGGAAAAGATGAACCTGGAAACTCGAACACGGAGTGCTTCGCCTTCGCCTTAACTTGGCCATCTGGATTTGAAAAGAAAGTATTAGAACAAATTAAATAAATTTTTTCCTAAGGGCATTGTCTGGATTTGCAGGAGCCTTCCCAACGCTCCTCACAATGTCCTTGCAAGTTATATTCAATATTTCTCTATCCCGTTCTACAAGTGCGCGAACACACTGATATGCAGCGCCAATCGATATTCCATTACCGAGCTGTTTATATGAAATCGCGTCAGATTGTGATTTAAATGCAAACCACTCTGGAAGTCCTTGTAGCCTTGCTACTTCCCGTACAGATAATTTTCTGCGCAATTTACCAACGATAGTAGTTTGCGTTATAGCAACTGCGGCTGGAACGTAATTTGGTTTTTTAACTCTAATACCCGAAGGTCTCAGTTGAATCAAGCAATCAAAAACAGAATCTGAGTCACCGGCCTGCCATTCAAATTTTCTACGAGAGCTTGGAATGTTTTCTAGTTTTGAGTATTTCTTCAACCATACATCAATTACTTTTTTATTTTTGTCGTAGAATTCTAAATTTTTATTTATAAAATCTTTTTTCCAGATTGGGTCATTTCTTTTTGCTTTAATGTTTCCTAGCCAGACATCAGCCCAGATAGGAAATCCTGGGAGTCTGCTTGAATTTTTGGTCTTGGGGAATCTTTTTAATAAGTCATCCCAGACTTTTAGCCAATATTCCTCGGTCTTCTTTAACTTTAGAATATCTTCTTGTTCTGAAGAAATACTCGTATCCATTCTTAAATCTGAAAGCAAATTCCATGGAGAAGAATTTGCAGTTAGCTTAACTATATTTAAGTCTATGCTATCTGCAAATAAACTAAATTTACTTTGAAGTTTCTTTGGAACATGAGTAGCAACAATATAAATTCTAGGTCTTGTTTGAGGTCTTCCGCCAAATTTAGGAAGTATGTTATGAGGTGAAATAATCAATGGCTCTTCGGACACTCTATAGTTTAGTTCCCTCAGAGTTCTAACAATCACTTCCCATTCATGTTTGTGGCGAGGGCCAGCAAGATTGGCAACATTTTCTAACACAACGATTTTTGGCTTTTGAACTTTAAGTATCTTCGCAATATTCCAAAATAAAGTACCGCGAGCTTCGTCCATTCCATTTTGCTTGCCGCTTTTTGAAAAAGGCTGGCATGGAAAACCGGCAAATAGAACTTGGTGCTTTGGAACTTTCATGGACTTGTCTGAAGCATCTTTAGTTATATCTTCAGATGGTTCTAATTTCCAATTTAAATTATAGATTCTTCTAGCATTCGTATCTATATCGCATGCATAAACGCCTTCCCATCCAAAAATGGAGCCGACAGCGTGAAATCCACCAATTCCAGAAAACAAATCTGCAAACTTAACTTCCATGGTAATAGCTTAGACTATAAGGGTGACATTTTGGCCAAGGAGTACTCATGGAAACTAAAGATGACTTACTCGCTGAGATATGTAGTTTGTTAGCAATTCCTTCGTACAAAACGACCACAGGCTCATCCATTCCTAGAAGATTTTTCTCGGATTTACTGGACTATTTCGATTTACCGGATAACGGTGATGCGGTCACGGCGTGTAAAACTATTATTTCAAAAGCAAAGCATGAATGGAATATTTCATACTCTAGCGAACTGTCACCGTCTGGCGGCGGAGGAACCATCACGCTTGCTGGGTTGAAGGCTTTAAGAAATTCTCTCTCTGTACTTCTAGACGAAGAGGAAATTGATGCTGAAACTCATCTAGTTAATTCGTACTCTTCAGACCCAAAGAGCGAATGGATTCTCTTGCGAGGACAAACAATTCTCAGAAAAAAACTTCATCAAGTTTATGGAGGAATTCGGCAAGGCGGAATTTCACCCTCGAATTCATCTAGAAACGTATTTATATTTTCCGATGACGCCGTGAACAAGGAACACGGTTATGAGCGTGATTACTGGTTAGACGATATGACGTTTATTTATTGTGGAGACGGGCAAAAAGGAAATCAAGCCCTTAGTAATCGCAACGGAACAATTCTCAACCATGTTACCCAAGGGAGAAAATTAAGACTTTTTAGTCCAGTTAGCGGCTTAGTTACTTATCTCGGAGAATTGGTTATTGATAACGACAATCCGTACACACTTAAAGAGGGTGCCGGAAGAGATGGTATGCCACGAACCGTCGTCATGTTTAAACTCAAGAGAGTTATTGATAACAAAAGTAAATCAACATCCGGCGCGTTGGAAAAACGTGAATTGCCTTTTGGTGCCGAATACAAGTATGCAGATGAGAATCCGAGAGATATTCAAATTCCAGAACCATTTACTTCAGACCCTAATCTCTTAGATAGAGCTTTACAGTCACATTCCATTACCCAAAACACTGTTGCAAATTGGGTCGCAGGTGAAGGAATTGAACCAATCTCGCCAGATTCAACTACTTGTGATTTTGATATTGCTTGGGAAAGTGTTCATGGCCGAATTGTTTGTGAAGTAAAGAGCTTGAGCGAACAAAATGAAATACATCAATTCAGACTTGGGTTAGGTCAGATACTAGAGTATGCGCACAAGTCATCAGCAATTCCAGTTCTAATGTTCAGCAGACGTCCTAATAGCATGGATTTAATCCAAGTTGCACAGAATGCAGGCGTAAGAGTTCTATGGCCTGAAATTCTAGGAAAGTACAACCCAAATGACTTGCGAATTCTAAGAGTTAAGTAAGTTTCATTGTTCGATAGTTAGTACGAGAAAATTATTAGTGGAATATACCTAAATAGTTATCTCTAAAATTTAAAAGCCGGGGTCAAACTACTTAATTTTACGCTTACTTATTACATTCTCAAAGTGGGTCCACCATGTAATTTTATGCCCAACTACCCAACCTGAATTCGCCGTGAAGATTCTCTCTACCCCACAATTACATTTCCATAGGATTTTCTTTTCGCCATCGATTTCAATTATCTCAGTTGCGTCTTTATGTCGTGCATTAAATCTGAGCCATTGTGCCTTTCGCTTCTTTAATGCCTCTTGCTCTTTAGGAGTATCCATAAACAAAACCCTAGCAATTGTCACCGACATATGTATTACTGATGTTCGAAGGACAAGTTGGTAGAGCACGATAAATAACTGAGAATGCGTAAGCAGGCTCTGGAAAGCTGTGTGGCAATGCTTGAATCGAAGAAAAGATTGCTATACGACATTTAAACAGCACCAATTAACATTGAAAGTAAAAATATTAAAACCATAAACACCATGAGAAGGCCAAGCCCTAACCACTGATGCACAGCCAACCACTCACGTAAATCCCCTAGCTTTGAGAATTTTTCAGGTCTATCCACCTCAAACCACCGAAAAAAGTTCATATTATCCTCGCTACAATAGACAACTATAGGTATTTCTTGATACTTCTAATCATTATTTCTACCAGCAGGGTTGAAACTAAAGCATAAATTATCAAATAAGCGGGATATGAAAGACTCCACCAAGAATCATCTACCCAACGTGGATTGGAGTAGAAATTCTCATATATCCAATTTGGTTGATAAAAAAATCCAATAACAAAAGTTAGAGATAAAATTGAAATTCTTGCTTTATTCATATTCGTATTCTACTCCTGAGCCTCTTGAGATTTCTTTAAGTTGTAATCATTTAAGTCATCCAGCATTGAATCCCAAAGCCAACTCCCTGGTTTAAGAAGGCCATACTTTTTTTCAATCTCAACTTGTTCCTTCCAGGCTGCGTCATAAAACTCCTGAGTGATATCTCCCCGTTTAAGTCTGCGACCTAATTCATCAATATGGTCTCTCCTGCGGGTTAACTCTTCGCCAGACATTTCATCAGAATTCAAGTTCCACCGACAATCCATAAGTTTCTATGTACTGAGAATATGCTGACAAAATCTGCATTTCTTCGCCGCAAACCGAATTTGCTCTGCACACATTGGGCAATTCTTAAATTCTTCACTTTTTTCCCGCTTAGCAGAATCTGTTTGACTAAATAATCTTGCGAGAGCTTCTTCAGAACTTTCTTGTGAAAAGCCAGGAATCGCAGGAGCTTGCTTGACTTGAGGATTGACGTTTTGAGCATTTGAAGTTTTAGTTGGCTGAACATATAAAACTAAACTATAAATTGGAATTAAAATATACCAACCACTTTTTCCAACATCGTGCATTCTCCTCACAGCGACTGAAATTAGGCAAGCAAAGAGGCTCAAATATAAAAGTATCAGTAAACCTGCGAGGTTTAAACTTGCCAACAAAACACTTCCTATTTGGGTGGCCAGATAGTAAAACAATACGAAATACCAAAACTCATATCTTTTAGCTGTACCTTTATAGTCAAAAACTTTGATGAAACCATTACTTATTGCAACAATAAAATCAGGAGACTTTTTTAAATCTTCATTACTTCCGACTAACCGTTTCTGGCTAAGCCACTTACTTCCATCCCAATATTGCTCATATCCAATGATTTCTGGAGCGTCATACCAGCCAGCTTCTGCTTTACCTTCAGGTTTCTTCACTTCTTCACCCTACTCAATTCCTCTACTTTTGCCCAGATAGTTGGTAGGTCTATCTCTGAAGCCTCCACTGTTTCGGTCCAGCCACCTTGAGACATATCCTGCCGCGATAGATATGGCCCTAAGTTTTTTTCCTTAATGAACCATTCTAGAATTTTTCTTTCAAGTTCAAAAGCATCGCTGCCTTGTGCAAATTCAATTGTTTTATAGATTTCCCAGCCAGCTAATTGATGAACTTTGAGTCGGTCGGACTTTCGCTCTTTACTGGTAATGCCAATTTTATGAGCGCCAAGAAGCGAATGGGTTATCAAGTAAAATATTCCACTAGTTGTTCCATCGAATGCTCCATTATCGCGATTGCAATAAATACATCCACTCCCAAGTCCTGAAACATTTCCATAACTAGGTGTGCTGGTTTTTCCGCAAGTCACACACTTTGATTTCCAACCTTGCTTAGTACCAGGGAAATCCACCAAGGTTTGAAAACCATTTGCAAGCATTACCAATTTTGCCTCAACTGGGTCCACTTTGCCGCCTGCACAGTAGGCGCAACCACCTTCTCCTTGAACGATTCCGAAAAGCCTGGCTTCGACATTGCGTTTACATTTCTCGCAACGGCATAAGATTTTATTTCCTGCTTTTGAATACGCTTCGAGTGGGGTTAGATTTACTTTTCGTAAAAGTTCCAGAGCGTCTCTTTCTGACATTGCAGTCCTTGCACAATACTTGCAAAATCCCTGGCCAAATTTAACCGTACTATAAATCGGTTGCACTTCGTTCTTGCATTTAGAACACTTTCCAGGCCATTTTTTTGTTGAGCCAGGAAATGGCACGAGAGGAATGAAGCCTTTATCTTCCATAAACTTTGTTGCTGCGTCAGGGTTTACGGCATTCCCTCCGCAGAATGCACAACCACCGCTCTTGCCACTTTTTATGCTTGAGTAACTTGGGGACACCTGATTTCCACATTTTGTGCATAAAGACAGCCAAGGAGAATGAGAACCTGGATATTCAATTAAAGGTTTCAATCCTTTTGATTCAAGGAGCAGGGCTGCCTCGTATTTATCTACTAGAAGTCCAGCACATTTTTTGCACCCACCCCAACCAGCTAAAATGTTTCCGTAAACGGGATAAACAACATCTCCACAACCTAGACATTCTGACTTCCATTTTTTCTTAGAACCAGGAAAATCTTCTAGTGGTTTCAGTTTTCTCGAGAGCAAAAGTTCTTTTGCGTCTTGAGGGTCAACTTTTCGACCTGCGCAATATTTACAACCTTTTCTACCCTGCTGCACACTTGAGTAGTGTGGGGAAACAATTCTGTGGCAAATAAGACATTCACATTTCCACGGTTTATGGCCTCCAGGATAATCCTCAAGAGGATTCAGATTATTCTGCAACATAAAATCTCTAGCGGCAGAATCTGAGTTGTTTACCATTCCCCTATTCTGCCCCTAACCACTGACCTTTGTAACAGAAAATTTTGGGCGGACTATATACATATAAAGCGAGCGCAGATTTAATAACCCTGGGTCAAAACCTTACCTGCAGGGTACTTTTACCGTACCCTTGCACTATGCCATTTGCAAGCCGCTTAATTTTTTTTCTTATAGCTTTAGGAATCGCCTGGTACTTCAATTATGAAAAACTTCGCTATATGAAATTACTGGAAACAGGGCAGAACCCACACTACGGAGAAAAGGTAAAGTTTTATAGAATGGGTGTAGAAGTTATGTTTTGGGTATTAGCCATAATGTTCATTTGGGTACTTGGCGGAGAAATATTTTAAATACTGCATTGATTTAATACTGGTTCTTAGATGCCATTTTTAACTGCATAATATGGCGAGTTGTAACGGGTTTAGGACTTCCAAGTCATATTGGGTGGGTCTGAAAACAAATCGCCCCAACTCTCACTTTAGGAGATATTTCTAGTTAGGGTGTATTAACAGGAGTGAAAGGAAATTAAACAAGGTGGGGTTAGTTAATTATTCCTGTGAGTCCAAGAATAATTACTACCGCACAAAATAGTAACACTGAGACTAAAGCTAAATTGGAAGTATGCTTATCTTTTTCTATCTCTGCCTTCCATTCAGCTTTGGCTAATTCGTTTTCACGACGAATTTGCTCATAACGAATTTCATTTTTAAGGCGTTCGTTTTCTTTCTTGAGTTCATCTTCTGATTGGGGCACACCCAATAATAAAACTAATACCGCTCTTAGTAAATGAGTTGGCCGTTCCTTGGCCGTTTAGCAACCTATAAATGGTAGAAATCCCAATTAATGAAAGTAAGCCGTTGAGCGTAAATCCCGCACAAGATGTAAGTGCTAGTTAGGCGAACCCACCGCCCAGTGATTACTCTTAGTCATCGGGTCACTAACTAACCCTTTATCTCCTTAGGTTTAGCAGCTGGTAACACCAACTTAGGCTTCTCTTCGCTGTTTTCAGCTAGCTCTTTCTTTATGGCTTTGATGGTTTCAGGCAGGCCGTTTTCATAGGTGTAGAGGGCGAGCGCAAATAGATGGGCAAATGCGTAACCATCCTCTGGTGAAAACCTTATGCCAGATGATTTCTTTCTATTTGAAACACCAAAGATGAAATCTGTTTGCTCTGGGTTTGAAAATGAGGATAAAAGTTTAGAAAAGCTCCACTCAGCAGTTGCAAGGGGACCAGAAAAGATAAGTCTTTGATTGGTTAATTTAACAAAGCCTTGATCCTTATCTATCTGCATCTCCTCCCCTGGCACAACCCGTCCTTTAAACCCTCCGACTCGATATCTAATTCCAGCAACTAATGGAATTGAAACTCCTTGACTGCCACCAACATAGGTTGATGCTCCCCTACCTGCTTCATGGTAGATGCCATTTCCTGACCATAAAACTAACTCACCTT
>Ga0214917_10007201_pt1 | contig 11330 bp, 7 predicted proteins | sample LL_1208_BB_MetaG_FD_177983 | JGI IMG/M metagenome (GOLD analysis project Ga0214917, IMG submission 177983) | Freshwater microbial communities from Lake Lanier, Atlanta, Georgia, United States - LL_1208_BB | ecosystem: Environmental > Aquatic > Freshwater > Lake | place: USA: Georgia | collected...
TTACTATGATTTATTGTAGTTATTTTAGTTATTGTATTTTTATTCTCTGCAAAATTAAAGAATATTTGTTGCAAAAGTGGTCTTATTTTTTCATCATTAATCATTTTTTTAACTTTATTTAGTTCTTCATTAGAACCATTACCCTTTAAATGCTCTTCTCTTTTTATTATTTCAATAAATATAGATAATACTATTATAACAATTTGAAAATTATCTTTATATTTAGTTAAAATTCCACATAATGTAAAAATTGTGTTGTGCTCTTTTGCTATATTATATACAATATAAGACCCCTCTTTTATATAAAAATATAGAGCTATTAAAAGTCTAGGTATTACATTATATTTAATTGCATCTATAGTTGTTGTTGTATAATTACTATCTAAATACATTAGTATAAACTGCAGTTCGTTAATTAAAATCTTTATATTTCGGAAGGGCACATACCCAACAGTGTCCGTATAAAAATGATTATCAATTGGAAGATAATTCTTATATATTATTACTATATCATCTAAAGATAAAACTGTTTCATCTAAAGTAATTAAAAATATAATTTGTAATAAGGCATAAGAATCATACCTAATCACTGGATCATTAATTGATTTGTGTAATTGACCTCTTAAGAAGGAAATCATATCCAAAGTATTAAATTTTTCATTAAATTCTGGTGATCTATATTGTCTCATTAAGTTAAATAATTTTAAAATATAACCTATTAATATATTATTATTAATATGATTATTAGCAATTTTTATTAATTGTGGTATGTAATTATATAATATTTGTAGGGTTTCAGGTTTTTGTTCATTTATAAAATTTGTTATAATATTCAAACACGCTCTTAAATTAGTATTATTAGCATAATCTTTTTTATTTTTATTTGCATTTATACTATTATATTTATATGTCATCATATAATTTATTTTTTTTTCAATTAATTCATTAATTGGAATAGCTGGTATACCTAATGAACTAGCAAATTCTATAAATGGTGTATACATATCAAATACAGTTTTACCTTCTATATTAATGGTATATACATATTCTGTAATTACTATCATATCTACCCCTTCATCTTTCAATCGTTTTAATAATATTCTTGCTTGATCAAATAACTTATTTTGTATATAATACATTAAAAGAGTATTTCCTTGAGAATCTTTTACTAGTAATTCATTAAGCTTTCTATGACTAACATTATAATTGATACGTGATACTGAATTTACTCGCCTAAGAGGCGTAGGTATATTACAAGGATTTCTACAGCCATCATTAATAATAATTATATGAGATTTTGTTGATTCTGATGGATATTTTAACCCATAAATATTAGTTTCTTCATTTATATCATCAAATAATTTATCAAATGTAATTGGATGTCTATTTAACTTATTTTTTGTTGACCAAGCAACCTCTTTTGTAGGATATATACTGTCATCATATATAATATTAAATACTGATTCATCTGCTATACTATTTACATAAGGAATCTCTTTACGTAATAATTGATCCTTAGCATCATCCTTATATAGAGTCCGAATACCAGATCTATGGATATATGTAGGAAAATTAAGAAATAATGTATTTTCACCATTTGCAATTCTTTCTCCTGGAAATTTTACATTTACATTAATATTGACCCACGCCATTAACCAATCTTTATAGGCTCGTTTTTCTTCTTGATTTGTTGGCATAGGGGCGTATAATAAGAATGTTTTTGCTTTTTCTGTTATATAATCATTAAATTGAGCAGTATAAACAGGCTCTCCAACAAAAGCATTCTCTATCCATATAACACCTGGTGGAACAGTTAATGAATCTGTATTATATGTTTTTTCATAAATACATCCATGTCCTAATAATACATATACATCTGATGTGTTAGAAGGTGGATTTACTAATTCTGACTCTTTAATAATTCTTTGTTTACTAAAGTATTTTATAAGAGCGTATTTTATATCTTCTGGTGGATTAGATGAAAGATAATTTAATATTTTAGGCAATTCATCATAAAAATCTAAATTAGTATGATTATTATCAATAAATGTATCTATTAATGTATTTATTTGTGAATATTTTATATCTATATTTGTTGGTGTTGAATGTGAAAAATATTTTATAAGATCGGATATAATATTTGAAATGCTTTCTGCAGGATATGAATAGGTTGATATTAATTTTTTATATATTTTATATATTTCTTTTTTATCATAAGATTTAAGTAATAATTTTGTTTCTTTTAATAATGCTCTATAAAATAAATTAAATATTTCTTTTTCTCTTAATATCTTTCTTTTTCTAGTATAATTATTAACTAATTTTTTTATTTGATATTGTTTTTTACCAAATTTTTTGACATTTTCTGAAGATGTGTTAAGACCACTGGCTTTAAATATAGGATTACTTGAATATGCAAAAGCATATTTATTTATAAAATTCGTTTCATTGTTGTAAGTTTTTAGTGTAGGAATTAAATTTTTTATAAGTTGAAAAAATATTTGATTTTTTCTTACTTGTGATAAATTTAATTTTTGTATATAAGTATTTATAAAAGCAATTTGCTCTTCAGGAGTTAAATCTTTCTCCTCTTTTATTGCATTCAATAGTTCAGAAATAAACATTTTATTATTTCTTCTTGTCTTAATTCCTTTTGCTATACGCAGCCTTCTACTACCTATAGCTCCTGAAACAGATACTTCCTCAAGAGGACCAAATAAGTCTTCTGCTGGAGCTGGAGCTGGAGCTGGAGCTGGAGCTAGATTTGGAGCTGGAGCTAGATTTGGGGCTAGATTTGGAGCTGGATCTGGAGCTGGAGCTGGAGCTAGATTTGGGGCTAGATTTGGAGCTGGAGCTGGAGCTGGAGCTTCAGACATATCTACTAAAAGAAAGTAAATAATCTATGTTGTTAGGTATAAGATAATTCAAGTTGATCATACTGTTCTTTTAAGCGTGGCCACCAGCTTTGTCGCCGATTTGACCATATAAGTTGGGCTATAGGATGACTGGCATTCATCGCATTTTCTTTATGACGCAAGTAATCAAAGAGACGTTGACAACCATAGGCTGGACTAGTTAAACGAATTTGCCTAAAGGCCTTTGATTTGGTCCATCGACCCGTATACTGATAGGAGTGGCCGATTGTTTCATTTGTAAAGAGGTCCACGAAGATGGGTTCATCGTGTGGATCCAGGATAAAGTAGGCTGGCTTTATTGGCATCTTCGTGTCAGGGTCTAATAGATGAACACCTACAGGACCGCCTAAGTGCAGCTCTGGGAAGGCTGTAATCGGATGTAGTATTATAGAGGGCTTGATAAAGAACCAGTAGAAGAAGGAGAGAATACCGCAGAAGTAGGATAGTTTTAGGAAACAGGCGTTCATTTTAATGATTAATATGGATAGTGCTAGAAGGCTTAGTATTGTTTATGACACAAACTAAAGTTCAATTTTATAATATAATATATATTAGATATAGATGAATAAAACAAAACATATTATCCGGAAAGTTTTAAAAAAGACTACCCGACGCAAACAGAAACTAAAAAATAAGACTTTAAAAAAGAGGAATACTAATTATAAACAACACATCAGGTATAGAACTTTTAAAAAGAAATATAACCGGTATAGACAAAAAGGAGGGGCTGATATAATCTTATATGTAAGAAATATTTATACAGGTCAATATATATATGGTCCACTTGCTTATCCAGAGAATATTACTTTACAGGACATATATAATATATTTTATAATATACCAGGACTATCAATAATTAATTTAGTCTTTGAACCACAGGCTGATATAGCTACTAATATTATAACAGCAGGAGGTGTATATCAGATATTTTCATTTCAGTTTGAAATACAGAATAATGGCTCAATTGGCTGTAGGATTGATAATGGAGCTATTATAGCTGATCTTGCTAATGCAAGACTTATATTAGCACCCCCTCCATTACCTCTACAACCTCCTCCCCCCCCTCCAGAAATTGGACAAATTCAAGTATATGGTGGAAGACAACGATTTTTAAATACAGCTACTAATGCATCTACAATATTTGGTCCGCCTTATACAAATGTTGATCATTTTTTTCTTCTTCCAAATGATATTGTTACATTTTCTCTCGTTGATGGATGGACTATTAATAGTCGAATACCTCAAACTATTTGCGGGTTAGTAACAAATATTAATAATATAGATGGTTATAAAAATGTAATACTAAACTATATTAGTTTACCATCTGGGTCACTATTTAGTAATGATATGTCTCCAATACTACAGGAAGATGCGAGAGTTGTTATAGATAGTCGTATTGTATTTATAGCACAGGAAGATACAACATTTGATGTTGTAGAAATCGGTTCTTCTGAAGCAGAAGACGATGTTAGAGTGCTTGTTTCACAATATGGAGCAGCTCCCCCACGTGCATTTGAAGCAGAAGGTGCAGGAGATCCATTATATACACAAAATTATATAGGTGGAGATGGTCAACCAAGAAATATTATGCAGGAGAGAGGGCTTCGAACATTTACAATTGATCCTGCAACATCTCAAGATTTTGATGATGCTATTTCAGTGGATGTTGTTGCAGGCACAGTCTATGTTCATATTGTTGATATTGCAAATGTACCATTAAATGCAGGTGAAATAGAGCGTCTTCAAAATCGATGCTTTACTTTGTATCTGGCAAATGAACATACTGAACACTTATTAGATGAAGAGACTGCTCAAGTAACCTTGAGTTTAAATGCAAACGTGCCTCGTAATGTTGTTACTGTAGAAATGCGTAGTAATGGAACGTTTGATATATATAGATCTATTATTATTGTTGATCAGCGATATTCTTATGAAGAGGTTTTGGGACAACTAGAGGGTGGTATAGCTCCTGCTGATATTACGCATCTTGATGCTCGTGCACAAATAGCTCCTTATGGTGCAAATATTGCTCTTCCTTCTTTACGATTAAATATTGATCCTGCAACTGGACTTCTAATTGATTATAGACTTGAAGAATCTACAGATCGTGCTCATATGCTTGTTGCAAATGCTATGATTGAGGCAAATAAAACTGTTGCAGAACATCTTCATAATCGTGGTATTGTAATCCCAAACAGATTACATCCTCCTCCAAGAGGTGGACATCAGGCACCTGTTATAACTGGAATTGCTACTGTTGATTCATTTCTAGTTATCAAAGGGGTTTCTCAAGCATTATATGATCCAGCAAGAGGTGGACACGATGGTCTTGGATTAGCACACTATGTTCATTTTACATCACCTATGCGACGATATGCTGATGTAATTATTCATAAATTACTTGCAGGGAAAACTATTCCAGATATAGATCAACAAACTGCTCATATTAACAATCGTGAATCAATTGTTAAAAATATTGAAATTGCATATAAAAATTTAAAACTTTTGCGATATTTACAATTAGACCCTGCAAGAATATATGAGGCATATGTTATTAAAGTAACTGGTGGCGGTGTCTCCTTGTTTATACCTGAATTTCTACTTGAACATTTTGTTCTTATTAATTTAATAAGGCCAGCTCAACACTGGTTTTTTAATGCAAATACATTAACAGGTAATTTGGATCCACAACATATAATTCGAATAGGGAATAGGTATAGGGTGACTATGGCTAATATTCTTCCATTAGAAGGAAAATTTACACTTATTTTAGATACAAATATTGTATAATATTAAAAATAGTATTTTTGTTGTTTACTACCAGTCTATTTTGAGCGTGGTTATGGTGGGTGAAAAGGGAGGAAAGGTGGTTATATAGTTAGACAGAATGGATAGAGTAGTAAGGGATTTGGGGAGATCAGGAAGAGAAGTGAGGCCACACCCAGAGGCATACAGATCTTCCAGGAAGGGGGGCAAAGGAGGGAGAGCTCCAATCGGACACGTAGTGCAGCCTAGCGTTATTAGAGTGTCTGGTAGAGCTGGCAGAACCGTGATTGGATTAAAGGAGATGTCGAGTGCTTTTAAACGATTCGGAAGGGGCGTGGTCATTTCCGAAATGCAGTTGTAGGAGATGTCCAGTATTTCCAGGGAATCAGGAAGAATGCAGTCAAGCACTTTGAGGCCGATATTGTATAAGTTAAGTGTTTTCAGAGCCGTGTAGTGACCCAGATCAGGAAGCCGTTCAAGGTTTGCTATGAGGGTAATCTTAATGACCTCGACTTCTAAAGGAAGGGTCTTCAGGTCCTTCAAGAACTTACTTCGTTCAGAACCCTCCAGTTCTAGGCCATTACAGGTCTTAGTATATGTCTTTGTGGCAGAATTGTAAGGCATTTTAATTATGGATATGTGCTGTAGGAGGGCAACTCTCTTTAGGGAGAGTTGTAAATTCAATTTTTTGAAGTTTATAAAAAATAGAGATAGAAGGTGAGTTTATGGAGACCCTACAGCCCCTTTGAGTTGTCGTAGTTCTGCCTCTAGCTGATTATTTGTCTGAATCTGGCTCTGAATATCCTTGTAGGTCTGGATCTCCGCTCTCAGGACAGCCTCCTTTTGCTTCAGACGCTCCAGAATAGCTTGTGGAGTTGTATTTGTTGTGACTGTTGCTGTATTTGTTTGTTCCAAGGCATCCAGGCGTCGCTGCATAGATCCCATCTGATGCTTTAGCAGGCCCAAACTCTCAAAGAGAACTGAGATAGGACTACAGTATTTGCAGTCGCAGTTGTCACTGCTGTCACAATCAGAATCAACAGGTCGTGCCTCTACCACATTTGGCAAAGCCTCTGTCTGAATCTCCTCCAAAGCCGGCATATCACTATAGATGTCCTGAATGATGGCATAGAGGCTCTGAATCGGGTCCGTTACCAGATAGATTTGCTTCAAGGCATAGAACGGATCCTTTTCTATCATAGACTCAAGCTCCTCCTCTGCTTTGAGTCTATCATCGTGTGTTCCCTTCTGAAAGGTATCCGTCCTGAACGCGTGAAGGACGGTCCAAGATGGGCCGACAAGAATCTTAGAGGACACTATATCAAAGTTGCCATCTGGCCTCAGGTAGGCTTCACAGCTATCATCACTGATTCCTGGGACACGGACAGGTGTTCGTGTCCTAACAATGCCTTTCAGCTGTGCTTGTTCCTCACGTCGGATATTTTCGATGACATTTGCTTTGGCACGGAGCTCGGACAGACGACTACCAAGGGACCGCATATTATCCCAATCCTCGTCCTTAAAGAATATCCGATCCAAGGCATACATCTGATTAGGGATAACGAGGGGACTGATAGGGGGGAGGGAGTAATCGTCCTGCACTATTCGGTGTTGCTTCAGAAAGTAGAGAAGCTCCAGGGAGTGCAGATGTATGTGTTCCGTTATTTGCCGACCAGAGAGTGTAAAGGTTCCATCGGATACTAGGCGAATCAGATAAGGGAATTCAAAATCTTTGAAGTGCACCTCTTCCACCTCGCCTTCTGTGAGGTGCTTGAGAGCTAAACGCTCGGCTTGACGAAGGTCTTCAGGAATCTTTGGCCACAGTTCAAGTTTTGCCTGTTGCTTGAGCGAGGCTTCTAGTCTTGTGGGAAAGCACGCCAAGAATGTCGGAATGCTACAGACGCAAGAATCGCTGCTATTTGCAAGGAGGCACTTCAGGGGATCCAAGGATTCCTTGATTCCGTGTAACTTGCGATACACATTGACCAGATGCCACAGGCCAATAGGATAGGGCCTATGCTCTTGGCCCGATACGCCCTTCATATCAAACGTAACGCAACCGTTGGCATTGAGAAGGACGATGCCTGTCATACGCGGATAGGGAGTATGCTGGAAGGAGATATTCGTTTGGTGAGGGGTCCTCAGAAGAAGAGTTTCAGGATCTTTAGATGCCATTGTGAACAGTATGGATAGTAATAGGGTTGCTTGAGAGCTATGATATATTAGTGAATAATTTAGACTTCAATTTTAAATGCAAAAAATAAAATGACGAATAGGTGTTATTTTATTTTTTATTTTTATTCAGCATCCTCCTTCTTCTCCTCCTGCAGGTTAAGGCGCTTAAGCACAATATTCATCTGCCCCTCCAGTTCTTTAATTCTCTTATTAAGTGTTTCCTCATAGACGCAACGGACACACTTACAGTAGTCTGCGTCATCGTCGGCCAGAAAGGCACAGAACAGTCTGTCCGTGCGATAGGTGAGGTCCTCTATCCTCTCCTCTTGTTTGCAGGCACGGCAGTCGCAGGGAGGTTCATAGGGGGTGCAGCCGGCACAGTCGCAAGGACCCGCATCAGACTCCTCCTCCTCATCATCCTTCAGAAGAATCCCTCGTATCCTGGCTATATCACTGTCTAGTGCTTGTGTCACAAAGGATGAATAGGATGGCTTCCAGTTCTCCAGCAGAGTGTAGAGGTCGTGGTCACCAATGTGGAGGTAGCGAATGATTTCTATAACGGACAGGGTGCGTTTACTGAGACCATAGGTCTTGCAGTATTTGCTGACCCATTTCTGAAGGGGAATAGGGGGGTAATAGAAGATTGACAGAACCGTGTTGGCGTGGGGATAGAGAATGCCTAAGCTCCTAGGCCCTGTAGATATTTGTAGGCTCACCAGGACCCCCCTTGGAAGGCGTGTCGTCATTTGCTTAAGAACAAGCTCATCACCCGAGATGAGAGGGGCAGGAGTTTGGCCGAGTGCTACGAGGAGGTCCGTGCAAGCGGCCACTACATCTGGGAACTCTCCGTGATGCTCACTGCGTAGCTGCTCACACTTGGCAATCACCGTGTCGTGAAAGGGTGGGTTGCGCTTTATAAAGGGGATCGCGGTTACTAAGTAGCGCATCAACTCAATAACAACGGACACTCTGATATTTTTATCCTCAGTTGCCTGTATCTGGTCTAACATCCCCTGAACCTTGGCGATTGCTGGGTCAACTATTCCAATAAAGGGGAGCCAATCATTTGGAATGGGGTTGTCGACCAATAGGGTTTGGAAGGACTTGCCGTCTCTTTCGCCAGAGGCGACCACCAAGGAGAGGAAGATCTCCTCAGCTGTGAGGAACTGGAGGTCATATAGATTATTGTGTAATCTATAGCTGTTGACAAAGTGCTGAATGTGGCGAACCTTATCAACAGACTTAATTTGCAGACACTTGAGCGAAGGACACCCAATAATCAGTGTGCCAGCTACATATGGCCCTGTCCCATACTGAAACTTGACAGGGATTTGCTTAGGAAGCAGTGCGAGCTTTGTGTGAATTGATGACATCTTAAACGTTTAAATATGGATAGTTTATTGAGTGTCTGCCTAGGAGGGACAGTCATTTTGGCAGGGTTTAGAATTTCAATTTTTTCAGGTATAAAAAAAGAGGCGGTGGCTGGCTCTTTTTTGTCTTTTTGTTTATTTCTTTTCAAGAATGGCCAGTCTTGCACGGAGTTCATTGATTTCATTCCATAGATCTGTAGTAGAGCGGCAACCATAGCATTCGCAGGGGGGCTCCAGGGGCCTGTGGAGATCGCACTGACATTTCTCTGGACTATAGCGGCAGATGCGCTTTTGCACAAGCCTGTCCTCATCCGCATCTGTTGCGAGGATCAGGTGCTCCTTGGTGGTGTTCTTGTAGAGCATCTCATAGAAGTTGACAGATCCAGACATAAGATAGATGAGGCGCTGAAGAAGCTTCTTGGGTCTTGAAGGGGGGTTGTATTCTTTGATGTATTTGTTGAACCAGTGTGCAAGAGGGACCTCCTGTTGATAGAAGGCTGTGGACACTTGCCCTGTTCTAGGATGGAGAATGCCGTGTTCCACGGGGCCGCTGCACATCTGCAGGGTGACGCATAGGAAGGCACAGGGGAGCGCGTTCCAGTTCTTAAGCACTGTTTGTTCAGGTGTTAAGAGAGAGTGCGGGACTTGACCCAGATCAATCAGTAGCAATCGGCAGACCTTCTCCAGCTCAGGGAAGCGACTATGCTCTTCCTTACGGAATTGATGGCACTTGGCAATCATAACCTCCATCAGCTTCTGATTACCCTTCACGAATGTTAGTCCCGATTCGCGAATGTAGTTAAAGAGCGTCACAACAATGGCAGCTTTGGCGGCTGAATCCACTGCCGCATCCACTTCCGTAAACTTCTGCTTAATGTAGATGACGATAGAGTCACTGCAGCCGACATCCTTCAGATTGGATGTGTATGTGTGTTCCAGGTGATGAAGTATAGTGTCGGTGGAGCCTTTGCCCTGTGCCACTGTGAAGTGCTTGAGACAGTCTAGCGTTGCACGACTGGGGAGATGCAGATCAATTCGTTGCGCTACGTGGCGCTGGTAATGATTGATGAAGTGCTGGAGGTTGAAGATAGTGCCATTGTAGGAGATCTGTGTCTTTGCGAGGGTGGGGGCCGCGAGGAACTCCGCGGTCCAGGCGGGACCACCAGGGAGCTGGAAAGTAACGGGGATGGAAGGGGGCAACAGTGCAAGCTTATCAATAGGAGAGGACATCTTGAATAATATGGATAGATGTATTAGGTGTGTCTATAGGAGACAACAACTATTTGAGGATCCAAGAAGTTCAATTTTTCTTGATACGAAAAAGAGAAGGTGGTTCTATGTGCAGATACAGGGATCTCCACAGGTGACTTGAATATGAGGATTTACATAATGAAAGGGAATAGGATCATCCTGTTCGTTGTCGTCTGCATTTTCGTCCTCTTCTTGAATAGGAGGAAGAGGCTGGTTGTAAATAGCGTGCTCATTTATATGATAGACTGGTCGCCGAGATATTTTGGGGTCTCGGTTTAACACAATGGTGCTGAGTATCATAAAGGCTATAAATATGAAGTATAGGTAGCTAAGTTCCGTTTTTTGATAACGGATGAAGGGCTGGCTGGAAGGCTCAATGTGGTTGATGGGTCTTTCCTCAGTGTAATAACCAGTAATACTGACAGGAAGGATGTATGTATTGGCTTGTGCAGCAACTGACAGCAGAAATGTAAGAATGATCATCATTTTAGCTATAAATATGGATAAAGACGGATAGGTGTGTCATAGGGACGACATCTGAGGATAGGCGGTTAGTCAGTCAAGTTTTTTGGCGACATAAAAAAATGGATTAAATAAATGGACTGTGCATTAAATATTATATATTAGCTGTAGTTTACTTGCATTCGGGTTCTTCTAGGATTTTACGGGCTTCTATGACCCTCTTCTCAAGCTCACGAACTGCCCTGACTTCTACCGCAATCTTCTCCAAGGTGGCGAGCTCCTCGGTCAGAGCGGCTTCCTTTTTCTTTAGGTCCTCGGCTGGCTCAGCGACCTTACGAGCTTCTTCGACCTTCTTTTCGAGCGCACGAACCACCCGTATCTGTGCAGCAGT
>Ga0214917_10007202_pt1 | contig 11329 bp, 13 predicted proteins | sample LL_1208_BB_MetaG_FD_177983 | JGI IMG/M metagenome (GOLD analysis project Ga0214917, IMG submission 177983) | Freshwater microbial communities from Lake Lanier, Atlanta, Georgia, United States - LL_1208_BB | ecosystem: Environmental > Aquatic > Freshwater > Lake | place: USA: Georgia | collected...
CACGGCCAGCATCGAAAAAACGGTGATTGCAACCGTGAACGTCGACTTCACGACGAAGTAAGCGCACAGCTGCAGCCGTGCGCTGCGATTACGGCTGGGCGAACCACGCCGTCGTATCGGGCGGCACAACGCCACCAGTGACGTCACCTGACCACGGGGCTTCCGCTACCCTCGGCACATGTCGTCTCTGCACAGTTCTGTCCTCGTCGATGCCGTGTTCCCTCAGCGACCGCTGATCGGATCACTGCTACCTCGCCCCCTGTGGCTCCGCGAGGTAGCGCTCATCGGCACGTTCGCCCTGTTGACAGCCGCCGCCGCCAAGATACGTATTCCGCTCGGGTTCACCCCAGTACCAGTGACCGGTCAAACCTTGGCCGTCCTACTCGCCGGGGCCACCTTGGGAGCCAAGCGGGGTGCGGCGAGTCAGTTGTTCTACTGGTTGCTCGGCATGACCGGTCTCCCCTTTTACGCAGCCGGATCTGGCGGCTGAACTGCGGCGACTGGAGCCACAATGGGCTATTTTGTCGGATTCATTGCTGCGGCCGCGGTAGTTGGTCGGCTCGCTGAGTATCGACAAGATCGTGAGATTCTCACGTCTCTGTCGGCCATGGCACTTGGCTCGATTGCTATCTATATCTGCGGGGCCTCGTGGCTAGCCGTCTACCTCGAAATCCCTATCGCGACTGGCGAACAGAATGCCATCGCCCTAGGTGTCGCGCCGTTCTTGCTCGGCGACATCGTCAAGATGTGCCTTGCCGGTATGGCCACGTCGACGGCGTGGCGCGCAATCGATTGGTTCCGCACGGAGTAGTTCGGCGGTGGGTCAGACGCGCGGGTGGTGGCAGGCCACGAACTGACCGGGCGACACCTCACGCAACTGCGGCTCTTCGGCGGCGCACTTGTCTGAGGCAGCCGGGCAGCGGGTGCGAAAGCGGCAGCCAGATGGGGGTGCAACGGGCGACGGTGGCTCGCCCTGCAACGGCACGGTCACCCGCTTTCGGGTGGGGTCAGGAATGGGTACCGAGTTGATGAGCGCACTCGTGTAGTGGTGCGCCGGCGTGGCGTAAATCTTCTCGGGATCGCCCACTTCGCAGATCTTGCCGAGGTACATCACCATGATGCGATTGCTGACTGCCTTGACCACCGCAAGGTCGTGACTGATGAAGATCATCGTCAGGCCGTAGCGATCTTTCATGTCTTGCAGCAAGTTAAGGATCTGTGCCTGAATGCTCACGTCGAGTGCGCTGACCGGCTCGTCGCAAATCAGCATGCGTGGCTCGAGCGCCAAACTGCGGGCAATACTGATGCGCTGGCACTGGCCGCCCGAGAACTCATACGAACGTCGATTGAGCACCAGTTCAGGGTCGAGACCAACGTTGTTCAGCAATTCGCGCACCTTGGCGGCACGCTCGTCATCGTCACCACGGCCCCATACCCACAGCGGCTCTTCGATGAGGTCACGCACCGTCATGCGCGGGTCGAGCGATGAAATCGGGTCTTGAAACACCATCTGCATCGCGGTGCGTGCCGAGCGCAATAGTTCTTTCGGCAACTTCGACAGGTTGGTGCCTTCGAACACCACGTCGCCGGAGTTCGGCGGTGGCAACTGCAACACGGCCTTGCCGAGGGTGGTCTTGCCGCAACCTGACTCGCCTACAACTGCGAGGGTCTCACCACGGCACACGTCGAAACTGATCTTCGACACCGCGTTCACCACACGACCGCCACCAACCTTGAACTCAACAACAAGGTCGCGCACTTCGAGCACGACTTCGTCGTTGTTGCGCATGTGCGCGGTGCCTGAGCCAGCCACTACTGCTTCCTCGCGATCGTATGACCGAGCGGATACCAACAGCGGTAAAGATGGCCGTTGCCCGCATCGACGAGCGGCGGGTGCTCGTCGTGACACTTCTGTTGTGCGTAGGTGCATCGCGTGACGAAGCCGCAGCCCTTCGGGCGGTCGACCGGGTTGGGCAAGCGACCTTCGATCACCTTGAGTCGCGCACCGCTCTTCATCTCAATGTTCGGAATCGACTCGAGCAAGGCCCGCGTATACGGCATCTTCATGTTGGCGAACAGCTCGGTGGTCGACGCCTGTTCGACAATCTCGCCGGCGTACATCACAGCCACAAAGTCGGTGTGGTTCGCAACGACACCCAGGTCGTGGGTAACGAGCACCATCGACATCTTTAGGTCACGACGCAGATCAGAGAGCAACTGCAAGATTTGCGCTTGTACCGTCACGTCGAGCGCGGTGGTTGGTTCGTCGGCAAACAACAGCTCAGGGTTGCACGAGATGGCGATGGCAATCATCACTCGCTGCCGCATGCCACCCGACAACTGGTAGGGAAACTTTCGCAACATCGCCTCAGGGTCGGGAATCCGCACGAGCGACAAAAGTTCGGCACTGCGTTGCATCGCCTGTTTCTTGTCCATGCCGAGACGCACTCGCAGACTCTCAGAAATCTGGGTGCCGACGCGCCGCACCGGGTTGAGCGCCGTCATCGGGTCTTGAAAGATCATGGCCATGCCGGTGCCAAACTGATTACGCACCTCTTCTTTGCTCATCGCGGTGAGCTCGCGACCGTTGAACACGACCTTGCCTTCGCGGCGCACGTTCGAACCCGACAACAAGCCCATCGCGGCACGACTCATCACGGTCTTGCCCGACCCCGACTCGCCGACGATGCCAACGCTGGCACCCGCTGGTATCTCGAGGTTGACACCGCGCACGGCTTCGAGCAGACCGAACGGCGTTTCGAATCGCACGTACATGTCGCTGATCGACATCATGGTGGTCACAGGCGACCCTCGCGACGGTCAAGGCCACCGCGCAGCACATCACCCACGTGGTTGGTGCTGATCACCGTGAATGCGAGCGCAATGATCGGGATGTAGAGCGCGTGCGGGTTGTACTCGAGGTCGTTGCGACCACGCGCGAGCATGCCGCCCCACGAGGCTCCATCCGGAATGCCGACGCCGAGCAGCGAGAGCGACGCCTCCGCGATGATGACGACACCGACTGCCAAGAAACCGACGGCGATGAGCGCCGGCAGCACGTTCGGCACGATGTGCCGCTTGATGATGTCACGATCGCGCATGCCCATTGATCGGGCGGCGACGACGAACTCACGACCAGACCAAGCCAAGGTGGCTGCGCGCGCGATGCGCCCAAGAATCGGAATGATGACGACGGTCAACGAGATGATCAGCGTCACCAACCGCCGCCACGTGGGAACGGCCTCGTTGATGTCGACGTTGGTGGCGAGCACCGCCACGAGCGCGAGGGCGAGCACCAGGTTGGGCACCGAGAGCACCACGTTGAACGTCGAGTTGATAAACGAGTCGTATCTGCCGCGGTAATAGGCCGCGGTAATACCGAGCAACGCCCCAATCGCGCCACCGAGACCGACCGAGACGATGGCGATGAACACCGACAACCGTGCGCCATTGATGATGCCCGAGAAAATGTCGTAACCGTTTGAGTCAACACCAAACCAGTGCCCGGGGGTGAGTGGTGGCGAGTCGATGAAATCACCGTGAATCACCTGATAACCATCGACCGGCAAGAACGAGCCAAAGATGGCGAGAAACACCGCAAGCCCGAGCCATGCGAACGCAAAGTAGGTGGGGATGGTGTACTTGCGCTTACGCATTGACGCGACGATCCCTAGTGCGTGGGTCGACATACCCGGCCAAGATGTCAACGATCAGGTTGAACACCACATAGAAGATCGAAATCAAGCCGACAATTGACTGCAAGGCGATGTACTGGCGACCGCTGATTGCTGCGAACACTTCGAAACCGACGCCGTAGGTGGCAAAGATGGTTTCAATGACGATGGCGCCGCCAATTAAGGCACCCATGTTGAGCGCAGCAGACGTAAAGAGCGTGACGCTCGACGGCCGAAAGGCGTGCCGCCAGAGAATTCTCCGGTCGGTGAGCCCTTTCGACGCGGCCATCAAGATGTAGTCCTCTCGCAAAGCGGCAATCATGTCGGCGCGCAAGAGACGCGTGTAGGCGGCAATCAAGCCGACACTCAATGACACCACCGGCATGATCATGTGCTTGAAGTGTTCCCAAATGCCCGCCGAATAAGGCTGGTAGTCAAGCGTCGGCAGCCATTGCAAACGAACCCCAAGAATCAGCACCAAGATGAGTGCGATGGCAAAGTTCGGGATTGACGACAACGTAAAGAGCGTGTTGCTAATTGCTTTGTCGGCCCGCTTACCCACCCGATAGGCCGACCACACGCCGAGCGGAATCGCAACTGCAAGCGACAGCACCTGGGTGTAGATCATCAGCCAGATCGACCGTGGAAACGCCACCGCCAGTCGTGACGACACGGATTCGGTGCCACCTGAGTAATAGATGTCGCCAAAGTCGCCTTGCACGAATTCGCCAAGCCACTTGAGGTAGTAGCCGATTGGTCCGCGATCGAGACCGATTTCTTTGGTCAGCAGCTCCCGCTCTTCGGGCGAGCCGACGGGCAGCAAGATCTCGGCTGGCGAGACGGGCAGCAATTGCACCAGCAGCGAACAACCAAAGGTGACGCAGAACACCGTGATCAGCAGCTGTGCAAACCGCTGCACCCAGAATGACCCGCGCACAAACTCGACCTTTCCCCTGAAACTGCTACGACACTACGCACTCTCTACACAATGTGCCAAAACGCAACGCGGGTGGCGAGGCGCTAGCCCCGCCACCCGCGCAGTGCGAGTGAGAATGAAACTCGGGTTTACTTGCCCGACTTCCAGACACCGGTGAAGTCGATACCGAAGTTGGTCATCAACTTACGGGCGCCGCCATTCACCAAACCGAGCTCGCCAACACCCTTCACGTTCGTGCGGTACGCGAGGGCGTACTTCTGATACGAGATGGTGGTCAGGCGTGCTTCGTTCTGAATCTGCTCGGTCGCGCGAGCGTACACCTTCTTGCGGGCCGCAGCGTTGGCGGTGGCCTTCGCCTGCCAGATCAGCTCTTCGCTGACCGTGTCAGTGAACGCCGACAGGTTGAGGATGCCATAGAGCACCGCCAAAGGCGTCTTGCGCAGAATGTGCGACTGGTTGCCACCCGAGGTGTCGCTGATGACGAACGGCGCAATGAAGGCGGTGCCGGTGCCTTCCATCAACAACAGCGCCATGGCCTGGAACTGTTGTGGGAATGCACGCTGGATGATCTCGGCCGTGGTGAGCGGCAGAAGGTTCATCTTGATGCCGGCAGCCGTCATGTACTTCTGAATCTGTGTGGCGTTGGCCAGCGACTCAGTCGAACCTGCGGTGTACGGGAACGAGAACTCGAGGTCCTTACCCGTCTCGGCCTTGTAGGCAGCCGCGGCTTCCTTCGCCTTCTTCAGGTCGTACTGAATGAAGCCTTTTTCGTTGTACATGATGTTGTTCGGGCCGACAATGCTCTTGGCTGGCGACACGTAGTTGCGGTTGCGCACCTTGTTGTAGTCGACACGGTCAATGGCATACGACACGGCCAAGCGAGCGTTCTTGCTGTTGAACGGTGCAATGCGGTTGTTGAGCCAGATCGAGGGGTAGTACTCCTCTGGTGACTCGATCACCGTGACGTTCTTGTTCTTCTGCAAGTCGCGAATCTGCTTCACTTCACCTGCGCTGGTGAACATCGCGATGTCGAGCGACTTGCTCTTCAGACCGCTGACGCGGCTCGCGGTTTCTACCAAGAAGGTGAACGTGATGCCATCGAGATACGGCAGACGGGTGCCGTTGGCATCTTCACGCCAGTAGTTGGGGTTCTTCGCCACCACCAGTTCGTTCAGCTTGGTCGAAACCAGCTTGAACGGTCCGGTGCCGATTGGCGTGGTGGAGCACTTTGCACCACCGAGAATCTGGCTCGGCGCGCGCACGAAGAAACGACCCGAGGCATACAGCGTCTCGAGGAAGTCGACCTGCGGACGGTACAGGTTCACCTGCACCGTGTTGGTCGACACCTTGACGACGTCAACGATGTTGGCGGTGAAACCACCGGCGGTGCCGGGGCTCGGTGCCTTACCCAGCAGGGTCAGCGCACCGCGCAGCGCCTGCAGGTTCGTGACGAGGGCATCACCGTTCACCGGCGTGCCGTCGTGGAACTGCACACCGTCACGAACAGTCATCTTCCATGACTTGAAGTCGGCGCTGTTCTCTACCGACGACAGCACGTACGGAACGATCTTGCCGTCAGCACGCTGTTCGACCCATGTCTCATAAATGGTGCGACCGGCCATGAGCGCGGAGTTGGCCAGGTTGTCGGCCATGCAATAGCCCGGGAACGAGTCGAAGATGCCGACACTCAACGTGCCGCCAGCCTTCGGTTTCTCCGCGGCGTTCGTTGGCGCCACCTGACTGAGCGATGCGACGAGCGCAATCGCCATCACGGCAGCCACCTTGCGGCGACCACCTCGGAATAGTTGCTTCATTACGGTTCCCCCCTCGAGGTTGATGAGTTGTGAATAACTCGGGTTTCACCGTACCGCCGTGGGTGGCGGCGTGTCAATTGTCTCACGACGCCCGGCTGCGCCTTGTTCCATGGCGCACAAAGGTGCTAGCCGAGGGCGGCTTTCACGAGGGCGGCGATCTGCGACCCGTCGGCACTCGACCCCACCTTGGCCCGCACGGCCTTGACCACCTGACCCATGGCTTTCGGGCCAGTGGCACCCGCGGCTGCGGCTGCAGCAACCTCGGCAGCGATAACGCGGTGGAGTTCGTCGTCGCTCATGCGGGCGGGTAAATATTTTTCCAAAATAGCCAGCTCGGCGCGTTCGTTGGCCTCGGCTTCAGTGCGGCCCGCGTCTTTATAAATGTCGGCTGCCTCGGCGCGCTTCTTTGCTTCGGCTTGCAGCACGGCCACTACTTGGTCGTCGGAAAGCGTGACGGCTTCGTCGCCGGCGACAGCCGCGTTTTTCACTGCGGCAATCGCCATGCGCAGTGCGGACTTCTCAATGTCATTCTTGGCCTTCATCGCCGCGTTGAGGTCGTGTTGCAGGCGGTCGAGCAGCGAAGTCATGGTTCCATCGTGCCACACGTCGGTACGCTCATCACGATGGCCAACGAGGCATTCGAGTTGTTCTTTGCGCTGTTGGCACTGCTCACGCTCGTCGGCAGTGTTGCTGTCGTCGTGGCTCGTTTCGCCGCTGGCGACGCTGGTCGGCGATTGCTTGGCGAACTTGCACCGTTACGGCTCGCAGTACCTGCCCTCGTCACCACAGTGTCGATGCTTGGCAGTCTGTATTTCTCGGAAGTCGTCAACTATCGACCGTGTCTCTTGTGCTGGTATCAGCGCATCGCCATGTATTCACTGGCAATCGTGCTGGTGATTGCCGCAATTCGACGTGATCGTGGCATCGCGCCGTACGCAACGGTGTTGGCGGGCATCGGCGCGACGATCGCCGGGTATCACTGGTTGCTTGAGCGTTGGCCCGCCATTGACACGGGTTCGTGTTCGGCAGATGCGCCGTGCTCAGTGCCGTACTTCGAAGTCTTCGGGTTCGTGTCATTGGCCTTCATGGCGTTCTGTGCATTCGTGACCGTGCTGGCCTTTCTCGTGGCGCTGCCTGCACAATCGGCGGCTACATCAGAGGTTTCGGCTGCGTCAGATACGGCCGCTGCGTCAGACACGGCCGCCACGCACCCCATAGCCTGACCACCGTGAAACTGAAACCACTGCATGTCGTGCTGATCGGTTTGGCGGGCGGCATCGCCACCTTCGGCATCTACGCCTTCACCGCCAGCACCGACCAAGACGCCAGCGTCGCTGGAGCCTCAGAGTTCCAGAACGTCGTGGTCGAAGGTGACGCGCTGCCCGAGTTCGGCGATGGCGCCGACGCTGCTATCGGCATGACGGCCCCGGTTCTCAACGGTTTCGGCTTCCTCGGCAACGAAGTGAATACCACACCCGGCGCGCCGATGTTGATCGTTTTTCTCGCCCACTGGTGCCCGCACTGCCAGGCCGAAGTGCCCGTGCTCGTGAAGTGGAACCAGAGCATGCTCGTGCCCGACAACCTCGACGTCATCGCCGTAGCAACTGGCACCGACGAGACAGCACCCAATTATCCGCCGTCGGTGTGGCTGGCGAACGAAAAGTGGCCCGAGTTGTGGCCGGTGCTCGTTGACACGAAAGATCAGGTGGCAGGCAACGCCTTTGGTTTGTCGGGGTATCCGTTTATGACGCTCATCGGCGCCGATGGCAAAGTGCTATGGCGCAATAGCGGCGAGATCTCGTCTGAAGCGCTGACCGACGCAATCAACACCGCCCTCGGCAACTAGCCGAGCCGCGGCACCGCGTCGCCCCGCCCAGCCACGGCGCCGCCCCGCGCCGGACCACCGTCGCTCACCTGCGCGTTGCAACCGCCGCCCCACGACGACCCCGACCGCCTGCGCCAGCCGTCGGCCAGTCGGTTGAATGAGAATGATTCTCATTCTCGCTAGGGTGGGGGCATGACCAAACATCGCACGGCAGCCCTTGCCATCACCTTCGCCCTCGGCACGCTCGGCCTTTCGTGCTCGAGCAACGACTCTGGCACCACCGACGCAGCCACCGACGCGGCGAATGAGACCACCGCCGCACCTACCACCACGGCGGCCCCCGCTGTTGATCTGCCTGATGTCGTGGTCACCTACTCGGTGCTCGCCTCAGTCGTCAGTGAACTTGTCGCTGGCGTCGCCGATGTCGTAACGATCATTCCCGACGGGCAAGACCCCCACGAGTTCGAGCCGTCGGCCAAAGATCTCGAGACGATCAACAACGCCGTGTTCGTCGTTGCGAACGGTCTCGAGTTTGAAGAAGGCCTCGAGACACCGCTCGAACGTCTCCACGATGACGGTGGGCCGGTGTTCTTCGTCGGCGAACACATCACCGTGCGCGAGATGAGTGAAGCAGACGACCACGGCCACGGCGACGAAACCAGCCAGAAAGAAGACGACCACGCCCACGACCACGGTGGGGTCGACCCGCACCTCTGGCTTAGCCCCGGCACGATGCTCGAGATGTTGCCGGCATTGACGGCCGAGCTCGCGACGGCACTCAACACCAACCTTGACGCCGCCCTCGCCGACGTCACGGCCGAACTGACCGCCCTCGACAAAGAGATTGCCGCGCTCTTCGCCAAGCTCGACAAGTGCGAGCTTGTCACTGGTCACGATGAACTCGGCTACTTTGCCGACCGCTACGGCTGTGAGACGATCGGTGCCGTCATTCCGAGCAGCACCACGACCTCTGAGGCATCAGCTGGCGAACTCGCCGAACTGAAGGCCGTCATCGCCGAGCATGGTGCAACCGTCGTGTTCACCAGCCTCGGCACCCCGCAAGATGTTGCTGCTCAAGTGGCGAAAGAGACCGGTGTAGAACTGGTCGAACTCTCCACTCACGTAATGGGTGGTGCGGGTTCGTACGCTGAATTCGTGCGGACGTTTGCCACGCAGATCGCCGACGCTCTGGCGTGAGCTGGTTGGTTGACCCGTTCTCAACCAACGAGTTTCTCAGGCAGGCGCTGCTCGCCAGCGTGCTGGTCGCGCTGCTCTGCGCCATCACCGGCACCTATGTGGTGCTGCGTGGCCTGTCGTTCGTGGGTGATGCCCTCGCCCACGGCGTCGTGCCAGGCATTGCCGCAGCTCTGCTCATTGGAGTATCAGGAATCTTCGGTGCCGCGGTCAGCGCCGCCGTGATGATGACCGGCATCTCGTTGATCACCCGCAAGTCGCGACTATCGAGCGACACGGCAATCGGTTTGCTGTTCGTCGGAATGCTGGCACTCGGTGTAATCATCACCTCGCGATCGCGCACCTTCGTGGGCGATATTACGCGCATCTTGTTTGGCGAGTTGCTGGGCGTCAAGCCAAGCGACCTGTGGTGGCAGTTCGTCGCGCTCGTAGTTGTCGGCGTCGTCGCGATCGTCGCCCATCGTCCCTTTGTCTTGATGTCGATTGATGATGGGCTAGCTCGAACGTCAGGGTTCTCCGTGCCGATCTTCCACTCGCTGATGCTCGTCTTGGTCGGCATCACGGTCATCGCCAGTTTTCAGAGCGTCGGCACGCTCTTGGTGCTCGGCATGCTGATCGCCCCTGCAGCAAGCGGGGCTCTCATCGCGCGGCGGGTGTCAACAATGATGCTTGTGGCCGCCGCATACGGCGTGCTCGCGAGTTACACGGGGCTGCTTGCGAGCTACCACTTCAACTTCGCCGCCGGTGGCAGCATCGTGTTCGTTGCGGTGGTGTTGTTCGCCATCACCGCCCTCGTGCGCTCAGTGGTGGTGCGCCGGGCCGCCGATGAGATCCCCCACCAGCACGAGCACCGTCACTAGCGCCATGCATACGCCCGCTTGCAATGTTCATGCCGAGCATCTCTCGGTGGGTTACGGGCATCACACGATCGTCGCCGACATTGATCTGCATCTCATGGCGGGTGAACTGATTGCGCTCATCGGCACCAATGGTTCGGGTAAATCAACCCTGCTCAAGACCCTCGCCGGGCTGTTGACCCCTCTGGCCGGCTCGGTTCGCGTGCTCGACCAGGCACCGGGTGATTCACCGAAACGTGTCGCCTATCTGCCGCAGCATCCCGTGTCGTCGCACACGCTTCCGCTGCGGGCTCGTGATGTCGTAGCGATGGGCCGTTACGCGCACCTCGGGCTCTTTGGGCGCGAGTCACAGCACGACCGTGACATTGTGCTACGCGCGGTCGAGCGCACCGGTGCGACCGACTTCGCCAACCTTCCACTGCGCGAGTTGTCAGGTGGCCAACAACAACGCACTCACTTGGCACAGGTGCTCTCGCGCGAAGCCGAGGTGCTCTTGCTCGACGAACCGACCGCGGGTCTCGACCTGACGGGCAAAGCCGCCGTCGCCGACATCATCGCACAAGAACGCGCCCGCGGCACCACCGTGGTGATTGCGACACACGATTTGCAAGACGCCGAATCGGCTAGCGCCGTGATGTTGCTTGCACAGCGCGTGGTGGCGTTCGGGCCACCTGCGGTTGCGCTACGCGACGAATATCTGCGCGAATGTTTTGGCTTCACCCAACCGCACTAGCGGCTGCGGCTTGGCTCCCCTGCCGCGTAGTGCCTGACCGTCACGTGCGCGCTTCGTGCTCGAGTAGCCAGCGCTTCATCGCCAAGCCGAGCGAGTAACCACCGAGCCCGCCATTGCTGGCCACGACGCGGTGGCACGGCACGATGATCGGCACCGGGTTGGCGCCATTCGCACTGCCCACCGCACGCGCAGCACGTGGTGCCCGCATTGCTGCTGCTTGTTGTGCATACGAGATGGTGCGACCATGACGAATCTTGCGCATCGCAGCCCACGCGCGTTGCTGAAACGGCGTGCC
>Ga0214917_10007203_pt1 | contig 11329 bp, 10 predicted proteins | sample LL_1208_BB_MetaG_FD_177983 | JGI IMG/M metagenome (GOLD analysis project Ga0214917, IMG submission 177983) | Freshwater microbial communities from Lake Lanier, Atlanta, Georgia, United States - LL_1208_BB | ecosystem: Environmental > Aquatic > Freshwater > Lake | place: USA: Georgia | collected...
GGTGGGGCTTTTTTCCACGGCGGCCCAAGCGGGGAGTTTGGCTTGGGAAAGCTTTTCCATCAGGCTCGCGATGACGGCGTTGTCCCTGGATTTGTCGGGGTTGGAACCGGAGGCGGGAGGTCTGCCCCTGTCCTCCTGGGCCCGGGCGGTGGCGGACTCCAGTTTTTTCCGGGTGTTTTCCAGTTCGGCTTTCCGCTGCAGGTAGGCGGAGCGGATTTGGTCGGTCGAGGCGGACAGGGTCTGGAGGCGGTGGAGTACCTGCCGGAGATCTTCGCGCGACTCCGCCAAATCGGCGGCCCACTGCCTTTCCCGCATGATCCATCCGGCGGCCAGCAGGGCGGCCAGGGTGACCATGGACACGGCGATGATCCGGTCTCGCGACGGACGGAACGGGGGGGAAGCCGGGGTTTCCATCCGCAAAGGCTATGGTTGATGGGCCGCTTCCTCAAGTCGGGTGGTGCGCCAGCCTTGCCTTGGCTTGGGCGGGGTTTCATGATTTGGAGCGATGCGGGCTCTCAAAGTCATCGGCGCGGTGGTTTTTGGAATGGTGGCCGCCGGGATCCGGGCCGAGGAGGAGAAGCCGTTGCTTTTTTCGCCTGTCACGGAGTTGCCGGAGTGGCGGCTTTTGGAGTCGCATCAGGGAACCATCACCCGCTCCCAATTTGAGGATCGCTGGAGGAGGATCTACGACCCGGCGGGTGAGTTGGCGAAGTACATCCTGCTCACGGACGAGGGGGTGGAACTTTTTCGGGATGCCGCCAGGACCCAGTCCCTTTTTCACCTCCGGTTTGCCCCGGGAGAAGGCCGGGAGCGGAAGGCGATCTTGGTTTCGTCCTGGTTGCCGGAGAAACCCCTTTTGGGGCAGGTGATCTGCCTCGATCCCGGTCATATCGGCGGGGACTGGGCGGACGTGGAGGAGCGGACCTTTCGGATTGGACGGGATCGTCCGGTGGTGGAGGGCGAACTCAATCTGAAAACCTGTCGTTTGTTGGAGGAACGTTTGCGGGAGGCCGGAGCCCAGGTCGTCTGGACCCACCAGGGTTTCGAGCCCACCACCCGGCTGCGGCCGGCGGATCTCTATCCCGAGGCCATCCGGTACATGTTGCAGGACGTCAAAAGCCGCCGGTTTCCCTCGTATTCCGCCAACGGACTGATCCGTTGGAATGCCGAGCTCCTTTTTTACCGCACCGCCGAGATCCAGGCCCGGGCGAGAAAGGTGAACGAGGAGTTGCGGCCCGACTTCACCCTCTGCCTTCACTACAACGCCGCCCCTTGGGGCCGGGCGGGGCGTGCCTCGTTGGCTTCGGCCAAGCGGGTGGTTCTTTTTGCCCACGGCTCTTACACGGCGGATGAGCTCGCCTACGACGACCAGAAATTCCATCTTTTCCAAAAACTGCTGGAGAACTCCAACCCCGAGGAGCTGGAGATCGGCGCGGCCATCGGCAAGGAATTTAAGGAGAAGTGGGGATTCCCTCCGGAGGATTGCGCAAGTGCGGGGTATGCCCATGCCACCGGGGTCAGTCCCTATCTTTGGTATCGGAATCTCATTGCCAACCGGCTCTTTCGTGGGCCGGTGATCTTTGTCGAGGGGCCTTATATGAACGACCGGACCAGTTACTCCTGGATTCAGGCGGGGGAATATGAGGGAACGAGGATGATCGGCGGGAAAATGAGGGAAAACATTTTTCGCGAATACGCCGACCGGGTGGCCGACGGGGTGATCGGGCTCTTCCGGGAGAGGCAGAAGCGTTCCCCGGCATTCACAAATTATTCCCCCTGAGGGCTGGTTCCCGCTTGCGGGGGCGGGAAAGGATGTCAGTCATTAGGCATGAGAAAAACCCTCCTTCCCCTGGCATTTTCCCTTCTTCCCGCCTTGGCCATGGCCGATCTTCGCCTCCCGGCCAAGCCCACGCCCATGGAGAAACTCGGTCGGGGCGTGGCCAACGTGACTCTGGCGGTTTCGGAACTCTTTGATTCGCCCTACATGGCCACCCTGGAGGGGGGCGGAACCTATGGGGACACCTTTGGCTTCACTCAGGGTCTTTCCCGCATGGTCATGGACACGGGCGTGGGGACATTGGAAATCGCCACTTTCTTTATTCCCACCAAGTCGATGAAGATGCCGGCGCATGACACCGGCCAAGTCGATCCTTATCCGCCGGCCGATCTGAAAGACAACTGGTACTGAAGCGTTCGGCCGATGCCGGCGCGGAGCCGGTGGAATTGCACATCACGGAACTCGCCTATGGGGGCAATGGGGTCGCACGGCATGATGGGCAGGTCATTTTTGTTCCTTTCACCATCCCGGGCGAGCGGGTTCGGGCGGTCCTGACGGAAAAGCATAAAACTTTTTCCCGGGCCCGGGTGTTGGAGGTTTTGCAGGCTTCCCCGGACCGGGTCTCCGCGCCTTGCAGCCTGTTTCAAACCTGCGGCGGTTGCGCCACCCAGCATCTGGCCTACCCGGCCGAGGTGAAAGCCAAGGTCGCCCAAATCGAGGGCGCCCTCCGGCGGATCGGGAAAATGGCCGACCCGGTCCTGCGGCCGCCCCTCACCGGTCCGGACTACGGTTACCGGAATCGGATCACCGTCCATAATCGCGAGGGGAAGATCGGCTTTCTCGGCACGGATGGACGCACCTTGGTCGATGTGAAGCGCTGCCTGCTCGCGGCCGATGATGTGAACGCCAAGCTGGAAGTTTTGCGGTCGCGACCCCGTCCCCGGCCGCACTACTCCGTGCGGGCCGACGAGGTGAGGGGGGAGGCGTTTTACCAGTCGAACCGACCTCTGGGTCCGGCGCTGAAAAAACTGGTCGTCGGGGCTATTCCTGCCGGCGTGAAGTCCGTTCTGGAGGGCTATGCGGGCACGGGATTTTTCACCGGGGCGATTGTGGCGCAGGGAATCCGGGTGGTGGCGGTGGAATCGGGGGAGGCGGCAGCGGCGGTCTTCCGCAAGGAGGTTCCGAAGGCGGAGCTGGTCGAGGCCCGTTTCGAGGATGGATTCGGGGAGGCCATGGGTAAAATCGGGGAGGGGCCGTCCGTTTGCCTGCTCAATCCACCCCGGGGTGGGTTGAGTCCGGATGCCCGCCGGTTGATGGCCCGGTCGTTGCCGTTTCAGGGCGTGCTTTATCTCTCCTGCGATCCGCCGGCGCTGGCGCGGGATCTTCTGGCCTTGGCCGGGGCTTGGCGGGCGGAGTGGTTTCAGCCGGTCGATCTTTTTCCCCGGACCGCCCATGTGGAGTGTCTGGCTTGGTTGTCCCCAGTGAGTTCACCGGCGGCCTAGGCGGCTCATTGACGGCATTTTCCGGTGGAGTAGCAAGGAGTTGATCATGAAGTCAAAGCTGGGGATCCTTCTGCTTGCGGGAATTCTCGAACTTCCCGTTCGGGCGGCTCCACCCAGCGACTATTTTGCCCCCCCCGAAACCTTGTACTCCTTTGCGGATTTCTGGATTGTCCGTCCCCTTGATCTGGCGGTTCTGCCGGTGACTTCCCTGACCTGGGTGGCCAGCCTGCCGGTCACGGCGGCCAGCGGAACCCAGGAGCAGTCCTACGATCTGCTCGTCAAGAACACGGCCCAGCATTTGATGAGCCGGCCCTTGGGCAGTTATTTTGACTGGGAAAACCGGGATCAAAGTCGTCCGGTGGTCATTCAGTTCAGGGACAGCTACGCCATGGCCACCCTGACCCCGCAGCAGGAACGAAAGTATCGCAACGCCCTGAAGGACCATCAGGCGAGGGTGGAGGCGATTGAACGGGAGGATACCCTTCCGGAAATGGACCGGGAAAAGTTGGTGGCGGCCGAGGAGCGCCGTTGGGAAAATATCGTCCGGGTTCTGCTCTCGCTCTAGCTGCCGCGGGATTCCAGGCGGGCCAGACGTTCCCTTAGCTCGGCTATTTCAGCCCGGAGGTGGCCGAGGGTTCCCTCCAGACATTCCACGAGGGCCTCCTTTTTCGGTGCCCCGCTTTTGGACGGCGGGATCGCGGGGGCCCCGGAGGATTTGAGCCAACCCTGGGCCGCCTCCTCGAGGATTTGCGGGGGGAGACTGTTGACCAGGGGGGCCGGGGGGCGGGACGCCGGTTTGCGGGCCGGGGCTTTTTTCTTTTGGGCCATGCCTTAACCGCCGACCATGCGCCGCGCCTCTTCGGCCAAGGCGGTGGTCAGGTAACGCTCTCCCGTGCTGCAACCGATGGTGACGATCAGCTTGCCTTTGTTCTCCGGTCGCTTGGCCACTTCCAGGGCGACGTGCACGTTGGCTCCGGTGGAAATCCCCACCAGCATGCCCTCCTCCTTGCAGATCCTTCGGGCCATGGCGAAGGCGTCGTCGTTGCTCACCGTGATCACCTCGTCGACGATGTCGAGGTGAAGGTTGTCCGGCACGAAGCCGGCGCCCGTGCCCTGGATTTTGTGCGGGCCGGGTTTGACCGGCTGACCGGAGCGGGTCTGGGAGATGACGGGGGAGTCCTTGGGCTCCACCGCGATGGCCTGGAAGGATTTTTTCCGGCCTTTGATCACTTCGGCAACACCCGTGATGGTGCCCCCGGTGCCGACCGCCGAAACGAGGATGTCGACCTTGCCGTCCGTGTCGTTCCAGATTTCCTCGGCAGTGGTCTTTTTGTGGATCGCCGGGTTGGCGGGGTTTTTGAACTGTTGCGGGATGTACGAATCAGGGATCTCTTTGGCCAAGGCTTCGGCCCGGGCGATGGCGCCTTTCATGCCTTCGGTGGCGGGGGTGAGTTCCAGCTTGGCGCCGAGCAGGGCGAGTAGGGTGCGGCGTTCCAGACTCATGCTCTCGGGCATGGTGAGGATCAGCTTGTAGCCTTTGGCGGCGGCGACGAACGCGAGGGCGATGCCGGTGTTGCCCGAGGTGGGTTCGATGATGGTGGTCTTGGGGGTGATCCGGCCCTCTTTTTCCCCGGCCTCGATCATGGCGGCGCCGATGCGGTCCTTGACGCTGCCGAGCGGGTTGAAGAACTCGGCCTTCACCGCCACGGTGGCGGGAAGTCCGGCGGAAATGCGCTGCAGTTTGACCAGCGGCGTCCGGCCGATGGTTCCGAGAATATTATCGTGAATGGGCATAGCCGTAGATCATGGGCGTTTCAGGGCTGAATCTCAAGCCCTAGGACTTGGGATTAGGATGAAGATGGGGATGAAGAGAGGCTGAAGGCTACAGGCTATAGTCTGCAGGGAGGGCGCCCTCGATGAGGGCGCCTAGGTGGAAGCTTGTGCCTTGGGTCTCGAACTAGGCGGGCTCATCGAGCCCGCCCTACCTTAATCTTCATCTTAATCTAAAGAGCTATCTCGCCATCAACCGCCGGTACAAATCCTCCACTTTCTTCGCTTGGACAGGCAAAGAGGCCTCTGCTTCCACCCTCCGGTGCATCTCGGCTTTTTCCGTATCTGTGGGAGCCGGCTGTTCCGCCTGTTGCATCATGGCCCGGGCCAGGAGGTGCGGATCCCCTGCGGACACGAGTTGTCCTACCCCCCCGATCTTCCAGGCTTCGGGAATACCATCCAATTCCGAGGCGATCACCGGCCGGCCGCAGGCGTGGGCCTCGAGGACGACCGAGGGGAAGGCCTCGGTGGCAATTTGGGGATGAACCAGGATATCGAGGGCGTGATAGAGGGAGACCGGATCGTCCTGTTGCCCGATCAGCCGGGCTCGGTCTGCCAGGCCAAGATGCTGAATATCCTCGCGCAGGGCATGTTCCAGGGTGCCTGTCCCGGCCAAAAGGAAGCGGGCACCGGGCAGGCGGCTCATCACCTCCTTGGCGGCGCGTAGGAAAACCCGCTGGCCTTTGCCCACCGGAAGGTCGAAGCCGCCGACCACACCAAAAGCGATCTCCTTGTCTTTCAGTCCGAGTTTTCTTCGCGCGGCCGCGGAGAAGGAGGGCTCCTTGGGTTGGAAGAGATGGGTGTCGATCCCGGTGTGGATGACGTGGAGTTTTTTGGGATCGATCCGGCAGGGATGACGGTGGTGGCGTTCGGGCACGGGGGAGGCCGGGTCGTCGTGCCCCTGCTGCAGGACCTGGGCGACGAAACTGGAGACGGCGATGACGGCATCGGCGTTGGAGAAAAGATGGTCTCGGCTGAGGGGGGAGCGGGGACTCTTGGCCAGATGCCGGGTGAACACCACGAGAGGGCGGGTTTGGACGAGGCGTGAGGCGAGGAGGGCGGTCCAGTAGTCGTCGCCGTGGTGGGCGTGAAGGATGCGGGGGCGGGCGACCCGGAGGAGACGGGCGAGGCTCAGAATTTGGTGGGGGCGAAAACGCGGCAGCTCATGAAGGCTGAGTTTGGCGGCCTCCGGCGAGAGGGGGGCGTCGGGGGGCCCGGCGATCTCCACCGTCCAGCCCCTTTTGGCCAGTCCTTGGGAAAGGGCCAGACACTGGTTGTCGGTGCCTCCTCCTCGTAAACGGGAGTTCAGTTGCAAGACCCGGGCGATGAGGGGCGAGGACGGCACTCCGGCATGCTACCCATAACCGCTCGGAAGGGACAATTGGTCAGGCCGGTTGGCCTGAGGATGAGGATTAAGATGAAGATGAAGATGAAGAGAGGCTGAAGGCTACAGGCCATAGTCTGCAGGGAGGGCGCCCTCGATGAGGGCGCCTGGCGGAAAGTTTAAACGTTGAGTCCTGAGCTAGGCGGGCTCATCGAGCCCGCCCTACCTTAGCTCGAACCTGGTCCGTCCACGCTTGGCGGGATCCGTTATTCTTAACGGACCGTGCGGGTTGTTGAACTCGGACAGCTTGGCTAGCTCGAGGCCGTGAGTCGTTGCTGCTCCGCCATCTTGGCGAAGTGGCCCTTGGCCCGGAGAAGCTCGTCGAAGGTTCCGCGTTCCACAATCCGGCCGTGATCGAGGACGATGATTTCGTCCATGTTGGCCAGGGTGGAGAGACGGTGGGCGATGCAGATCACGGTCCGGCCTTCCTCGAGGGAGTCGATGGCGGTTTGGATCTCTTTTTCCGCCCGGGAATCCAGGGCGGCGGTGGGTTCATCCAGCACCAGGATCGGCGCGTTGCGGACAAAGGCCCGGGCGATGGCGACCCTGGCCTTTTGCCCGCCCGAGAGGAGTTGGCCCCTCTCCCCGCAGGGGGAGTCATAACCTTGCGGCATCTGCATGATGAAGTCGTGGGCATAGGCCCGCTTGGCGGCCAGCTCGATCTCCGCCTGGGTGGCGCCACCGTGACCCAGCCCGATGTTGGTGGCCACGGGGAGGTTGAAGAGGACCACGTCCTGGCTGACGAGGGCCATCTGCCCGAGAAGATCCCGGGTCGCATACTCCCTCATGTCGTGACCATCAAAAAGAATCCGACCTCCGGTGGGATCGTAAAAGCGCATCAGCAGGTTGATCAGGGTGCTTTTGCCCGATCCGCTCTCGCCCGCCAGGCCGATCTTTTTGCCACGGGGGACATCAAAAGAGATCCCCTGCAAAACATCGGTGTGGCCGTAGGAAAAAGTGACATTTTCCAGCCGGATCCCCTGTTGAAATTTCTCCAGGGGCCGGGGTTGGGCGGGTTCAAGCACGGTCGGTTTTTCCGAAAAAAGCTCTTCCAGGCGCTGGGTGCTGACACTGGTGATCTGTAAAGTGAGGTGAAGGTTGGCGATCCGCTTGATGGAGAGTGGCGTCAAAAGCAGGGCGGTCAGAAAAGCCACCAAGTTTCCGGGCTTGGCGTTGGTCATAAAGACGAAAACCACCAAAAAGCCCACTCCCAGCATGGAAAAGATCTCAATCAAGGGATTCAGTAGGTTGCGGGTTTGGGCGGTTTTGACGCTCATTTCCACCCCAAGGTTCGTGTACTCCCGGAATGATTTCAGCTGCAAGGCCTCCATGGAGTAGGCCTTGATGATGCGGATGGCGGACAACGCCTCCAAAAGACTGCCGCTTTGGGTGACGGCGAGTCCGGCAAACCTTTGGGTCAGCATGCGCAACCTTTTGCCGCTGGAGAGCACCGGAAGGAGGACCAGCGGGAGCATCCCCATCGCGATGACCGTTAATTTCCAGTCAATCAACAGCATGCTGATCAAAATGCTCAACAGAGTGAAGGGTTCCCGGATCGTGTCGACGATGCCGTCCGTCATGGCCTTGTAGATGATGTTGGTGTCCTGGGTAATGCGGGCGTGGATATCGGAGACCGACATGCGTTGAAAGAATGACATGGAGAGTTCTTGGGCTTTTTTCAGTGCGGCAACCTGCATGTCCCGGATCACGCGGGCGCTGACCCAAGTCAGGCAGTAGGTGCTGAAGTAGCTGGCCATGGCCCTACTGCCCATGACCAAGGGGAGAAGAAAGAAGCCCCCCAGCATCTGCAGCCAGGTGACGGGCTGTCCCATTTTGGGCAAACATTTGTCCGGCAGGCTCCTGCCGTAGTCCGCGATTTTTTTTGATTTCTCTTTCCAAAGAAGCCTCAGGCTTTTGGCTAAGGTCGACGGTTGCTCTTTGCCGGTGGCTTCAGCGGATGTTTCTGCCTTGGCGGGCTGGGAAGTTTCCTGGGGTGCGGGGTTCAGCCGGTTGAACATCGTGTTGACGGAAAGCACAAACAGACCGTTGGTCAGACCGAAGATCATGCTCAGGACAATTCCCAGGAAGAACCGAAACCGATATGGCTTCAGGTACGGGATCCCAAACCCCCAGATTTTTTTGAGTTCGAGCACTTGGTGAGTTTAGCGGCTACCGGACTTTAGACCATGCAAGATTCCGGCCTGAAAAAGCAAAACCAAAAATCGGCATACGGAAAGCCGGCGAAATGTGTAAATATTCACCCTGCTGGAGGCGAAGATGAGTTAGGCCAGGGGCGGGTGCTAGGGGGGCCAATTAGGGATTTCGGATTTCGATTTAGGAATTCATGGAAAACTTAAAACGGCATTTTCGTTAGTTTCCCAATCCCCCCAAGAACTGTGTCACCTCGCATCGCGGAGCGACAAATTCGAATGGCAGGTGCACAAGCACCCAAGACAGCCAATCGGAGGGGCCTTTCGGTAAAGGCTTAGGGAAAAGGGGGCCAATGTACGGAACCAAATCCAAATCACGAAATAAGTTTTCGCTTTATGGTTTTTTATTTAAGATACTCAAGAGGGTTGACATGACCATAAACATGACCTAGATAACCATTATGATCCAAATAAACATAAATGAGGCAAAGGCAAGGCTTTCCAAATATACCAAGTTGGTAAAAGCAGGTGAGACCGTGGTTTTATGTGAGAGAAACAAGCCTTTTGCTGAGATCAGACCCTTGGATCAAAGGGGATCGGGACCGCGGGTGTTTGGATTGTCCAAAGGTGTTTTTAAGCTTGGGCCGGAATTTTTTGAGGCGGACGACGAGATCCAAAAAATGTTTGAAGGGGATTAAGGAGTTATGCCCGGAACTTACCTGCTGGATACCGCCCCTCTTATTTACCTGATGGGCGCGGAGGCGTCTGTGCCCTCCCCGGTTCGGCGGGAGTTGGCAGATCCAAAGTCGGAGGTTTTTTACAGCCAGATCAGCCTTTGGGAGATTCAGATCAAGTATCAATTGGGGAAACTGCCGTTGGCGGACGAACCCGCGGTGGTCCTTCCCAGGGAGTTGGCCAAATATGAATTCACCCGCTTGGATCTTACGGATGCGGCTATCTATGGATTGTCGCGCCTGCCTCGCATCCATGGCGATCCCTTCGACCGGATTCTGATCATGCAGGCCAAGCTGACGGGCTCGACTCTCGTCACCCCGGACAAGAACTTCTCCAGCTATCCCGTGGAGGTGCTTTGGTAAGCATCCGGCTTGCAGAGGATGAAAACCAAATTTTTCAAGTGCGGGAGGCGCAAGGCGGGAGGTGAGAAATATATTCCACCCACCGCTTTTCACCCTCCACCCCTGCCTTCGAATCGCTGATCGAAAAAACGAAACTGTCACTGCCCGAATGGCTTCGTCCCGCGCCCGCGGGACTGAACGGCCAAGGGCGGCAGCTTCTGTTCGTAGAGAAATTATAACGAAGATAAAAAGCGAATTTTGAATTAGAAATCATAACCCCATAAACTTAATCGAAAACGCAAGCGAACAGTTATGAGCTCAAATCCTAAATATGATTTATCAATAATCGGCCTCGGCTATGTCGGGTTGCCCCTCGGGCTGCAATTTGCCAAGTCCGGGTGCCGGGTGCTGGGACTGGACATCGACCCCGCCAAGATCAAGGAGATCGAGGCGGGCCGGAGTTATATCCGTCACATTCCTTCCGAAGATGTGGCGACCCAGGTAAAGGCAGAAAAGTTCTCCGTTTCGTCTGATTTTTCGAAGATCAAGGAGTGTGGGGCCGTTGTCATCTGTGTGCCCACCCCGCTGAACAAAAACCGGGAACCGGATATCTCCTACATCCTTAAAACGGGAGAGGCGGTTGCGCCTTATCTTAAGGCTGAGGCCGGCAGCCGGCCGAAACTTGTGGTGTTGGAATCAACCACCTATCCGGGCACGACGGATGAGGATTTAAGGAAGGTTTTGGAGAAGGGAAGCGGTCTCAAGGCAGGGAAAAATTTCCACCTAGCCTTTTCGCCGGAGCGGGAGGATCCCGGTAATCCGCAGAGCAAGGTGGCGGAGATTCCGAAGGTGGTGGGGGGGCTTACCCCAGCCTGTCTGGAGCAGGCGAAGGAGCTTTACGGCAAGGCGATCAAAAAGCTGGTTCCCGTCAGCTCCACCCGCGCGGCGGAGGCCACCAAGCTGATGGAAAATATTTTCCGCTCGGTGAACATCGCTTTGGTGAACGAGCTGAAGATCATCTATGGCTCGATGGGAATCGAAATCTGGGAGGTGATCGAGGCCGCCAAAACCAAGCCCTTCGGCTTCATGCCCTTTTATCCGGGGCCGGGCTTGGGTGGACACTGCATTCCGATCGACCCATTTTATCTCACCTGGAAAGCGCGGGAGTACGGCCATCCCACCCGCTTCATCGAGCTGGCGGGCGAGATCAACACTTCCATGCCGGAGTTTGTCGTTCAAAAGGTCGGTGGTGCTTTGAATTCCGTCGGACGTTCCATCAGGGGTTCCAAGATTCTGTTGTTGGGCGTTGCCTACAAGGCCGATGTCGATGACGAACGGGAAAGCCCCAGCTTTGTGCTGATTGAAAAGCTGGAGGCCAAAGGGGCCGAGGTCATGTTCCATGATCCCTTCGTCCCCTCCATCCGGCCCAGTCGGGAGCACCCCAAGCTGGCCGGACGGAAATCGTCGGCGATCGCCACGGATTGCGATCTGGTTCTTATCGCGACGGCCCACGCCCCCTTCAAGACGCATGACTTTTCCGGACTCAAGGTCCCGCTGGTGGACACGCGAAATTGCGTCACCCCGCCTCACCGGCCGAAGCTCTATTTTCA